>Ga0316601_100002171_pt1 | contig 10046 bp, 10 predicted proteins | sample OWC_soil_day5_no_FD_207663 | JGI IMG/M metagenome (GOLD analysis project Ga0316601, IMG submission 207663) | Wetland soil microbial communities from Old Woman Creek delta, Ohio, United States - OWC_soil_day5_noCT | ecosystem: Environmental > Terrestrial > Soil > Wetlands | place: USA: Ohio...
CTGTTTGCGCTCCAGCGCGTTCACGAATATTTCGCCGAGAAGCTTCAACCGAGGGAAGAGTTCCTCCGGCCAGACCCGCTCACTCTTTACCGAATTGATGGCGACAACATGAACAACGGACCCGCCGGTGATGATTGGAATGTCCAGGGCGGATCGAATACCCCATTCGGCGTATGTTTGTTTGTCCACATTCGCCTCGGGCGGCAGATCATCGAGCCTCGAGAAAGACACCACCTCGTGCCTTTCTACGAGTTTTTCGAACGCCCATGGGTGAATGGATCTGGGCAGTTCGACCCCTAAGGGAACAGGCGGAACATTCTCGCCGTAAACGCCGCGGGTGATCTGGTGGCCGGACCCATCCGGCAATGACCGCAGCAGTCCGGCCCGGTCGACCTGGAAGAATTCGAGAATTTGTCTCAGCCCGTGATCAATCTCCGAGTCCACCCGGTCGGGAGAGATGTTCACGAACCTGGCTGAAACTTCCGAGAGCAGCTGCTCAAACCGGAGGCGTTCTTGCAAAGTCTCCTCAGCAAGCTTATGCTCTGTCGCATCCCGAGCCGTAGCATAAATCAGGTTGCCGGCAGGGGTTGCAGTCCATTTCAACCAGCGGTAGGTGTCATCTTTGCAGCGGTAGCGGTTTTCGAAAGAGGTCACTGTCTGCTGGGACGCCATGGTGGAGACAGCTTGACGAGTTCTCTCCAGATCGTCAGGGTGAACGAAGTCAAGGAATCGTTTAGACAAGAGTTCTTCCGGGGTATGACCGAGGCTTCTTTCCCAGGAAGGATTTAGGTGCAGAAAGTATCCGTCCATGTTCGCGACGCACAACAGATCCAGGGAGATGTTGAAGAATTGGTCAAGCTCTTCCATTTTCTCCTCTAGCGACTCCTCACCCGATCTCCAGCGCTCGCCCGAGATCCAAAATGACTGAATGAAGCCTGATTGGGGGAACAAGGGGCAGGCCGGACCCCCTCTTTGACACGGGGCATCTGAAACCTTTCTATCTGACAGGCTCAAAAAAAGCAAGCGCGGCTCTTGACCGTAGGTTTTCGAGTGTCCGAAATAGTTCTTGACATCTGATGCGATCCATACCATCATCAATGCATCATGCGAACTACAGTCGACATTGACACCCCCGTTCTGAAGGATCTGAAAAAGATCCAGCAGAAAGAAGGGAAATCCCTTGGACGGATCATTTCCGACCTGCTGGCCCAGGCCCTTGGTGAACGCAAATCAGCCAAAGCCCCGGCTAGCCCGCCCAAATGGATTTCAAAACGAATGGGAGCTCGAATCGACTTGGCCGATCACGAAGCGCTTTATGCAGCCATGGAAAGAGAGCCTCCGCCGTACAAGACTCCCAAATCGCAATGAGCTTTGCCTTCGACGTCAATATCCTGCTTTACGCCTCGGACTCCAGCAGTCCCTACTTTGAGCGTGCCAGATCTTTCATTGAGTCTTGCATCACCCAGAAAGAAATCTTCACTGTGGCATGGCCGACGGTGATGGGCTATTTACGCATTGCGACTCACCCTGCGGTATTCGATCAGCCCTTATCGCCTGATGAGGCTATGGCAAACATTGAAACCCTTCTGAGCCTTCCTCACGCGCGGTTTCTATCCGAAGAGGAGGGATTCTGGGCCGTCTACCGTGCGACCACGTCAGAGGTTCCCACCCGGGGAAATTTGGTGCCTGATGCCCATCTTGCGGCCTTGCTTCGCTACCATGGTGTAAAAACCCTCTACACCCATGACCGGGATTTCCTCAAGTTCCCTTTCCTCGACGTGCGAGACCCTCTTGCCAAGGCTGAGACGACGACCTGAACATCGCTGTGCTCGGGCTGCGATTGTTTATCCGAACAAATCCGAATGCGACCTCGTTCCGTGCAGCCCTTCTGCCAGATTCCCGTGCACTGGGGACTGGTCACTGTTGCCGACCTTCTATTTTTCCATCAGGGTCTCCACGCTGGTCCAGTCAGGGGGGACACTGTTCACACAAAAAAATTGACATTGGCTTTTATTGTACATACAATTTGATGTATGAAAATCGACTTCGACCCAATCAATAATGAAAAGAACATTCGCGAACGCGCGGGATTTTGTTTGAGCGCGTGGCGGAAGTCGATTTCAATACCGCTCTGGTCTTCCCCGACACGCGGAAGGAGTACGGAGAGACCCGCTACATCTCCCTATGCTATTTGGATCGAAGATTACACGTACTATGTTTCACTGAGACCGAGACCGGCATCAGGGTCATTAGCTTCCGTAAAGCGAATGAAAGAGAGGCAAAAAGATATGGCAGAGCGCAAACCATTGATTGATTTGGACGGCGAGGCACGCGAACTGACTGCCAAAGATATGGGGAGATTTAGGCCTGCCGCCGAGGTGCTGCCCCCGTCACTCAGAAAGAAATTGGGCGTCCGTGGTTCTCAGAAGGCTCCGACCAAGGAGCGTATCACGATCCGGCTTTCACGAGAAGTGGTGGAGCGATTCCGGGAAAGCGGAAGCGGTTGGCAGACACGCGTCGATGAAGCGTTGAGGGAGTGGCTCAAAAAGCATTCTGCGGCGTAAGCGATTATTTTGCCCAGAAGCATACAGTTAGAGGGAGACCCTAAAGACGCTGTCTCAGCAGTCTCGCGGATGAAAAAGCCCTTCTTTGTGCCTAGCTTCTCTTGAGACGGGTCGGAGCGTTGAGGTCTTCCATGTCCATTGGTCTCCCTGCCGCCTGCCTCACCGTGATGAGCGTTTAACGATTTCAAAAGGCTTTCGGTATCCAAGCTCAACCAACTGTTTCAGCATTAAAAGACTTCTACTTCACCTACCAGAGGCCGGGAAAGAGCCGGTAGCGCACCAGGGCAACGTAGGTCAACCATCCGGAATCTTGAGAGAGTATCCGCTCTTCGGCACGGATGCGGTAGAACAGGGATGCCCATCCCGCCATCACCATCAGCGCTGTGCCGAAATTCCATTCCTGGAGATTGTAACCAATGTCCGCAATCACATAGGCCAGATACATCGGATGGCGCACGAGCCGGTATGGACCTCTGGTTGCCAGACCACGCAAGGCCGGCCAGACCCCGAACCATCTGCCCAGACTGAGGAGGCTGGCGAAGCTCAGAAACACCGCGAGTGTCACAAGCACCAGCCCACCTTCGGGCCACGTAGGGTTGCCGGCCACCCACCGGAGATATGCAACTTGAGCATAGGGGTAGGCATAGGCCACGACGACGGCGATGCTGGAGAGTACCGAGCGATCCTGCACCTCAGGTGGGGGGCGCGTGAGGGCGATCCCAAGCACCAGGAGATGCTGTGAGACGTAAACCCAATCTGCGGTCGTGAAGGTGGACGTCAGGAAAAAGAGCAGAACCAGCTCCGCCGACGTGACGCCGAACAGGAGAAAGTCCCCGAGCCTTCGCCGGGATATTCCAGAGAGGTGCGGCCTCACCCAGGTCATCCCTTTACCAGGCAGAGGAGCAGTGCTTGCTCGGAGGGTGCCACCACGGCAAGACTCACAAATTTTTCCTCTCTATTCTTCCGAGGGATTTTTTCTTGAATACCCAGGAGAGTGCAGACAACGACAATCACGAATCGCTTCAATCCGCTATTTCCTCACCGTCTTATCCATCGGCCCCAAGCAACATAGAAACCTATCAGCGTGCCCCTCTTACACCTTGAGAAGTTCCGTTGCCCAATCGTCTCATTTCACTAGTTCATTTCACGATCCTTTTGGATATCCTTTATGCCTTTGGTGCACACCTATTGCACCTTCTTCCACGTGCTGTCCGGATTGAATAGCTTCAACGCCTGAGCCGTTTTCTCAGTGTGCATGCCCAGGTCTTTCTGATAAACCACTCCATTGTGATTCACGATAAAGGTCATGACGCCTGAAATCCCATATTTGGCAGGATAGGCCACCAGAGCGAATCCTCCGATCATATTTCCTTTCACCGCATAGTCATAGGCGCCGCCAGGCGCGTTCTTTCCCTGTCCCGTCAGAATGCGATAGTAATAGCCGTAAAAGGGCTCCGGTTCCTGTCCTTTTTTGCTGTAGCCCTGTTTCTGCGCCGCCGCGGCAAGAGGACCCAGAGGGCTCTGCTCCTCGCCCTCTGCCACTTTCCAATACAGGCCGTTCTTTTTCCCCTTGTCGCTTCCGAATTTCTGAGCATATTCCAGGAGCCCGTCGCCGTCGCGGTCCTTGAGCGCATATTCCCGCTGGGCATCCACATAGGCCAGGCAGACCTGGATAGCACTCAATTCATTCTGTCCGATCCTTCTCGCGAGAATTTCCTCCCTGCCCGCTTTAGTGTCAAAACACCAGAGACCTTCCTTCTTCACGAGCGGAACGGCAAACGGCCAATCATCATTTCCAATGTTGAGATTCGCCTTGGCCTCGGTGACCTCCAATCTGTGCTTCTCTCCATAACGGCTGAGAAATTTCTCTACCACCGCTTTGTCGGCAACAGCATCCCCGGACAACAGAATGTCTCTGCTCCCCGGCCCGAAAATCGCCTCCACGGCCTTCGCATCATTGGACTTCAAAGCATCGACCAAGGCCTTGACCGCCTCTTCCGGGGAAGCAAATGTTCGCTGCTTTACGGTCTCCGCCTGAGACGGGGCGGAAATCACCAAAACAATAAATGCGGCAGCCATGAGGAGCGCCCCGCAACGTTTAAACCATGAATCTCTTTTCTTGGTATTGATGTATCGCACCATGGCTTTTTCCTCCCTTCGAAAGTGGGTGAGTGGTTCCAGGTAGGTTACCTGCGGCCGCCGCCTCCACCGCCTCCTCGGCTCCCACCGCCTCCACTGCCGCCACCGCTTCGGCTGCCTCCACTGCCGCCACCGCTTCGCGAAGAGGACATGCTTTGATTTCCGCGGTTACTGGCTTCCCTGGTCGCGCCCCCACCCCGGTCCATGCCGCTGAGGGCGCCTCCTCGGTCCATCTGACCCGCCGAAGCACCGCCACGATCCATTTGCTGGCCACCCCGGGAACGGTCTGCCGTGCCCATGGAGGCATCCTGTCTACCCCCGCCGTCTCGGCCCCGGTAGGAATCCCTTGACTGTGCTGCATCCCGCGATCCTCCCCTGCCGTGCTGCTGAGCCGTTTTCTGGTCCCTGTAAGCGGCTCCCTTGCGGTGCTCCGGATTGTGCTTAAACGATCCCTTTCCTCTGTCGCCGGTCGACACCTTGTTCTGGTGCTTGCTCCGGTCAATATTGTTGTTGATGTTCGTGTTCCGGTTGACGTCAACGTCGACGTCACCGCCTCTCCAATTGCAGCCTCCCCACGCATAGCCCCAGGCAGCCCCCACGGCCACACCCATTCCAAAGGCGAACAACCCTGCACCAGGCACGTATCCGGGTGGGTAGTAGTAGTAGGGCGGATAGGCCGGGTACGGCCAGGCACCATAAACCACCGTAGGATTGTAGGTCGGCACATAGACGACCTGAGGGTTCGCAGGCTCGACGATGATAGTCTTCGTCTCTTCCTCCACCACAACTTTCTGCTGTTCGGTGCTCTTCAGGTTGCCTTCCCCGTAAGCCTTCAGGCGCAGCCTCTGCACCGTATCCATCACTTCCTTCTGCTGCGCAAGAAAGGCGTCCCCCAGTTTCTGGGTCCAGTCCAGCTTCTCGCTCATCATGTCCAGCACCTGGGGAAAATTCACCAGCGACTTGACGCTCGGATCCCAGTCCTGCTTCTCCAGAGCCGCTGTCAGGGCATCTCCCTTGAGTTTCTGGTTTGCCTGGACCCAGCGCTGTGCCTGCACCACCTCAAGAGGGTAGGTGGATGCCATCAAGATCTGAGCCAGAAGCGAGTCAGGATAAAGAGCGATGGGCGCTACAAGTTGATCCAGCTCTTCCTGTTTAAAGGGCTTTTCCCCGCCTTCGCTCTGCGCAATGACCCCTTGAGGGCCGCCCAGCAGGAGCGCCAGAAAAACGGCTAATGCCTTGATCAACGGTCTTTTCTTCTTCATGCCTCTCCTCTCCTTCCTGCACCGGGTTTTCTTTCAACCCGCTCATACCGATGCTATTTCTTTGTCTTTGTGATTTTCGTGCCCTGCAGGCCAAGACCACCCATGAGCCCTTTCTGGTCAAAAAAGAAGGCATAAACGTCCGCCCTCGCTGTAGTGGTTGATATGCCAGCTGCTTTTCCTTCATCTACAATGACAATGCTTGGTCCCGTACCCAGTTCCCAGCCATCGCTTCTGTCGAGGTATTGCCGTGCGGAGTCTGTCATAAAAAACAACACATAGCCGTATTTCTGGATACCGGCCTGCAGACCATACGAAACCGAGACCGTGTTGTAATAGGCGACGGTCTTTCCCTCCTTCATGAGGGCGCCTTCCCCGTACTGTCCGCCCACCATGAAGCCTCCCTTGGTAATGCCCGGAAACACGAGGATGGCCTTTGCCTGTTCACCCAGGGCCTTTGCTGAACCTGATTTTTTGTACAGTTTCTGCAGGGCGTTCTTGGCGTCACGGTTGATTTCTGCTGCAGACGCTGCCCGAGCAGGATTCGGACTCATGAGGGTGAAGGCAGCGAACACAAGGACCAATAAAATGCTTGCCAAACGTAAGGTTCTCATCGTCATATCCTCCCTTTCTTATGGCTACTGGGCCGCTTTCATGAGCGGGATGTTTGCAGCGAGTTCATACATCAGCGCTGCATTGATCTTGTTTTCGATCTGGTAGTAGCGAACGACTTTTACCTCCGGCAAAACCTGGCGAAACTTCGGCAGATAGGCCTGACGAAGCTTCAGGCCCAAAGAATCGATGTTCATAAGTTCATCCAGCAGCGTTTTCGCCTTATCGTTGCTCATCTTTTCGTAGGCATCCGCGTAGTCATTGATCAACTTCAGGGTGCGTGTGCGAAGAAGGAAAAGTTCATCCTGATACTTCTCGTAAACGGGCCAGAAGGCCTTCGCCTCCGAGTCGGTCAGTTTCATGTCTGAAGCAACGAGCAGCTTCTTGTCCGCCTTGATCTTGTCGCGCAGGATCTGCATGTTGTCCGCCGGCTTGTCCTGCGACACCACCGGAGAAACGAACAAGATGGTGATCGCCGCCACCAGGGTCAGAAAAAAGGTTGCCTTCATGTTTCTCTTCATTTGTTGTTCTCCTTTCTGTCTATTGTAATGCAGAATGTAAGTCCTTTAGCTGTCTTTTTCGTGTGTCCAACTAGTTCTTCTATCAGGTTCCGTCAACCTGCTCCCTACCCTTGATCTCCCTGATCAGTTGCCCATGGTTTGCCTTCATTCGAGTTTTCCTTAACTGCTCCCAAACGGCGCTACGCTGTTTTCAATTTATCAGATTTGTGAATGCGAACCAAATATTGTTTCAATCTGCTTCTCCACCAGTAGTGTTCGGCAGAACGTGAAAGATTGCCTATTTCCTAAGATGTCGTCGTTGTGCAGTGGACACCCACGCATCACCTGTGGACGAGGACAGGGAGCTTCACTTTTCCTGAGATGGCTCTTGCTGGCTGGACGTCCCTTTGCCAGGGATTTAATCATCAACCCAGGCCGACAGAAGCTTGTGTGCCACAGCGAGCACCACCGGCCCCACGAAGAGGCCGATGATGCCGAAGGCGATCAGGCCGCCGATCACGCCGATAAAAATGAGCAGCAGAGGGAGATCCGCACCTTTCTTGATCAGAACAGGGCGCAGGATGTTGTCCATGCCTGCGACCACCAGGGTCCAGATCAGAAGAAAGGTTCCCCAGCCTGTGCCGACGCTCCAGTAGGTCCAGACCACAGCCAGAGCCAGTACAGGGACCGCGCCGATCTGGGCGATGGCCAGCATGAACATGACTGCCGTGAGGATCGCAACAAAAGGAACTCCGGCGATGGCAAGGCCTATCCCACCGAGGATGGATTGGACCAGGGCGGTCACCACCACACCGAGAGCTACACCGCGCACAGCCTGTCCGGCCAACCGGACCGAATGCTCACCCCTCACTCCCGCCAAACGACGCGCAAACCGGTCGACCCAGGAGCCCGCACGCTCACCTCTGGCGTAAAGGAGTGCGGCGAACACCACGGTGAGGAGAAATTGCAAGATCAAGGCCCCGAAGCTGCCCACTTCCGTGGCGAACCACCGGATGACGATGGCTCCGTAGGGAGCCAGCTTTTTCATGAGATCCTGAAGTCCTGCCACTGCCAGCGTTTGCCAGGCCGCCACCAGGTCGTCACCGAAAACCGGCAGACGGCCGAGCCAAGCCGGAGGCAGCGGCACCTCGAAGGAGGAGAGAGACTTCACCCAGCCGACAATCCGGTCCGCATTCGACACAATGGTGCCGATGGCCAGCCAAAGAGGCACAACGAGGACGCAGAGAAGGACCACGGTCATCACGGCGACCGCCAGCGATCGGCGGCCCCAGAGCCTGCGCTGGATTGAGATCATCAGCGGCCAGGTCGCCACCACGATGGTCACCGCCCAAATTGCAGCCCCCAAAAACGGTCGGAGAATCCAGAGCGACGTTGCGATCAGCGCTCCAAGGAAGAGCACCGCGAGAAAAACACGGGTGATGTCGCGTTGCGGTTCTGTCATGGGGAGCCCACCCTATGAAATGAATTGGATTTGGGAGGAATTTACAAGGAATTTATGGGGATTGAAACGGAAAAGATATTGGACTTTGGTCCAATGAGGAGGGTCAGGCGGACTCGCACCGGATCAAGACTTCTCGGCTAAGCGACCTATCTGTAAATCCGGCGAAAAAAGGTTGAGCAAAGGGTGGATAGAAACGAAGAAGACCTCCGCCACATTGACTTCATTGAAAATTCGGAATGTCAATCCGAATTTTCAATGATAAATCTTAGCCATGATTGATCGACCCGCTTATCTGACCCAACTTTCCCGCGCTGTGAGACGCTCCCCAATCACGGCCCTTATAGGCCCCAGGCAGTGCGGTAAGACAACACTCGCTCGTATCTTTGCGAAAGAAAGAACCAAGGCGTTGTTTGACCTAGAATCGCAACCCGATCTAAACCGCCTCCAGAATCCGCAATGGATACTCGGATCCTGTCGCGGTCTCGTGATCATTGATGAAATTCAGGCAATGCCCGAGCTTTTTCGCGTGCTACGCGTGCTGGTCGACCGCCCTGAGAACAAGGCTCGATTTCTTATTCTGGGAAGCGCATCGCCCGATCTTGTGAAGAATGCTTCCGAGACCCTTGCCGGGCGTGTCGAATTCGTCGAGCTCTCCGGTTTTGATCTGCAGGAGGCGGGAACGAATCGCTCCACCACCCTGTGGCTGAGGGGCGGATTCCCTCGTTCCTTTCTAGCCCCTTCAGATGACGGCAGTCTCGCATGGCGCGAAGCCTTCATCCGGACTTTTTTGGCACGAGACATCCCACAGCTTGGCATCTCGGTTCCCCCTGCGACCATGCGCCGATTCTGGACCATGCTGGCTCATTATCATGGTCAAACCTGGAATGCCTCTGAACTAGGCCGTTCCTTGGACCTGTCGGACAAAACGGTCCGATCCTATCTTGATGTTCTGGCCGGAACCTTTATGATCCGGCAGCTTCAGCCTTGGTACGAAAACATCGGCAAACGCCAAGTCAAAGCCCCTAAGGTGTACTTGCGGGATTCGGGTCTACTCCATGCCCTGCTCCATCTTCCCGATTCGCAGACGCTTCTAGGCTATTCTCGGATGGGAGCCTCGTGGGAAGGTTTTGCGATTGAACAAGTATTGCAGTCTGTGAAACCCGCCCAGGCTTTTTTCTGGGCGACCCACACCGGCGCAGAGGTGGACCTCTTTTTCATTTCTCGTGGTCGTCGATACGGCGTCGAATGCAAATTCAGCGAAACCCCTAAAATCACCAAATCAATGAACCAGGCCCTCGAGAGCCTGAACCTAGCCCATCTTTGGATCATCTATCCGGGAGAGCATTCCTATCCCCTTTCAAAGAAGATATCCGTCTGGCCTCTGAAGGATATCGCCTCTCTGCCAAAGCAGCTACGTTAAGTCTGACGCAACGAGATTTTTTGTTCGGGACAAGGAGATCGCTGCGGTCTCAGTTTCGAATGAGGGTTGCGGTTATGAACGGCGCAGCGG
>Ga0316601_100002172_pt1 | contig 10044 bp, 10 predicted proteins | sample OWC_soil_day5_no_FD_207663 | JGI IMG/M metagenome (GOLD analysis project Ga0316601, IMG submission 207663) | Wetland soil microbial communities from Old Woman Creek delta, Ohio, United States - OWC_soil_day5_noCT | ecosystem: Environmental > Terrestrial > Soil > Wetlands | place: USA: Ohio...
TGCATGGCCCGGTGGCTGGCGATGCGCTCGGCGTGGCGCGACGCGGCCAGCGCCGTCTCCGACTCGGCCAGCGCCTCGCGAGACCGGCTCAGGACCTGCTCCACCGCCTTGACCTCGTCGACGCCATCGGCCAGGTTGCGTGTCACCTGCTGCAGGTCGTCGGCACATTCCTGCACTGCCAGCTCGACCGCCAGGCCGGACTGCAGCACCTGGGCGGCTGGCAGCGTGGTCGCGCCTTCGGCCATGCGGTCCTTCGCGACATCGTTCGCCGAGGCCAGGTCGTCGGCACAGGCTTCCACCTTGGCCTTGACGTCGTGACTCTGCTCCAGTGCCGCTTCCAGGGCGTCCAGCGGGAGCGAGCGGGGAACTGATTCGTGCGGGGTCGAGGTCATGGTGCGCCTGGCAGGGAACGTGCGCAGCGGCCGCAGCGGCTGAACAACAGGGTGGGCAGTCTCAGCCGCCCCGGTGACGACCGGGGCCGGTCCTGATCTCGCAGAGCATAGGCACTGCCCGCGCAGGCGTCTGTCGGACGGCGCCCCGACATGGTCCGGCGGCGCGCCACGAGGCTCGAGGACCGCATCGAACTCGTGCTTGACGAACTGCGGCAACTCAGCTGCTGCGGTGGCATCGGCGGCCGGCACCGCAGGTTTGCCGAACACCCGCTCTCGCCGCGTTGGTGGAACGACTGCAAAGCGCGCCTATCGCCATCATCGGCTTGTCCGATCGCGGATCGGCCTCAGTGGCGCAGCGCAGCCAACTGCCACAGTGCAAAGCCGGCCAGCAGCAGCGCCGAGCCACGGTTCACCCAGCCCTGGGCGCGCGCATCGAAACGTGATCGCAACCGGCCGACCCCAGCGCTGAGCAGCAGCCACCACAGGCCCGAGCCGACCAGCACACCGGCGACCATGCTCCAGGGCGAGCTCACCTGCATGCGCGCGCCGAGCGTGCCGAACACCGCGATGAAGGAGAAGATCGTCGCCGGATTCGACAGCGTCAGCACGAAGGTCCCGGCAAAACACTGCAGCAGGCCGGCGCCACCGCCGGCCTGCGCCGTCCTATCGGCCGGCTTCGAATGCCAGATGCGCCAGGCCAACCAGAGAAGGAAGGCACCGCCGCCCAAGGCCAGCGGCACGCGCGCGCCGACCAGCGCATCGATGACCCAGGTCACGCCGAAGGCGCCGACCGCGCCATACAAGGCATCGGCCACCGCCGCACCCAGGCCGGTGGCCAGGCCGACGAGGCCGCCGCGCTGCAGCGTGCGCTGGATCACCAGCAGCCCGATCGGACCCACCGGCGCGGCAATCGCCAGTCCGATCAGCAGCGACTGCCCGAACAGTGCGGCCTCAGGCACCCTTTGCCGCCGCGGCGCGCCGTGCCAGCCCTTCCATCGCCAGCGCGTAGCCGTCGATGCCGAAGCCGACGACGATGCCGGCCGCAGCCGGCGACAGGTACGAATGGTGGCGGAAGGGCTCGCGTGCGTGCACGTTGCTGATGTGCACCTCGACCATCGGCACGCCGGCCCCCTTGACCGCGTCGTGCAGCGCCACGCTGGTGTGGGTGTAGGCACCGGCGTTGAAGACCACACCCAGCAGGCTGCCGGCGCGGTGCGCGAGGCCGGCCTCGTGGATCCAGTCGATGAGCACGCCTTCGTGGTTGCTCTGGCGGAAGTCGACGCCCAAGGCCAGGCGCTGGCCGGCGGCCTCGCACAGCGCGCGCACGTCGTCGAGCGTGGCCGAGCCGTACACCGCCGGCTCGCGCGTGCCCAGCAGGTTCAGGTTCGGGCCGTTGAGGACGAGGATCGAGGACATGTTCGCAACTCGCAGCACGGGGCCTCAGTATCGCTGCTTCAGCGCCGCAGCCGCAGCCGGCCGGGCAGCGGCACCGCGCGGCGCAGCACCTGCTCGCCCAGCCATTCAGCCGAGCGCCGCGCGCGCGCGGCCACCAGCGGCAGCGGCAGCTGCTGGTAGTCGTCGTTGAAGACCTCGAAACTGTAGTCGCCGCGGTAGCCCATCGCATCCAGGCGCTGCACCAGTTCCGCGACCGTCGCGCTGTGCACGCCTTCGCCGGGGAAGACGCGGAAGGTGCGCGCGGTGCTGATGCGCTCCTCGACGGTGCGGGTCTCCTGCCACATGAAGTCGGCCAGCTGCACCAGGAAGATCTTCTTCGGGTCGACGAGTTCGATGCCGTCCAGCGCCGTCTTCGTCGCCAGAGCATGGTACGAATCGAAGCCGAGGCCGAGGTTCGGCGCATCGGCACGCTGCACCACCTGCCAGGCGGTGGTGAATTCGTTGATGGTGCGGCCCCAGGACAGGCCCTCGTAGGCGATCCTGATGCCCAGCGGCACCGCCAGCATGGCCAGCTTGCGCAGGTCGCGCGCGATCGCCTCCAGGTCGCTGCTCGCGTGCTGGCTGGTCGACGAGCACACCAGCAGCAGCGGCGCGACCAGCGCGTGCGCCATCTCGAGCATGCCCTTGGCGATGTCCACCTTGTAGTCGTGCAGGTGGCCGGTCAGTCCTTCGAAGTCGCGCAGCACCTGGAAGCCGGTGACGCGCAGGCCGCTGGCACGCACCACCTGTACGGCGGCCGCGACGCCGCCCGGGTGGCCGACGATGTCGTTGGCCTTGAGCATCACCTGCGAGAAGCCGGCCTCGCGCATGGCCGCGAGCTTGGCGGACAGCTCACCGGCCAGCGTGATCGTGTCCATGCCGAAGTCGTCGATGAAGCCGGTGGCCTGGGTCATCGCCGGCTCCTCAGGGGTACTTGACCAGCTCGAACATCAGCCCGCCGAGCTGTGCCACCGTGAGCGCACCGCGCGCGCCGGTGTGCAACTCGCCGGCCTCGACGAAGGCCACGCCGCGTGCGCGCAAGGCAGCCACCGCCGCCGGCACGTCGGGCGTGCCCAGGCCGATGCGCTGCAGCGACTCCTCGCCCTCGACATCGAGCTGGCCCGGCTCGGGCTCGATCAGCTGCCAGTAGAAGCTGCCACAGGGGCTGCGCAGGATGCGGCCCTTGGGCAGGATGCCGAAGCGCTGCGTGTCGGCCAGCCGCTCGAAGCCGAACAGCTCGCGGTAGAACTCGCACCAGTCCTCCATGCGATCGTTGCCGATGTACTGCACCAGGCCGAACCAGTGCAGCCCGACGAGTGCCGGCGGATGTTTGTCGACGGTGGGGATCGGCACGAAGTCCACGTCCCAGATCGAAAACGCGTCGGCCCGATCGATGAAGTACAGGCGGCTGGCACCGACGCCGTGGATGGCCGGAATGTGCAGCTCCATCACCTCCACCTGCACCGGCACCGCCCAGGCACCGCGATCCAGCGCGCGCCGGTAGGCCGTGGCGGCATCGCGCACGCGCAAACCCACCGCGGTGATCACCGGCGTCTCGCTCGGCTGTGCACCGCGCGGCCGCGCGCCATCGTGCGCGTTGATGACGATGTTCATCGCGCCCTGCCGGTACAGCAGCACCTCGCGCGAGCGATGCCGTGCCACGGGGCGGAACCCGATCGTCTCCAGCACCTGGCCCAGCGCCTGCGGCCGGCTGGTGGCGTATTCGACGAACTCGATGCCGGCCAGGCCCAGCGGGTTGGGCAGTTCGGCGATGGCTTCACGGTCGACGGTCAGCGGCATGGGCATGTCCTCGAGGTTCAGGTCGAGCGGCGCTCGGCCAGCAGGCGGCGGAAATGCGTCTCCACCCGCACCGCATCGGCCGGCCGCCCGGTGAAGAGTTCGAAGGCTCCGATCGCCTGCCCCACGGCCATCGTGCCGCCGTCGACGGTGGCGCAGCCCTTGGCGCGCGCGGCGCGCAGCAGCTCGGTGTCCAGCGGGAAGTAGACGATCTCGGCCACCCAGAGTTCGGAGCGCAGCAGTCCGGGCGGCAGCGGCAGGCCCGGCAGCTTGTCCATGCCGGTGGGCGTGGCATGGATCAACCCGCTGGCGCCGTGCAGCGCGGCGGCCACGTCGGCGCTGGCGCTGACCCGAGCGGCACCGTAGCGTGCGCTCAAGGCCGCCGCCGCCTCGGCGGCGCGGCTGGCCTCGCGGTCGACGACCACCAGATGCGCCGCGCCCAGCCGCAGCACCGCATGCGCAATGGCCGAGCCGGCACCGCCGGCGCCGAGCAGCACCACTCGCGACAGGTCGGCCTGCGGCAGCGTGCGGCGAAAACCCCAGGCCCAGCCGCTGCCGTCGGTGTTGTGGCCGACGGCGCGGCCACCGCGGAAGACCACGGTGTTGACCGCGCCCATGGCCCGCGCCTCGTCGGACAGCTCGTCCAGCAGCGGGATCACCGCCTGCTTGCACGGGTAGGTGATGTTCAGCCCGGCGAAGCCCATGATGCGGGCGGCCTCGATCAGCGTCGGCAGCGCGCCGACGCCGACGCCGGCCGCGTCCAGGTCGATCAGCTGGTAGTGCAGCGCCAGGCCCTGGCAGCGCGCCTCCTCCTCGTGCATCGCCGGCGTCAGCGAGCGCTGGATACCGGCGCCGATCAGGCCGACGAGCATTTTGCTCACTTGCGCAGCTTGGCCAGCTCGGCCTGCAGTTCGGCCACGGTGGCCGGGATGGCGGCGCCGTGCTTGTCGATCACCGGCTTGAGCTTGTCGCGCAGCTTGGCCTGCTCGGCCGGCGAGAACTCGCTGACCTGCATGCCGCCCTTTTTCAGCGCGTCCAGCTGGCCGGCGGCGGCATCGCGGTTGACCTGGCGCTGGAACTTCGAGGCCTCGGCGGCGGCGTCGCTCAGGATCTTCTGCTCGGCCGGCGACAGCGTGTCCCACACCTTCTTGCTGAAGATCAGCGACTGCGGGTTGTACTGGTGGTTGGTCAGCGTCAGGAATTTCTGCACCTCGAAGAACTTGTTCGCCTGGATCACCGACAGCGGGTTCTCCTGGCCGTCGATGGCCCTCTGCTCCAGCGCCGCGTACAGCTCGGGGAAGGCCAGCGGCGTGGGGTTCGCGCCCAGCGCCTTGACCCAGTCGACGTTGATCGCGTTGGGGATCACGCGCAGCTTCAGCCCGGCGATGTCCTCCACCGTAGTGACCGCACGCTTGCTGTTCGTCAGCTGGCGGAAGCCCAGCTCGGCATAGGCCAGGCCGACGATGCCCTTGTCGGCCAGCTTGGCGTGCAGCTTCTGCCCGAAGGGGCCGTCGACCACCGCGTCGGCCTCCTTGGCGTTGGCAAACATGAAGGGGAAGTCGTAGACCTCGAAGTCCTTGACCTGCGAGGCCAGGATGCCCGAGTTCAGCATCACGAACTCGATCGTGCCGCCCTGCAGCGCCGACACGTTGGGCGCGTCGCCACCGAGCGTGCCACCGGGGAAGACGTTGACCTTGATCTTGCCGCCGCTCTTGGCCGCAACGAGCTCAGCAAACTTGGCGGCTCCCTGCTCCAGCGGGTGGCCCTTCGGGTTCTGCAGCGCGAACTTGAAGGTGCGCTCCTTGATGTCTTGGGCCAGCGCGGCGCTCAGCGGCAGCAGCGCGGCCAGGCCGATGGCCAGGGCTCGGGTCAGGGTCTTCATGGGTCGTGTCTCCAGGTCAGGGGTCGTGAAAGAAGATCAGGAAGGAAAGCTCGGGATTCAGCCGATGAACCAGCGCATCGGCACCAGCACGAGCGAGGGGAACAGCACCAGCAGGAACATCACCGCGAACTGCGCAAACATGAAGGGCAGCACGCCGCGCGTGACCTGGTCCATCTTCATGCGGCCGACGCCGGCAACGACGTTGAGCACGGTGCCCACCGGCGGCGTGATCAGGCCGATGGCGTTGTTCATGATGAAGAGCACGCCGAAGTACACCGGGTCGATGCCCGCGGCCTTGACCACCGGCATCAGCACCGGCGTCATGATCAGGATCGTCGGCGTCATGTCCATCGCCGTGCCGACGGCAATGACCAGCAGCATGATGGCGATCAGCAGCAGCGTCTGGTTGTCCATGAAGGGCTCGAGCAGCGCGATCATCTGCGCCGGGATCTGCGCCACGGTGATGAGCCAGGCCGAGACCATCGCCGCGGCCACCAGGAACATGATCACCGCGGTGGTCTTGGCGGCGCTGACGAAGACCTCGTACAGCTGGCTCAGCCGCATCTCGCGGTACACCACCGTGGCGACGAACAGCGCGTAGACCGCGGCCACCACGGCCGCCTCGGTGGGCGTGAAGACGCCGAACTTCAGGCCGACCAGCACGATCACCGGCAGGAACAGCGCCCACAGCGACGAACGCAGCGCTGCCAGCTTCTCGGCCGTGCTGGCCTTCTTCGGCGGCGTGACGTTCTCGCGCTTGGCCACGAAGTACCAGGCGATGGCGATGGCCGCGCCCATCATCAGTCCCGGCACGATGCCGGCCATGAACAGCTTGCTGATCGACACGTTGGCGGCCACGCCGAAGATGACGAAGCCGATCGACGGCGGGATGATCGGCGCGATGATGCCGGCCGCGGCAATCAGCCCGCCCGAGCGCGCCTTGTCGTGGCCGGCCTTGACCATCATCGGCAGCAGCAGCGCCGCCAGCGCCGCGGTGTCGGCCACCGCCGAGCCGGACAGCGCGGCCAGCAGGCAGGCGGCCAGGATGGCGACGAAGCCCAGGCCGCCGCGCACGTGGCCGACCAGTGTCAACGCCAGGTTGACGATGCGCTTGCTCAGGCCGCCGACGTTCATGATCTCGCCGGCCAGCATGAAAAACGGCACCGCCAGAAGCGGGAAGCTGTCGGCGCCGTTGATGACGTTCTGCGCCAGGATCTGCGCGTCGAACAGGTCCAGGTGCCACATCAGCGCCACGCCCGACAGCAGCAGCGAAAACGCGATCGGGATGCCCAGCGCCATGGCGCCGAGCAGCGAGCCGAGGAAGATGAAGATGGTCATGCCGGCCCCTGATCAGCGCTTGCCGGCGCCCGGCGTCTCGTCGAGGTGCAGGTCGTGCACCTGCGCCAGGTCTTCCGACTCCTGCACCATCACCAGTTCGGCGTCGCGCACTCGGCCGCTGAGGGTGCGCAACAGTTCGCGCAGCAGCAACAGCGCGGCCACGACGGCGAAGAACACGCCGGACGAATAGAAGATGGCCATCGACGCGCCGCTGACCGGCGCCTCGACGTCCCAGTTGATGCGCGCCTGCGCCAGGCTGCCGCTGAACAGCAGCCAGCACACGTAGAGCATCAGCCCCTGGCCGATCACCAGGCAGACCTTCTTGCCCCACACCGGCAGCCGCGCGACCAGCATGTCGGTGCCCAGATGACCATGCTCCTTGAGCGCGACGGTGGCGCCCAGGAAGGTGAGCCACACGAACAGCCAGCGCGACATTTCCTCGCTGACCGTGATGCCCGAATTGAAGGCATAGCGCAGCACCACGTTGCCGAACACCAGCACCACCATGATGGCCAGCAGCAGCGCCGTCACGGCGTCGATGGCACGGCAGAAACGGTCGAGCAGCGTGTTCAAGGCTTGTCTCCTGCTACGCCCTTCGGGCGCAGGGCCTGGGCGTCGGGGCCACGGCTTCGAGGCCGTGATGAAATTATGTACGAACTAGTTAGTTTTATACTGGGTACAAACCCTCATAGCCTCCGGTCGTGCCGGCAAGGGGGTTTGACCAGGTGGCGCGCCGCGCCGCGGATCACTTGCGCACGAAGCGCACGACCATCTCGATGATGCTGTCGCGCCGCGCGACGATGGCGGCGGGCGAGTCCATGTCGCGCTTGAAGATCAGCGCGAAGGTGTGGCGGTTGGCGGTGTTGAAGAAGCTCAACGCGCTGATCGACATGTGCAGGTCCACCGGGTCGATGCCGGCGCGGAACACACCCGCGGCCACGCCGCGCTGGTAGACCTCGCGCACGGCCAGGATGGCCGGCACGTTGAGCTTGTGGATGGCCTTGCTCTGCGCCAGGAACTCGCCGCGGTGGATGTTCTCGGTCATCACCAGGCGGATGAAGTCCGGGTTGGCCAGCTGGTAGTCCACCGTGAAGCCGACCAGCTTGCGCAGCGCGTCCTCGGGCGCCAGGTCTTCCAGGTGCAGGCCGGCTTCGATCTCGCGGATGCGCCGGTAGGCTTCCTCCAGCACACGGATGTACAGCCCCTCCTTGCTGCCGAAGTAGTAATAGATCATGCGCTTGCTGGTGCGCATGGCCTCGGCGATGACGTCGATGCGCGCCCCGGCCAGGCCCTTCTCCGAGAACTCGTGCGTGGCCACCTCGATGATGTCGGCCATCGTGCGCTCGGGGTCGTTGGTGCGCGGCGCAGCAGACTTGGTCGGCGCGCGACTGCCGGCCTTTTGTACTGTTTGGTTCATGGCGCGCGGAGCTTACCCGAAGCCCGCCGCCGCCCCGGTCGCTGTCAGCCCCTGTTGGTTTGGCGTCATGGTCGGGTCAGGCCTCGGGCCGAACATTCGCTCCAACCGCGCAATGCCGCGGGCGTGTTCATCACATCCAGGAGACGACATGGAAACTGATCTGGCGAGAAAGATCTCGGCGCTGCCGAAGTACCAGGAGCTCAAGCGCAAGCGCAGCAGCTTCGGCTGGTGGCTGACGCTGGCGATGATGGTCGTGTACTACGGCTTCATCGTGCTGGTGGCCTTCAACAAGCAGTTCCTGTCGCAGCGCCTGGGCGACGGCGTCATGACGATGGGCATCCCCATCGGCTTCGGCGTCATCGTGTTCACCATCGTCATCACGGCGATCTACGTCAAGCGCGCCAACGGCGAGTTCGACGACCTGAACGACGCTGTCGCGAAGGCGGTGCTGAAATGAGCCGCGCCAACACCCCCATGGGCCACACCACGCGCCGCGTGCTGACCCTGGCCACGCTGTTCGGCGTGTCCTTCGCCGCCTGGTCCGCCGGTGCCGACCTCGGCCAGGCCGTCAAGCAGGCCACCAACTGGACGGCGATCAGCATGTTCGCCATCTTCGTGGTGGGCACGCTGTTCATCACCAAGTGGGCGGCGTCCAAGACCAAGTCAGCGGCCGACTTCTACACCGCGGGCGGCGGCATCACCGGATTCCAGAACGGTCTTGCGATCGCCGGCGACTACATGTCGGCGGCTTCGTTCCTGGGCATCTCGGCGGCGGTGATGGCCAGCGGCTTCGACGGGCTGATCTATTCGATCGGCTTCCTCGTCGGCTGGCCGGTGATCACCTTCCTGATGGCCGAGCGGCTGCGCAACCTGGGCAAGTTCACCTTTGCCGACGTGGCGGCCTTCCGCTTCAAGCAGGCGCCGGTGCGCATCTTCGCCGCCTCGGGCACCCTCGTCGTGGTGGCCTTCTACCTGATCGCGCAGATGGTCGGCGCGGGCCAGCTCATCAAGCTGCTGTTCGGGCTGGAATACTGGATCGCGGTGGTCATCGTCGGCGCGCTGATGATGGTCTACGTGCTCTTCGGCGGCATGACCGCCACCACCTGGGTGCAGATCATCAAGGCCTGCCTGCTGCTGGGCGGCGCCACCTTCATGGCCTTCATGGTGCTGCTGCACTTCGGCTTCAGCCCCGAGGCGATGTTCGCGGGCGCGGTGCAGATCAAGTCCGACCTGGCGCTGAAGGACGGCAAGACGGCCGAAGTCGCGTCGCAGATCGGGCAGTCGATCATGGGCCCGGGCAACTTCGTCAAGGACCCGATCTCGGCCATCAGCTTCGGCATGGCGCTGATGTTCGGCACGGCCGGCCTGCCGCACATCCTGATGCGCTTCTTCACCGTGCCCAGCGCCAAGGCGGCGCGCACCTCGGTGATGTGGGCCACCGGCTGGATCGGCTACTTCTACCTGCTGACCTTCATCATCGGCTTCGGCGCCATCACCTTCGTGCTGACCAACCCGCAGTTCCTGGATGCCAAGGGCGCACTGCTGGGCGGCGGCAACATGGCGGCCATCCACCTGGCCAACGCGGTCGGCGGCAACGTCTTCCTCGGCTTCATCTCGGCGGTGGCCTTCGCCACCATCCTGGCGGTGGTCGCGGGGTTGACGCTGTCGGGCGCCTCGGCGGTGTCGCACGACATCTACGCCACCGTGGTGAAGAAGGGCACGGCCGACAGCGCCTCGGAACTGCGCGTGTCGAAGATCACCACCATCTGCCTGGGCGTGATCGC
>Ga0316601_100002173_pt1 | contig 10044 bp, 9 predicted proteins | sample OWC_soil_day5_no_FD_207663 | JGI IMG/M metagenome (GOLD analysis project Ga0316601, IMG submission 207663) | Wetland soil microbial communities from Old Woman Creek delta, Ohio, United States - OWC_soil_day5_noCT | ecosystem: Environmental > Terrestrial > Soil > Wetlands | place: USA: Ohio...
GTCGCGGATCAGGTACATGGCGACCTGACGTGGCAGCGCGATCGAGCGGCGGTTGGAGCGGCCCTTGAGGTCGGCGACGCGGATCCCGTAGTGCTGGGCGACGAAGCGGATGATGTCGCCCGGAGAAGTCTGCCGCTGGTCGGGCATGAGCTCGAACAGCGCCATCCGCACCACGTCGACCGTGATCCGCGTATTCTTCAGCTGCGCGTAGGCGATGGTGCGATTGAGGTACCCCTCCAGCTCGCGGACGTTCTTCTGGACGCGGCGCGCGATGAACAGCACCACGTCCTCGGGCAGCTCCCAGCCGATCGCGCGCGCCTTCTCGCGGAGGATCGCACAGCGGGTCTCGAGGTCGGGCGGCTGGATGTCGGCGATCAGGCCCTGAAGGAAGCGCGAGCGGAGGCGCTCCTCGAGGCCGGGGATGTCGGCGGGCCTGGCGTCCGAGGTGAAGACGACCTGGCGTCCGGTCGACTGCAGGGTGTTGAAGGTGTGGAAGAACTCCTGCTGGGTCTGCTCCTTGCCGGCGATGAACTGGATGTCGTCGAGCAGCAGGATGTCGACCCCGCGAAAGGTCTGGCGGAACAGCTCCATCTGCTTGCGCCGGATGCAGTTGATGAGCTCGTTGACGAACTGCTCGGTGGTCATGTAGACGACCTTAAGCTTGGTCTTGCGACGCTTGTACCGGTCGTCGACGCGGTGGGCGATGGCGTGCAGGAGGTGGGTCTTGCCGAGGCCGGAGCCGCCGTAGATGTAGAGCGGGTTGTAGGCCTCGCCGGGTCGGTCGGCGACCGCCTCGGCCGCGGCGGTGGCGAACTGGTTCGAGGGCCCGACCACGAAGCGGTCGAAGGTAAAGGCGGGGTGGATCGGGTGGGTGGCGAAGGGCGCCGCGGCCGTGACGCTCGACCGCTTGGCCCCGCCGCCGGCGGTCGCGGCGATCTCCACTCGGTAGGCCGAGCCGAAGTGGCCACGGGCGACGGTTTCGATGTCGCGCAGCAGGTGGTCGCGCACCCAGTCAGTCACGATCGAATTGTCGGAGGCGAGCGTCACCGAGCGCTCACTGGTCGCGACCACCCGCAGGGGGTCGATCCAGGTCGCGTACTCGTCCTCCCCCAGCATCTTCTGGAGATGCGGCTGCAGCTCCCTCCAGCGGTCCATCGGTCTACGCTAGCATAGCCGGGCAGCTGATGTGTAGAGCTTGCCTTGACACTGCGGCCTTCCTTGCGATATCGTGACGCGCCCGCGATTTAGGGAAGCGTGAGGACACGATGAAGAGGACATTTCAGCCGAACAACAGGCGCCGGAAGAAGACGCATGGGTTCCGCATTCGGATGCGCGCGAAGGCTGGGCGGAAGGTCTTGAATGCTCGGCGTCGGAAGGGCCGCAAGCGCCTGTCCGTGTGAGCGCCGGCTGCGCCTGCCGCGCAGCGGACGTCTCCGTCGCCGGGGCGAGTTTCAACGAGCGTACGAGCAAGGGATCCGGGCTTCCGGGCGGTTCATGGTGGTGTTCGCGTGGGCAAGGGCCGAGGGCGGGCCGGTCGGGCGACGGCTGGGGGTAACCGCCTCTCGCCGCATCGGCAACGCGGTCATCCGCGCGCGCGCGAAACGGCGGCTTCGTGAGCTGGGGCGGCTAGACGAGCGCGGCTTCGCGGGCCGGGATGTGGATGTGGTGATCAATGCGCGTCGAGGCTGCGCGGACGCGCCGTGGGACGAGCTGCAGCGCGACTATCGGCGGTGCGTGGAGAGGCTGACAGAGCGGCTGGCGGGAGCCTGAGGAACGGCAGGCGCCGGAGCGGGTGAGAGCGGGAGATTCCGGGGACACGATGGAAAAGCGTCTTCTCCTGGCGTTCGTGGTGTCGGCGGTGATCTTCGCCGTGTGGTCGGTGCTGTTCCCGCCCGAGCGACCGCCGCAACCGGCGGTCGCGGAGCGAGCCATCGAGGAGGCGGCCCCGGCGCAGCCGGCTGGCGATGGCGCCCAGCAACCGGTCGCGCCGGAGCCGGAGGTGGCGGCCGAGGCGGCCCCAGCCACGGCGACCACGGCCGAGGAGACGGTGCGCCTCGCCAATGACGAGATGGTGGTCGAGCTGAGCAACCGCGGCGCCGCGATCACCCTCTTTCAGCTGACGCATTACCAGGGGGATGATGGCGAGCCCCTGGAACTGATCGAGACCGTGGACCACCCCCGCCGGACGCTGCCCCTGCAGCTGGTCGTCGGCGATGCACGCGACGAGCGACTGTATGCCGTCGAGCGGGGCGATCGGGCCGCGACCTTCCGGTGGTCCGACGGCCTGGGCTCCGCGGTGGTCAAGACGGTACGCGTGCCCGAGACAGGCTTCGGCGTCGACGTGTCGATCCAGCTCGAGGGCGAGCTGCGGTCGTCGCGGGTGAGTGTTGGGACCGGGCTGCGGGACCTCGGCGAGGCCGAGCGGAACAGCCGGCTCGCCGTGTGGGGCGACGCGGTCGTCGCTGCCGATGGCCGGATCGACGTCGTGAAGCGCCGCAAGCCGAAGCAGGGGCTGGTGGTGGAGCCGCAGCAGGTCTCCTTCGCGGGCTTCCAGGACGCCTACTTCCTGTCCGTCCTGCGGCCCCGGACGGCAATTGATGAGCTGCGAGTGGACGTGCTCCAGACCACCAGCCTCGACGCCAGCGGCAAGCCGGTTGCGGGGCAGGTGCTGCAGGTGTTGCTCGCCCCGGCGGGCGGCGTGCTCGAGGGCCAGCTGCTAGGGGCGCCCAAGGAGTACGATCTGCTGCACGCGATCGGCGGCGGCGTGGAGCGCACCCTCGACTTCGGCGTGTTCGGCCCGATCTCGGTGCTGTTTCTCAAGGTGCTCCGCTGGATTTACGGAGCGGTCGGCAACTACGGGGTGGCGATCGTGCTGCTGACGGTGGCCATCAGGATCCTGCTGTTCCCGCTCATGCACTCGTCGACCGTGTCGATGCGGCGGATGCAGAAGCTGCAGCCAAAGGTCAAGGAGCTCCAGGCCCGCTACAAGAAGAAGAAGGGTGACCCCCAGGCGCGCGCCAAGATGAACCAGGAGATGATGGCGCTCTACAAGGAGGAGGGCGTCAACCCAATGGGAGGATGCCTGCCGATGCTGGTGCAGCTGCCCATCCTATGGGCGCTGTACAAGCTCTTCCTGCAGGCGATCGAGCTGCGCCACGCGCCGTTCTTCGGCTGGATTCAGGACCTGTCGGCGAAGGACCCCTACTACATCACGCCGATCCTGATGACCGGGACGATGTGGCTGCAGCAGCGGCTCGCACCGCAGGTCGGAGACCCCCAGCAGCAGCGCATCATGCGCATGCTGCCGTTCATCTTCGGGTTCATGTTCCTGCAGTTCCCGTCCGGCCTCGTGCTCTACTGGTTGACCAACAACGTGCTCACTATCGTCCAGCAGGAGGTGACCTTCCGGCTGCTCGGCGAGCGGGGCAAGGGGGGCGGTGGGGCGCACCGGGGAAAGGACACGCAGCAGTGACGGACGCAGGCAGCTTCCGCGGTGCCAACCTGGACGAGGCCCTGACCGCAGCGTGCGCCGAGCTGCGCGCCCGGGTCGGTGAGCTGCGCTACGAGGTGGTTGTGGAGGGCGGCGGAAACGGCGTCGAACTCTACGCCGAGGTCGACCCCGTGGCGGTGCTTGGCCTGTTCCTGGCTGAGAGCTTCCGGGCCGGCCAGCTCGACGTCTCGGCCCAGCTCGGGCTCGGCGAGGAGTCGCTGGACGGCGAGCTCAAGGGGTCCGACCTCCACCTGCTGACCGGCAGCGGGGGCCGGGGTCTGGACGCCCTGCAGTACCTGTGCAACCGGGTCCTGACGCGTCGCTTCACCCATCACCTTCCGGTGCACCTCGATACCCAGGGCTTCAAGGAGCGGCGCGCGCAGCAGCTGCGCGAGCGCGCCGAGTCGGCCGCCGATGAGGCGGTCCGCACCCGGTCGCAGGTCGTGCTCGGACCCTTGACTCCGGCCGCGCGGCGGGAGATCCACCTCGCGCTGGCCGATGACCCTGGGGTGGAGACCTTTTCGGATGGTGAAGGCTTCCTCAAGCGGGTGGTCATCCGACCTGTCCGGGGGCGCTGACACGATCGTGGCGCGCGCCACCGCGCCCGGGCCGGCCGCGCTCGCGGTGGTCCGGCTGAGCGGGCCGGGCGTGCGCCGGATCGCTGGCGAGATCAGCCCGGCGGTCGACTTCGGCGAGCCGTGGCGGGCGCGGTTGGTCGCTGTGGACGGCGTCGGCGGGCAGGCGGTGGCGATCGCCTACGCCGCGCCACGGTCGTACACCGGGGAGGACCTGCTCGAGCTGACGGTGCACGGCTCGGCCTTCGTGGTCAGCTCGTTGATCGAGCGCTGCGTCGCGGCGGGCGCGCGGCCGGCCTCACCCGGCGAGTTCACGCGGCGCGCGGTGGCCAACGGCAAGCTGGACCTGGTGCAGGCCGAGGCGGTGCGCGACCTGGTGGGGGCGGAGACCGCGTGGCAGGCGCGCAACGCCCGCGAGCAGCTCGACGGCATGCTGTCGCAGCGCCTGGCGTCCCTGCGCGGCGAGCTGCTCGAGCTCCTCGCCCGCCTCGAGGCGTCTCTCGACTTCGTCGATCACGGGGTCGAGCCGAATCGCGACGACCTGGCGTCGAGGCTCGCGCGGTGCCGCGAAAAGCTGGCGTCGCTGCTGGCCACCTCGGCGGCCGGCGAGCGGATCCGCGACGGGGTCCGGGTCGTCATCGTAGGCCCGCCGAACTCCGGCAAGTCCACTCTTTTCAACACCTTGCTCGGCACAGAGCGGGCGATCGTCGCGCCCCATCCAGGGACCACGCGCGACGTTCTCGAGGCCGAGCTCGAGATCTCGGGTCTGAGGGTGACCCTGGTCGACACGGCGGGGCTCCGCGAGGCCGCCGACCCCGTGGAGGAGGAGGGGGTGCGGCGGGCGCGCGCTGCGGTCGCATCGGCGACGGTTGTCCTCGAGCTCGCTCCGGCGGACGGCGGATCCTCGGTGGCCGGGGCCCCCGAGGAGACGACCACGCTCCGCGTGCTGTCCAAGGCTGACCTGCCCCATACCGCGGCTGCTGACCGGCTGCCGGTGTCGTGTACCACCGGCGAGGGCGTCGATCGGCTGCGGGCGGTGCTCGCGGAGACAGTGGCCGGCGGCGTGCCGGACCTCGGCGGCGAGGTGGCGATCTCCCGCCGCCACCGCCGTGGCCTGGAGCGGGCCGCGGCCGAGCTCGGCTCCTGCGACCTGGACCATCCCGAGCTCGGCGCGGAGAGCGTGCGATGGGCGGCACGGGAGCTCGCCGAGCTGGTGGGCGAGGCCGTCACCGAGGACCTGCTCGACGAGGTCTTCGCCTCGTTTTGCATCGGGAAGTAGGGATGGCGGCCGCGGGCTATGACCTGCTGGTGGTCGGCGCGGGCCATGCCGGCGTCGAGGCGTCGACGTCGGCGGCGCGGCTCGGGGCGCGGGTCGGCGTGGTCACGCTGTCGCTCGACACGGTGGCGCAGATGCCGTGCAACCCGGCGATGGGGGGCATCGGCAAGGGTCACCTGGTGGCCGAGCTGGACGCCCTCGGCGGGATCCAGGGCTGGGCCACCGACCGGGCCGGACTCCAGTTCAAGGTCCTCAACCGGTCGCGGGGCCCCGCGGTGTGGGGGCCGCGTGCCCAGTGCGACAAACAGCGTTATACGGTCATTCTGCGGAGATTGCTGCAGCATTTGGCTGGAATTGACCTCATGGAAGGCGAGGTGACCGGCCTGGTGGAGGGCGCCGGGCGGATCGTGGGGGCGCGGCTGGCCGACGGGCGCCGCCTCGAAGCGGCCGCGGTCCTGCTGACCACGGGCACCTTCCTGGGCGGGATCCTCCACACCGGGGGCGAGCGCAGGCCCGGTGGTCGGTTCGGCGAGCGGCCCAGCCTCGGGCTGGGGCCCGAGCTGCGAGCGCTCGGCCTCGAGTTGCGGCGGTTCAAGACCGGCACTCCACCCCGACTGCACCGCGGCAGCATCGCCTACGATCGGCTGCAGCCCGAGCCCGGTGACGCCGAGGCGCGCGCGTTCTCGTGGCGGACGCGGTCGGTCGCGAACCGCGTCATGTGCTGGCTGGCCCGGACGCCCGAGGTAGTGCAAACGATCATCACCGACAACCTGCACCGCTCGCCGCTCTACTCGGGCCAGATCGAGGGCGTCGGGCCGCGGTACTGCCCGTCGATCGAGGACAAGGTGGTGCGCTTCCCGCACCACCGCCAGCACACGGTCTTCCTCGAGCCCGAAGGCCTCGACAGCGACAGTATGTACGTCAACGGGCTGTCGACCAGCCTGCCACGGGACGTCCAGGAGCAGGTGGTGCGCGCCATCCCCGGCTTCGAGGCCGCACGCTTCCTGCGCTACGGCTACGCTGTCGAGTACGACGTGGTGGCGCCCTTCCAGGTGCTGCCAACCTTGGAGTGCCGGTCGCTCCCGGGTCTCTTCCTGGCCGGCCAGTTGCTCGGCACCTCCGGCTACGAGGAGGCGGCGGCGCTCGGGTTCGTGGCGGGGGTGAACGCGGTGCTGTCGGCGCGCGGCAAGGAGCCGTTCCTGCCCGAGCGGGAGCGCTCCTACGTCGGGGTGCTCGTGGACGACCTGTGCAGCGCGGACCACCGTGAGCCCTACCGGATGCTGACCTCGCGCGCCGAGCACCGGCTCCTCCTCGGCGTCGACTCGGCCCGTGAGCGCATGATGCCGGCTGGCCACCGGCTGGGTCTCATCCCGGAGCGGGTGTTTCACGTGGAACAGCGGCGGTGGCAGCGGCGGCGGGAGGTCAGGGACGAGCTGGCGGCGCGGGCGGTCAACCCCGACCCGGCGACACGGGCCGCGGTGCGTGCCCTCGCCGGCGTGGACCCCACCACCCCGACCACATGGGCCGGGATCCTGCGCCGACAGGACGTCGATGCCGAGCAGGTCGCGGCCGCGTTGCCGCTGCTCGCCGAGCTCCCTGCCGAGGACCGCCGGACGGTGGTCGGCGAGCTGCGCTACGACGGCTATCTGGTCCGCCACCGGCGGGAGGTCGAGCGGTTGGCACGGCTGCGCCACCTGGAGATCCCGATCGACCTGGAGCCCGGCGAGATCCCGGGCATCTCACTGGAGGCCGCCGACGCGCTGCGGCGGCACCGGCCGCGGACCGTGGCCGACGCCGAGCGGCTGCCGGGCGTGACGCCGGCGGCGGTGGCAATCCTGATCGGTCGGCTGGGCCGCGCCCGCGACTCCCGGCCACCGATGGCTGGCAGCGGCGGGGACGGCCAGGCGTGGCCCGAGAGCTGAGCTTCGCCGAGCTGCTGCGGCCCCATGCCGAGGGCGACGAGCTCGAGCGGCTGGTGCACTACGCCGAGCTCGTCGAGCGCTGGTCGCGGCGCCACAACCTGGTGAGCTTTCGGGACCGCGAGGAGCTGGTCCAGCGGCACCTGGTGGATGCGCTGGCGGCGCGCGACCTGCTGGTCGGATCGCGAGTCCTGCTCGATGTGGGGAGCGGTGCCGGGCTGCCCGGGGTGCCGCTGCTGGTGAGCCGGCCGGCGTGGCGCGGTGTGCTCCTCGAGCCACGGCAGAAACGCTGGGCCTTCCTGCGGCTGGTGGTGCGCGAGCTGCGGCTGGACGCCGTCGTCGAGCGGGTGCGCTACCAGGACTATGGAGAAGGCGGCGGGTTCTTCGACCTGATCACCGTGCGCGGCCTCGGCCGGCACGCCGAGTTGGTGGGGTGGGCGGCCGGCCGCCTGGCGGAGGGCGGCCGCGTCCTGCTCTGGTCGACCGAGGAGGACGAGGCGGCGCTGCGGAGGCTGCCGGGCTGGCATGTGCTAAGCTCGCCGCTGCCCAGCCTGTCGCGCGGTCGGCTGGTGCAGCTCCTACCATGTTTCACGTGAAACACCGTCGGCTGGACTGGTGAGCATGCGGCCTCGAGTGCTCGCGGTGGCCAATCAGAAGGGCGGCGTCGGGAAGACCACGACCGCGATCAGTCTTGGCGCCACGCTGGCGGCGTACGAGCGCGCGACCCTGATCGTGGACATGGATCCCCAGTCGAACAGCACCTCGGGGCTCGGGGTCGAGGTCGGCCCAGGCCAGGCCACGACCTACCAACTGCTCACCGGCGACGCGACCGCCGCCGCGGCGGTGGTTCCGACCGAATTTCCGCACCTCGACATGATCCCGGCGACCCCTGACCTGGCTGGCGCCGAGATCGAGCTGGTCGGGATGGTGGGCCGGGAGTTTCGGCTGCGAGACGCCCTGCAGCCCCTCGAGGGCTACCGCTTCGCCCTCGTCGACTGCCCGCCGTCGCTCGGCCTGCTCACCTTGAACGCCCTTGCTGCCGCCGACGCCCTGCTGATCCCGATCCAGTGCGAGTACTTTGCGCTCGAAGGGGTGTCCGAACTGATGCGCACGGTGGACGAGGTTCGCCGCTTCCTCAACCCGAGCCTGGCGATCGATGGCGTCCTGCTGACCATGTACGACGAGCGGACGAACCTCGCCCGCCAGGTCGCCCAGGAGGTGAGGTCGGTGTTCGGCGAGCTGGTGTTCTCCACTGTGGTGCCGCGCAACGTGCGGCTCGCCGAGGCTCCCTCCTTCGGGAGGCCGATCCAAGCCTATGACTTGCGCAGCCGCGGCGCGGAGGCCTACCTGCTGCTGGGGCGGGAGTACCTGAAGAGGATGGAGGTCGCGTGAGGTGACCAAACAGGCCCTCGGCCGAGGCCTCAAGGCGCTGATTCCCGACACCCCGCGGGCCCGCACCGGGCTGGTCGAGATTCCGGTCGATCGGATCGAGCCGAATCCGAGCCAGCCCCGCCGGCGCTTTACCGCCGAGGACCTCGAGGAGCTCGCCGCCTCGATCCGGCAGCACGGCGTGCTGCAGCCGATGCTGGTGAGCGAGGCCGCCCCGGGTCGATACGTGGTGGTCGCCGGCGAGCGCCGCTGGCGGGCGGCCCGGCTGGCCGGGCTTGCCACGGTGCCGGCGGTAATCCGCGAGCGACTCGGCCACGAGCACCTCCTCGAGTTGGCGCTGGTGGAGAACCTCCAGCGCCGCGACCTGACGCCGCTCGAGGAGGCGCGCGCCTTCGAGCAGCTGCAGACCGGTCTCGGTCTGGCCCAGGCAGAGATTGCCGACCGGGTCGGCATCGACCGCAGCACCGTGGCCAACGCGCTACGCCTCCTCAAGCTGCCGCCCGAGATCCAGGAGTGGGTGGAGGACGGCGCGTTGAGCGCCGGTCATGCCCGCACGCTGCTGGCCTTCGCCGACGACGCCGAGCGCATCGGTTGGGGGCGGCGCGCGATCGAGGCGGGCCTGAGCGTTCGCGACCTCGAGCGCGCGGCCGCCGAGGATCGGGAGTTGCGCGAAGCTCCGACGCGACGCTCCCGGCCGGTGCCGGCGGTAGACCCTAACATCCGCAATGCCGAAGAAAAATTGAGCTTGAGACTCGGTGCCAAAGTCGAGATCAGGACCAAGCGGCGGGGAGGGTCAATCGTCATTCGCTGCGTCGATCAGGTGGAGCTGATGCGCGTGTACGATCAACTGATGGGCGGGGGAGGCTGATGGCTCGTGGAGGCGATGCACTCAACGGGTTTGTGGACTCCGGATGCACCATCCGCGGCGAGCTCGAGTTCGCCAACTCCTTCCGTATCGACGGCACTCTCGAGGGTATCGTCCGCTCGCGATCGGAACTGGTGGTCGGGGAAGCGGGTGTGGTCAAGGGTGAGGTGGAGGTCGCTCGCTGCCTGGTCGGCGGCCAGGTCCGCGGGGTGGTGCGAGCTACCGAGCAGGTGGTACTCCACGCCACGGCCCGGGTGTGGGCCGAGATCCACACCCCGGCGCTGGTGATGGAGGAGGGTGCGTTCCTCGAGGGCAAGGTCACGATGGAGGGCACCAAGGGAGGCAAGGGCGACGGTGTGGTGCCGCCTCGGCCGTCGGCGGGGCCGGGTCCCGCGCCTGCCGCGCCACCTCTGCGGCCGCGCGATGGGTCGGGATGACCATCAGTCCGGCCGGCCGGGAATCCTGTTCAGCGCTGTTTCTTGACCGAGCCACCGGGAGTTGGTAGCTTAGTCCGCCTCCAAGAACTGGCG
>Ga0316601_100002174_pt1 | contig 10044 bp, 5 predicted proteins | sample OWC_soil_day5_no_FD_207663 | JGI IMG/M metagenome (GOLD analysis project Ga0316601, IMG submission 207663) | Wetland soil microbial communities from Old Woman Creek delta, Ohio, United States - OWC_soil_day5_noCT | ecosystem: Environmental > Terrestrial > Soil > Wetlands | place: USA: Ohio...
AACCAGGCATCATTGCTCATCACGACGAGGAGATTCGCATTCGCTTTGTCGTAGTGCACATACATCTCCTCGGACAGGCTTTCATTGCATATCAGCATACCAATACGTGCCTTCCCGGAAATGATCAGGTTTTGCGATCTGCCGGGAATCACGTTGTTGTATCTGCTCGTGTTGAAGAAAGGGAGAACCGATAGTGCGCCCCCCTTGAATGGCCTCTCAAGGAAATCGAGGAGGATTGTCTTGTCATATCTGTCCGCAATTCTCCCGTCACTCCTGATGAGGTATGCCGAGTTGTATACGAGTTGACTGTTCCGGACTGAGGGTGACCACATACCCATCAGGTGATTCGCCTTTGAGCGACGCGTAATGCTCAATGCCTTGGGAACGAATTCATCGTCCGGCTCGAATTTCCAGGGAATAGCTGTCTCCGACCACACAAAAAGATCCGGATCGTAGCGTGCTGCCTCTTCGTTCAATCTGAACAACAAAGCAGCCAGGGAGTCACCGGTTTGATCATTCCACCGTGCTTCGGCGGCAATGTTGTCGTTGAGGAGAACCGCCTCCAACCTGTCATCGATGATCTCATGGCCAGCACTTTTCAAAACGACACCTCCCCCGGCAAATACGAGAACACAGACCGCAGCCATCGTGAGTGACTTCACTTCTCTTTTCAGCAGGAATTGCGACGCGGCGTAGTTTGCGAACACTATGCCAAACGTAATGAGAGAAGGTCCGCCAATGGCGGCCCATTGAATGATGATCGAGTTTCGGGCCTGGGAGCATGCAAGAGGATAATGACACCATGGTGAACCAGGGAGGAGTTTCATCCGAAACACTTCAAGGAGCACATAGAAAGCTGCAACAGAGGTACCACAGAGGATCGTGTTCGCCGAGCGAGTGCGCAGGACATAGTATCCCACTCCGAAGAGAGCGGAATACAGCGAGAAGTACAGGACAACACCACCGTACAGGAGCATCGAGTAGAATGTCAAGACACCCGAGTATCTTGTCGCGACAGGAATGACCCAGTAGCAGAGAACGGCAGATGTGACAATTCCGTATGCCGTACAACAAAGACATGATCCTCTGGCGTCTTGTTTCTGAAGGACATAGAACAAGGGTATGAGACAGAACCAGGCAAGAGAGGATTGCATGGAGAGGTATGACACACCCGTCAATACTCCCGAAACGAGCAGGAGGAGAAAGACGACTATTGACGTATTCTTGTTACCGTGGCGGATCACTGCATAATTTGCCGATTGCCTTCGTGACGGGATTCCATCTCGGCCAATGGCGGAATGGACGAACAGATGCATCGAGGCTTACAGCCAGGGGGTCGTCGGGGAAGGCTCTACTACGGAGGAACCGTTACAGGGTCCAGAGCGGCGGCTCGATGGCTGGGGAAGCCATCATGCCAAAAGTAAGCAAATATACTCCGGCTTTCAGGCAATGTCAACAACAGGATGGGCACAACAGGAGGCACAACAGGAGGGGCAAGTTTAAGACACGGTCCCAGGTGCGAGGAGCAGAATCTATGGAGCCAGGAAAATCCTATCATGCAGCCAGGATCTCCTGAGGATGGGAAGTCAAGGACTGAGACCGATTCGAATGGTACTGGCGATTCAGCGTCAAGATTTGACTACCCAGAAGGCCTTGTGAATACTACGCGATTCTCGATTTCGAATGTTTGTGCACAACGCTTTTTGTAGACCAACTCAACTTCCGGTCTACAATTTGTCGACCATCGGCCTTCGATTCGCCGGAACACTATCGGCTGAGAAAATGACAAAGCCGGAATCTCTTCCGGCTTCGCTGACAACCTTGGATACAATCGCTGGCCTTGTATGTCCGCGGCCATGTTTACTTCAACAAGAGGAGGCGCTTCGTCGCCACGAACTCTCCCGCCCACATTCGGTATAGATACACACCACTCGCAAGACCAGAACCGTCAAACTTCACTTCGTGAACTCCCGCGTTCATTCTTTCATTCACGAGAATCGCCACCTCGCGCCCGAGCATATCGTACACGCTCAATCTGACTTCCGATGATCTGGGCAACTCGTACTTGATGGTCGTGCTCGGATTGAACGGGTTGGGGTAGTTCTGCCGCAATGCGAATTGCGTTGGGAGCCCTTCCGCTTCGCGTACCCCAAGTGTGCCGATGAGGTTGAACGAGATGCTCCCCTCCAGCTGCGGCGTGACGACCGAGAGTTGTGAGTTCATCTGGACGAAAGCATAGTAATACGAACCACTTGCCAACAGCCGGGGCCTGACGTGCACGGTGCAAGCCTGCGAACCGCCGGCAGGAAGGATGAATCCCATGGGTGAGACAGAGATGGCCGTATCTGGCACGATGTTAACAGCATCCACACTTATTGAGATAGAATCATCCGCTCCGCCGAGGTTGGTCACGATGAGCGCAGTGTCGAGAGATGCCATGTTGACGTCTTTTTGCCCGAAGTCAATAGCCGTCGGTGCGAGAATCAGGTACGGTGTGGCATAAACCCCCAACAGTACGCTTGCTCGCGGGACATTGGCGGCATTGCTCACAAAGACGAGGGAATCATGGTGGGTGCCTTTTGTGAGTGGGGTAAAACAGACTTCGACTCTCACTGAACCAAGCGAGGAAACAGTGGTCGGCAGTGTCGGCGGCCTAATCACAGCAAATTCTGTCCCCGACAGGGTAATGCTCGACACCGTCACTGCGTCACGTCCATGGTTCACGAAATCCACGGAGAGCGTATCACTTCTTCGCCCTGCTGTAATCATCGAGAAGATTAATGAGTCAGGGTATACTCCCACGGTCCTTCCTGGTGGCACTGTCCATTTGTAGATATTCTGGGAATTATCGCCTTGCCAACCTGACGTTGGAGTGGCGAAACTCATGATTGGAAGGCTAAAGGTGGCTGGAGGGGTCGCCGCTGTCGATGCAGTGGCAATAGTCCAGTGGGCCCCAGCGTCCAGGGTGTATACGGTACCATAGTGGTATTTCTGCAATAGAGAGCTGTCGCACCACGCTGCACTTGCGACGTACATTCCCGGTGTGTGCGGGACATAATCGAGGTCTTGAAATGCGAGTCTCATCGATGTGGGGATCGTCGTCCACGTGACACCCCCGTCGGTTGTCTTCTCCACTTCTCCCCAATCGCCACTGCCGAGTCCGACCTTTTCATCCTGAAATTCTATCGTCGGGTACGGACCATACTGCATATTTGGATACACAAGAACCGACCATGTCAGACCCTTGTCGGTTGTTCTGAAGATTCTCCCATTCCCATGGTAGAGTGGGAACCAAAGCGAGCTACCAGCGGCAGTGAACTCATGGCTTATGGTCATTTCGCCAGGGAATGGAGCGGGAATATTCTCCCGCGGAACGCGCGACCAGCTTCTACCACTGTCCGAGGTGGTATAGATTTCATAGAACCCATCAGCGGGAGGGTCGCCAATGCACACACCATTCGCAACATCAAAGAAATAGATTATGCCAGGAGAGCCGCCTGCAAGTTTGAATACCGTCGGGTCCTCTTTCCATGTTACGCCGCCGTCGGTTGTGGCAAAGAGACCGCCCCCCGACTGGGCGACCTTGTTGAACAATAAGACCCATGCTCTGTTGGCGTCAGATGCATAGATGCTCATATTATTGTGACTCGATGGAGCAGCGTGCAAGGTGTCACAAAGCCATGTCGCGCCACCGTTCGTTGTACGGATGTATGCCTGGCTCGTTCCAACCCACGTTTCAAAAAGCCCCCATAGGATATTCGAGTCCACAGCACAAAGATGTGCACCCACATGAGTATTGGGAAGACCGGTAACCTGCTTCACCCATGGCTCGAACCCCTGGGAGTGCATATTATGCGACCGGGTCGATGTGCCCGGAACACGTGCTGATGAAGATAGCCGAGCCGGGGACTGTTCGCCTTGCGGTCCAGCCGCCAATTCGGAGGTGATCCCGTTGAATGAAAGGTGCTGTGACAGTGCCAGCGGGCCCAGACATATCAGCAGAAAGCGCATTGCAGTTTTCATGACCCCTGCCTCCAGTTGTTCGAGCCAAACAGGCAATTTTTATGATACCAAATGGCCCACACGTGGTTTCGGCCTATTTGTCTCTACATGTGCAAACCTCAGGTCGTGGGCGTCCGCTCCGCGGCTCAATGAACTCTATGTCAAGCCATCGAGCTCTTGCGTGGAGAAGAAGTCACCGGACTTTGCGGCTTTCCAGCCAAGGGGTCGTCGGAGAAGGCTCTAGAGCGGAGGAACTGGGACAGGGTCAAACAGCGGCGGCTCAATGGCTTGGAAAGCCATCATGCCAAAACTGAGCAAATATACTCCGGCTTGCGGGCAATGTCAACAACGGCACAGGTCAGCTTCAAGCCGCAGTCAGCTTCACGTCGCGTCTGCGTCCTACAGGAAAATGAAACCCTGGTTGGGGCCAGGGCTAGCTGAGAATGGTGCACGGAGAATCGAGGACTCCAACCGATTCGAATTGTACTGGCGATTCAGCGTCACAATCTGACCACCAGGAAACCCTTGTGAATACTATGCGATTCCCGATTTCGAATGTTTGTGCACGACGCCATTTGTAGACCAAGTCACGTTTTGGTCTACAAATTGTAGACCATCGGTTTTCGGCACCCTCAAGCATTTGATTTAGGCTCAACTGCTTCTGCAATCGCTGTTGAATCGGGTGCGGACAACGAGCGAGTCGTTCGCACGTTCGCCTATTGAACCTGGAATTCATTCGAAACCAGACAGATGCATATGTTGTGATTCCCGAGTCATTCTCTTGTATGAGTTAGCAAGTGAGCAACGAGATACCCAACGGAGACGCTGACCAAAGTTGCAGCGACGTCAAGCCAGTCGAAAGTGTAATGAACCTTTGCCAGAATTCCAGGGCGCGGAATAAGTTGAATGAATTCAAGTCCTACGGCGATTGCACCCACGAGTAATGTCGTTTGAACAAGCGTGAGACGTGCCAGTCGGGGACTTGAACTCGACAAAATCACGAATAACAATCCGGCGGGTCCAAGAGCACTAGGGGCAATACCGACGGTTGTCGAAGTCACTAACGACGGCATTGTCCACCGGACTGCTTTCACGGGGATAATGAGCAGCCAGCAACCTAACCCAATCCAGGCGAATAATCGTTTGGTCCTATCGGATACAATTGTGCTTGGTTTCACGAGAACCCTCACAGACCACTGGTGAACATATTCAATCGTGCACCGGCACCAGAGGCATATATCCCGCGTTAGGTTGCCAATACCTGAGCAGGAAACAACTAACTCAACATTGGCACACGGACTGGGGGCTGTTCACGGGTAGGACGATAGTGCAGAAACACTCGGCTGCTCGCTGGCCCCTCAATCACTTCAGAGCGCGCAATGTGTGCGTATGAGCAGTTCTACTTGAGAATTATGAGTTTGCGCGATTGGACAAAATCTCCCGCTGTCAGACGATAGACATACACTCCACTGGCGAGATTCGCACCGTCACACTTGACCTCGTGGATTCCGGCGTCCCTCCTTTCATTCACCAACACAGACACCTCACGACCAAGTATATCACACACGCTCAGTATCACATGTTCTGCTCGTGGCAACTCGTATTTGATGGTCGTGGAAGGGTTGAACGGATTAGGATAAGCGTCGAAGAGCTCATAGCGGGGCACGGACCCCGGTAATTCAGTCTCGACGTCCACGGGGCGGGACTCGGAAATGGCATAGCCTATTTGCCAACGAGCATTGGTAAACAGACTGTACCATATGCGATAGACTCCATTCTCATAGAGCACGGAATGGTCAATGATATTGCCTCCATCGTAACTCCCCGCATCTGCATAGAGGACTGGATTCATGGAATATCTCTTCCAGGATATGCCGTCAGTCGAGAATGCATACCCGATACGGCCTCTGTCATATCTGTCTCGACCAAGGTAGAACATGTGCAATTTGCCGTCGGCATAAACAACGCGGGGGCAATATACACCTTCCTCCTCCCACGACCCTAAAGAACCTCTCGTTACGATTGGATTACCCGCATGCTTCGTCCAGTGAACTCCGTCCACCGAGGTCGCGTATCCAATCTCCGAGACGGCGCCTGAGTTCTGGCCAGAATACCACATTCGGTAGTCTCCAGGACTGATTTGCAGCACCGATGCAGCATAAGTGCTGACCCCATCCCATGAGGCTGGCGGACCCGGGGGAAGGATTGGGTTCTCGTTGCTCCGCTCCCAGACTATGCCATCGCGAGATAACGCACTAGCGAGCTTCAAGCTGGTGCCATTTGACCCGCAATAATACATGCGATAGCCACCGTCCGCGGGCACGACGCAAGAGACCCACACCCAACTGGAATCAAATGACGACTGGGGGTCCTCCTTTAGCACCGGCTGGTCTCCTTGCTTCAGCCAGTTGATACCGTCGCCTGACAATGCGAACCCTATCGTGTACTTCTGAGTGGCCCCACAAAAGCCTACATACCACATGCGATAGCAGCTGTCCTCATGAATCACAGCCGGCGCAAGGGCATAGTGGCCATCAAATAGCAGTGGGTTCGCCGAATAGCTTACGACAGGGTTCTCGAGGTATTTGAACCACTGAGCCTGAGCGTGAATATGGTCTGGTTCAAGGCAAAGTGCTACCAGCAGAAGGCTCAAGACTCTTGGTAGTCGTGTGTTCATATCAGCTCCAGAAAACTGGCCTCCATCTCTGCCTGACCCGCTCAACTTGCGACATCCTCCTGACTTCGATATTCTGGAGGACTCACCCAATACAACCTCCCCTTGGGCTTCTGACCCTTCCGAACTGCGCATACGGAGCCAGCGTGGCCTTCCGGTGATTCCTACATCGAATCAGAGCGCGCATGTGTAAAATGGGAATTTATCCATTGGCTTCTCCAATGTCAAGATGGACGGCGAATGGTGCAGGATACATGAGTGCTGGATACAGGAGGTGCAGGATTCATGCGTGCAGGATCATGTGGGCGTTGTAGGCAAAGAAAAACCCCGGCTGGGGCCAGGGTTGGCTGAGAATGGTGCACGGAGAATCGAGGACTGCACACGATTCGAATGGTACTGGCGATTCAGCGTCAGAATTCTATTACCAGGAAACGCTTGTGAGTACAACGCGATTCCCGATTTCGAATGTTTGTGCACGACGCTTTTTGTAGACCAACTCGCGATTTGGTCTACAAATTGTAGACCATCGGTCATCACTGACCCCGAACGACGGACGCTGAGAAGACATGGAAGCCGGAATCTCATCCGGCTTCAACAAGCGCCTATCATTTGCTATCGTCTCTTACAAATGCAGGCAGTCTCCAGGCTCCGCCGCAATCAGTCCCGGCAAAAAGATTCGTGCCGCACACGGCAAGTGCGTAAATCCCTGAATTCGGCAAGCCAGTGCTGACAGGAGTCCAGCTTGAGCCCCTGTTGGTCGAGAGAAAAACAACGCCGCTCTGAGTCCCTGCATAGAGATTTGTGCCGCTTATCGTCAAGGCTTGGACAGAGATGTCCGTCAAACCATTGTTGGCCGCAATCCAGCTTGTTCCGTTATTGGTGGAAAGAAATACACCCCCAGTGGTTCCAATAAATAGATTCGAGTCACGCACGACAAGGCAGTTATGACTGACACGAGTGTTCGTCAAGCCGGTATTGACGGGAGTCCAGCTTGTGCCGTTGTTGGTCGAAAGAAAGACTCCGCTGTCGTAAGTTCCCGCAAAGAGATTTGCGCTGTTCACTGCCAAGGCGGAAACATTTGTGTCCGTCAACCCGGTATTGACCCCGGTCCAGTTGGTGCCATTGTTGGTCGAGAGAAACACACCGCTCTTTTCAGTCCCAGCAAAGAGATTCGTGCCGCTGAACGCCAAGGCTCGCACAATAGTGTTCGTCAAGCCAGTCGCACTCCAACTCTTACCGTTGTTGGTTGAGAGAAAAACACCATCGCCATTAGCCCCTGCAAAGAGGTTTCCCGATGGGTCAGGACTTACCGCAAGTGCGAAGACCCAACTATGCGTTCCATGCTCCGAGATGTGAGGGACAGAAGTGTTAGGTAAACCTGTTTTGACGGCAGTCCAGCTTGCGCCATTGTTGGTCGAGAGAAACACTCCGCCCGCGGTAATGCCTGCAAAGAGATTCCTGCCCTTTGCTGCGAAGGCGTTAATAGAGGTGGAAGTCAATCCGCTATTGACACCGGTCCAGCTTCTGCCGCCATTGGTGGAACGAAAAACACCTCCCCCGTTAGTCCCTGCAAAGAGATTTCTGCCGCCTGCTTTATTTGGGCTCACCAAAAGGGAGTGGACCTGAAGGTATGTCAAGCCGGCGTTGACCGGAGTCCAACATGTGCCGTTGTTTGTGGAGAGGAAAAGTCCGCCGCTACAAGTACCTGCAAAGATACTTTTTCCGCTCACTGCAAGGCAGTTAAGGTGAAGATGACTCAATCCACTATTGACCTCAGTCCAGCTTGTGCCGTTGTTGATGGAGCGAAAAATGCCGCCTCCCCAGGTCCCGGCAAAGAGAATTCCCGAAGATTCGGGACTCACCGCAAGTGCCAAGACAATGGGGCTAGTCAATCCGTTACTGACCGGAGTCCAGCTTGTGCCGTTGTTGGTGGAGCGAAAAACGCCGCCTCCCCAGGTCCCCGCAAAGAGATTCAGCCCACATATCCCAAAACAGTAGATGGGAGCATATAATGTACTGTCCCACGCCGCCTTCGGCAATCCCTCACTAACTGCAGTCCAGCTTGTCCCGCTGTTAGTCGAAAGGAAGACTCCACCCGTAGATGTCCCTGCAAAGAGATTCGTTCCGCTGACGGCAAGACACGACACGGTGGTGTCCGTCAAGCCAGAGTGGGCGGGAGTCCAGCATGTCCCGTTGTTGGTCGATAGAAAGACACCACCAGAAGTCCCGGCAAAGAGATTTGCTTTGCTCACCGTAAGGGCGAAAACCCAACGGCTCGTCAAGCCGGTCGCAGTCCAGCTTTTGCCATCATTCGTTGACGAAAAGACACCACCACCACAAGTCCCGGCAAAGAGATTCGTGCCGTTCATGGCTAAACTTTGTATCCTGCCACCGTAAGGACCGTTTGTTTGCATCCATTGAGCGGATGCTGTGGGATATAGCAGAACGATGACGAGTCCGAGGCAGATGGATTTAGTTCTCATCTCCTCCTCCGTTCAACGCAAGTGCTTTTGGAGATTACTGACTTTAGCAGAATTCGGTGAGTCGTAGGGTAGGACGACAAAGCACAAACACCCCTCGACTCCTCCTCGCTCCGCTCGGAGTCGCTCGGGGTAAACTCGACGGCACACCGATTTCTACGTCGAGTCAGAGCGCACAGGTTTGCGAAGCGAAGTTACCTATTATTCGAGAATACGCTTCAAGGCTCGCGGCCAGGGGGTCGTCGGGGTGGGCTCTACAACGAGGGTACTGGAACGGGGTCCAGACTGGCGGCTCGATGGCTGAGGAAGCCATCGTGCACACTACCAGGCAAATATACCCTGGCTCCAGAGCAATGTCAAATGGGCAATTGCGACAGGCTACAGCTGCAGGCTTCAAGCCGGTTTTCTTGAAAGCAAAGAAGAACCCCCGCGGAAGTCAGGGCTGATCGAGGATGGAATACGGCGAATCGAGGAGTGTAGACGATTCGAAAAGTACTCGCGATTCAGCGTCAAGATTCGACTACCAGGAAAGCCTTGTGAATACTACACGGTTCCCAGTTTCGAATGTTTGTGCACGACCCTTTTTGTAGACCAGCTCGAGTTTTGGTCTACAGATTGTAGACCATCGGGTTTCGATTTACCCCGAACAACAGAGTCCGCGGAGAACAAGGCGCCGGAATCGCTTCCGGCTTCGTTGTCACGCAATCCTCCTATTCCATCTCCCCCAGACATCGCTGCTTGGGCTTCGTGTTTTCTGGATTCCCTCAGTTCAAAAGGGGTGGTTCCTTCGTCTCCATAAAACGGGAGCGGCACAGTATTGGTTGTTAATCCCGGCGGCTCACATCATTTTGACGGTGGTGTTACAGGCAAATCGGTATTAGAAATAAC
>Ga0316601_100002175_pt1 | contig 10044 bp, 3 predicted proteins | sample OWC_soil_day5_no_FD_207663 | JGI IMG/M metagenome (GOLD analysis project Ga0316601, IMG submission 207663) | Wetland soil microbial communities from Old Woman Creek delta, Ohio, United States - OWC_soil_day5_noCT | ecosystem: Environmental > Terrestrial > Soil > Wetlands | place: USA: Ohio...
CGTCAGCGAGCGGACCGCGCCGGCGCCGAGTGCCTGCCAGGCCGTGGGATCGAGCGGCCGATCGGGAAACGCGATCTCGATCCCGACGCTGGCCTTGCCGAGCTCGCTGACCCTGGCGTCCCACGACGCGACCAGATCGCGACCGCGGGGCGAGAAGCTGACCTTGCCCTCGACCGTGCCGACCGGCGTCTGGATGTTCGTGACCTCGATCGACCCGTGGGTGTCGGCGCCGGCGATGAAGATCTGGCCATCGATCATGCCGCCGGTGGGAGCGATGCTCGCGAGGTTGACGTGGTCGACGGTCAACGTGGCGCGGGTCACCGCGGGGCGTTCGAGCGTGCGCCAGGCCGCCACGTCGGTGATGTCGCGCGGGCCATCGAACGCGAGCTCGAAGCGCGCGCGGCCGAGGCTTCCGTTCGACGCCTCGACATCGAGGTGGACGTGACGATTCGCGAGCCCGAGGACGAGCTTGGCGTCGAGCGCCGGGATGTCCGGCCGGACCACGAGCCCGGTCCCCGAAAAGCTCCCCGAGCCGTCCCACCGTCCGCGGGACCGCCGGGCGACGACCGTGCCGGACACCTTGCCGCCCAGGGTTGGATCGAAGTTCGCGAGCGGGACCTCGGTCGCCTCCAGCTTCGCGTCGAGCCCATCGCGCACGCGATCCAGCTTCGCGCGGACCACGATCTTGCCTTCGCCGTTGGTGGTCGTCAGGCCGGTGACGGTGACCGCGCTCTCGGAGATCGCGATGTGGCCGCCCGCGCCGTGCCAGGTGGCGCCGGTCGACGGCTTCACGGTGTGACGAGCCAGCGCGATGTCGATCACCGGGCCGGGCGTGATGGTCGCCCCGAGATCGACGATGAGCGGCGCGGCCGCGGGTGTGGCGTGGATCTGGGCCCGGATCCGACCATCGGCCAGGTAGTCGGCATGAACCCGCGCCGAGCCGACCGGCGCGCCGGCGCGCCACACGTTCGTCGCCGTGACGTCGCCGGACGCGACCACGCGCTCGGAGCTGGCAGACGCCCCGAACACCGCGGCGAGCGAACCGACCCCCACGTCGTCGCCGTAGCGAACGCGCCGGCCAGCCGCGCGCCCGGTGAGCTCGAGGTCGAGTGGCACGAGCGAACCCTTGTGCACGAGGCTGACCTCGGCCCGCAGCGCACCGGTGACCGGCAGCCGCCCCGCGCTCGCCGCGCCAGCGTCGTTCGCGGTCGCGACCACCCGGCCGCTGTCGAGCTCGACCCGTCCATCGTGCCAGCGCAGCGACGTGCGGACGTAGGCAAGCGCGTCCCCCGCCGAGCTGGCGAGCACCAGCACGTCGGCGTGATCGCGCTTGGCGTCGAAGTGCGCGGTGGCGTGCCCCGCCGGCAGATCGGCGTAGCTGCCATGCACGCCGATGACGCCGCGCGCCCCCTGGAGATTGGCCTCGAACGCCACCGTCGCTTCCCCCTGCCCCGTCAGCTTGCCCGACGTGAGCTGCGCGAGGTCGATACCGATCGCCCCCACGATGCCGCTCACCGTCTGCGCGCCGAGATCGACGCCCAGCTGTCCGGCCATCCGCGTGGTGCCGAGCGCACCCTCGAGCTCGAACTGCGACCCGTTCATCGTGATCGTCATCTGGACGGCGGTGGGGAGCACGAGCCTGGGCTCGATCGCCGCGATCGCGGCGGCGGATCCGGTGATGCTGAGCATGCCGATCGGATGCGAGGGGTCCACCGCGAGCTCGCCCGCCTCGATCCGGACGTCACCCACCGAGAGCTTGGCGACCGGGACGTTGACCGAGCCGCCGACGAGCACGCTCGCCTCCAGCTCGACCGGCAGCTTGCGCTCGCGCCACGTGCCGTGTGCGCGGACGTTGGCCCGCATCGCGTCACCCGCGGGGAGCGCGAGATCGCCCGCGAGCTCGAGGTCGTCGAGTGTGATCGGGCCAGCCCCCGTCACCGCCACGACCTGCGCCCGGTGAACCGCGAGCGCCGGTAGCTCGACGCTCCACGGGGTCGGAGCCGAGTCCGGGTCGGCGGACGGCTTGACGAGCGGGGAGGACCCGAGGGTGACGGTCACGTCCTCGGCCGCGAGCGTGTCGATCCGGGCCGTCTTGTGAACCAGCGGCCAGAGCGCCAGCTCCGCGCGCAGCGTCTTGATCGCGATCGCCGGCTTGCCATCGAGCGCGGCGATCTCGAGGTCGCGGATCACCAGCTCGCCCAGCACGCTGCCCTCGAGCCGCCCGACCTTGACGCCACCGGGGAACGTGTCCTGCAGCGACGCCTCGAGCTTGCGGCGAAGCTGCTCGCGTCCCCAGTCGGTGTGGACCGCGATCAGCACGAAGCCGATGACCACGAGCGCGAGCGCGAGCGTACCGAGCACGATCCGCTTGCCCCATCGCAGCGCGCGTCGCATCAGAAGGTCTCTCCGATGCCAAGATGGAGCGTCTGGTTCGCGAGGAACCCGGGTTCGGACTGGCGAGTGACACGATATCCGGCATCGAGCCTGATCTTCACGCCTCCGACCTTCCACGAGAGTCCCGGACCGACAGCCCAGTGGAGGTTCAGCGGATCGATCGAGTCCGCGTCGGCCGGGACATCACCGCCATCGACGAACAGCGTCACCCCGACCGGATATCCCCACACATGTCCGATCGGGATCCTGAGCTCGCCACCGGTCTCGACGAACTCCCGACCTCCGATCGGCACCGACCCGGTCCTCCCGTCGACCATGCCAGAGATGCTCGGGGCGAGGTGGCGGTCGGAGAATCCACGGTGGCTCTGCGCGCCCCCGGAGAAGAACCGCTCGGTCACCGGCACGTCGCCGACGATCGCGCCCCCGCGCAGCCGCAACGCGAGCACCACGCGGCCGAGCGGGACGTAGAACCGGAGATCGGGCTGCAGCTCGACGTAGTGGAGTGCCCCACCCGCGTACGGCGTGCCCTCGGTCACCCGCAGGCTGACGAACCAACCCTTGTGCGGCTCGATCGCATCGTCCCGCAGATCGGCGGTCACCGCCTGGTCGAACCTGCCGAGGCGCTCGTTGCCGCCGAGGCCGAGCTGGCGGCGGGTCCGCGCGTCGAGGAAGCCACTGATGCCCGTGAAGTCGAGGTAGGTGAAGGCCCAGCCTATGCGTGCCGTCAGCCAGCGCCGCCCGAGCGGGAAGCTGACGCCGAGCCGCGCCTCGGGCCCCTTGGACGTGTAGGCCTCGACGGTGAGGTAGTCGAGGCCCACGGCGATCTCGCCGGTCAGGCGGGGCCTGAGGAAGTCGTAGCGCAGTGCAGAGAACAGGATCCGGGCCTTCGCCTGCGGGTTCTCGAGGTCGTGGTCGTAGGTCTCGGCGATCCGGAAGTCGGCGGCCAGCATCCACAGCGGGTAGTCGGCGGGGACGTAGGAGGCGCCACCACGGACGCGGGCCTCGTAGGTCAGCGGCTCGTAGCCCGCGCCCGCGCCCAGCTTGATCTCGTGGCGATCGGCCTCGGTGACCGTGATCTTGACCGGCACGATCTGGCCCTGGGTCCGATCGAGGTCGATGTGGGCCGACGAGAACCGGCCGAGATCGTCGATCGCGCGCTGGGTCTCGACGAGCGCGCGCCGCGAGTAGATGTCGCCCGGAGCGAACGTCAGCCGCACCTCGATCGCCCCGCGCAGATCGCCGGCGACCCCGACGATGGTCACCTCCCCGAAGCGGGCGCGATCCCCGGGCTCGAGCGCGTAGCTGGCCACCGCGACGCCGCGGCTCTTGTCGACGGTCACCGCCGCGTACAGATCGACGTGCGCGTAGCCCGCTTCCTCGACCAGCAGCTTCAGCGGCTCCTTGGCGTCATCGTACTTCTCGTAGTCGAACAGCTCGCCATCGCGGAGCTTGATCAGCTTGCGCGCCGCGGCCTCGGCGACTTCGGGCGGTAGTCCGACGATCTCGACCCGGGCATGCAGCCGTGGTCCCTCGACCACGGTGAACACCACCGTCTCGGCGTTGTCGTCGCGATTGATCTGGCCCTCGACCCGGGCATCGAAGTAGCCGAGCCGGGTGTAGGCGTTCTTGATCCGCTGGATGTCGAGCGAGAGCTGGTAGGGATCGGCCGAGTGGCCATCGCGCCTGGCGCGGTCGAGCGCGAGCCCGGGCACCAGATCATCGGTGTCGATCGCCTTGTTGCCGACGACCTGGATCGACGCCAGCCACACCAGCTCGGCGTTCTCCGGCCTGCGGGCGTGCCTGGGCCCCCCGCAGCCGACCGCGAGCACGAGCACCACGAGCCAGGGACGAACCACCGCACGACGAGACTGGCGTTGCCGCGCGGAGAATGCAAACTCACGACCGCCGGTCGGTCGGCAGGCCCGGCCGCAGCTCCTCGATCACGGCCATCCCCGCGAGGTCGCTGACCTGCAGCGCGAGCACGGTCTGCCCGGGCCGCGTCAGCTGCCGCAGCTCGCCGACCACCCGGGAGGGGATCCCGGTGTCGACGAGCCTGGCCAGGAGCGCCCCGCTGCAGCCGGCGAGCACCCCGCCGATCAAGAACCCGAGCGGACCGCCGACCAGCATGCCGACCACGGCTCCCAGCAGCGATGACGGCACGGCCGCTGCCACCGGGGCCGGATCGACCGTCTCGGTGACCTTCGTGGTGCCATCCTCGGCGCGGCTCACGAACACCGCATCGTGCAGCGTCAGGAGGTCGTGCTCCTGGAGCCGGAGCGCCGACGTCAGCGCCTGTCGCGCCTGCGCCGTGGAATCGAATGCGAGGGTGACGATCCGTTGCGGCGTCGCCGGGCGAGCCGCACTTACAGAAGCAGCGGCGTGGCTGGTGACCGAGCTCGGCATGCAGGGGGACTCAGCACGCGCCGTGCCACCGTAACTGCTCGACACGGCGTCGGCGCGACGTGCGTGATCACCACGTCGAGCGATGGCGCGCGGCGGTTCGCGAAGCCCGAGTCTCAGTAGCGCCGTCGCCACAGCAGATCGAGGCCGTGGTGGCCGCGATCGCCGGCCGTGGCCTCGACGACCACGCGCCGCGACAGCCAGTACTCGAGCTGACCTTCGCCCGAGTTCTCGTCGGGCCGCGCCTCGAGCCGGCGCCGGTATGCGAGGAAGAGATTGTCTCTCAGCCACGTGCCGATGGTGAACGCCGCGCTGGTCGTCGAGGTCGCGGCCTGGTAACGGAGCACGTCGACATCGATCGGGAGCGCACCCTTCACGTAGCCGCCGATCTTGTTCGCCACGTACGAGGCGCCGGCCGCGGTGGCGCGTTCCCGCGCGTCACCAGGGACACCACCGGGCTCCCCACCGAGCAAGAACGCGAGCAGCTCGCCCTGCGAGTAGGTCGCCGGATTGGACGACATGGTCAGCTCCGGCTTGCTGAGCCGGCCACGGACCTCGGCGATCGTCGTGACGTCGGGGAAGTCGTGCGTGATCCGCACGTCGAGCAACGGATCGGTGGAGCCGTCGAACCGGACCGACGCACGCTCGACCTGGTAGCGCGTGCCGAACAGATCGAGGTCACCGCGATCGGCGTCGATCGTTCCGACGATGCCGATCGACTCGAGATCGGCCGTGATCGACACCCGGCCGTTGATGATGCTGCGCAGCTCATCGGACTTGACGTGGGCCGGGTACAGCGTGACGTTCGCGACGATCATCGGGCGCGTCGGCACCCGCTTCTTCATCGGCCGGTTCGTGATCCGGTCGCCGGTCATGAACACCATGTCCGCCGGTGCCCCGGCGGGCTTGAGCTGCTCGCCGCGACTGCTCGGGACCACGATGTCCGCGTTGCGGACACCAACATCGGCGATCCAGCGATCGGCCTCGCGGCGCAGCTTGATGATGACGTCCGCGTCGATCGTGGGCTCGACCAGGCCGATCGACGAGACCTTGCGCAGGGTCATCGTCAGCGTGCCGCCCATCGGCGAGGCTCCAGCCATCGCGATCGTGCCCTCGGCGAGCACCTTGCCCCCGGCCAGGCGACCGTCGAGCTTGAGCCGGAGGGCGTCGCCGTCGATCACGACGTCGAGCTTGGCGCGCCGCAGCGTACCGACCGTCGGGGCGATCGGGATGCGCGCATTGCTCAGGTGGAGCTCGCCGGCGAGCTTCGCGCTCCGTGGGTCGAGACCGCGGAGCCTGAGATCGGCATCGAGCCGGCCGGCGGCGCCGCCTGCGGGGCCTGGCGCGAACGCGAGCAGCGAACCGAGATCGAACTGGTTGGCCTTCAAGGTGACGGTCGCCTCGGCGAGGGCCTTCGGGCTGCCATGAGCGACCAGCCTGAGCGTACCGACGTCCTGCACGCCATCGATCACGACGTTGCCGATGCTGCCATCCCAGGTCGCATCGAACGCGATCCGCTGCACGCTCTTGATCGGCTTGCCCCCGCGCCTGGACGGGACCTCGAGGTTCGTGCCGGTGAGCTTCGCGACCACCGTCGGCTTGCCGAGCGTGCCCGCGACCTCGATCTTGCCGTCGATCGCGCCGGCGAGCAGCGCGGTGCGACCGAACACCGCGAGCAACGGGGGCGCCGGGACGTTCGGCACCGTCGCGACCACCCGCAGCGGCTCGCCGAGCGCGGCCCGCGGATTCGCCGCGAGCTCGGCGATCGTCAGCGGGATCGAGCCCCAGGCGTCGAGCAGCTTCACCTCGGGCCCGACCGGGGTCTCGACCTCGCCGTCGCGCTTGACCTGGCGCGTCCTCGCGACGAGCGTGGCGGTGGTCGCCTGGTCGTCGCTCGTGGCCGTGAGGTCGACGTCGATCGGCTGCGAGATTGGCGAGCCACGCAGGTGGCGGATCCCGACGGCGAGCTTCGCGCTGCGCGCCGCCTCGGCGATCTCCGCGACGATGCTGAGCTGGCCCCGCGCAGAGGTCACGAGGCCGAACCGCTCGAGCAGCCCCGGATCGAGCTCGATGTTCTCGGCACGCAGCGACGCGCTCTGGAGGACACCACGCCCGTTGGCCTTCCAGGCCCCCGGGTCGAACAGGTGGTCCGGCATGCGAAGCCGCGCCTCGGCCATGAGGGTGGCGATCCCCTCGATGCGCGCGGTCACGCTCGGGTGGATCTCGCCTCGCGCGGGCTCGGAGATCCGGAGCTCCGCGCTGACCCGGCCGGTGCCACGCAGGGCCGGCGCCATCAGGTCGCGTAGCGAGAGCTTGCCGCCGCTGCCGGTGGCGGACAGCTGGAGGTCACCGTCGAGCTTGCCTGCGTACTCTCCCGGCAGCCCGGCCAGCTTGGCCGCGCTGGACAGATCGAGGTCCCCGAGCGTGAGCTCGGCCGTCCGGATCCGGTCGCGCCCGAGGTGCTTCCACGCGGTCACGTTCGCGAGGTCCCTCGGCGGATCGAGATCGAGCGCCAGCGTCACCGTCCCGAGCCGCGCGGTGCCGGCGCGCGCGGCCACCACGAGCTTGCCGGCACCCACCTCGAGCCTCGCCTCGCCGTCGACGCCGAGCATCGTGGGGCCGAGCGCCACGCCCGCCGCCTTGATCTGCACGGTGCCGACGAACCGGCCGTGGGTGCGCTCGACATCCGCGTGCGCGTCGATCGTGCCGCGCAGCCCCGAGCGCAGGTCGTCGAGCACCATCGCGTTCGCGTCGAGCTTCGCGACCAGGTCGCCGGCGCGAGCACCCGCCCGGTGGTACACGCCCGCGAGCGTCACCACGCCATCACGGCTCGCGCTCCTGAGATCGCGGACCTCGATCCGCTGCTTGCCGATCGTCACGCGGCCGGTCGTCCCGACCCAGTCGGCGTTGGTGCCCGCGCGGACGAGGTGCCGCTGCAGATCGACGGTGACGACCTGGCCCGGCGTGACCAGGGCGTCGGCCTCGAACAGCCACGAGGTGGCCTTCGGGCGCGACCTCATCGAGACCGAGATCTTGCCGTCCTCGCGGTTCGCCGCGGTCACCCGGAGCTCGCGCAAGACCACGTCGCCGCGCTGGACGCCATCGGCCGAGAGCTCGGCCTTGCCGATCGGGCGCGACGGGATCCCGCGGGCATCGACGGCGACGTCGAGCGCCGCGATCGTCACGTCCTCCACCCGAACCTGCTTGCCCTGGATCCGCCCGGTCACCGCGAGCTCGGCTTCCGGGGCCAGCACGCCGCTCGCCACGAGGTCGACGCTCAGCATGCCATGCACCGGCGCCTTGCCACGGCTCGCGGAAGCCGGATCCCGGGTCGACGCGACGATCGTTCCGCGTTCGAGCGTGAGGCGATCACCTGTCTTCACGAGGTCACCGCGGATCGCGGCGGTGAGGCCGGGGTTGGCGGCACCGATCGTCGCCGTGACCCGTTCGCCCGTCGACGCCAGCGCGATCATGACGCCGGTCTCGGGGTAGTCCTCGTACTGCCCCGAGGCGTGGATCATGGCGTGACCGACCGGCAGCTTGCCGGGATCGCCCTGGGCGACATCGATCACCGCGAAGCCACCTCCGTGCGCGACGAGCTTGCCGCGCGTGAGCTTGCCGAGGTCGAGGTCGCCGGCCGCGATCACGCCGACGACGCGGTTCGCCGCCAGGTCCACGTCGAGCAGCGCGTGGACCGGCTGGGTACCGATCTCGGCGTCGAGCTCGAGGTGCGTGACCGCCTTGCCCGCGACCGGCGACGCATCGACCCGCAGCTCGAGGTCAGCTGGGAGCTCGACGCTGGGGGCGAGCGCTCCGACCGCGTCGCGCGGGGCCTTGACGACGAGGCTGCCGGCGAACACCGGTGAACCCCGGCGGTCGGCGCGATCGGCGCGATCCGCCGCTGGCACGACGATGCGCAACGCGGTGCCGGTCACCGAGACGTCGCCGACGTTGGCGACGAGCGTCGGGATGGTCAACGTTGCACCCTCCTGGCCCGCGAGCTCGGCGTGCACCGTGGTTGCGATCCGGACCGGTGCGGCTCGCTCGCGCCAGCGCCCCGTGATCTCCACGCTGGCATCGAGCGGCTGGTCGTGCGGCAGGTGCGCGGCGCCCCGGATCTCGATCGCGTCGAGGTTCAGGATCTCGGTGCCGGCGTCGTACGCGAGGTGGGCCCGATGCACGGTGAGATCGCGCAGCTCCACGCTCCACGTCGACTCGGGGTTGGGCCGTAGCAGGTGCGTGAGCTGGAGCTCGCCGTGCTCGCCGCGCCGGAGGTCGACCTCGACGTCGTCGGCGACCAGCCCCGAGATCCTGAGCTCGTGCGAGGCCAGCGGCAGCAAGCCGAGCTCGAGCCTCAGCCTCTTGATCCGGATCGCGGGCTTGCCATCGGGACCGTTGATCACGACATCGAGCGCGACCAGCTCTCCGAACAAGCTGCCCTCGAGCTTGCCGATCGACCCGCCGCCGACGAACGTGGTGTCGAGCTTGCCCTCGACCCGCGCGCGCACGAGGTCGCGGCCGTAATCGGTGTGCAGCACGACGAGCACCGCGCCGACCGCGAGGAGGACGAACGCGAACAGGCCGAGCACGATGCGCCTGGTCCACCGCCACGCCGATGACATCAGAATGCCTCTCCCACCGTCAGGTGGAACGCGAAGTGCGAGCCGGGCGCGGGCTCCGTCGGTCCGGTGCGGTTGAGCCGGTACGCGACATCGAACCGCACAGGTCCAACGACCGTCAGCAGCCGCAGGCCGGCGCCCACCGCCCAGTGCAGGTCGAGCGGATCGAGCTGGTTCCGCTGCTCGGTGACGTCGCCTCCGTCGAGGAACGTCACCGCGCCGATGCCGATCTTGCGCCAGGTCGTGATCGGGATCCGCGCCTCGAGGCTGGCCTCGAGCATCGCGGTGCCGCCGTAGGGCACGGTGCGTCCACTGCCCTCGATCTCCCCCGTGACCGACGGCGAGAGCTGGCGCTCGCCGAAGCCGCGGTGGTTCGAGGCGCCCCCGGAGAACAAGCGCTCGGTCGCCGGGACGTCGCCGTAGAACACGCCGGTGCGCAGCCGGCCCGCGAGGGTGGCGGTTCCGAGCGGGACGAAGCCGCGCAGCTCGGGTACGAGCTCGAGATAGCGGTACGCACCGCCCGCATACCTCGTGCCCTCGATCGCCCGCAGCTCGGCGTACGCTCCGATCCGGGTCTCGATCGGGTTGTCTCGCAGATCGACGATCAGCGACTGCTGATAGCTCCCGATCC
>Ga0316601_100002176_pt1 | contig 10040 bp, 9 predicted proteins | sample OWC_soil_day5_no_FD_207663 | JGI IMG/M metagenome (GOLD analysis project Ga0316601, IMG submission 207663) | Wetland soil microbial communities from Old Woman Creek delta, Ohio, United States - OWC_soil_day5_noCT | ecosystem: Environmental > Terrestrial > Soil > Wetlands | place: USA: Ohio...
TTTTCTCCTTTCTCGATTGGCTGCTTTATCCTCCTGGAAGCAAAAGCGATATCGTGAGTTCATCCCCATCTTTTACCGGCTTGGTTAAATCAGTTGGATAGGCACCTTTTCCATTAATGAAAAAGTGAACATAATTGAGTAGTTGACCGTACCTGTCAAATAACCCCTTCTCAATGGCAGGGAACTGTTTGATCAAGTGTTCGAGGCATTCACCGATTGTTTCCCCGTCGGCCTTAACGACCTCCTGGTTACCGGTAAATTGTCGCAAAGAGGGGTAGAGGATACTTACTTTGATAGTCATTCCTTATCTCTTTCTTTACTTATGGGACAGGGTTCACACGCTTTTATACTATTTCAAAGAGATCACATTTTGACGAACTTCTCACTTAGAGACCAGGATATTGTATGTTGAGTTTCAAGGTTTGTCAACACGCCAAAATTGAATTATTGTAGTTGTAATGACTCACCAAATGTGGTGTTTTGAATTTAATAACCATTTATATTACAGTAACTTAAGCCTTAAAGTTTGATCTTGACAATTCAATTTAACTAGGGTACAGTACTTCAATCCGTGCGAAGATTAATCATCAAAAATAGCAAATCAATACGTCAGAAGATTTATGATCACCTCCGGGACCAACTCCTGGATGGAGAAATCCCCCCTCGTCAGCACCTTGTAGAGGCTAAGATTGCAAAAGAGATCGGGACTTCAAGAACACCCATCAGGGAAGCACTTCACAGTCTTGAGTTAGAAGGCCTGATCGAATCCATACCGAGGGTGGGATATGTGGTTAAATCGATCAACGAGGACGAAGTCGAGGAGATATGTGAGATCAGGGGAGCGATCGAAGGGGTCGGGGCCCGCTGGGCCATGGAAAAGGCCCCTCAAAAACTGATCGCGGATTTAAAAAAGAACATTTCAATCTCAGAAGAAAAGGCTGCCGGGGGAGACCCGAAGGCCTTCGTAGAACTGGACGCTCAATTTCATGAGATCATCGCAAGGCTGAGTGGGAGCAAACGCTTACAGGAACTGGGACAGACGTTAAGGCGACATATGTTGAGGTACAGAATTCAAAGTATCTATCTGACGGACAATGTTTCAAGGGCGATCCAGGGGCACAAGGGCATCCTTGAAGCGATGGAAAAGGGGAACCTGGAAGAAGTGAACAGGGCGATAAAATACCATCTTGAAGAATCAAAGAAAGATATACTGAGGTATGCTTTTAAAGACGGAACAAAAACAGAAGGGTCGTCTGGGGGTTCGTAATCCCCTTTAATTCGTGTCTGTTTATAGATTACTCAGAATCGTCATTCCGGCCCCGTATCAAGTACGGGGTAAACTCCAGCCGGAATCCAGTTCTTTCAATCCCGCCAAAGGCGGGACTGGATGCCCCCGTATCAGAGTACGGGCAGGCTCCTCAAGGCCGGCATGACGGAACATACTGTTTATGGACAGACCATAATTCGTTCAAAATGATGGAGAATGAATGATCGAAATTAAGTTTAAGGGGCGTGGCGGGCAGGGGGCAGTGGTCGCTTCAGAAATTCTAGGGAGAGCCCTTTTCTTGGAGGGGAAATTCCCGCAATGTTTTTCGCTCTTCGGGGGGGAGCGCCGTGGCGCTCCCGTGATCGGTTTTTTGCGGGTCGATGAGGAGCCTATTCTTTTGAAATGTCAGATCAAGCACCCGGACCACATGATTATTTTTGACCTGTCTTTGACGGATGAAAAAGAAGTCTTTCAGGAGCTCAAACCGAATGGACTGCTGCTGATCAACTCGAATAAAGAGATTGATTTTTTTAGGAATCTGAGAAGATATAAAGTCGGGTTGATCGATGCTCTTCCGATTGCAAGGAGTGTGGGTTTGGGAGGGACCTTTAATATGGCCATGCTGGGCGCCTATACCCGTTTGACCCATCTGGTCAAGATGGAGACGTTGATCGAAGTGGTGAGAAAAATGGTGCCTGCGAAGATAGAGCAAAATATTGAGGCTGTCAAAGAGGCTTACGATCAGGTAAAGGTGTTTGAGGTTGAGGGATAAACCGAACATGGAAATAAAATATGAATTTTCATCCGAGTTAGTTATTCCCATTTCCTACGGCAGCTCTGAGGTGATTGAGACAGGGAAATGGGGGTTTGAAAAACCTGAAGCAGCCTTTATGACGGCGCCCTGTCAGGAAGTCTGCCCCGCCGGAAACCCCATCCCGCAGTTCCTCTATTTGGCGAGTGAAGGAAGATATGAAGAGGCTCTGAAAGCCCTGCTCAAGGAAAATCCTTTCCCCGGTGTTTGCGGGAGAGTCTGCTTTCACCCTTGCGAAAAAGACTGCAATCGAATTCAATACGATGAGACCGTGTCGATTAACGCGATGGAGCGAAATGTGTTTGATGTAACATCTAAACACCCTCCCGATATATCTCTCCTGTCTCATGCAGATTCTAAGCGAGTGGCTGTGGTGGGAGCAGGGCCGGCAGGATTATCCGCCGCCTATTTCCTTAGACTCATGGGTTATCGAGTGACCCTCTTTGAGGCAAGAAAGGAGCTGGGCGGGGTCATGCGCTGGGGGATCCCTGAATATCGGCTTCCTAAATCCATTCTGAGAAAAGAGATCAAGAGGATACTCGGACTCTCCATCGATGTGAAGACAGGTGTGAGAGTGGGAGAGGAAGTCTCTTTTGACGAATTGGACCGGTTTGATGCTGTTTTTCTCTCGCCCGGGGCGGGGCTGAGTTCATCCCTGGGTATCGAAGGCGAGGATCTAAAAAAGGTTTGGAAGGGAGGAGATTTTTTAGATCGAATCAATTCCGGGGATAAGTTCAGAATCGGAAAAGAGGTCCTGGTGATCGGCGGCGGCAATACGGCGATGGATGTTGCCCGCTCGGCACTTCGTCTCGGTTCCAAAGTGACCGTGGCTTATCGTAGAACCCGGGCAGAGATGCCGGCCATTCAGGACGAGATCCATGAAGCAGAGCAGGAAGGGGTGCAATTCGAATTCCTGCTCCAGCCCGTAAAGATCGGTCTTCTGAAAAACAAAAGGATCAGGGTAAAATTTCAACAGATGAGAATCCGGGGACGAGATCAAAGTGGTCGGCCCAAGGCCATCCCCATTCCAGGAGCCTACGTGACACGGGAGGCAGATGGACTGATCAAGGCGGTGGGCGAGGGGGTCGATCTTTCATGGGTCCCTGAAAGCCTTTGCAAGAATGGCCTGATCCACGTGAATTCTTTCCACGCCACCCCTCATGCTAAGTTCTTTGCAGGCGGAGATGCTGTTGATCAGCCTCGAACCATTGTAACCGCCATCGGCGCAGGCAAGAAGGCCGCTATTTCCATCGACCTCTATTTGAGGGGAAGTGCAGGGGACGATGTTTTTTCTAAGATCAGAGTCGGAAATAAAGGCGCTCTTTCAATGGAAGCCTATCTCTCGGGTAGAAACGAAGGGAATTGGTCTGATCCCCAGGAGGTCATCTCCTATCCGCAGCTCAATACCCTCTATTTTGAACATAGCCATAGGGTGGAAATGCGCAAATCGGGTAAGGATAAAGCGTTGAAGGATTTTTCAGAGGTCAATCTGGGGTTCACTTCTGATGAGGCCAGAATCTCTGCGTTGAGGTGTTTTTCCTGCGGGACCTGCAATTATTGTTACAATTGTTATTTCTTCTGTCCTGAAGGAGTGGTTTCACTCGACCCTCAGCACCGGGTCAGGACAGTGGACCTGGAACATTGCAAAGGGTGTGGAACCTGTGCAAAGGTCTGCCCGAGAAATATCGTGTTGATGAAGGAAGCTGGATAAACTTACTAAGGAGTCCATCATTGACTGGACACAATTTTCGGAAAATCTCCCCATGCCCCTGGTTTGCCAAATCCCGCGAAAGGCGGGACCTTTGGCAAAGGGAGGTGAGGAGGGATTTTACAAAGAATTCTTCAACCTCTGTGCATTAATATGTCTGTTCTAATATGGAGTGATTAGTAACATTGGATTCAGTCGGCAGACGAGTGTGCTTCCCAAATTGCTTTATGCAGCTGTCAGGTAACCATGTGTCGTCCTTGCTGCGGTGATGCGGTGCTGCAGTAAAAACTGTTTTGAATGAAGGAACTGATATGAAAGAATTCATTACTGGCAACCATGCCGTGGCTCGTGCGGTGAGACTGTGTCGCACTCCGCTGATCGCAGCTTATCCGATCACGCCTCAAACCCCGATTTACGAGAAACTTTCCGAATGGGAGGCCTCGGGTGAGCTGAAAGGGATTATGATGCGGACCGAATCTGAGCATTCGGCCATGGCATCCTGCATTGCCGCTTCCCTGACCGGGGTCAGGACGTTTACGGCGACATCCTCTCAGGGGCTCGCGCTGATGCATGAGATGCTCCATTTTGCCGCCGGATGTCGGGTTCCGGTGGTCATGGCCAATGTCAATCGACTGTTGGCTGCACCCTGGGGCTTCTGGGCCGACCAGCAGGACAGCCTTTCCCAACGAGATACAGGGTGGATTCAACTTTATTGCGAAAACGGTCAGGAATCCCTCGATAGCGTCATCCAGGCCTATAAAATAGCAGAGCAGGTCTTCCTCCCTGCCATGGTCTGTTTAGAGGCTTTCGTCGTTTCCCATTTCATGGAGCCTATGGAGATTCCGGACCAGGAGCAGGTGGATCGTTTTCTTCCGCCTCTTGACCTTCCACACCGGTTCGATATTGATAAACCCGGTTACCTGGTTCCAGTGGTCCCCCCGGAGTTATACCGGAAGTACAAGCATATGGCCCAGACTTCCATGAACTCCGTCAAAGAAATTGCGGGCCGAGTGGACAGCGAATTCAGAGAAGAGTTTGGGAGGGGATATGGGATTATCGAGCGGGTGATGTTGGAAGATGCGGAGGTCGTGATCGTGACCGCCGGGTCGATTACGAGCACGGCGAGGGTAGCGATCAAGGCGCTTCGCGAGCGGGGACACAGAGTGGGGCTGATGAAAATTCGCCTCTTCAGACCTTTTCCAGTGGAAGAAATTCAGCAGGCCCTCATCGGCAAGAAAAGGATTGCTGTCGTCGATCGCAACAACTCCCTCGGAAGCGGAGGAATTTTTTGTCAGGAATTGAGGGCCGCTCTGGTTCATTCTCCGGACCGCCCTATGATTTTCAGCTATATTGCCGGTGTCGGGGGGACGGATGTCGATCCGGAGGCGATCGAGAAAATCGCGCTGGATGCGATGAAGAGAAGCGAACCCGTCGATACGTCCGTTTGGATCATGGAATGAGTGATGGGAAAAGCACCAAATACCAAATAAGTTCCAATGACCAGAATTCGAAGTTTTGAAAAGATTGTTTTGATCGTTCGAAATTGGAATTTGAGATTTGTTTGGGATTTGGAGCTTGGATTTTGAAATTTGAAATTGCAACTGAGATTGAAGGAGAGCTTGTATGGCGCACCTTGAGCAACAGCCTAATATGCTTCGACCGGGTCACGGTGCCTGCGCCGGCTGCGGACTGGTGACCGGCATGAAACTGGTGATGCAGGCCATGGGACCTCGAAGTATTGTCATCATCGTTCCATCTTGCGAGGGGGCGATCTCGGGAGTGTATCCGAATTCCCCCCATGCGGTGCCGGCCTTTCACTCGGCTTTTGAAATTGCGGCGCCCACGGCGGCCGGGATCTCGAATGCCCTTAAAATTCAGGGGAAGGATGATATTCAGGTCGTGGCTTTCGCGGGAGATGGAGGGACGTTTGATATTGGGCTGGCGGCCCTTTCAGGGGTGACGAAAAACAACGATGATATTATCTATGTGTGCCTGGATAATGAAGCCTATATGAACACCGGGATTCAGGTGAGTTCTTCAACTCCCTCTTTTGCATGGACAGGAACGACGCCTAAAGGAAATCCAAGGCGGAAAAAAAATATCATGGAGATCATGGCCGCCCATTACAATCCCTATTCGGCAACAGCCACCATCGGTTTTCCCCGCGATCTCCAGCAAAAAATCATTAAGGCCAAAGGGATTCGAGGAACAAAATTTATTCATCTTCTTTCTCCTTGCCCGACGGGGTGGCGGATGCCCACCGACCTTTCGCCGGAGATTTCCATCCTAGCTGTTGAAGCGAATGTCTTTCCGCTCTATGAAGTTGAAGATGGGGTGAGGTATACGATTAACCATCAACCACGGCGGCTTCCCGTGCAAGAATATCTATCCAAGCAAGGAAGGTTCAGACACCTCAAGGAAGCAGAAATTAAGCATATTCAAAATGATGTGGACGGGGAGTGGGAAAAATTGAAGTACAGGGCAACGCTTTACGCGGACCCACCCTCTCGGTCCAATCGGTCCAGAAGGAAGAAATCTCCTTAGATCCTCCTTCGCCCAGGGTTTGCGGCAGGCAGGGCGAAGGGAAGGATAGACATAAGGGGACGAGGTCGGGGGAATATTTTCCCTTGACATGTCTATGACGAAATAATAAGTTAACGCTCATTTCAGATTATGGATGGCATAGAGGAGGGTGTTGAGATGATGGGATTCTGGAAGTTTTTCGATAAGCTTTCGGACTTCATGGCCGCTCTGGCTGGAATCATACTCGTATTTATCACGGCCGCTGTCTGCTACACCATCGGCATGCGATACTTATTTACCAAGACAACGATATGGATCATGCAGACAACCGAATATGCTCTGTTATGGATCGTTTTCCTTGCGACCACCTGGCTCTTGAGAGAGAAAGGGCATATCACGACCGATCTCATCTACGCTCATCTCAATGAAAAAACGAAGCGCTATCTCGATTGCGCCATGTTTGTTATTGGCGGCCTTGTTTGTGCTTTCATGGTCTTTTTCGGGATGGACTATGTGCGTGAATGCATCGTCAAAGGCGTGACTGACGTCAGGGCGGTGACGATCCCGAAATGGATTATTTTCGTCATCATCCCTGTGGGTAGCATTTTTCTCACCCTCCAGTTCTTTAGAATGGCATGGTACAGACTGCGCGAGATCAGGATCGGGAGGTAGTTCATGGAATGGTGGGTCATCATCAGTTTGCTCTTTGGCGGCATGGTCCTCATGCTTCTCACCAACCTGCCGATCGCCTTTGCCTTTCTCGTTGTGAATGTGGTTGCCGCCTATTTTTTCCTGGGAGGAGTCCCAGGGCTCATCGCGGTGGTGACAGGAGTGTTCACTTCTATCACCACTTTCACGCTTCTCCCTGTGCCCTTTTTCATCCTGATGGGTGAATTGATATTTCATTCGGGCCTCGGGCTGAACGCGGTGAATGTGCTGGATAAGTGGCTTGGCAGGATCCGGGGGAGACTCTCCGTCTTAGCAATTATCATGGGGGTCATCATCGGCGCGTTGAGCGGCTCCACCATCGCAACATGCGCCCTCCTTGGGACCATTCTTCTTCCCGACATGTTGAAAAGGGGCTACAGCAAGAGCATGAGTCTCGGTCCACTCATGGGGGTGGGAACGGTGGATGCCCTGATTCCTCCCAATGCGCTTACCGTCGTGCTCGCAAGCCTTGCAAACATCGACGTTGGGCAACTGCTGATTGCAGGTATCATCCCGGGCATGATCATGTCTGGCCTTTACCTCGTCTACGTGATCGGATGGTGTCACCTTTTCCCTAATGAAGCCCCAATGTATGATGTCCCCCATGTTTCGTTGAAAGAAAAGGTCGTAGCGACCTTACAATACCTGTTGCCCCTCAGCCTCGTCATCTTTATGGTCATAGGCTTCATTTTTCTTGGCGTGGCTACCCCTACCGAGGCAGCGGCTACAGGGACATTAGCCTCATTCATCTTAGCCGTCGCTTACAGGCGTTTGAACTGGGAGATCATGAAGAAGTCGGTCATGGGTACCGTCAAAGTGACGGTGATGATCTTCATGATCGTCATTGTTTCAACCACATACGGTGAAATATTAGCCTTTACCGGCGCGGCGGCAGGCATGACGAGTTTTATATCCAACCTCAGCACGCCGCCGATCGTGATCCTCATCGGGATGCTGATCGTTATCCTTATTTTGGGTTGTTTCATGGAGACTGTCGCAATTATGATGATCACGATACCCATCTATATGCCTGTGATCAATGCCTTCCATTTTAGTCCTATCTGGTTCGGCGTAATGATGCTGATTGCCCTGGAGACAGGTTTGATCACACCTCCCTTTGGGGTGACCCTCTTTGTGATGAAAGGAGTGGCTCCTGCTGAGGTCACGATGGCTGATATCTGGAAGGCGGTCACTCCCTATGTCATTGTGGATCTCCTTTGCCTGGCCCTTGTTTTGACCATGCCGGCTTTAGCAACGGTTATCCCAAGTCTTATGGGAATGAAGTGACGTAACGTCGGAGGAGAACGGCGTCGGATGGAATGAAAGGTCTGAATGGTGTCGGGCGCTTCGTATCGAGCGTGGAGAGAAATAAAACAAAAGGAGGAGCATTATGAAAAGGAGATTGAGATTTTTGTTTGTTGCAGCTCTATTCACATGGGTGGTTTTAAATTTTGCGGGCGGGCCGGCTCAGGCAGCAGAGACGATTACACTGAAAGCGGTGACCGCATGGCCAAAACCAGCCACAGACAACCAGGCGTTCTTCATTTTCACCGATCTCGTCGAGCAAATGGTCGCGAAAAAGGCTCCCGGTGAGCTCAAGATCCAGTATATCGGCGGACCGGAAGCGGTCAAGACCATGGATCAGGTACAGGCGACCCAGCGGGGTATGGTCGACATGGTCTTCACGACAAACGCCTATTATCTCTCTGTACTGCCTGAAGTCGACTCGATTAAACTTTCAGCCCTTAATCCAATGGAGGAGAGGGCGGGCGGTGCATGGGCGTATTTGAACAACCTGCATGAACAGAGGCTCGGGCTCCGTTACCATGCCAGGTTAGGCCTTGATCTTAAGTTCCATCTTTACATGACCAAGGCGATCAAGAGCGCCGACCTGAAGGGGCTGAACATCCGCGTATCGCCCAATCAACTGCAGGCGATCAAAGCCTTAGGCGCCAATCCGATCGTCATTCCGCCAACGGAAGTTTATGCGGCCCTCGAGCGCCACGTGGTCGATGGCTATTGCTGGCCCTCTGTCGGGATCCGCGACTGGGGATGGGACAAAGTAACAAAATACATGGTCTACCCCGGTTTCTTTAACGTGCCCAACCCGGTGCTCATCAACCTGAAAGCCTGGAACAACCTTCCCAAGAAGCTCCAGGATATCCTGAACGACGCGGCAGTCGAAGGCGAGAAGAAGGCCGTGGCCCACTTTGACGACCTGCTGAAGAAGGAGCGCCCGATCTTGCAGAAGGGAGGCATCGAAGTGATCGAGCTTTCGCCTTCAGAAAAAGAAAACTTCCTCAAAGTGGCTTATGATTCGGCATGGAAAGAGATACTGGACAGAAGTCCTCAAACCGTGCCCAAATTAAAGGAGCTCCTTACAACGAAGAGATGATCGAATCCGGCAAGAGATGAGGAGATAGTGTCGAAAACCCCTCAGAGGGAAGATGAGAACGAAAGGAGGTTCCCATGAAGAAAAATCTGACCATTTTATTTCTTGTTGCCTTTTTGGGTGCTGTGGTTTCATTCTGTCAAACGGGGGACGTGAGAGCCGAAACAGTTACACTGAAAGCGCTCACGGCATGGCCGAAAAACGCAACGGATAACAAGTCTCTTGATTTTTTCCTGGAGAGCGTAGCACAGCAGGTTGCAAAAAAATACCCCGGCGAATTAAAGATCAATCTGATCGGGGGGCCTGAGGCCGTCAAGATCACGGATCAGGTCCATGCGGCGCAGACGGGCATGGTGGATATCGTCCATACGACCAATGCTTACTATGTCCACTTGCTGCCGGAGGCCGACGCGATGAAGCTTTCGAACTACACGCCCTGGGAAGAGAGAGCCAGCGGCGCCTGGGCATACTACAATGAACTGCACGAAAAGAAAGGGCTCTATTTTCTGGGGAGGATAGGGACGGACTTACCCTTCAGTCTTTACCTGACGAAACCCATCAAAACTGCGGACCTCAAAGGATTCAACATCCGCGTCTCCCCGATGTACCTTCAGCTTGTGAAAGGTCTCGG
>Ga0316601_100002178_pt1 | contig 10038 bp, 7 predicted proteins | sample OWC_soil_day5_no_FD_207663 | JGI IMG/M metagenome (GOLD analysis project Ga0316601, IMG submission 207663) | Wetland soil microbial communities from Old Woman Creek delta, Ohio, United States - OWC_soil_day5_noCT | ecosystem: Environmental > Terrestrial > Soil > Wetlands | place: USA: Ohio...
CGAATACGGGCTGGCCCGCGAGGCCGATCTCCGGTTCCCCCCCTGACGTTACAAGCACCCGACCCGCTCAGGTCCTATACTCGGTTCATGGACGAGCAACAGACCAAGCGTGGGGGTCTCGGACGGCTGCTGTGGCTGTTCGTGATCCTCGCGATCCTCGTGTTGTGGTGGTACTTCCGGCCCGACGCGGCCGACCAGCATGCGCAAGCTCCGGACCCGGTCGACGAGATCTCCGCCGCGACCGATCCCGACGACATCCTCGTCGACCTCAAGGATGACGCCACGCCTGACGCGATCGAGCAGGCACTCGGAATCCACCTGGCGCTCGTCGACGAGAGCGGCGTGGCCAAGGCGACGAAGCTGTATCGTGCGCACGTCGATCCGGCGCAGCGCGATGTGCTGATCGCGCAGCTGTCCGCGCGTGCCGACGTCGAGATCGCCGAGCCCGACGCCGAATTGTCGCTCTCGCCGTTCGAGATGGAACAGGAGGCGGTCGCACCGGCGGCCTCTCCGACCGACGCCGGGTTCCCCAACGATCCGCTGTACGTCAAGCAGTGGCACCTCCGACAGATCGGCATGCCCGAGGCCTGGAAGCTCGCCCAGGGCAACGGCGTGATCGTCGCGGTGCTCGATACCGGCGTCGGCTTCGAGAACTACGGCAAGTTCCACCAGCTGCCGGACCTCGCCGGCCTGAAGTTCGTCAAGCCCTACGACTTCGTCAAGAACACCGTCCACGCCAACGATGATCACGGCCACGGCTCGCACGTGACCGGCACGATCGCGCAGGCGACCAATAACGGCATCGGTGTTGCTGGCGTCGCCCTGGACGTCAAGATCATGCCCCTCAAGGTGCTGTCGGCCTCCGGCTCGGGCTCGGTCGGTGGCATCGCCGACGCGATCCGCTATGCCGCCGACAACGGCGCGAAGGTCATCAACATGAGCCTCGGCGGCGCGTTCCCGTCGAAGGTGCTCAAGAAGGCCGTCGAGTACGCCCACGGCAAGGGGGTCACGGTCGTGTGCGCCGCAGGCAACGAGAGCCGTGGCAAGGTTGGCTATCCCGCGGCGTACCCCGGCGCGATCGCCGTCGCGGCGACGCAGCAGGACGAGGCCACCACGTTCTACTCGAACTGGGGCAAGGAGATCGACATCGCGGCACCGGGTGGCAACACGCAAGACAAGAACGGCGGCCGCAACAACCCGGACGGCGGCGTGCTCCAGAACACGATCGTGATCGGCGACCCGACGAAGGATGGCTACTTCGCGTTCATGGGGACGTCGATGGCCTCGCCCCACGTCGCGGGTGTCGCGGCACTCGTCGTTGGTGAAGGCATCACGGATCCCGACGCCGTCGAGAAGATCCTCAAGGACACCGCGCGCAAGCCGACCAACCAGACGTACAGCGCCGAGCACTACGGCGCCGGCATCATGGACGCACCCGCCGCGATCAAGCGTGCGCGCGCGAAGCTGGCGGACGCGAACACGTCGGGAGATGGTTGGTCGCTGGGCCTCGGCCTGGTGATGGCGGCAGCGGTCGCCGCCGGCACTCGTCGCCGCGGCATCAAGCTCGGCTGGACCTACCTCGGCGGCGTGCTCGTCGGTGCGTCCGGCTTGTTCTTCCTGCCGTCGCTCGCGCCGGGCGTCGCGTCGCTGCCCGTGGTCCACACGCTCACCCATGGCCTGCCGTCGTGGGTGGCAGCCTCGAGTGTGGGCAGCGCCGTGTTTCTCAGCGCGCTGATCCCGCTGGTGCTGTTGGGCGTCGGCTACGGCTTCCCGAAGCTGCGCGCACCGCTCGCGGGCCTCGCGGTCGGCGTCGCGGCCCACCTCGCGTTGTTCGCGGTGGCTCCGGTCTCCGCGGCGGGCACGTTCGGCTTCGGTGCGCTCTGGCTGGGCCTGAACGCGCTCGCGTGCCTCGCGCTGGCGCGGGTCGCGCTGCGTCGCTGATCCACGCGTCAGGGTTGGTCACGGCGTGTATGCTGCCGCCGTGGCACGTCATCGGATCTTGATCGCGCGCGACCAGTACAAGTTCTCGTGCGCCCACATGACCGTGTTCGCCGACGGTACGAAGGAGCGGTTGCACGGCCACAACTACACGATCGCCGTCGCGATCGAGGTCGCGCGCGTCGAGCTCGCGGCGATGATTCCGTTCGCGCCGATCAAGGCCGCGCTGGCGGAGCTGTGTAGCGGGTGGAAAGAGCACGTGCTGGTCGCCACGAAGAACCCGTTCCTCGTGGTGATCCGCGACGATTCCGAGCTCGAGTTCAGGCTGTGCGGCGACCGCTACGTCATGCCGCGCCAGGATGCGCTGCTGCTGCCGATCGACAACATCTCGGTCGAAGCGCTCGCCGCGCACGTGGCCGAGCTCCTGCGGGAACGGATCACGGTCCTCGAAGCGCCCCACGTCAGGTCCATCGAGGTCACGATCGCCGAGAGTCCGGGGCAGGGCGCCTCGTGTACCGTGGATCTGTAGCGGCGTTACGTCGCGAACGAACGCGCGCTACGCGTCGGCGCCAGCGCCCGGACGTCCGCGGCCACCCCGACGCCGCCGCCGTCGCCCCCCGCGGTCGCCGCCGGCTCCACCACCGCCGCGATCGCCGCTGGCTCCACCACGGTCACCACCCCCGCGTTCGGGGGCGGCCGCAGGACTCACGTGCTGGGGACCGTTCTTCGGCGGCGGTGACTCGGCTGCAGCCTGTGCTGCGATCTCCGTCGACATCTTGCCGGCAACCCGGAACTGATCCGGCTTCCACCCCTTCTGGGCGACGACGGTGATCAGCTTCTGGCAACGCTTCTCGAGATGATCGAGGTAGTCGCGCTCCTGCCTCGACAGGATCTCGGCGACGCGGGGCGCACACTCGATCTCGATCTTCTCGCTATCGACGAGCGAGCCCGACCGGCGGACCTCGCGCAGGATCTCGTACGCGACGGTGGTCACCGACTTGACGACGCCAGAGCCCTCGCAGGTCGGGCATGGCTCGGTCAGGAGCTGGACCAGTGACTCGCGGGTTCGCTTGCGGGTCATCTCGACGAGCCCGAGCTCGCTGATCTTCGTTACGTTGGTCCGTGCGCGATCGCGAGACAGCGCCTTCTGGAACGCATCCCACACCTTGCGGCGGTTGCCTTCCTTGTCCATGTCGACGAAGTCGATGACGATGATGCCGCCGATGTTGCGCAGCCGCAGCTGCCGCGCGACCTCGTCGCAGGCCTCGAGGTTGTTCGCGGTGACCGTGTCTTCGAGATTGCCGGAGCCGGTGTTCGTGAAGCTGCCGGTGTTGATATCGATCGCGGTGAGAGCCTCACCCTGATCGATCACGAGCGAGCCACCGCTCCTCAGCGGGACCTTGCGCGCGACTGCCTGACGGAGCGCGGGCTCGATGTGAAAGTGGTCGAAGATCGGCCGGCGGCCCTCGTACTTCTTGATCCGCTCGGTGAACCGGGGAAGGAACGCCATCGTGAACTTGCGGACGCGATCGCACTGCTCGTCGTCATCGATGACGACCTCGCTGGTGTCCTCGCGCAGCAGGTCACGAACGACGCGCAGCGCGAGATCGAGATCGGCGTAGACGAGGCCGGCCGGTCCGCCCTGCTCCTGACGCTTGTCGATCTCGTTCCACAGGCGCGAGAGGAAGTCGACGTCGTCGCGCAGCTCCTGATCGCTGGCATCTTCGGCGGCCGTGCGGACGATGAAGCCCGATCCCTTCGGCCGGACCTCGTTGACGAGATCGCGCAGCCGCCGGCGCTCCTTGTCGGAGCCGATGCGACGCGACACGCCGATCTGCGCGACGTGCGGCATGAACACGCTGTAACGACCGGGCAGCGAGAGGTAGCCCGTGACGCGCGCGCCCTTCTGGCCGATCGGATCCTTCACGACCTGGCACAGCACGTACTGGCCGGGCTTGAGCAGGTCCTCGATCTTGCGATTGGCGAGGTGTTTGCGCGACCGCGCGATGCGCGAGGCAGCGCCTTCCGGCGAATCGTCGGCGCCGTCATCTGTATCGGCGTCCTCGAAGAGCTTGCGCTCGTCGCCGGAGCCGAGGACGTCGCCTACATAGAGGAACGCGGCGCGCTCCACCTTCGGCCCGAGATCGACGAACGCGGCCTGCATCCCCGGAAGGACACGACTCACCTTGCCGCGATAGATGTTTCCGACGATTCCCTTTTCACGTTTACGTTCGACAAAGAACTCTGCCAGGGCGCCATCCTCGACGACCGCAACGCGGATCTCGGGGCCCTCGGCGTTTACCGCGAGCATGTTGTTCATGAAGACTCTGCAATTCGTTGCGTCCGCTCCGGAGCCTCGCGACATGAATGTCCTAGCGCGGGCTCGGTTCTAGACGTGTAGACAGCTCTCGGTAGCATGCAAGTGGCATAAATACAATGCATTGCAAGCGGCTGCAGCTCGATGGCCCGGGCCTTGCTTAGACCCCGCTCACGCTGGTGCTCACGCACTGGTTAGCTCCACTCGGATTATCGATTAAGCTCCGAGTTACTTTTAGTTACTTATACTTAGTTAGTTCGTCTGACTGATATCGAACGCCTGGGTTGCCGCCCGGGCGTTCGGCGTTTTCGGGCCCCCCTCAAAGGGGCCCTCACCCGCCGGGACCCGTATCGTGGACCGGTGAGCCCGGCGGTGCCCCGATCCGAGGGAGCTGACGCGACCGACGCGATCGCCTTCGTGCTCGCGCTCGGACGGGCGCTCCATCGCTACGGGACGCCTGCCCAGCGCCTCGAGGAAGCCCTGCTCGTGGCCTGCCGGCGGCTCGACATCCGGGCCGAGGTGTTCACCACGCCGACCGCGATCATCATGAGCTTCGGCGACCCGTCGGAGCTGCGGACCCGGATGATGCGGGTCGAGGGCGGCGAGCTCGACATGGACAAGCTCGAGCAGGTCGATGACCTGGCGGACGAGGTCGCGGCGCAGCGCGTGACACCGGCCGAAGGCGTCGCGCGGATCGAGCACATCTTCGCGGCGCCGCGCCAGTTCGGTCACGCGATCTCGACGGTGATGCACGCAGTGACGGCCGGCGCGCTCGCCGTGTTCTTCGGGGGCGGCCTCGCCGATGTCGCGGTGGCGAGCGCGATCGGCGTCATGCTCGGGCTGCTCGCGCAGATCGCCAAGCGTTCGACCGATCAGGCCCGCGTGTTCGAGCTCGTCGGCTCGGCGTTCGTCGCGCTGGCCGCCGGCCTCGCGTCCTCGGTATGGGAGATCACGCCATCGCTCGTCACGATCGCCGCGTTGCTCGTCCTGCTGCCCGGCATGTCGCTGACCGTCGCGATGACCGAGCTGGCGACGCGGCACTTGATCGCGGGCACCGCGCGGCTGATGTCGGCGGTGATCGTGCTGCTCCAGCTGGTCGTCGGCGTCGCGCTCGGCGAGCGGATCGCGAATGCGCTCGTCGAGGTCCACCACGCGGTTCCGGTCGCACTACCGGAGTGGACGCAATGGGTCGCGCTCGTCGCGTCGTCGCTCGGGATGGCGATCGTGGTCCAGGCCCAGCCGCGCGCGTTCGGGTGGATCCTCGGCGCGTGCGTGGTCGGCTATCTCGGGACGCGGCTCGGCACACTCTGGCTCGGCGATCAGCTGGGCGTGCTGGTCGGCGCGTTCGCGTGCGGCGTGCTCGGCAACATGTTCGCGCGGCTGCTGGAACGTCCAGCGCAGGTGGTGCTCGTGCCCGCCGTCCTGCTGCTGGTGCCCGGCAGCATGGGATTTCGCGGCATGGCCTCGCTGCTCGGACGCGACACGCTCAGCGGCGTCGAGACCGTGTTCGCGATGTTCATCGTCTCGATCGCGATCGTCGCGGGGCTGCTGATCGCGAACGCGGTGGTGTCACCGCGCCGAAGCCTATGACGTGCCTCCCCAGCTACTACGTAGGCGTAAGCGTAAGCGTCGGCGTAAGCGAGCCGATCTCCTGCTCGGTCAGTGGCGGAGATCAGGATCGCCGGCGTCGGCGTCGCGATGCACGCACGGATCGTTCTCTGGATCGTGACCGCACGCGAGCACCCCCGGAGACGGATCGTCGGGCTCGACTCCGATATGCGGCCCCTCGACATCGTCGGCGGGAACCTCGAGGGCGCCGCCGGCCGCGATCAGCTCGGCTCGCTTCTCCGGCGCGATGCTGGGCACGCGATCGTGGCGCGCGAGGTGCGCCACGTAGTACGCGTCCTCGCGACGCGCTTCGAGGGTGCCGCTCGCGATCTCCTGCTCGAGCGAGCGCTTGAGATCACCGATCAAGCGAGACGCGGGGATCTCGAACGCGGTCATGATCGCGTTGCCGACCCCGCCGGGCAGCGGCGGGAGCTTGGCATCCGCCTCGGCGAGACGCTCGACGCGATCCGAGAGCGCGCTGATCTGCTCGAGCAGCTGCTTGCGTCGACCAGGGCGCTTGGACGTGATGTCTGCGCGCGACAGATCGAGCAGGTCCTTCATGTGCGCGGCCATCTCGCGGTGAAACCGGCGTACGGCGCTGTCGGTCCACTGATCGCCGTACTGGTTGGTCCGCAGGTGGTGCTTGACGAGGAATCGGATCGTGTGGCGCTCGTCGCGCGCGAACGCGAACCGCTGGCTCACCTTGTCGAACATGCGTGCGCCGACCTCGGCGTGACCATGGAAGTGCACGCCTTCAGCGGTGAACGTCCGCGTCGGCACCTTGCCGATGTCGTGCAGCAGGGCCGCCCAGCGGACCAGCGGTCGACGCACGGTCTGCCGCACGACCTGCTTGGTATGATCCCACACGTCCTTGTGCTGGCGTCCGGGCTCCTGGACGAGATCGACCGTGGCCTCGAGCTCCGGGAACAGCACTGCGAGGATGCGCGTGGCACGCAGCCACTCGAGCGCATCGTCGATGTGGGGGCCCATGAGCATCTGCTCCATCGCGGCGCGCAGGCGGGCCTTGTCGGCCTCCACGAGCCGTGGCGCGTGCTCCTTGGCGACTTCGGTCACGCGCTCCACAGGCCACCGCCCGTGGTCGCTGATGGCGGCTGCCAGCTCGATCAAGACGACAGGATCCGCCTCCACGAGGCCGCGCACGCTGTCGGGCATCTCGCTCATCGGGGTGGCTTACCTACCATGAAGTCGGTTGGTACGGAGCATGCTCTCGCTCGGCCCGCAGTGCAGGGTCGCATCACCGAACGCCAGCTTCCGCTGGCCGAACGTAGCTTTCCGGGAATCTCGCGCTTCTACGCCGATCTTCAGGATAAGCCGGCGACATTCCTCCAGCTTGTCTGGGCGTTCGAAGGCCGCAGGCTCGCTCAACCGACGCGTCGGAAGCGATCGCGCCTGTAAGACGTTTGCTCGGAAGACGAGCCCCCAGTCTGGCAAGTAAAGTTGCCGTCTGTGACAGCTCGGCGCAATCCGGAAGCAATGCTGGGGCAAGATCGAACAACTGCTGACGCGAAGAACGGGCGTCACGCCATCGGCGTCTTCGATTCTGGTGTCGGCGGGCTCACGGTCGTGAGAGCTCTTCGCACGGCACTTCCCGGCGAAGACATCATCTATCTGGGAGACACGGCCCGGGTTCCTTATGGAAGCAAGAGCCCACGCACCGTCGAGCGCTACTCGCTCACCTGCCAGGACTTCTTGCTGGCCCGCGACGTCAAGCTGGTGCTGATCGCGTGCAATACGGCCTCGGCCAATGCGCTGCCCGCGCTGATCGCCGCGAGCCCGGTGCCGGTGATCGGCGCCGTCGAACCAGGCGCGACGAGCGCGCTGGCAGCCACGCGCAGCGGCCACATCGGCGTGATCGGTACGCTCGGCACGGTGCGGTCAGGTGCGTATGCGACCGCGATCGCCGCGCGGGCTCCGCAGGTCAAGCTCACCGCGCTCGCATGTCCGCTGCTGGTCCCGCTCGCCGAAGAGGGCTGGACCGACGACGAGATCGCGATGCTCGTCGCGCGTCGTTACCTCACTCAGTTGTTCGCGCAGGATCCCGAGATCGACACGCTCGTCCTCGGATGCACGCACTATCCATTGCTCCGCGGCGTGCTCGAGCGTGTCGCGGCCGAGCTCGCACACCATCCGGTCGCGGTCGTCGATTCGGCGAACGCGATGGCAGAGGCAGCACGCGCGTGCCTCGGCGTTGTCGGCGTCGGCTCGAACCGCCGCGCGGGCAAAGGGCGGCTCGACTGCTTCGCAACGGACACCTCGCGACTCGACGAGCTCGCACCGCGGTTCCTCGGCGAGCCACTGACCGGCTTCGAGCTCGTAGATCTCTGAGCTCGATCAGGCGCGGATGCTGGCGCCCTTGGCGCGCGACTCTTCGGCCTTGCGACGCTTCATCACCTCGGTGACGGTCGAAGCCTTCTTCAGCTTGTCGGCGATCGTCTTCTCATCGACCGGATAGTCCGTGCGGAACACGAGGCCATCGTCGAACAACTGCCCGCGAGCCTCGTCGTCATCGATGTACTTGGCGATCTTCTTGCCCTTGTACTCGAGGCCTGCCAGGCCGCCGACCTTGCTCTCGAGCCAGGTCATGAGCTCGCCCATCACCGACTTGCAGAGCGTGAGGTTCTCGTCGAGCGACTCGAACAGCTCTGGAAACCGATCGCGAAATGCTTGCTCATCCTCGCCGGGGCCAAGCGCCTTCTGCAGCGCGAGGCGGAGCAAGACCGCGTCATCAGCGAAGTTGACGATGTTGTCGTTGCGATCCTTGAGCGAGTCATTGGGCGACACGACATACGCGACGACGCCAGCGGCGGCTTCGCGCACCGGTCGAGGCAGGTTCTCGTCATCCATCGCTTCGAACGCGATTTTTAGATCGTGGGGCAACGACACCAGCCAGTTGCGCACCAACTCGACGAACTTCGACTCGACAGCAGGACTCGTCACGGAATATGCGTACCCCGCGATTGCGGGGCCTCCCAGGGGATAGAGGTCAGGGGGCGGATCCCCCAAGAAGCGTGCTTCAAGACTGAAGCCGAAGAAGCTGAGTATCAACCCCTCGGTCGAATTACAAGGCCACGGCTTCGCAAGCCGTTCCCGTGATACCCTCGCAGCGCGGTGGCCAAGCGTTCGCCCATTCTGGGCTACAACCACAACGTCCTGTATCGCGGACTGGTATTTCACGTCCAGACCGAGGATTCGGGCGTCATGTCGCCCCATCTGTTCACGCACCTGTTTCATCATGGCGTGATCATCTCGACTCGTAAGCTGGTCTATGACGCCGGCTCGGGTGAGGAGGCGATCAAGTCGTTGATGCAGGCCCAGCACAAGGCTGTGCTCAAGGACCTGAAGCGCGGTCATTTCGATGGGAAGATCGACGAATACCTCGGTGATATTGATGGTTTGCTACCTCGCAGCGAGCAGAGTGAGGCCGCTTCCGATCGCTCCAGCGCGCCGCAACTCGCACGTTCGAGCACACCGGAGATCGAGGTTCAGGCCTCGGCGTCCGAGCTGCCGGACCTCGGAGCACTGGGGGCCGCGTTCGACGCGCTGACCGTGCGGGACCTTCGCGACGACGCGGGGACGACCCAACGAGATGACGCCGGCGCGACCCGCCGCGACCTGACCCCGCTCGAGCTCTCGCCGTCGGAACAGCCAGCGTCATCCACGAGCCCGAGAACCTCGACCCGCGGCAAGCTGCCGGCGAGCCCTGCGCATGCGAATCCGCCATCTTACGACGATCTCGCCGTGGTGACCAGCGCGATTGCGACGTCCAACGCGACCATCCGCACCCCGATCCAGGACTTCGCCTCGGCGCCGGTCAACCTCGCCGATTCGTCCCCCGAGATCGAGATCCAGCTCGAGCTCGACGAATCCGAAGAGCTGCTGAGTCGCAACCGGGCGTCTCACGATACCGACATCTCGGCTTACGAGGATCCTCTCCTCGCGGCGCGGGTTTCGACAGACCGCATGCCCAGCGCGGTTCCTCCACCGACCCCGCCCGAACGGCGGCCGTCGGCGGTTGGCGCAGCCGCACTACCGCCGGCCCGGCCCCACGCGCGCCCGTCCACGCGGCCGGCCATCACCCCACCACAAGTCGTCTCGCGTCCGCTCACGAGCGACGATCCGCGCCACCGCCGCGAGTCGGATGCGATCGAGATCTA
>Ga0316601_100002182_pt1 | contig 10032 bp, 8 predicted proteins | sample OWC_soil_day5_no_FD_207663 | JGI IMG/M metagenome (GOLD analysis project Ga0316601, IMG submission 207663) | Wetland soil microbial communities from Old Woman Creek delta, Ohio, United States - OWC_soil_day5_noCT | ecosystem: Environmental > Terrestrial > Soil > Wetlands | place: USA: Ohio...
GAACTGCTTCCATTAGCTAAACCGGACACGCCGGAACCAAATTCGAAATTCGAAGCACGAAATTCGAAACAAATCCGAATGACCAAAATTTGAAACCCGTTTAAGTATGTATTTGAAATTTGAATTTTGGGCTTGTTTCGGATTTCGAATTTCGAGCTTTGCGGGTCGACTCTGCCGTTGCAGCGAGCTACGAGTCAAGTGGTTGTATAGAACCTGAGAAGCACAATAATATTACGGTACACTCGGCCGGCGCCGAATCAGGGTCGCCTAGCCGCCATCTCCTCCGCGATCACCTTCCGTTCGCAGGCGTTTTCAATGGCGGTGGCCAGGGTGTCGATCGGGCAGGGCTTCATCAGGACTTCCGCGGCACCGCCGTCGCAGGCCAGGGTGCAGCTCTCGACGTCCACATGACCGCTGAGCAGGATGACGGGGACCAGGGGCTTGATTTTGCGTATCTCCGCCATAGCGGTCAAACCATCCATCCCCGGCATCCGCAGGTCCAACACCACCACGTCGCACTCCGACTGGGACAGCAGCTGCAGAGCCGATGCACCGTCGCGGGCCGTGAGGACCTCCATGTTCCGGTTCTTCAATACTTTGGCAAGAGAATGAGTAAACCGCTCTTCGTCATCTGCCAACAGCACTCGTATTTTTTCAGCCATGGCATTTCCTCCGGGAGGGTCTCATGCAAGCAAGCAGCGCCTACACCAACAGGCTTTTAGTCCACCCCTGAGGGAATGTCAAATTTGATGACTTCTTACTAAACATATGCTGGTTTACGCCACCACCATCTCCCTGAGCGCGTTTCTTCTGTTCCAGGTCCAGCCGATGATCGCCAAGATGATCCTGCCCTGGTTCGGCGGATCGACAGCCGTGTGGATCACCTGCATGCTGTTTTTCCAGACGGGGCTGCTGGCGGGCTATCTCTATGCGCACGCCGCGATCAACCGGCTGGAGCCGAGGCTGCAAGGATGGATCCATGGAACCTTGCTGGCGGCCAGCCTGCTCGCCCTGCCGCTCGGTCCGGCGCGGCATTGGAAGCCTTCCGGCGCCGAGGAACCCATCCTGCAGATTATCGGCTTGCTGGCCGTCTCCGTAGGGCTTCCCTTTTTTCTGCTCTCCGCCACAACCCCTCTCCTGCAGGCATGGTACGCGCAGAAGTTTCGCTCCATGTTGCCCTACCGGCTGTTCGCCCTGTCGAATCTAGCCTCCCTCCTCGGGCTGATGGCTTATCCCTTTCTGATCGAGCCGCACCTGACCCTGCGCGAGCAGTCCTGGGTCTGGTCGATCGCCTACGCTGCATTCGTCGGGCTGGCCGGGCTCGTCGCCATTGTGGGCGCCGGCGCATCTCCTGCCAGCGGTGCGGCCGGGTCCCGGATAGCGGACACCGACCCGCAGGGCGGGGCCACTCCCTCCCCGGCCGACCAGGCGGAATGGGTGGCTCTCTCCGCCTGCGGCGTGGTGCTTCTCTTGGCCGTGACCAACCATCTCACGCAGAACATCACCTCCATACCGTTTCTCTGGATCCTGCCGCTCAGCCTGTACCTCCTGACCTTCATCCTCTGCTTCCACGCCCCATGGGTCTATATCCGGTCCATCTACCTCGGACCCCTGGCGCTCGTCATGCTGGTCGTCATGTACGCCATCCTGAGGTACGATTCCACCACCCGGCTCTCGCTGGTGATCGGGGTGTTTACCTTCGGCCTGTTTGCGTGCTGCATGTTCTGTCACGGCGAACTGGCGCAGCGCAAGCCGACGCCCCGGCACTTGACCGCTTTTTATCTGATGATCGCCCTGGGCGGAGCCCTCGGCGGGGTCCTGGTCGGCGTGGCGGCGCCGATGGTGCTGCGCGGCTATGCGGAAATGCCCTTGGCGATTGCCGCCTGTGCGGTCCTTCTGTTTCTGGCACACCGCCGCGAGGGGTGGCAGAGCCGCCTGCTCGCCGCCCTGCTGTGCCTCGCCCTGTTTGCCGGCAGCGGGTATTATCTCTGGAACTACACGAAGGCGGTGGTGGTGATGGAACGCAATTTCTACGGGTGCCTGCGCATCAAGAAATCGAACCCGGGCACCGAGTTTGAAAGCCGGGCATTGGTTCACGGAACGGTGGCCCACGGCGTGCAATTTACGGATCCCGCCCGCCGGCGCCAGCCCACCGCCTACTACGGCCCGGCCTCCGGGGCTGGATTGGTTTTGAAAGCGCTGCACCACCGGCCGCTGCGGGTGGGCCTCGTCGGGCTTGGCATCGGAACGCTGGCCGCGTATTCCCGACCCGGCGACGTGTACCGCTTTTACGAGATCAACCCCTTGGTCGAGAAGCTGGCCCGCGAGCATTTCACATTTCTCGGCGACGCCCGCGCCACGCTTGAACTGATTTCCGGCGATGGCCGGCTGGCCCTCGAGCGCGAACCGGCCCAGAACTATGACGTGCTGGTCATCGATGCGTTTTCCGGAGACGCGATTCCGGTGCACCTGCTGACCCTTGAGGCGATGAAGCTCTACTTCCACCATCTGAAACCTGACGGCGTCCTCGCGCTGCATCTCACCAACACGCATCTCAACCTGGCCCCCGTCGCCGCAGAGCTGGCCCGCACCCTCGGCAAACACGCCGTGCTGGTGGAAAGCGACCTCGGCGAGCATCAGGAGATTTACAACGCGGATTGGATGCTCGTCACGTCGACTCCCCTGGAAATACCGGACCTCCCGGCGGCTTCAAAGCCGCTGCAGTCTGTGCCCGGCGTGCGGGCGTGGACCGATGATTTCAGCAATCTGTTTCAAGTTCTGAAACGCTGACCCCTCACCCTTCCGCTCTCCGTCTTCCGCCTTCCGATGTCACCTCCCAAGATAATCGGGCCGGATCTTTGTCTCTCTTCAGTTTACACTCCCAATGCTACGGCCGTGAGACAAACACCTGATGCTCCCAGTGGTATCCCAAAAAAAATATTGTGAAATTGATTGGTTAATAAATCATAATATTAGACCGACATGACCTGCCTAACTGGCATGAATTTTGTTTATAACAAATAAAAGCGTTGCCGAAAGCGCATGCGCGGCGTGAACCCAAGGAGGAACCCCGTTCTCTGCCTGCTGACCTCCTTGTGTGGGGGACCCCGGATCCGGGGTCCCCTTTTTCAAGGATTCTCCAATCTCTCCGCCGAAGCGAAAGGAAGCACTGCATGCTTTTCCAAAAAAGCGTTGCCGGCTCGGCGCCGGACCCTGGCCAGGCTTCGGGACCGGCCGCCGAGCGCAAAGCCAGGTATGCGCGGCTTTTCCGCAAATTTGTCCTGCTGACCATGCTCTGTTCCCTGGTCCCGTTGCTGCTGGTCGGCTGGGGGATCAACCTGCACTACACCCAGTTCGCCAAAGAGCGCATGCTCAACTTCTTTCAAACTCAGGTGGAGTATCACCGCAAGATCATCGAGGTGTTTTTCAACGAGCATGCCTCCAAACTCCAGCTCGTCGCCCAAACCCACACCCGGGAATTTCTCACCCAGCAAGTCAATCTCCAACGCGTGTTCGAGCTGCTCAACCGGGATGTGGACTCCATCACGGATCTGGGCGTCATCGACCACCAGGGCCGGCATCTGGCCTATGTGGGGCCCTACGACCTGCTGTCCCGGAACTACGCCAAGGAATTCTGGTTCAAAGAGGTGACGGAGAAAGGCATTTACATCAGCGACATGTTCATGGGGTTCCGCAAGGAACCGCATTTCATCATCGCCGTGCTGCATGCCGGCGGTGAACAGAACTGGATCCTGCGCGCCACCATCAACACCGAGGTTTTTCGCTCCCTGGTGGAAAACGTGCGCATCGGCAAGACCGGCCAAGTCTACCTGCTGAACGCGGAGGGGGTCTTCCAAACCAGCCCGCGCGTAAGCGGCGCCATCATGGAAAAATCCACCTATCCCATGGAGCCCTATCATCAGGGCCTCCAAGTCCGGACCCTGGAAGGCTTGATCGACGCCCAGGGCAAAGAACGCCCCCGCCAAATCGCCTGCCAGGCCTGGCTGCCTAATCCGCGCTGGCTCTTGGTCGTAAAACAGGACTACGCCGAGGCGTTCGACGACGTCAACTACGCCAACCTCTGGACTCTGGTGTTCCTGCACGTGAGCGCTCTGAGCATCCTGATCGTGGTGGTCCTGATCGCCCGATACATGATCAACGTCATCCGCCATCGGGACGAGGAGGCCGAGCGTTTGAACGAGCAGCTGATGCAGGCCGGAAAGCTGGCCTCCATCGGCGAGCTGTCCGCCGGAGTGGCCCACGAGATCAACAACCCCCTGGCCATCATCCTCACCGAACGCCAGCTCCTGCTGGACGCCGGCAAGCATCTGTCGCCGTCGTCCCCGGAATTCCAGGAACAGTTCGAGGATTCGATGAACCAGATCGATCTGCAGGTCCAGCGTTGCAAGCGCATCACCCAAAACCTCCTGCGCTTCTCGCGGCGCACCGAGTCCCTGATCGAGACCGTGGACCTCAACGCCTTCATTCAGGAGGTGGTGGAGCTGATGGACCGCGAGGCGCGCTCCAGCGGGGTCAAGTTTTTCACGGAGTTGGACCCCGAACTGCCGCCGCTGCTCTCCGACCCATCTCAGCTGCAACAGGTGTTCTTAAATCTCATCACCAACGCCATCGACGCCCACGACGGCAAGCCCTACGGCTCGGTGCGCATCACCACCCTGGCCGACCCGACCCGCCAGCAGGTACAGGTGACGGTGGCGGACACCGGCTCGGGTATCCGGCCGGAGCATCTGAACCGCATCTTCGACCCGTTCTTCACCACCAAGGCGGTCGGCAAGGGGACCGGGCTGGGTTTGTCCATTTGTTACAGCATCATCAAACGGCTGGGGGGCAGCATCGCGGTCCAGAGCGAACGCGGCAAAGGCACACAGTTCTCGATCGGGCTGCCTTTTACTCCGCCGCAGGAGCTGCGCGAGAGCCTCGCCGAGCACTCCGCGCACACGCAACCGGCATGAAAGGAGACACCTAATGCCTGGCTCCCGGGTTTTGCTGGTCGACGACGAGACCATCTTCACCAAGAACATGGCCAAGCTTCTTAAATTCCGAGGGTACGAGGTCACCGCGGTGAACAGCGGCGATGCCGCCATCCGCGAGCTCGAGCAGAACCACTTCGACGTCACCGTTCTGGACTTGAAGATGCCCGGCATGGACGGCATCACCACCCTCAAGGAAATCAAGAAGCTGGGGCTCTTCACCGAAACCCTGATCCTGACCGGCCACGGCTCCATCGACAGCGCGCTCGAGGCCATGAAGCTCGGAGCCTACGACTACCTGACCAAACCCTGCGAGATCGACGAACTGGTCGCCAAGATCGAAGCCGCCTGGGAGAAGAAGGAGGGCAAATCTTAGAACCGGTTGGAAGCCGGTTCTAAGATTATTGGTTTTACATCCTGTAAAAAAAACAGACAGAAAAACCCCCGGCCTTTTCCCTTCCGTATCCATCTACCCGGTAACAATATCATTGGATTCAATAAGTTATAGCACACTCCGCGCATGCCGGGGTTTTGGTACATGAGTTGCTCTACACATCTTCATGCAAAAACTTTTCACTATCGTGATTGCCGACCGTAACCCTCACGTGCGCGGTTTCCTGCAGCGGGAGATGGGCAGGGAAGGCTATCGCATCCGGCTGGCGGAAAGCGCCCAGGACCTGCTCAAATGGGTCTTCAACCACGAACCCATCGACCTCATCATCCTGGATCCGGACCTGCCCGACGCCATCGACTCCCACTTGCTGAGCACCCTGCAAAACCGCATGCCGCCGGTGCCGGTCATCATCCACACCCACTACTCCCAAACCCTGCCGCAACCGGAGGCCGGGGCGGCCTTTATCATCGTTGAGAAAGGCGGCAGCAGTGTTGAACGCCTGAAGGAGGTGGCCGATGATATCCTGAGGCACCCGCGCTCCTCCCCCTGCCAATCATTGGAAACCGCCCCTTCCAGTTCATGACGACCGTCTCATTCGATTTTCCCTGTCCGCAGGCGCTGACCGGATCCCATCAATGTCTGCCCCTGAATATGAAAAACTTATTGAATAATTTTTTGAGACCCTTTATACGTAACAACTTACGGTCTGTGGGCTTTTTCAGACGACCGGAAACCTATCCGGGCTGGCCGTGGAAACAGGAGGGAAGGCTGTGAGCGATTTCCGGGTGTTGTTCGTCGATGACGAGGCGGATTTTCGCGAAACGCTGATCAAGCGCATGCAGAAGCGCCACGTTCAGGCCTCCGGAGTGAGCAGCGGCGAGGAAGCTCTCGCCTGGCTCCCGCAGCACCCTGTGGACGTGGTGGTTCTCGACGTACGCATGCCGGGAATGGACGGCATCCAGACCTTGCGGGCCATCAAACGCGATCATCCCCTTTTGGAGGTGATCCTGCTCACCGGCCACGCCAACCTGGAGATCGCCAAGGAAGGCATGCAGCTTGGAGCCTTCGATTACCTGATGAAACCCATCGACCTCGACGAACTGCTTTACAAGCTCGAGGACGCCTACCAGAAAAAATCCATACAGCAGCATAAAATCAAGAACATCGAGGGGGTGATCGAATCCCGCAAGTAACAACAGTTTGATTCAACGGTCAGCAGGCACTGTCGTTGGAAGGAACCACACTGAGAAAAGGAGAACGGATGGAGATGAAATTCCTGAAACAGCTTGGACGCTTCATGATGCTGGGCGCCCGCTACCACGCGCAGTGGGAGCTGGATGTGTCCAACCGGATCTTGGGGGACCGGCGGCGGCTGTTGGTGCTGCTGCTGCTGATGCTGCCGGCGGTGATCGGCGGCATCGCTCTGGCCGACGATCTGCCGGCGATGCTGGGGGGCAAATCCTCCTACAGCCCGGCCTTTTATTCCACCGCGATCTTCCTGGCCTCGATCGGCATCGGGCTGATGGCCGGCCTGATCACCGGTTGCATCGGGGCCGGCGGCGGCTTCATCATCGCCCCGGCCTTGATGAGCGCCGGCATCAAGGGCATTCTCGCGGTGGGGACCGACCTGTTCCACATCTTCGCCAAGGCCATCATGGGCAGCGTCATCCACCGCAAACTCGGCAACGTTTCGGTCCCGCTGGCGGCGGTGTTCCTGATCGGCGCCGTCATCGGAGCCACCTGCGGCGGCATATTGAACCGCTGGCTGTACGACCTGAACCCGGTCATCAGCGACGCCTTCATCACCACGATCTACTCGCTCATGCTGGGCTTCCTGGGCTTCTACGCCCTGTTCGATTTCCTTAAGGCGCGCGGGGCCATCGGCAAAACCGATGCCCCCAAGGGCACCCCCGCCCACGGCGGCAAGTCCGAGGGCGCCGAGATGGGCGGCCTGCCCCGCAAGCTGCAGGCCGTCAAGATACCACCGATGGTCAGGTTCGATTATGACCTCGTTCCCGGCGGCCGGGGCATTTCCTGGGTGTTTCTGGTGGCGAGCGGCGCCCTGGTGGGCCTGGCAGCGGGCATTATGGGGGTCGGCGGGGGCTTCCTCACCTTTCCCATCTTCGTCTACGTACTGGGCGTCTCCTCCATGACGACCGTGGGCACCGACATCTTCCAGATCATCTTCACCGCGGGCTGGAGCGCCATTTCCCAATACGCGATCTACGGCTTCATCTTCTACACGCTCGCGATGGGTATGCTCCTGGGCTCCCTGCTCGGCATCCAGATCGGGGCCATGTCGACCAAGGTGGTCCCGGGCATCACCATCCGGGGGTTTTACGCCATGGCGGTGCTTGCCGGGTTCGTGAACCGGATCTTCGCCCTGCCCTCCAAGCTCAGCGACGTCGGCTTCATCCCGCTGTCCAAAGAGGCCGGTTCCTTCCTGGAAACGATCGGGATCTACGCGTTCTTCATCGTCATCACGATCTTCTCGGTCTGGGTCATCGGCACGTTTCTCAAGAACATACCGGTGCTGCTCGGAAAGGGGGTGAAAAAATGATCGCACACAAGAAGGAATTCACGCTCGGTCTGGTGCTGCTCATGGCTTTCTTCGTGGTGCTGTTCATCTTCTTCTCCCCGGTGTTCAAGGGGCAGAACGGCCTGGACTACCTGGACAGTCTCTACAACTCCATCTCCAAGGGCTCGGCCTATTACATCCCGAAGCTGAAGGAAGAGGCCAAACCTTTCACCGGCGCCAACGTCGAGGTATCCTTCGCCATGGCCAGCGCGGCCCAGGCCCAGCAGACTTCCCAGCTCTTCATGAAAGCGGGCGCCTTGGTGAACGTGACCGACGCCAAGCTCAAGGTAGCAGGCGACCTGGGCAAGATCCTGGACGGCTGTCTGGCGGATGCCGACGCCATGTACAAGAACGACGGGAAAGCAGTGGCCGACCGCTACGGGTACAATGAGCGCCAGGCCCTCTACAATTGGTGGCAGGCCTTCAAGGGGATCGAGAAAGACCTCAACAACCAGAAGAAATTCAAGGAGGCCAAAACAGTTGCCAACATCAGCAAAAAGGGCATTGAAGCGAGTTACAACTATTACAAGGTCGAGCCCCAGAGCATCATGGACCGTCTATGGGTGGTGATTTTTTCGCTAGTGTTCTACGTGATCTACACCCTCTGGTACGGTTTCGCCATCATGTTCATGTTCGAAGGCTGGGGCATGCAGCTTGAACATTGATGCCCCGATGACGGTGACGTCATGCTGAACCAAAGGCCGGAAGCAGCGACCTAGTAGGTTTTGCTTTCGGCCTTTTTCTTGCTTTTTTTTCTTCCTGTCGGAAGAAAAAAAATATTAAAAAAGCATACAATATTATCGTTTAGAAAACCGGACAATATTATAAGACTCCATTGGTTTCAGCGTTCGGCTTTTTTATGGGCAGTTTCTTTAAAAAGATTTTCTCCCGCAAGACCATCGATGAACCCACCGATGCGGCGGTCGACGCCCTGCGCATCGAGTTCAAGGACCGCTACCACAGCTTCAAGCTGCTCTTGAGCGCCAACCACAAGGCCCTCGAAATCATGGCCGAGATCGAGGAAGCCCTGCACGGAGCCCGACCTTTCGGCATGACCTTCGTGCGCGCCGCCTGCACGTCGGTTTCCGTGAACGTCTTTTCCATGGTGCGCCACATCGAGAAACTGGCCCCGGGCAAATACGCCGAGCTTTTCAGCCGCTTCGACCACATCCAGAAGTCCATCGACGAAGTTCTCACACGGCGCAAACCCCTCGCCGACCAGCGTCTGGTGATCCCCCTGAGCGAGGTGACCAAAGAGATGGCCGATTTCGTCGGCAGCAAGATGGCCAACCTGGGGGAGATCAAAAACAGCTTAAAGGTCCGGGTGCCGCCGGGGTTCGCCATCAGCGCCCGCGCCTACCAGCGGTTCCTCGAGCACAACGATCTGCAGGCTGAGATCGACCGCCGCATGCAGGCCGCCGAGACCGACAACATCGAGGCCCTGTATACCCTGAGCGCCGAGATCCAGCAGATGATCATCCGCGCCGAAGTGCCGCCTGATCTCGCCGAGGCCATCCGCGGGGCCTGGTCCGTCATGGAAACCGAGGCCGGCCGCAAGGTCACGGTCGCTCTGCGCAGCAGCGCCTTGGGTGAAGATGCCGCCGGCAGCTCTTTTGCCGGCCAGTACCGCTCCGAATTGAACGTCAGCGCCGACACGGTGCTGGACGCCTACCGGGAGGTCCTGGCCAGCAAGTACAGCCTGCAGGCCATCACCTACCGGCTGACGCGGGGCTTCCGCGACGAGGACGTGGCCATGTGCGTGGGCTGTCTCGCCATGGTGGACGCCGCGGCCGGCGGGGTCACCTACAGCCGCAATCCCGTGGACATCCGCGATCACGCGATTTTCACCAACGCGGCCTGGGGGCTTCCCAAGGCCGTGGTGGACGGCGGCGCCGCCTGCGACCTCCTCGTGGTCTCGCGCCAAGACCCCATGACGGTCGTGCGCGAAGACATCCGCATCAAGGAGCGCAAGTTCGTCTGCTACCCGGAGGAGGGCGTCTGCCGCCTGGATGTGACCGGCGAGGAGCGGCAGCTTCCGTCCATCACCCGCGCGCAGGCGATCGAGCTGG
>Ga0316601_100002183_pt1 | contig 10030 bp, 8 predicted proteins | sample OWC_soil_day5_no_FD_207663 | JGI IMG/M metagenome (GOLD analysis project Ga0316601, IMG submission 207663) | Wetland soil microbial communities from Old Woman Creek delta, Ohio, United States - OWC_soil_day5_noCT | ecosystem: Environmental > Terrestrial > Soil > Wetlands | place: USA: Ohio...
CGAACGACGACAACGTCGCCAAGTGGGGCGAGGACCGGTTTGCAATTGCCGTGGCTCGCATCGAGTGCCACTACTTCGTGAACAAGGGATTCCTCAGCACCGAGGACCAGCTGCTGCGCGGCGTACCCCGCATCCGCAACATCCCCGCCGTGATCGTGCAGGGCCGCTACGACGTGGTGTGTCCGATGATGACCGCCTGGGACCTGCACCGGGCGTGGCCGGAAGCTGATTTCCGTGTGGTGCCCGACGCCGGACACTCGGCGCTCGAGCCCGGCATCACGCACGAGCTGGTCAGCGCGACGGATCGCCTGGCACGGGCGGCAAGGACTCGAGGCGGCGCAGCACGAGGTCGGCCAGGTCGCGGGCCATCGCGTCGCGCAGGATCCCCTCCTCGCGGTCCTTCGCGAGCAGCAGGCTCTCGTCGAAGCTGAAGTTGCGCGTGAGCTCGAGCTTCTGCAGCGGCACGACCTCGGCGCCGCCGCGGTCGATCGAATACTCGACCTCGTAGAAGACCTCGTACTCCTGCGGGGTATTGCGCGCCGACACGGACAGGACGCGACGCCCTGCGCGGTCGCGCTGGACGCGGATCACCACGTCCGCCTCGCCCGCCGCCGTCGCGCGCTGCGCACCTGCCCGCTCGATGCCCTGGAACAGCTCGATGGAGAACGCGGACAATTCATCCTTGGTCGCGACGTACACGCGGTCCACGCCCGCGGGCAGCGCCGACGCACCCTGCAGGCGGAATCCACAGCCCGACGCGAGCAACCCCAGCACAAGGAACAGTACGGCCGTGCGGAGCATGCGCGTCACACCACGATGTTGGCGAGCTTGCCCGGGACGTACACGAACTTGCGCACCGGCCGTCCTTCCATGAAGCGCTGCACGTTGGCGTCGGCCAGCGCGGCTGCCCGCACCGTCGCCTCGTCGGCACCCGCCGGCACCGTGACGCGTCCGCGCAGCTTGCCGTTCACCTGCACGACGACTTCGACGGTGGCGCGCTCGAGGGCGCGTGCATCCGGCTCCGGCCAGCGCTCGTCGACCAGCGCGCCGGCGTGACCGAGCTCGCGCCACAGCGCGTGGCAGGCGTGCGGCACGACCGGCGACAGCACCAGCACCACGATCTCGAGCGCTTCCTGCACTACGGCGCGGCCCTGCGGCGAGCGGTCGTCGAAGCGCGCCACGGCATTCATGAGTTCCATGACCGCCGCGATCGCGGTGTTGAAGGTGCGACGGCGTCCGATGTCGGTCGTAACCTTCGCCAGCGTTTCGTGCACCTGGCGTCGCAGCGTGCGCCGCGCTTCGTCGAGCGCACCGACATCGAGCTCCGGTGCCGGACCGGCAGCCACGTGCTGGTGCACCGCCTTCCACAGCCGCTTCATGAAGCGGAACGCTCCGTCCACACCCTCGTCGGACCACTCGAGCGACTGCTCGGGCGGCGCCGCGAACATCATGAACAGCCGCGCCGTGTCGGCACCATAGCGCTCGACCAGCGCCTGCGGGTCCACGCCGTTGTTCTTCGACTTTGACATCGTGCCGATGCCGCCGCTCTCGACGGGCTGGCCATCCGAGCGCAGCACGGCACGCACGCGGGCGCCCTTCTCGTCCACCTGTACGTCGACGTCCGCCGGGTTGTAGTAGCTGATGCGCCCGGACGCCGGCTTGCGGAAGTAGATCTCGTTCAGCACCATCCCCTGTGTCAGCAGGTTGTTGAACGGCTCCTCCACGGCCGTGAGCCCGAGGTCGCGCATCACGCGCGTCCAGAAGCGCGAGTAGAGCAGGTGCAGGATGGCGTGTTCGATGCCGCCGATGTACTGGTCCACTGGCATCCAGTAAGCGGCGCGCTCGTCCACCATCGCGGACTCATTGCCCGCACAGGCGTAGCGGAAGAAATACCAGGACGAGTCGACGAAGGTGTCCATGGTGTCGGTCTCGCGCCGCGCAGGGCCGCCGCATTTCGGGCAGGTGCAGTCGAGGAACGCGCGGGTCCTGCCGAGCGGGTTGCCACTGCCGTCCGGCACGAGGTCCTCCGGCAACACCACCGGCAGCTGGTCGTCGGGCACCGGCTGCACGCCGCAGGCGCCGCAGTGGATGAGCGGGATCGGGCAGCCCCAGTAGCGCTGGCGTGAGATGCCCCAGTCGCGCAGGCGCCAGTTGACGCGGCGCTTGCCCGTGCCCTGCGCCTCGAAGAGCTTGGCGTAGGCGTCGAAGGCCTCGTCGAACTCCAGTCCGTCGAAGCGGCCCGAATTGATCAGCCGGCCGTGCTCCGTGAAGGCGCCGGATTCGATGTCCGGCAGGCTGCCGTCGAGCGGCTGCACCACCGGGTGAATGCGCAGGCCGTAGCGGCGCGCGAACTCCCAGTCACGCTGGTCGTGTGCCGGCACCGACATCACCGCGCCGGTGCCGTAGCCCATCAGCACGAAGTTGGCGACCCAGATCGGCACGCGCCCGCCGGTGACCGGGTGGATGGCATCGATGCCCAGCGGCATGCCGCGCTTCTCCATGGTCTCGAGCGCCGCCTCGGTGACGCCCGAGCGCTGGCACTCGGCCAGGAACGCCTGCAGGTCGGGGTTGCTCGCCGCCGCGCGCTGCGCGAGCGGGTGCTCCGCCGCAACTGCCATGTAAGTAACGCCGCACAGCGTGTCCGGCCGTGTCGTGTAGATGCCGAGCTTGCCGCCGCCCTCCACCTCGAAGTCGATCTCGAGACCTTCGGAGCGGCCGATCCAGTTCTCCTGCATCAGCCGCACCCGGTCGGGCCAGCCCGGCAGCTTGTCGAGCGCCCGCAGCAGGTCTTCGGCGTAATCCGTGATGCGCAGGTAGTACATCGGGATCTCGCGCTTCTCGACGATCGCGCCGGTACGCCAGCCGCGGCCGTCGATGACCTGCTCGTTGGCAAGCACGGTCTGGTCCACGGGATCCCAGTTGACCACGCCCGTCTTGCGATAGGCGATGCCCTTCTCGAGCATGCGCAGGAACAGCCACTGGTTCCAGCGGTAGTAATCTGGCTTGCAGGTGGTGACCTCGCGGCTCCAGTCGATGGCCAGCCCCAGCGACTTCAGCTGCCGCTTCATGTAGCCGATGTTGTCGTAGGTCCACCTGGCCGGCGGCACGCCGTTCGCCATCGCGGCGTTTTCCGCGGGCAGGCCGAACGCGTCCCAGCCCATCGGCTGCAGGACATTGCAGCCCTGCATGCGCATGTAGCGCGTCAGCACGTCGCCGATGGTGTAGTTGCGCACGTGGCCCATGTGCAAACGCCCGCTCGGGTACGGGAACATGCACAGGCAGTAGTACTTGGGACGGGCCGGGTCCTCGGTGACCGCGAACGCGCCGCGCGCCTCCCAGTCACGCTGGGCCTCGGCCTCGATCACGGCCGGTTCGTATCGTTCCTGCATGGGCTTGCCGGTGAGCTGTGTGGAACCGACAAGGATACCCGAGGCTGCCGCTACCGACGAAGCCGGCCGGGCTCCGGGGGCCGGCCGGCTCAGCCCGCGGCCCGCTGCAGCAGCCGCTCCAGCGGCAGGGCGGTGGATTCCTTTACGGGTGTGAGCGCCATATTCGAGCGCACACCGCCCACCGCGGGCAGGCGTACCAGTTTGAGGCGCAGGAATTCCTCGTAGGCGTCGACGTCGCTGGTGACCACCTTCAGCAGGAAGTCCGTGTCGCCCATGAGCATGTAGCACTCCTGGACCTCGGGAAAGCTGCGGACCGCCGCTTCGAACTCCGCGAGCGCGTCGCGCGAACCGCGGACCACCTTGACCTGGGCGAAGACCACCACGCCGAGCCCAAGCTTCTTGCGATTCAGCAGCGCGACCCGCTGGCGGATGAACCCAGCGTGCTCGAGGCGGGCTATGCGGCGCCAACAGGGTGACTGCGACAGTCCGACCTGCTTGGCCACATCGGCCGCCGTGAGCGAGGCGTCCGCCTGCAGCAGCGCCAGGATCCGGCAGTCGGTCTCGTCGAGTTCTTCCTGCATTGCGCCGGCTCCGGATATCCAGTCCGTGCAATAGTCATGCACAGCGGCTGCCGTGACAAGCGCTGCCGGCGGTCTTCAGTCCCCGGCCGAGCTGGCAGGCACGGCGACGAAGCGCGCGACGCCGTGCTCGTCCACGCAGCGCAGCAGGTCGCCGCTGCTGCACAGATAATTGAGGTGCGCCACTGCCTCGCCCAACGCCAGCAGGCGGTGGAAGCCCCGCGGCACGCGCCGGAACATCGTCGGCAGCACCTCGAACGCGGTCCGCGGCTCGACGCAGCAGGCGCGCAGCGCGTCGAGCTGCTGCCAGTGATGTGCGCGCACGTCGTAGAGACGCGCGTGCAGTCCGCGGAACGGCCTGCCATGCGAGGGCAGCACCAGCGTATCCGGCGCGCACGCAGTCAGGCGTTCGATGGATGCGAGGAAGTCACGCAGGGGATCAGCCTCCGGCGCGGACGACAGCACGCTCACGTTGGGCGAGATCGTCGGCAGCACCTGGTCGCCGCTCACCAGCAGGCGCCGCCGCGCGTCGTACAGGCACAGGTGCCCGCGGCAGTGCCCGCCGGTCTCGACGACCTGCCAGCATCCGCCACCGGCCTCGATCACGTCGCCGTCCACCGGCGCATGCGCCAGCGACGGCCACCCGCCGTACCACACACGGTGATCGCCCCGCGATGCTGCACCGCCCGCCGGCACCTCCACCCCGTGCAGGTGCAGGAACCCGCGGACGCGCATCTCGAGGGCCTGCGGATCGGTGCGCAGAAACTCGCCGCTCGAGCGGTGGGCATGCTCCGACATCCACACCGCGGCCCCGTGCCGCTCGGCGAGCCAGGGCGCGAGGCCCATGTGGTCCGGGTGATCGTGCGTCACGAAGATGCGGCGCAACGGCCGCCCGCCGAGCACGTGCTCCTCGAGCTCGAGCCAGGCGGCGCGACAGACGTCCTGTGCCATGCCGGTATCCACCAGCAGCCATCCGTCGCCGTCCTCGAGCAACCACACATTGATGTGGTTGAGTTCCATGGGCAGCGGGATCCTGAGCCAGAATACCCCGTCGGCGATGGACTCGGCGCTGCCGAACCGCGGGGGCTCCACGTGCAGGAACTCGATTTCGCGCGGCTCCGGTGGATAGCGCTCGCCCTCGCGCGTCAGTGATCCGCCGCGATCGCTCATACCGCTCCTGCATGCCGGCTGCCACGACGTGGCCACGCGAAACCTGCTGCGACGGCGACGAACGCCAGCACCAGCACCGGCGCGTTGCCGGAGCGCGCGTAGGGCGTCAGGCCGACACGCGGCTCGACAGTCCCCGCGAGCACGCCCGGCTTGAACTGCGGCAACTGCCCGATGAGCGCGCCGTCATGGGCGATCAGCGCGGTCACGCCGTCGTTGGTCGCCCGCAGCATCGGCCGACCGGTCTCCAGCGAGCGCATACGGCTGATGTCGAGGTGCTGGTGCGGCGCGGTGGAGTCGCCGAACCACGCGTCATTGGTGACATTGACCAGCAGCGTGGAGCCCCGCGCCAGCGCGAGCTGCTCGGAAGCGTAGGCATCCTCGTAGCAGATGGTCGGCGCAAGCGCCTCACCCGCCGCCGACAACGGCGGCTGGTCGGGCGCGCCGGACGCGAAGTCCGAGTACGGCAGGTTCATGAGCCGCATCCACTGCCGCACCGCGGCTGGCACGGGAAAGAATTCGCCGAACGGCACCAGGCGACGCTTGTAGTACCACTGTTCGGTCGCGGCAAATACCGCCATGGCGTTGTAGTAGTCGCCCGTCACGGGATCACGGCGCAGCAGGCCCATCACGACGTCGGTGCCGCGGGCACGCGCCGCGGCGTGCAGGCTTTCGAGGAAGCCGCGAATGTCGCGTTCGAGCGCGGGCAACGCCGCCTCGGGCCAAACCACGATGTCCGCGCCGAGGTGCGGGGCCGTGAGGCCGGCATACAGTTCCAGCGTCCGTTCACGCTGGCCGGGCGCCCACTTCATCGACTGCGGGACCGCGCCCTGCACGAGGGCGACCGAGACCTGCGTGCCACGCGGTTCGGTCCACACGGCGCGAGTGAGCAGCGCACCGGCCGCGACGATCACGACAACGACCGCAATCGACAGGACGCGCGCCGACCGGCTGCCGAGGAGCAACGTCACCAGCGCGCCGGCAAGTAACGCTGTTGCGAGGCTCGTGCCGTATACCCCCGACACCGGCGCGAAGCCACGCAACGGAGTCTCGAGTTGACTGTAGCCGAGTGCCAGCCAAGGAAAGCCGCTGAGGAACCAGCCGCGGAACCACTCCACCAGGATCCAGGCGGCGGGCAGCAGCACCAGCCAGCGCAGCGGTCCGCGCGGCGCGCCCCACCGCGCCACGGCATAACCGAGAACGGCCGTATAACTGCCCATGATCGCGACGAGGCCGAGCATGAGGAACGCGGCGATCCACAACGGCGCCTGTCCGACGAGGTGCACGCTGTGATACAGCCAGTAGGTGCCGGCGAGAAACGTGCCACCGGTGAAGAGGAAGCCGCGCCAGGCCGCGGCCCGGGGCGCAGCGCCCTCCCAGAGCAGGAACAGGAACGCGGGGCACAGCACGGCGAGCGCCGCGAGCCCGACCGGCGCAAACGCGGCGGCCAGCACGGCGCCGGCAGGCAACGCGAGCCAGTGGCCGCGCCGGCCGAGAAACCCGGGCGCGTTCAATCGACCCCGGGTGCGGGCAGGTCGATGTCGCGCGGCGTGGTCACCCGCAGCGTCTCGATGCGGCGCCGGTCGGCGCGCAGCACCTTGAGCTCCAGGCCACCGATCTCGATGGCTTCGCCGCGGCGCGGCATGCGTCCGAGTTCGTGCAGCACCAGCCCGCCGATCGTGTCGAATTCCTCGTCGGAGAACCGCGTGCCGAACGACGCATTGAACTCGTCGATGCGCGTGAGCGCGGGCACGGTGAACGTGCGCTCGCCCTCCTTGCGGATGCCCTCGCCCTCGTCGATGTCGTACTCGTCGCCGATGTCGCCGACGATCTGCTCGAGCACGTCCTCGATGGTGAGCAGGCCGGATACGCCGCCATACTCGTCGACGACGATCGCCATGTGGTTGTGGCTGACGCGGAATTCCTTGAGCAGCACGTTGAGGCGCTTGCTCTCCGGGATGAACACGGCCGGCCGCAGGCACTCGCGGATGTCGAACTGCGCGCGCTCGTCGAGCGCGAAGTAGCGCAGCAGGTCCTTCGCGAGCAGGATGCCCGTCACCTCGTCGCGGTCCTCGCCCACCACGGGGAAGCGCGAGTGCCCGGATTCGATCACCACGGGCAGGATCTTCTCCGGCGGGTCGTCGCGGTGCACGACCACCATCTGCGAGCGCGGCACCATCACGTCGCGCACCTGGATCTCAGAGACCTGCAGCACGCCCTCGAGCATGGCGAGCACGTCGGCGTCGATGAGCCCGCGATCGCGTGCGTCTGCCAGCACTTCGCTGAGCTGTTCGAGGTCGCGGGGCTCGCCTGTCAGGGACTCCACGAGGCGCCGCAGCCAGTTGCCCGACGGCCCGGGACGTTCTTCACTCATGAGTTGGCGGGAATGACCGGTCGATAGGGATCCTGATACCCGAATCCGCGCAGGATTTCCACCTCGAGGCCCTCCATCGCGCGGGCTGCGCGCGTGGTGCCGTGGTCGAACCCGTGCAGGTGCAGGACGCCGTGGACGACCATGTGCGCCCAGTGCTCGACGAGTCGCTTGTGCTGCTCGCGGGCCTCGGCCGCGACCACGGGTGCACAGATGACGAGGTCGCCGAGCGCACCGTCGAGCGCGCGCTCGATGTCCGAGGCTGGAAAGGACAGCACGTTGGTCGGCTTGTCCTTGCCGCGGTAAGCGCCGTTCAGGCGGCGGCTCGCGGCCGCGCCGACCACGCGGATGCAGATGCCAGCTGCAGGAGCAGCGGCGGTTGCACGGCCGCGTCGGCAGCCGCCCACGGCGGCCACGTGCGCGGCCTGCGCCCAGCGGCGCAGGGCTGTTGCGGAAGGCACCCACGGGCGCCGCGCGGCGAACTGGGCAGCCACCTGCAGCCCGGCAGTCCCGGTCATGATTCGGCATCCTGCTGCGGTGCCTCACGCTCGTACGCCTGCACGATGCGCTGGACGAGCGGGTGACGCACGACGTCGCGGGCGTTGAAGAACGTGAAGGCAACCCCCTCGACGCCGCGCAGCACTTCGATCGCATGGCGCAGACCCGAGCGCTGGTGACGGGGCAGGTCGATCTGGGTGATGTCACCCGTCACCACCGCCTTCGAGCCGAAACCGAGGCGCGTCAGGAACATCTTCATCTGCTCGACGGTGGTGTTCTGCGCCTCGTCGAGGATGATGAAGGAGTCGTTCAGCGAACGTCCGCGCATGAACGCAAGCGGCGCCACCTCGATGACCTGGCGCTCGACGCTGCGGGCCACGCGGTCGAAGCCGAGCATCTCGTAGAGCGCGTCGTACATCGGCCGCAGGTATGGATCGACCTTCTGCGCGAGGTCGCCCGGCAGGAAGCCGAGCCGCTCGCCAGCTTCCACCGCCGGACGGACCAGCACGATGCGCCGCACGTCACCCGACTGCAGCGCCTCGACGGCGCTCGCGACGGCGAGATACGTCTTGCCGGTGCCGGCCGGACCGATCCCGAAGGTCAGGTCGTTGGCGCGGATGTCGTCGAGGTACTGGCACTGGTTTGCGCCGCGACCGCGGATGCCGCCGCGCTGGGTGTGCACCACCACGTCGCCGGCGGCGCGCGCCGGTTCGCCGGGCGCCGGGAAACCGAGTTCCTGCACGCAGAGGTGCACGCGCTGGGGCGACATCGCCTCGGTCGCCGAGAGTTCGAACATGCGCGAGAGCACCGCGTGCGCGCTGTCCACGACGCCGGGCGGGCCGAGCACCTGCAGCCGGTGACCGCGTCGGCGGACCTCGACCCCGAGCCGCTCCTCGACGTGGCGCAGGTTCTGCTCCATCGGGCCGGCGAAGTTGCCGAGCCGGGTGTTGTCGGCGGACTCGAGCGACAGCTCGCGGGATTCGACTTGAGCGGTCACGCACTGCTCCGTTCCGGGGTTGCGAGGCGACCGCGCAGCGAATTGGGCAGCGCCTCGGTGATCGTGAGATCCGCGAAGCGCCCGATCAGGGACGGCGGCCCGTCGAAATTCACCCAGCGGTTGTTCCCGGTGCGACCGGCGAGCTGGCGTGCGTCCTTCTTCACCGGACGCTCCACCAGCACGCGCTGCACCGAGCCCACCATCGCACGGCTGATGGCAAGTGAATACTGATCGATATGTGCCTGCAGGCGCTCGAGCCGCGCCTGCTTCACCTCGTGTGGCACGTCGTCCGGCAGCGATGCCGCGGGCGTGCCCGGGCGACGGCTGTAGATGAAACTGAAGCTCTGGTCGAAGCCGATGTCCTCGATGAGGCTCATCGTCGCGTCGAAGTCGCGTTCGGTCTCGCCCGGGAAGCCGACGATGAAGTCCGAGGAGAGGCTGATGCCGGGCCGCGCCTCGCGCAGCCGGCGGATCTTCTGCCGGTACTCGAGCGTCGTGTGGCCGCGCTTCATCAGCGCCAGGATGCGGTCGGAGCCGCTCTGCACCGGCAGGTGCAGATAGCTCGCCAGCTTGGGCACGTCGCGGTACGCCTCGACCAGGCTGTCGCGGAACTCGACCGGGTGCGACGTCGTAAAGCGGATGCGCTCGACGCCGGGGACCTCCGCCACGTGGTAGATGAGCGCCGCGAGGTCTGCATGGCCGCCGCCGGCGAGCTCACCGCGGTACGCGTTGACGTTCTGCCCGAGCAGCGTCACCTCGCACACGCCCTGGGCGGCAAGGCGGCGGATCTCGGTCATGACCTGCGTGACGGGGCGGCTCACTTCTTCGCCGCGCGTGTAGGGCACGACACAGAAGGTGCAGTACTTGCTGCAGCCTTCCATGACCGAGACGAAGGCCGTTGCCCCCGCCGCGCGGGGTTCCGGCAGGCAGTCGAATTTCTCGATCTCGGGGAAGCTGACGTCCACGACCGCGCGGCCATCCGCCCGCAGCTGCTCGATCATCGCGGGCAAGCGGTGCAGGGTCTGTGGGC
>Ga0316601_100002184_pt1 | contig 10029 bp, 7 predicted proteins | sample OWC_soil_day5_no_FD_207663 | JGI IMG/M metagenome (GOLD analysis project Ga0316601, IMG submission 207663) | Wetland soil microbial communities from Old Woman Creek delta, Ohio, United States - OWC_soil_day5_noCT | ecosystem: Environmental > Terrestrial > Soil > Wetlands | place: USA: Ohio...
ACCTTCGCCCGCATGGCGATGAACGACGAGGAGACCGTCGCGCTCGTGGCTGGCGGCCACACGTTCGGCAAGGCGCACGGCGCGGGCGACCCGGCTCTCGTGGGCCGCGAGCCCGAAGGCGCGCCGATCGAGGAGATGGGCCTCGGCTGGAAGAATGCCTTCGGCACCGGCAAGGGCGTCCACACCACCACGAGCGGCATCGAAGGCGCGTGGAAGCCGAATCCCACGAAGTGGGACAACGGCTACTTCGACATGCTGTTCGGCTACGAGTGGGAACTCGTCAAGAGTCCGGCCGGCGCGCACCAGTGGATGGCGAAGAACTGCCGGCCCGAGCACATGATCCCCGACGCGCACGACCCGTCACAGAAGCACCCGCCGATGATGACCACGGCGGACCTGTCGCTGCGCTTCGATCCGGCCTACGAGAAGATCTCGCGCCGCTTCCATCAGGATCCGCAGGCACTCGCGGACGCCTTCGCCCGCGCGTGGTTCAAGCTGACGCACCGCGACATGGGGCCGCGGGCCCGGTACCTCGGGCCGGAGGTGCCGGCCGAAGAACTGATCTGGCAGGACCCGATCCCGGCAGTCGATCACGAGCTGGTCAACGTCCAGGATGTCGCGACACTGAAGGCCCGGGTTCTTGCATCCGACCTGACCATCCCGCAACTGGTGCGCACGGCGTGGGCTTCGGCCGCGACCTTCCGTGGCTCGGACAAGCGCGGTGGTGCCAATGGCGCGCGCATCCGCCTCGCGCCTCAGAAGGACTGGGAAGTAAACCAGCCAGCCGAGCTCAGCGCCGTGCTCGCGACGCTCGAGGCCATCCGGCAGGAATTCAACGGCGCACAGGCCGGCGGCAAGAAGAAGATCTCGCTGGCGGACCTGATCGTCCTGGCGGGGTGCGCGGCGGTGGAAGAGGCTGCACGCCGGGCCGGCCACGCAGTGCAGGTGGCGTTCGCGCCGGGACGCATGGACGCATCGCAGGAACAGACCGACGTCGAGTCGTTCGCGGTGCTCGAACCGCTCGCCGACGGCTTCCGCAACTACCAGCGCGCAGGCGTCAAGACGCCCGCGGAGGAGCTGCTGCTGGATCGGGCACAGCTGCTGACCCTGACCGCCCCGGAGATGACCGTGCTGGTGGGCGGCATGCGCGCGCTGGATGCCGGCATCGGCGGCACGAAGCATGGCGTCCTCACCAACCGGCCCGGCTCGCTGACCAACGACTTCTTCGTCAACCTGCTCGACATGGGCACGGAGTGGCGTCCGTCAGCGACCGAGGGGATCTACGAGGGTCGTGATCGCGCCTCGGGCCGGGTCAAATGGAAGGGTACGAGGGCCGACCTGGTGTTCGGCTCGAATTCCGAGCTCCGGGCGCTGGCCGAGGTCTATGCCTGCGACGGCAACGAGCGCAAGTTCGTGCAGGACTTCGCCAAGGCCTGGGCCAAGGTGATGAACCTCGACCGGTTCGACCTCGCGTAATCGGGGCCGAGCTGATACCAGTCCACGGCCTCCGGTTCCTCGATCAGCGAAGCGATCGCGCGGTGCAGTCGTGCTCGTCTCAAAGCGCGCTCAACCTTCGATGATCAGTCGGTAACCGACGCCCGGTTCCGTAAGCAGGTACCGCGGCCTGCTTGGATCGGGCTCCAGCTTCTGCCGCAGTGCCTTGATGTAGGAGCGAAGGCTGCGCGTGTCCGTGACACGGTCGGGACCCCAGACCTCGCGGATGAGCTGGTCCTGCGTCGTTACGAGGCCGTGCGACTGCGCCAGGCGGGCAAGCAAGCGGTACTCCATCGGCGTGAAATGCACCGAACCGCGCGGTCCGATTGCCTCGCGCGACGCGAGGTTGAGCGTGAGCTCACCGAAGCGCAGTGTCTCCGAGCGATCGACAGACCGAACACTGCGACGCAGGGCTGCGCGAACGCGCGCGAGGAGCTCGCCGGAGTCGAACGGCTTGGTAACGTAGTCGTCCGCACCGCCGTCGAGCGCCCGGATCTTTTCGGTCTCCATCGTCCGCGCCGACAGCACGAGAATCGGGACAGCCGAGAACTGGCGAATCTCGCGAATGACGGATTGGCCATCGCGATCCGGCAACCCGAGGTCAACGATGATGGCGTCCGGCTGGTGGCTACGGGCCTCGATGAGCGCCCGCGCGGCGGATTCGGCGAGCACCACGCGGTAGTCGTGTGCCTCGAGCAGAGTTCGCAGGAGCTCGCGGATATCGCGGTCATCCTCGACGACGAGAACGCGGAACATCGCTTCCGTCATGGGCTCGGCCCGCGGGCGGGCAGCGTGACCTCGAACCGGGCACCGCCACCGGGCCGCTGGGAGGCGCCGATCCGGCCGCCGTGCGCCTCGACGATGGCACGGCAGATCGCGAGACCGAGGCCCGCGCCAGGCACTTCGCTCTCGTGACGCCCGCGCTGGAATTTCGCGAACAACATGTCGGGATCGCCCGACGGCAGGCCCGGCCCGTCGTCTTCCACCGCCAGGTGCACGACGTCGCCTTCCGTCCGTGCGGCGACCCGGGCGTGAGTTCCCTCGGGCGTGTGCTTCGCAACGTTCTCGAGCAGGTTGACCAGTACCTGGGAGACGAGCCTCGCATCGACGTACACGGCTGGCAGGTCGGCGGGCAGTGCAATCTCGACGTGCCGGTTGCCCAGGCGGGTTTCGACATTCCGCAGGGCCGCGCCGAGAAGGTCCTCGAGCGACTGCCATTCCCGGCGCAACACCACACGGCCCGACTGGAAGCGAATGAGGTCGAGCACGTTGGAGACCAGCTCCGACATGTCCTTCGCCCGCGCTGCGATCGAACGGGCCAGTTCGGCACGCGCATCCGGAGAAAGTGCCAACTGTGGGTCCGCCAGCGCCGTGCTTGCGCCGGTGATGACCGAAAGTGGCGTGCGCAGGTCGTGCGAGATGGAAGACAGCAACGTGTTGCGCAAGGACTCGGTTTCGGCGGCCACCCGGGCGGTCTCGGCCCTGGTCGCAAGCAGCGCACGCTCGATGGCTAGCGCGATCTGCCCGGCGAACGTGTCGAGCAGGTGCCGTTGCTCGGGCAGGAGCACGCGCCGGCTGTTGCTCGGCAGAACGGCAAGCACGCCGAGTATGCGCTCCGACCCGCGCAGCGGCAGGTAGATCGCCGGAGCACCGGGCAGTGCGTCGGTGCCGAGGCCCGCCGGCCGCCCGTGGTCGAACACCCAATGGGCGATGGATAGGTCCGGGTCGTCAAGCGCCGCTTCCCCCGCGTCGGCGTGCAGCGAGCGCAGCGCTCCGTCCGCATCCGGCAGCAGCACGGCGACCCTGCTCTGGAACGTCTCGCCGACGTGCTTCACCGCGACGCGCGCCATGCGGTCGGCACCGCGCGTGCCGGCCAGTTCCCGGCTCATGCCGTAGAGCAGCGCGGTGCGGCGCTCTCGCGCGCCTGCGACCCGGGTCTGCTGCCGCACGCTTGCCATCAGGCTGGCGATCGTCAGCGCCACGATCAGCATGACGACGAACGTGACCACATACTCCACGTTGGCGACTTCGAACGTGAATCGCGGCTCGATGAAGAAGAAGTTGAAGCACAGAATATTGAGCACCGCCGTCAGGACCGACGGTCCGCGACCGTAGCGGAGTCCCGACACCGCGGCACCCAGGAGGAACAGCATCACCAAGTTCGCTTCGGAGAGGAGCGGGTCCATGGCCCAGGCCACGGCCACGCAGACCGCGCTGACCAGGGTCGCCCATCCGAAGCGATCCCAGTGCACGGCCGGCGGGTCCAGCCGATGGGTGCTGCGGGCGGACGCCGATGCCCGCGCCTCCCGCCTGGCGATCACGGATACGTCGATACCGGACGCGTGCCTGAGGAGCTGCGCCGCGGTCGATGGTCGAAGGAGCGCGCGGATCCCGCGCCGGGTCGGCGCACCGACGACGATGCGCGTGACGTTGCGGGTGCGCGCGTACTGAAGGAGTGCCGATGCGGCCGTGGTCCCGTCCAGAGTGACGGTCTCCGCCCCCAGCGACTCCGCGAGCCGGAGGACCGCCACCCGCTGGTCCCGCAGCTCACTCTTGAGCCGCAGCATCGACGGGGTCTCGACCGATACCACGAACCACTCGGCGTCGAGGGCATCCGCGAAGCGCTTGCCGAAGCGCACGAGTTCCTCGGCCTGGTCGTCCGGACCGATGCCCACCAGGAAGCGCTCGCGTGCGAGCCACGGGCGGGACGTCGGCTCGCGACTCGCATACTCCCGGGCGGCCGCGTCGACCCGGTCCGCGGTGTGACGCAGCGCAAGCTCGCGCAGGGCGATCAGGTTCGGCTTGCGGAAATATCGCTCCAGCGCGGCGCGGGCCTGCTCCGGTACGTACACCTTGCCGGCCTTCAGCCTTTCGAGCAGGTCCTCCGGAGGCAGATCGATCAGTTCGATCTCCGCGGCCTCCTCGATCACGCGATCCGGCACCGTCTCCTGCTGCCGGACGCCGGTGATGCCCGCCACGATGTCGTTCAGGCTCTCCACGTGCTGGACGTTGAGCGTGGCCCAGACGTCGAGCCCGGCCTCGAGCATCTCCTCCACGTCCTGCCAGCGCTTGGCGTGCCGTGGCGCGGGTTTCCCGTCGAGCAGGTTCGAGTGTGCGAGCTCGTCGACCAGCGTGATGCTGGCGCGTCGCCGGAGCGCGGCGTCGAGATCGAACTCGCGCCGCGTCATGCCACGGTAGGAGACCGGCAGGGGAGGGATCTGTTCGAGGCCCTCGAGGAGGCGCTCGGTTTCCGCTCGACCGTGCGGCTCGACGTATCCCACGACGACGTCCGCGCCCGCCGCGCGCGAGGCACGCGCCGCCTCCAGCATCGAGTACGTCTTGCCGACACCGGCCGACGCGCCGAAGAAGATGCGCAACCGGCCCCGCCTGGCGCGCGCCTCGTCGCGTTGCACGTCGGCGAGCAGCTGATCGGGGTCGGGTCGGGTACTGTCAGTCACGCGAGCTGGCTGCTTCGAGCGAGAGGTTGAGTGCCAGGACGTTCACGCGCGGTTCCCCGAACAGGCCGAGCGTCCGGCCCTCAGTATGCGCCTGGACCAGCGACCGCACCCGCTCCGGCATCATGCCGCGGGACCGTGCCACGCGCGCCAGCTGGTACTCCGCTGCGGCTGGCGAGATGTGCGGATCGAGGCCGCTGCCCGAGGCGGTGACCAGATCGATCGGGACCGGCTGCCGATTGCCGGGGTCGGCGGCGCGAAGCGCATCCAGGCGCACGGCCACCGTCGCCAGCAGCACGGGATTGGTCGTCGCCTGGTTGCTGCCGGCGGAGGCTGCGCCGTTGTACGGCTGGGGAGTGGTCGCGGACGGACGGCTCCAGAAATACCCGGGTCCCGAGAACGGCTGCCCGATCAGCTCCGAGCCGACGGGGCGGCCCCCCCGCTCGACCACGCTGCCGTTGGCCTGGTGCGGGAACGCACCCTGCGCGACGAGCGTAACGAGTGCGGGATACGCTGCCCCGGTGATCACCGACAACGCGACGAACACACCGAGGCATTGACGCAGCAGCGCAAGCATCGGATCACCTCACGCGAGGCCGAGCGACGCGAGCAGCACGTCGATCAGCTTGATGCCCAGAAACGGCACGACCAGGCCGCCGAGACCGTAGACGAGGAGGTTGCGGCGCAGCAGCTCGACGGCCGACGCCGCACGCGTCTTCACGCCGCGCAGTGCGAGCGGGACCAGCACGACGATGATCAGTGCATTGAAGATCACCGCCGAGAGGATGGCGCTCTGCGGGCTTGCCAGGCCCATGACGTTGAGCGCGTTCAACGACGGATAGGTCGCAGCAAACGCGGCTGGAATGATCGCGAAGTACTTCGCGACGTCGTTTGCTATCGAGAACGTCGTGAGCGCACCGCGCGTGACGAGCATCTGCTTGCCGACGTCGACGACCTCGATCAGCTTGGTCGGGTTCGAGTCGAGGTCCACCATGTTGCCGGCCTCCTTGGCCGCCTGGGTCCCCGAGTTCATGGCGACCGCCACGTCGGCCTGGGCGAGGGCGGGAGCGTCGTTGGTGCCGTCGCCGCACATCGCCACGAGGTGCCCTTCCGCCTGGTACCGACGAATCAGCGCAAGCTTCGTCTCGGGTGTGGCCTCGGCCAGCATGTCGTCGACCCCGGCCTCCGCGGCAATGGCCGCGGCGGTGAGGCGGTTGTCGCCCGTGACCATGACCGTCTTGATGCCCATCTGCCGAAGTTCCGCGAACCGCTCGCGGATCCCGCCTTTGACGATGTCGCGCAGTTCCACGATACCGAGCACGCGGCGACCCTCCGCCACCACCAGCGGCGTCGCGCCCTGCCGCGACACGTCGTCCACGATCCTGCCGACGGCCGTGGGCCACGCACCGCCTTCGGACTCGATGAAGCGGCGGATCGCATCCGCCGCGCCCTTGCGCAGGCGACGGCCCTCGAGGTCGACGCCGCTGGTGCGACTCTGGGCCGAGAACTTGTGGAAGGTGTGCGTGACGCTCGCCAGGTCGCGGCCACGCAGCTGGAACCGCTGCTTGGCGAGTACCACGATCGACCGGCCTTCCGGTGTCTCGTCCGCGAGGGAGGCGAGCTGGGCCACGTCCGCGAGGTCCTGCTCCGTGACGCCCGGAGCCGGGTGGAAGGCCGCGGCCTGGCGATCGCCCAGCGTGATGGTGCCGGTCTTGTCGAGCAGCAGCACGTCGACGTCGCCCGCCGCCTCGATCGCACGTCCGGACGTCGCGATGACATTGGCCCGCACCATCCGGTCCATCCCCGCGATGCCGATGGCGGACAGCAGGCCGCCGATGGTGGTCGGGATGAGGCAGACGAGCAGCGCCACCAACACCACGATCGACACCTCCTCTCCACCGCCCGCTGCACGTACTGCAAATGCGGAGAACGGGGCGAGCGTCGCCGTAGCGAGCAGGAAGACCAGCGTCAGCATCGCGAGCAGGATCGACAGCGCGATCTCGTTGGGTGTCTTGCCGCGCCGGGCGCCCTCGACCATCGAGATCATCCGGTCCAGGAAGGAGTCGCCCGGGTCGTTCGTGACGCGCACGACGAGCCAGTCGGACAGCACGCGCGTGCCCCCGGTGACCGACGAGAAATCACCGCCCGCCTCGCGGAGCACGGGCGCGGACTCGCCGGTGATGGCGCTCTCGTCGACGGAGGCCACGCCTTCGACGACTTCGCCATCGGCCGGAATGGTCTCCCGGGCCTCGACCAGGAAGCAGTCACCCTTGCGCAGGCTGTTGGCCGGGACGATGTCAATGCGGCCCGACCGGCGACCGTCCTCGAGACGCTTCGCCTGGACTTCGCGACGCGTCGAACGCAGCGCCGCAGCCTGCGCCTTGCCACGACCCTCCGCCATGGCCTCGGCGAAATTCGCGAACAGGACGGTGAGCCACAGCCAGCCGGCGATGGCGAGCACGAACCGGAGCTGCCCGAGATCACCGCCGACGCCGACGGCGGCCAGGAGGCCGAGCACCGTCGTCAGCAGGCTGCCGACGTACACCACGAACATCACGGGATTGCGGACCTGCACGCGTGGGTCGAGCTTGCGCAGTGCATCGAGGATGCCCCTGCGGATGATCGGACCGCTCAGGACGCTGCGACGATCGGCGGCGGCGTGTGACATGGCGGTGCCTTCAGGGCTGGATCAGCTGCAGGTGCTCGACGATCGGCCCGAGGGCGAGCGCCGGGACGAACGTGAGCGCACCCACCATCAGCACCACGCCCACCAGCAGCGCGACGAACAACGGGCTGTGCGTGGGAAGCGTGCCGGCGGTGGCCGCCACCGCGCGCTTGGCGGCGAGACTGCCGGCGATCGCGAGCACCGGGATCATCAGCCAGAAGCGCGAGACCCACATCGCGATGCCGAGTGCGAAGTTGTAGGACGGGTTGTCGGCCGACAGGCCGCCGAAGGCGCTGCCGTTGTTGTTCCCGGCCGAGCTGAAGCCGTAGAGGATCTCGGAGAAGCCGTGCGGTCCCGGGTTGCCCACGCGGGCCGCCGCCTCGGGCAGGACGCTCGCGATCGCGGTGCCAAGCAGGACCGTAGCGCACGGAACCAGGAGTACCAGCGAGGCCATCTTCACCTCGTACGCCTCGATCTTCTTGCCGAGGTACTCCGGGGTCCGGCCGACCATCAGTCCGGCGATGAACACGGCCACGATCGCGAACATGATCATTCCGTACAGCCCGCTGCCGACGCCGCCGAAGACGACCTCGCCGAGCTGCATCAGGATCAGCGGGACCAGGCCACCGAGTGGCGTGTACGAGCCGTGCATGGAGTTGACGGAGCCGTTGGAAGCGGCCGTCGTCGCGGCGGCCCACAGCGCCGAGTTGGCGATGCCGAAGCGGACCTCCTTGCCCTCCATGTTGCCGCCCGACTGGCCCGGGGCGGGCTGCTGGTCGACCGCCGCCGCCAGCCTGGGATTGCCGGCCTGCTCGGCGGCGTACCCGACGAGCGTCAGCGGAACGAAGAGGATCATCATCGCGGCGAGCAGCGCCCAGCCTTGCCGGCTGTCGCCCACCATGCGACCGAAGGTGATGCAAAGAGCCGCCGGTATCAGCAGTATGGCGAGCGCCTCGAGGAGATTCGTGAGCGGCGTCGGGTTCTCCAGCGGATGCGCGGAATTCGCGTTGAAGAATCCGCCGCCATTGGTGCCGAGCTGCTTGATCGCGACCTGGCTCGCGGCCGGGCCGAGCGGAATCGTCTGTTCGGTGACCGTGGCGATCTCTTCGATGGAGCTTGGTTCGAGCAGCGTCACGGACCGGTACGGTGCAAAGCTCTGGACGACGCCCTGTGCGGCCAGCAAGCAGGCGAGTACGACCGACAGCGGTAGAAGGACGTGCAGGGTGCCTCTGGTGAGGTCGACCCAGAAATTGCCGATCCGGTCCGTTTCGCGACGGACGAAACCCCGGATCAGTGCCATCAGGACGGCCATTCCGGTCGCGGCCGACACGAAATTCTGCACGCCGAGGCCGAGCATCTGCGTGAGGTAGCTCATCGTGGTCTCGCCGCCGTAGCCCTGCCAGTTCGTGTTGGTTGCGAAGCTGACCGCGGTGTTGAAGGCGGAGTCTGCCGCGACGTTGCCGAATCCCTGTGGGTTGAGCGGCAGGTGTCCCTGCAGGCGCTGCAACGCGTAGACGACGGCGAAGCCGACGAGACTGAAGGTGAGGGCGGCCGCCGTGTATTGCTTCCAGGTCTGCTCGCTGTTGCGATCGACGCCGGCGACGCGATAGACGAGGCGCTCGATCGGCTCGAGGACCGGTGAGAGCCAGGTGCGCTCGCCGGAGTAGGCACGGGCCATGAAGATGCCGAGCGGCCACGCAAGCGCTACCAAGGCACCCAGGTAGAGGGCAATCTGCATCGCGCCTGCAGGCGTCATTCGAACTTCTCGGGCCTGAGGAGCGCCACCACCAGGTACACGCCCAGCAACACGACGAGCACCAGGCTTGCGATTTCGACGGCAGTCATGCTGCGGAACGCAGCGCGTCGACGAGCCAGTACAGCCCGTAGGTGGCCGCACCCAGTGCGAGCACGACACCGATGACCCACAGATCCATCGCGCACCTCCGTCCGATTACGGTCTGGGGGGCATCCTGACGCCGTTGCCAGCCGGGGGGCAGGCTGGTTCGTGTGAAAAAATCGCTGCGGCCGTTCGAGCTGCCGCCCGGCTTTCATTGGGCGCAAAATCGGCACTGGGCAGTCAGCGCTGGGATATCGTTGGAGTGGCTGGTGGCAGGGCTGTTCGTGCGGCTTCTCTCGGGCGCCGCCCACATCGAGTCGAGCGTCCACCTGAGGGAGGCTGAGATCGACCATGGCTGAAATCAAACCACGCTGGGAATGGCGTTCGTTCGGCGAACATTTCGGGGAGGCGGAGCGGCGGCTGGCGAAGCTCACGCCGAGTGGCGTTCAGGAAAGCGACGAGATCTACCTGCTGTCCCGCGCTGCCGCCAACGTGAAGATCCGCGATGCGCTGATGGACATCAAGATCCTTCGGGAGGTCAACGCCGAGGGCCTCGAGCAGTGGACGCCGGTCATGAA
>Ga0316601_100002185_pt1 | contig 10029 bp, 12 predicted proteins | sample OWC_soil_day5_no_FD_207663 | JGI IMG/M metagenome (GOLD analysis project Ga0316601, IMG submission 207663) | Wetland soil microbial communities from Old Woman Creek delta, Ohio, United States - OWC_soil_day5_noCT | ecosystem: Environmental > Terrestrial > Soil > Wetlands | place: USA: Ohio...
CATATTGAATAACAGAAGTTTGCTCTTTTGTTTTATGCATAGGAAATGGAGAAGCTAAAATAGAAGGTATCCCCAATCTTTCTGCAGCAAAATAACCTAGGGTGCAGCCTGGGTGGTATATGATTAATTCACTGCCAACGCAGGCAGAATAAAATTCATTGGCTATAGAAATTCCATACTTTTTCATTTTGTTAAAGGTTAAAAACATCTTTAAGGGATTGTCAGCAGTTTGGGCTTGTTTAAGCATTTTTTCATCCACATTAAGTGATTTAAAATCAGCTTGTATTGGGTAAAAATCTATGCCATAGCTTTTAATAAAACTTTCAAAATCTCTCATACCTGTGATACGTACATCTTTCCCTAATTTTTTAAGCTCCTGTGCAAGAGCTATATATGGTTGAAAATCTCCTCTTGAACCTGAACAAAGAATTGTAATCATAATTTATTCCTCCTCTTGTATAGTCCAACAACTTGTTGTATAGTTACAGTATACTTATGTTGTAAAGTATCATCAACCAACAATGCAAGCATAAGTGTTGGATTCATATCATTAAGTTTTCCTATTGAGAGGAGAAGATGGAAATGAAAAAGCAGCCAGAAGTAACAGCACAGACAAGACAAAATTTAATAGATGCTTTTTGGTCATTGTACTGTGAAAAAAGAATTGAAAAGATAACTGTAAAAGAAATTACCAATAAGGCAGGGTATAACAGGGGAACTTTTTATGAGTATTTTACTGATGTTTATGATTTGCTTGACCAGATAGAACAATCCTTAGTACCTGCATTGAATGAATTACCACCAATTAATATGCAAAATGAAGATATGGAAATTCCCCTTAATATGTTTATGAAATTATATGAACAAAATAGTAAATATTATTCTGTTTTACTTGGAGATAATGGTGATCCTTCCTTTGCCAGTAAACTTAAAAATGCAACAAAACCTACACTTAAACAAGCATTCTTTACTAGTAATATAGATCCAATAGAATTTGATTTTGTTTTAGAATATATACTTTCTTCCATGATCGGAATTATGAGTTATTGGTTTAGAGAGAATAAAGTGCTTCCAGTAGAAAAGCTTATAGCATTAATAGGCGAGCTTACAGAAAATGGAGTTCAAAAGTATTTATTAAAGTAACTATAGTATAAAGTTCTTGACCTTAAAGTTACTTTAATATTTAAGAAACTATCTCATAATCCATTTTTATGCATTATGAGATAGCATTGCTAGCAACATATGATTTTGTTCCTATAGGTATTTGAATTTCGCTGATAATATTATCAATAATACTATCGGGATGAAAACTAGCTATGTCGGAAAGTAAAACATCCATCATTGGACCTATTGGAGAATAATTATTATTTTTCAACCAAGATTGAATATAAAAATAAATTTTTTGGAATTTATCTTTACCAGCCATGCCTTTTGTTACTGCGGATAAATATAATCCTTCTGGTAAATAGCTTACTAAAGAAGGTACATTAAAAGCGGTATCTACTGGTAAACATATTTGTATATCTTTTATTGTGTTTTTTAAATCCAACTCATCATATTTGTTATTTAAATTTATATGGTGATAAATTAGAGTAAAATTACCAGAAGGAATAATATTATTTTTTCTGGCAATTTCAATTAATTCATTAAAATACAATGTAAATTCATTCAAGCCTATAAATTGAGCCTGTCTTCTTATAGATATAAATTTCCTTTTTGGAACTTGTTTTAGTTCGATAGATAAAGAATCAGCAACATTAGAATTCATAATTTCCATCTCGTTTTCTATGTTATTTATCCTATTATCAATTGAATGAAAAGTATTTTGTAAAATCTGTATTTCATTATATATCTCATCACGTCTTTTCTTCATAATAAATAGCTGATAAGAAAGATCATTGTTACTAATAATTTTAGCTATTTCATTAAGAGAAAAATTTAAATCTTTTAAGTTTTGAATTATTCGAATTTTTGCAATATCTTTATAAGTATAATACCGATATTCATTAGAGAAACTAAGCATATTGGCTTTGATTAAACCGATTTTATCATAATATCTTAAAGTAGATGAGGAGATATTGCAAATTTTTGACACTTCTCCGATGGTGTAATAGGTTTCATTGTTCAATTAAAATACCTCCCTTATAAGTGAAATTTTATACTATTATATCATATTATTAGACCTTATAAGGGCTTGACCTTAAAGTTACTTTAAGGTTTATAATTTTTATAAAGGCAATAATTAAAGGGAGGATATAAGAGGATGAAAAAGAAAACTATTATTTCTATAGCTTTAACATTTATAATAGTAGCAGCTGTTTTGGGGTATTTTAGTATTCCATTTACAACTTCTAAAGAAAATGATTTTTATAATAACTTAAGTAAGATGGATAATTATAATGAAGATGCTAATAAAAAAATTGAAAAGCTAATGAAAAGAAATGAATCAGATGCTTTATTCGTTATGAAGGGGCAAGAGCTTTTAGTGAGTTCAGGGAAAACAGAGGGTATATCAAATGTAGCTTCTGTCAGAAAGAGTTTAATCAGTGCTTTATATGGAATTGCTGAGTCCAAGGGATTAATTAATATTAGTAATACTTTAGAGCAATTAGGTATTGATGATGAAAAAAATCCATTAACTAAAGAAGAAAAGAAAGCTACAGTTGAAGACTTACTAAAAGCAAGGTCAGGAATTTATATTTATTCTATAGGCGAGTCAAAAAAAATGGAAGAAAAAAGACCAAAAAGAGGAAGTCATTCTCACAATGAATTTTATTATTATAATAATTGGGATTTTAACACTTTAGGTGTTATCTTTGAAAAAGAAACGGGTATGACTATAGGAAATGCTTTTTATGAATGGATAGCAAAACCTACAGAGATGAAAAAATTTAGGCCGGAAAATGTAGTATATGAAAAGTCAGAAAAAACAGCTATTCCCATGTATAGATTTTATATGTGTGCTGAGGATTTAGCGAGGTTTGGCTCTTTATATGCAAATGAAGGCAAATGGAAAGATAAACAGATTATTTCTAAAGAATGGGTAGATAAAAGTTTTATTGACTATTCAAAAATTGAAAATGTAGACAGTTTTTCAGGATATGGCTATCTGTGGTGGTTAGACTATAATGTAAAACCAAAATTACAATGGGCAGTTGGCTCTGGAGGACAATTCATTATTGTTGATAGGGAAAATAAAATAACCATTGCTATGATGAACAATACTGGAACATCTCCACTAGGAGCTTTTATATATAAAAAACTAGGTGGAAAAGAATCATCCTATTCAGAAGCAAAGGAAATATATGAAATTATAACTAAAAATATGATATAGTATATAATGTAAAGGTAATAAATTAGGAGAGACTCCAATCATTATAATGTATTTCAAACCTAAATTGCAAATCGAAATGCAACCCTTTCGAATACAAATTGGGTTATCTTTCTTAAATTAAATATATAAATCCAGGAGGCTGCATCCTGGCTTACAAAAGGATTGGCGATAAGCCAGTCTTTTTATTTTCATGTTTTCTAAAATCATATATCCTAGAAATGTTGGCGGTAGAATGGAGGATATATGTCTAAATTTTTCACTTATGAAGAAAGAGAAAACAATTTACAACTACATAGACGCATGCCTTTTTGATGTACGAAACATTGATCTTCCTCGAAAAGTTAGCTTCCGTGAACGCTATAAAAAGCCAGAATTTAGGGTGGACAAGGGGTGCCGTATTGGGCGTAATTACGAAGACTTCAATGCGTTTTTGAATAGATATCCAGATACATCAGTTGTACAGATGGATTCCGTCATTGGAAACAAAGGTGGAAAGTGCATCCTGACTATTAACTTTGTAGAAAGTAGTTTAATGCTGGCTTTTCTACGAGATGAGAATACCTCTCAGTCTGTAATTGATGTATTTAACATGCTTGAAAAAGACCGTCAATAGTGCAACATGAACTATAGTACATTGTTTTTTGAGGTGATTTCATGGGTATTAATAGAGAAGATATAGCTGAAATTTTAGGTATCTCTCCAACTACAGTTACAAGAGCATTAAATGGTAGTAAATTAGTTTCAGAAGAAACTAGAAGAAAAGTGGTAAAAATTGCAGAAGAAAAAGGATATTATCCATCAAGAGTAGGGAGAGGACATTTTCAAAAAAAAGCTATCAAATTAGTGTTGTTATTCCTATGCTTACTTTAAATGGTTCAAGTAGGATTGAATATTTGGCCCATAGTATCAATGGCATGGCGATAAAGGCTAGAGAATTTGATTACTCGGTGAATATAATTATAGATGAAAATTTATCCGTTGATGAGTTGGCTAAACAAGTACTTACTAGACGAACTGATGGACTTATTTTTTTAGAAGTTAAATGGAACGATGAAAGATTTTTAAAACTACATGAAAAACATATTCCTATGGTACAGCTTTCAAATATATCTAGTGATAATTTAATACCAATAGTTGAAAAATGTCCTGAAAATGGTATCAATGAATTAATTCAATATATTATGACAAGGGAAGTAAATACTATAGGTTTTTTAGATGGTGGTGATGAATATTCTAACTCTATTAATTGCAGGGAATATTTTTACAAGGCTATGAAAAATGCTAATTTAGAGCTTACTAAAGTTGTTAAAGGCGATTCTTCCTTTAGCAGTGGTGAAAATGCTGCCAAGCAATTTATTGAAGGAACACTCCCAGATATAATTTTTTGTACAAATGACTTAATAGCTTTAGGATTAGTACGTGAATTACAAAAAATGGGGTTAATATACCAAATGAAGTTAGAGTATGTGGATATGATAACTTATTTATGTCTGATATTATAACTCCGAGAATGACATCAATTGGCTGTTCTATGAATTTAATGGGAAGAGAGTCAATTGAATTAATTATGAAAATAATTAATGGCAGTGATTTTCATAATGTGAGTATACCAACAAGGTTATTTAAAAGAGATTCGCTGTAATTAACTATAAGAACACATTACTGTTTTTATTCGTTAAGCGACTTTTCTACCATAAACAATTACCTCCCTTCGTGATGCTGAACATGTACTTTGAATATCCCTAGAATTCATGCTTTGGCTGCTTTAGCAACTAAAAGAGATATAATATTCAATATAGTTGCTAAAGCAAATATTAAATTATTTTCCTAAATTTTATCTCAGCAACAATAAAAATTATAAGAGGTAAGATAGCCTGAAAGAAGAAGGCATAGTAGGGCCATATTTTGAAGGCCCATTTAACTGACTCCATAATATTGGGATATACAATAATAGATAAACTGGCCATAAGCAGTGCCATAGGAGTAACCAAAAATCTGTAATCATCAAGTTCAAATACCTTTTCTAGTCCCTTGCACACAGCGAGTAGGCATATGGACACTTTTATGAACACATTTAGCAGAAGCACTGTTGATACTGCCAGTTCCAGTCTTTGAATAAAATCTCCAACCTTAATAGCACTCACTGCTACATAAGAAGGAAAATAATCCCTAGCAATACTGTCTGCGCCTACTATCAATATATTTCTAAAGGATACTAATAATACAATGATACTGCCAAAAATTAACCCTGTAAAATATATTTTATAGGAAGATTTTTTTGTTTTTAATGATGAAAATACCATCATAAATACTACAGTTTCTGCAAAAGGAAAAGAGAATACTAAAAATGCAGAATGTAATATTGGTTTAATACCGTTATAAAATACTGGTCTAATATTATTAAAATTCAGTTGAGGCAGAGATAAGGTAATGGTAACTGTAACTATTAGAAGTAAAACGATTAAAATGTAAAATTCACTCCATCTCCCCAAGTTCTCAATGCCAAGCTTTACACCCCAAATGAATAATAAAATAAAAAATATTAGGGGGAATGCAACTGGTGTGTCTGGATATACTGCTGTCTCTGTAAAATCTGAAAAATTCCTCTCTACCAGAGCACCTAAATGAAAAGCAAACCATATGTATAATAGGGAGATAATTTTGCCGAGATATTTGCCAAAAACAAGCTGCAATATGTCAAACAAATCACGTCCATGAAATTTGGACAAAAGTCTAGAGTATATGTAAAGGGCCGGAGCGGCATAAACCATGCCAGCAATTATAGCTAACCAGGCATCTTTTTTTGCAATACCACCACCGGTTCCTAACAGCAGTGTACTTCCAAGTATAAACATAGTCACAAGACAAATCCCTTGTTTGTCACTTATTATTTCCTTATTCAATCTAAGAACCCTCCTATAACCTTCATATAACACCTTGTTATAACTAAAGCTATTTGGTTTATTAGCGAAAGAACATGGTTATGAATTTCTCTATTGGTTTCACAGGACTGGGTACAGTTATACCGAGACTTAATAATAAACTAACTATAAAGGATGCACCCATAGCAATTAGGTATAAAACCATATTTTTCTTTTTTTTACTTTTAAAAATAGGGTATATCTCAAAACTAATTATGATGGAATAAACTAATACAACACCAAATGCAGCCATAATTATTCTCCTATCTTCACTGGTTTTGACTGTCTACCGCTTCCCTTTATGTCGATTTTAACCTCAGCCTGAAAATTAATATTTTCAAAAATCGATTCGCTCTTTTCACCTATTAATTTCCAAAGCTTTGGGTTTTGTACCTCAATTATTCTGCCAAAACCAAAAACATCAGCATTATATTGAGTCTGTACCTTTTTTACTACTTCTTCTAATCTTACCTTCATTTCTTGCTCCTGCTTCTGTATAAGCTCTGCTCTTAATTTATCATCGATAACATCATCTAACCCTGAGATTTCTTCTATTGCAGTTGTGATATTAAAATATCCTCTTAAATTATAGCCCTCCTGCTCTTTAGAAAAGGTTAACTGTTTTTTTATATTAAATATCTCTAAAGTAACATTTGTATGGTGTTCTCCCACATCTTCAGCTATAATAACCCCTTTTTTTACTTTTTCTTCAAGCATAAGATAGGGCAAGGTTTCAATCTCATTAAGCTCTCCAACAAGCTTATCACCTTTAAAAACCGCTGTACCTGAAACTACAATATCTGTTTTACCCTGTTTCGACTCCAAGTCTACTAAAGGTGCTGATGCAGAAATATTATTGGATGATATTGAAGTTCTGAACTTTCTTAAATCTACTTTAGGAAACCTCATTGATATCTGTTGATTCTTCATGGCATCATTAAGTTCTATTCCCACTATTCTACGAGCAGATGTTAAACTTTGCATTACTATACTCTTGGCATCAATGTCTTTGGAGATGAAGACCCACACAGTGGACCTGGTCTCTGAATCTCTTCTAAACCAGTCTATTGCCGGCGCTATACCTTCCTCTGCAACTGGTTTACTGAAAACAATAGCCATATTATGACTCCAATAAGGTTTTCTACCGGCCCTTTTTATAAGCTTTCTTGCAGCCTCAAAGAGTGTTCTTCCATCTTCTGAGAAAACAACAGTTTGAACATCAGATTCTTTAAATCCTGGAGAGGGTTTAATCATTTCCACTGTAAGAATATATTTGCCATTAGCCTTATCAACAGCAGCGGCTGTTACTATAGTGGCGTCTTCCATTTCTCTATAATTCCAACAGGCTGAATTGGTAATTAGGCTGAAACATAGCATAAAGCATAGTATTGACTTTTTAATCTTTTTCATAGTCCACCCTATCCTTATCTACATAAAACACACTTGAAATTAAATATTATGTGTTTTATCTGTTGTTATTTTGACGTTTTAAATTCTTAGCAATGATTCTAGGACGAGTTTTCATAAGCCACCAGGGTGCTCTTACTGCTGTATCCTTTAAATTTTCTGGTGTTAAAGGTCCTATTCCTATATTAAGCATATAAGGAACACCAAAGCTTCTCATCCCCATAAGAAATAATCCAAGTCCCATTACAGAGAACATATATCCATATAATCCTAAAATGGAGGCAAATAAAACAAAGATAACCCTTACTACAAATGATGACAGCAGCTTAGGATTAAGAAAGTCGGATATTCCAGTAAGTGCTGTTACAATGACAACCGGTGCACTAATAATTCTAGCATTTACTGCCGCATCTCCAAGAACTAAGGCACCCACAATACTTACTGCAGAGCCAATGGGCTTAGGTATTCTCGTTCCTGCTTCCCGTAATATTTCAAAGGTAACTATCATCAGTAAGGTTTCTAATACCGTTGGGAAAGGTACTCCCTGTCTTGCCAGTGATATACTTATCAAAAGCTGTGTGGGAATTAGCTCTTGGTTAAAGTTTATAAGAGCCACATATAAAGCAGGTACACTAGTAGTAATGATGAAGGCGATATATCTAAGTAACCTGTTAACAGAAGATAGTATATAGTTGTTATAATAATCCTCATTTGTTTGAAAATATTCCAAAAATAAGAATGGCAGAGTCAATGCCTCTGGAGTGCCATCACATAGTACCGCCACGCGACCTTCTAAAAGCTTTGCAGCTATTATATCCGGTCGTTCTGTGCTTCCAATTGTTCTAAAGGGTGACAGCGGCTCATCTCGAATTAATTCCTCAATGTACCCTGATTCCAAAATACCATCAATATTGATTTCATCCAGTCTTTTCATTACTTCCTTAACTATAGGCTCTTGAGCGATTCCATTTATGTAGCATATACAAATCCTGGTTTTAGTTCTGACTCCAATTTTCTTGAATACAAACTTTAAATTGGGACTTATGATCCTTCTTCTGATTAAAGAAATATTAGTTTCTATTGATTCATTAAACCCTTCCCGTGGACCTCGTACCACATTTTCTGAAACAGGTTCTTCAATGCTTCGTGTTTTCCACTCAATTGTGTTGATAATTAATACCTCATCTGATTCATTTAAAAGTAATACTGTATTTCCATATAAAATGCCATCAATTATCTCTCTTAAACTTCCAGTCCTGTTAATTCCACCAGAAAAAATAACTTTATGTTCAATAACTTTAAGTATATCTGAACAGCTATCCTCAGTAAAATTACTTAGGATAATAGGTTTTATAATATGTTCCTCCATTAATTCCTTGTGAATCATGGCATCTATGTATATGGCACAACACTTTATTCTGTCATTATTCATACTATCAAATTTCCTAAATATTATAGTTTCATCGGAGGTGAATATCTGTTTTATAGTATTAATGTTTTCTTCTAGGACAGTTGATAGTTTTATATTATTATAACAGTCTGTATCAAAAACTTGTGGATTTTTAGCACCTTCCATGCTTATGACTCCCTTTTCAAGATATTCTGTAATTATAAGGGAAAAATTCTTTATACCATACTAAGGTTACTAATTATTATTTTGCAACAACAACAATTTTATGCTGATTTATATATAAAACTTAAATAGTAAGATGCAGTAATATTTATTTGATAAGTAATTCATGAGAAGTACATTTGCCAAATGCCAATGAAAAATGTTAGAATTTTTAGAGAGTTTAATTTTTTTAATAACGTGGAAAAATTCATATAGAGTTCTGATAAAATTACAAAGGGGGAAAAAATCATGTTGCCAATGCCAAAAGAGCTAAGGATAAAGGATGGAGAGTTTAAGCTATGTCCAAATACAGAAATTATTTTACATTCAAGCTGTACCTCAGTGGGATTGGAGGCAGTTAAGCTTTTAATTGAGGATATTGAAAAAGTGATTGGGTTTAAATTGCAAGTGAATAAAACCTTTGAGAAAGTACTTAGCAATAGTATTTACATAAAAAAACTTCCAATGGAAAAGGAAGCTTATACACCGACAATTACTCCAGAAAAAATTGAAATATTAGGGGGAGAAGCAGGAGTTTTCTACGGAATTCAAACTCTTCGTCAAATTATAAAAACCAGTGGGAGAAGGCTTAAGGCATTAGAGATAGTAGACGACCTTCCTTGAAATTGTATGGTGGAAGGAAGATAAATTTAAGGAAACAGATTTATTTATAAAGGAACCTAGATACAAGGAAAGATTATTTAAGGCTAATGAGGAAGAGCTTCACGCTGGATACCATGGAGCCTTAGAGATAA
>Ga0316601_100002186_pt1 | contig 10025 bp, 8 predicted proteins | sample OWC_soil_day5_no_FD_207663 | JGI IMG/M metagenome (GOLD analysis project Ga0316601, IMG submission 207663) | Wetland soil microbial communities from Old Woman Creek delta, Ohio, United States - OWC_soil_day5_noCT | ecosystem: Environmental > Terrestrial > Soil > Wetlands | place: USA: Ohio...
CGGCCGCGGCAACTCGCGCTCCTGTAACGGCGCGCACGCACGGTGGCGCCGGTCTGTCAGCGGCGGGCTTGATACCTACCGGGCAACAGACGGTCAGACGGACAGACGACAGAGATCAGACGAAGGGCCTTGTGTCTGTTGTCTGTCGTCTCCAAGTCTGTTGTCGGTCAATTGCTAGTACGGCCCGCCGTGCTCGAACATGCGCCTTGGGTTGTCCACCAGCATCTGTCGGATTTGCGCGTCGCTGACCCCGCGCGCCCGCAGCGCCGGCAGCACATCGTCGGAGATGTGGGTATACGTCCACTTCGGGGCGGCGGCGCGCATCATTGCCGGATCGAACCAATCGATGAAGCAGGCGGCGTCGTGGGACAGCACCATCCGATCGGCATAGCCCTGCCGGCAGAGGGCGACGACTGTATTCACCCGATCCTCGAACGGCAGGGTCATGTCGATGCCGAAGCGATCCATGCCGATCGTCGACCCGTGGTCCATCAGTTCCTTGAGGTAATCCAGGTCCGTCGTGTCGCCGCAATGGCCGATGATGACGCGGCGCAGATCGACGCCCTCTTCCTTGAACACCCGTTGCTGGTCACGCCCGCGGTGGGTGTGCGCGTCGGTGTGCGTGGTGATCGGAACGCCGGTTTGGCGGTGCGCTTGCGCGACCGCCCGCAGGACGCGCTCAACGCCGGGCGTCAGGCCCGCCGTGTCGGTAGCGCACTTGAGAATCGCGGCTTTCACGCCGGTTCCGGCGATGCCTTCGTTAATGTCGTTGACGAACATCTCGGTCATCACTTCCGGACCACCGAGGGCGGTGCCGGGACCTCGGAATTGAAAGTAGAGGGGCACCTCGTTGTAGGTGTAGAGCCCAGTCGCCACGATGATCTGCAGTTGGATCTGCTGCGCGATACGCTGAATGATCGGAATGCTCCGGCCCAAACCGACGACGGTCGGATCGACGATCGTGCGCACACCACGCGCCGTCAGCTCGTTGAGCTTGGCAACCGCGTTGACGACCTGCGCCGCCTCGTTCCACTTCTCCGGATAGTTCTCCAGCACCTCCGTGGTCAAGATGAAGATGTGCTCGTGCATCAACGTGACGCCGAGCTGCGCGCTATCTATTGGACCCCCGACGGTCTCGACCTGCATGGCTTCTCCTTCGCTGTCGGCGGAGGCATTGTGCCTCGGAATCGGCCTGTCTGCCAAGCGGAAACGCCGGGCTGGCCGCGCCTTGCCGAGCGACGCTCGTTTCTATAGGGAAGGATCGTACGCCGTCCCGCAGAGGACGCTCGACGGAGACCAACGACCATGCCGACCATTGCTGAGATGATTCTGGCGCAAGCGGAGAACGATTCGACCGCGCTGTTGTTCGAGGACCAGCGCTGGACATATCGCGAATATGTGCAGGCCTGCGTAGCACGGGCGCATTTTCTGCTCGAGCAGCGCGTGGACGGGCCGTTCCACGTCGGCGTCCTGCTCGACAACATCCCGGAATTCCCCATGTTGCTCGGGGCGGCCGCGCTGGCCGGAGCCGCACTCGTGGGCATCAATCCGACGCGGCGCGGTGCGCAACTCGAACGCGATATCCGCCACGCCAGCTGCCAGTTGCTCATCACCGAGACGTGCCACCAAGCCGATTTGGAGGGGCTCAACTTGCCGATGCCGCCGGAACGCCGCTTCCTGGTGGACACCGCGGTGTGGCGCGATGCCGTACACAAACATGAGGGCAAGCGGCCGCCACCGGTCACCATCGATCCCATGGCCCCGTACCTGCTGCTGTTCACCTCCGGAACGACGGGCGAGCCGAAAGCGGCGATCTGTTCACAAGCGCGGCTTGCGATGATCGGGATGATGGCGTCGCGAGGACCGGGCATCGAGCTCGGCCCTGACGACGTCACTTACGAAGTTATGCCGCTCTTCCACTCCAACGCGCTCATGCCAGGCTGGAGCGCGACGCTCGCCGCCGGCGCGGCGATGGCCTTACGGCGGAAGTTTTCGGCGTCGGGCTTCCTGCCCGACATTCGCCGCTACGGCTGCACGTATATGAATTACGTTGGCAAGCCGCTGAGCTATATCCTGGCCACGCCCGAGAAACCCGACGACGCGGACAATCCCTTGCGCCGGTGTTTCGGAAACGAAGCGACCCCCGGCGACATCAAGCGCTTCGCCGAACGCTTCGGCTGTAAGGTCACCGACAATTACGGCTCGACCGAAGGTGGCGTGATCATCGTCAGCACACCGGACACGCCCCCGAGCGCACTGGGTATCGGCCATGCCGGCACCGTGATCCTCAACCCGATGACGGGCGAGGAGTGTCCGCCAGCGCGATTCGACGCGGACGGAATCTTGGTCAACGCCGACGAGGCGGTGGGCGAGATCGCCAATACGCAGTCGGCCGCTATGTTCGAGGGATACTGGAATAACCCCGAGGCGAACGAAGAACGGACGCACAAGGGGATTTATTGGAGTGGCGACCTCGGCTATCGCGATGAGAAGGGCTTCATTTACTTCGCCGGTCGCAACTACGACTGGCTGCGGGTGGACGGCGAAAACTTTGCGGCCGCACCGGTGGAAACCATCCTGGCACGCCACCCGGACATCATCGTGGCGGCGGTGTACGCGGTCCCGAACGCCATCGTCGGTGACGACGTGATGGCGGCGGTCCTGTTGCGCGAAGGCAGCGAATTCGACCCCGAAGAGTTCCTCCGGTTCCTCGCCGCGCAGAAAGACCTCGGGACCAAGTGGGCACCGCGCTATGTGCGCGTGTCGCGAGCGTTTCCGGTCACCCCCACCAACAAGGTCCTCAAGCGCTCGCTACGCGCCGAAATCTGGGAGTGCAACGATCCCGTGTGGCGGCGTGAGGGGGACGGCTCCTACCGGCGGATGACGGCCGCGGACGTCGCACAAATCCGGGAGGAGTTCGCCGCCCGCGGGCGCACCAACGTGCTCGAGCTGGAAACGCGGCGCGCCTGACGCGCCCGCCGGCGGGATCAGGCGTGCGACAAACCCGGGGGTGTCGAACGCATGTTGTGCCGCCCCGGGATCAGCGGCAGGTCCAACGCGCTCATCATGCCCGGTGGCGCGGCACACACTGCGGGGATGGCGTACAGGGCGCGCAAACCCGTGGCTAGACACCCGCCCGAGTTCGGGTCGTTGTCATACGCACCGCGCAGCATGGTTTCCTGCGTGATGTTGGGACTGCCTTCCACGATCACCCGATAGACGTCGTTCTCGGCCAACTTGCCCCGCGGCCAGTGGGGCGCCGCCTGGTGCGTGATGCGGTTGCAGTGCTCGATCACGATGCGGGGCTCGCCGCCAACGAACCCGCGGATCTCGAAGCGCACGGCGGCGCAATGCCCGGGCTCGATGGTACCCAGCGGGTAATCGATGCGGTGCGGCGTGGGCCACTTCTCATAGATCGTGTCGACCGTATCGAGTTGCACATCGAGCGCATCGGCCATCATGTAGATGGTGAGGCCCCAGGCCCGGATCAGCGCTTTGGGTTCCTCCAGTATGGCTTTCTGTCCCATCGGCGCACCCAGGCCCATTGGCGTGTACGATCCCGAATACGTCGCATAGTCGAGGATCTCCTGGATGCGGACACGGTCGACCCGGCCACACAGCCCCATCAGTGTCATCGGGAACAGATCGTTCGCGAACCCCGGATCGATCCCGGACGTAAAACACGTGGTGTCCCCGTCGCGGCACGCATCCTCGATCGGTTTACGCATCTTGGGGGAACACGCCTTCGGATAGACGAACGGCGTCATGGCCGTCGACACCACGTTCTTCCCGGCGCGCAGCGCCTTGGACATGTTGTCGATGTTCTGCGCGGCGAACTCCGCGGTGGGGCCGTAGTACGCAACCGCGTCCGCCTCCAACCGCAGGGCGGCGTCAACGTCCGTGGTGGCCTTCAGTCCCACCGGGGGCGCGCCGATCAGTGCGCCGACGTCGACGCCATTCTTGCGCTCGTCGTGAACGATGACGGCCACCAAGCTGTAATCCGGATGATCCAGAATTTCCCGCAACACCATCTTGCCGACGAAGCCGGTTCCCCACAGGATCACCTTGAACGCCATGGCACCTCCCTTTGTGCAATGATGGATGACCGTCAGACCAAGCGGCTCGCGATTCCCGCTCGGCGACCGCGCCTTGACCGTTCACCAAGCCCGCCTCGCGCGCAGCCATCACGTGGCGTGACTACTTACCCGCGGTTGCCGGCCTGTCAAGGATTTCTTGGAAGGAGTACCCGCGGGCGAGCCGGCGCCCGAGGCGTCCGGCGCTGCCGCAACAGCGCCGCGATGTGCTATGTCGTGTCGCATTCGGTTCGTGCGCATTGAGCTTCCGGCCTCGGTGGCCGGTACGGCATGACCCAGGGAGGGGAAAATGACCGTTGCGATTCCGAAGACAGTGGCTGAACTGCCCGTCAGTTCCCCGCGCTGGGTGGGGCGCTCCGTCAAGCGGGTGGAGGATCTCGGCCTGGTCACCGGCCAAACCGAGTTCATCGACAATCTGCAACTACCTGGCATGCTGCATTGCGCAATTCTTCGCAGCCAACACGCGCATGCGCACGTGCACAGGGTCGATACCACCGCGGCGGAGAGGGTACCGGGCGTTCTCGCCGTGGTAACCGGCGCGGACGCCATGCGCTGGTCGAACCCGCTGGGCAGCGTGCCGGACGGGTGGAGCACCCACTGCCTCGTTACGGACAAGGCGCGATTCGTCGGCGAGCCCGTAGCCGCCGTGGCCGCAACCTGTCGCTACGTGGCCGAGGACGCGCTCGAACGCATCACCGTCGATTACGAACCCCTCCCGGCCGTGATGGACCCGCTCGCCGCCATTAGACCGGACGCCCCTCTCCTCTTCCCGGACAAGGGGACCAACCTGATGTACCAGCGACGCTTCACGTGGGGCAACGTCGAGGGCGCATTTGCAGCGGCGGATTACGTCTTTACCGAAGCCTTCCGCTGGCACCGTGTCGGCGGCAACCCCATAGAAACATTCGGGGTGATCAGCCAGTGGGACCCCGTGCAGCAAAGCATCACGTGCCGCGGCAGCCTCCAAGCACCCACTCTTGCTGCCATGGCCGCGGCGACGGCGTTGGGGTTGCCGTTCGAAAAGGTGCGTGTGATCGGACACCCGCACGGGGGAAGTTTCGGGAGTCGGGGAAGTTCTCGCGGAACCGTGATCACCGCCCTGTTGTCACGCAAGACCAACGGCAGGCCGGTCAAGTGGATTGAAGACCGCAGCGAGCATCTGCTTGGCGGCACCAGTCAATCCTGGGACCAGCATTACCAGGCCGCCCTTGCCGTCGCCCGAGACGGGACGGTGCTCGGGTTCCGGATCAAGCTGGTGGAGGACCTCGGTGCGACGGGCGAAGGTTTCGGCGCCGTTTCCAGCGTCCGGCCGCTGTCGTGCTTCACGGGCTGTTATGCCATTGCGGCGGCCGCGCACGACCTGACAATCGTGGCCACCAACAAGGCGCCCGAACATGCCTACCGTGGCATGGGCCTTTCGGCGCACCACTGGGTATTGGAACAAATGATGGACATCGCGGCGCGTGGCATGGGGGTCGATCCGGCAGAGTTCCGGCGGCGGAATTTTATTGCGCCGGAGCAGTTCCCGTACACCATCCCGAGCGGGAACGAGTACGACAGCGGCAACTATTCCGCAGTGCTCGACCGGGCCCTGATGATGGCGGATTATCGCAGCTTGCGGCGTGTACAAGCGGACGCGCGCCGCGAAGGCCGGCACGTGGGTATCGGGGTGGTCACCACCATCGAGCCGGGCGTGTTCAACTGGAACGTCTACCAGGTGCTGCCGGGAATGAACGGTGCGGCGGTGCCCGAGGGAGCGTCCGTCCGCATCGATGGGTCCGGCCGAGTCACTGCCACCGTCGGCTTTCCCCTGGAGGGGCAGGGACAGTACACGTTCGTCGCCCAGTTGCTCGCCGACTACTTCGCGGTGGCGCCTTCCGACATCAGTGTCGTTGCCCAGGACACACTCACCGCACCACTTCATTTCGGGCCCGGCGGCAGCCGCATGGCTGTGGTGCTCAGCGGTGCCATCCTGGGAGCGGCCGCGATACTGCGGGAGAAGCTCCGCCGAGTCGCCGCACACATGCTGGCCGTCGACCCCGCGGACGTTGACCTGATGGACGGAAAACTTCGTGTCCGCGGGATGCCAGGAATGGAGATGACCGTCGCGGAGGTGGTCGGCACGATGCTGGCCGGCAGCGATCGGCTCCCCGCGGACCTCGACTGCAGTCCCGAGGCAACCTATGTCTGGGTCGCACCCGACCGAAATCCGCCCGACGAACAGGGACGTACCAAGAGCTATCTGACTGCGGCCAACGCCTGCCATGTCGTGGCGGTGGAAATCGACCCAGACACCGGCAAGGTGCAGATCCTCAAGTATTGCATCGCTGACGACTGCGGCACGCGCCTCAACCCGGCGACGGTAGACGGAATGATTCAGGGCGGCCTGGCGCAAGGCGTGGGCGCCGCCTTGTTGGAGGAGTATGTCTACGACACCTCCGGTCAGCTCCTCACGTCGACCCTGATGGACTACCTGCTCCCGACGATCCACGAGGTCCCGGCAGCCGAGCAGAGCGCCCTCGTCACTCCTTCTCCGTTCACCCCGCTGGGCGCCAAAGGAATGGGGGAGGCCGCCGTGCTCACCACGCCGGCGGCAATCATGAGCGCGATCAACGACGCCGTGGCACCGATCGGCGTCCGTGCCACGGAGGTGCCGGCAACACCACTGCGCCTGTGGAAACTGCTCCGCGCGGCGCACCTACCGTCCTGAAGGCTGTCACACCGGCTAACTGCGGAAGGCCGGGAGCACGCGCTCGGCGAACAAACGCGCGGGCTCGCGTGTGTCGCGCCCGAAAAATTCGATGATGAACATCGTGCAGCCGGCAGCGACCAACTCACGGATCTTCGCCACGCACTCCTCCGGCGTTCCGGCGATGCCTTGGCCGAGGTGCCCACCGTAGAGCGCCTGCGCCTTCTGCATCTTGGCCTCCGCGTCGGCGGCATCCTTTCCGATGATCACCATCGTCTGCTGCGAAATCCGGATCGAGTTCGGGTCGCGGCCGAGGGCGTTGCAGTGTTGGTGCAGCACTTCCACTTTGTGCCGCAACTCCGGCTGGTTGACGGCCAGGTTGTTCCAGATATCCGCATGACGCGCGGCGAGGCGGAGCAGGACTCGCTCTCCGCTGCCGCCGATCAGGATCGGCGGATGCGGCTGCCGCACCGGCTTGGGCTCGCAGTAGACGTCCTCGATGCGAAACTGACTACCGGTGAACGTCGGCTGCGCCTCCGTCCACATCCGCTTGAGGATCGTCGCCGCTTCGTCGAGTTGCCGCAGTCGCACGCGCATCGGTGGAAAGTCGAACCCATGTCCGCGGAACTCGCCTTCGAACCACCCGCTCCCGATCCCCACGATCACCCGTCCGTTGGTGATGTTGTCGAGGGTGGCGACCATCTTCGCCAGCATGGCCGGGTTCCGGAAGCCCACCGGCGACACCAACGTCCCAAGCTGCACGCGTGAGGTGATGGCACCGACCGCCGTCAGTGTCGTCCACGCCTCGAAGATCGGAAGGTGGGGCGCGGGGATCCCGTAAAGATGGTCGTTCAACCAGACGGAATCGAACCCGAGGGCCTCGAATTCCAAGGACGCCGCCCGGGTCTCGGCCCAGGTGCGTTTGATTTGCGGCAGCGTAGCACCGAAATGAATCGCCATAATGAACCCCACAGAGCACAGAACCTGGGCTGGAGACAAGAGGAGCCAGGGCCGGGGCTCGCATCAACACGATCGGGTGCTCGGCGACCGTTCCAGTTCGTGATATGGCTGTGCATGTGGGTGGAGGACACGTGATGAGAATGGACCGTCGCATGATGTTGGCAATCCTCGCCGGTGCCGTCGTGCTCTGGACGAGTGGTTCCGTGCTAGCCCCTGGCAACGCCCCGGCAACGGACCAGGGGGAGGTCGTGCAGCTCACCCTCGCCGTCGAAGGCATGCATTGACCCTCCAGTTGCGCGGTGCGGGCACGCACCGCGCTGGAATCCGTACCGTGCGTACGGAAAGCCGAAGTCGATTTCAACAAGAAGGAAGCCTACGTCACTGCGGACAAGCAGCGCCTCGACATCCAGGCGATGATCAAGGCCCTGGCGGGCGTGGGATACCAGGGCTCGGTGAAAAGCGGGCCGAACTGAGCGGGGCGTCGGCGCGCAGGTGCCTCCGTTCCAGGGATGCGGATCACCGGGCCGGACGCACCCGCAGGACCGCCCGCCCCAGCCTGTCGCGCATCGATGCCGGCACCCGTTGGACCGTCAGGCCGCGGCGCAGTGCGCCGTCGAGTTGAGCGCGCTGCGCGGGGGTGTGTGCCCAAGGTTGGAAGCGCGATAGTTCCGCAAGGACACGATCGCTTACGACCGCCACTGCCTCTCGCACTTGCGCCAGGGACAGCGTCGACGGCAGCGGTTCCAGCGGCGCAGTGCGCTGGACAGCCTTCGCAACGTCCATCTGCGCCCGAAAAAGTTCCGCAACATCATCGGGATTCAGTCGCTCGGCGGCTGCCGCCGCCCGCACCTGATCGAGCACCCTGGCCTCCTGCGCGGGATCATCGATCGGCAGCCCGTCCCGTCGCTTGACCGCTGCCACGAATGGCATCAACTGCAGGCGCAGGTCGATGGCGGCAACCATGGCCTCACACGCGGACTGGGACACCCCCATCACGGCCCGCGCACCGAGCCAGCGCCGCCGTTGCTGATTGAGCCACCCGTCCGCCTCGCGCGCCGCCAGCCAGTCGTTGACCTGGCGCGCGAGACCGCGGGCCCCCAGCGCCAGCGCGTACGCCTTGCGGTCGCGGGTCAGCGGCCCGAGCGTGACGAAATCGTTCGCCGGCCAGGCGCTGGCCTCATACTGCTCGCTGAGCACCGCGTCGACCTCCCCCTGGCGAAGGAGGTCGGGAAGGCTGCGATTGTCCGACACGGGAATCAGGCGCGCACGCACAAACCGCTGACGCGCCACCTGTTCAAGGTGCCCGCCAGCGTTGACGGCAAGCCGCACGGTCGGCCGATCGAGATCCTGAAGGCGCGCATACTTCCGGCGTTCGGCCGCCCGGAGCACGACCACGGCACCGCTTAGGATATACGGTCGAGTAAACGCGATTCGCAGGGCGCGATCCGGCCGTACGGTGACGCCGCTCATAACGAGAGCGACCGTCCCGCCCTCCACCTGCATGACGAGTTCCGGCCACCGCAGTGCGACGAATTCGACCGGCCGGCCCAGATCCTCGGCCAGACGGCGCGCAACGGTGATGTCAAAGCCGCTCAACTCGCCCTGCCCCTCCCGGAAACTGAACGGCGGGTAGTCTCCGGTCGTCCCGACCCGCAGCGCGGGTACGGGCTCCGCGGCAATGCCGATCGCCCCGCGCAGCAACAGGAGTGCGGCGACAAGCGCCGCAACGGAACGCCAACACCGGGGCGGCGCCGACACCCGAGCCGGCCGATGCCCGACGCGCGACGCTCGTAGAGATGCCCTGCGCCCAGCCGCCGTCATAGAAGGCCACGGTTGACATGCCCTCGAGGCAGAGGCAAGAGAGCAGGGGATCAATGGCACAACTCACACAAGCGGAATTTCAACAAGCGATTGCACTGCTCGCGAACGACATGGGACTGCAGCGTCTGCGGGATCGCTTTGTGCGGCTCAACGCGTTGGTGACTCGGCGGAAGGTGGCCTCCCCGCAGGCTCTGGCCGACCAACTCTACCTCTTGTCCGCCGGCCTGCGGCGCCAGGTCCCGGCGACCTACGCCTTCCACGCCATTTGGGGCGAGCAGATCAACAGCAAGCTTGGCGAAGAGGGCGAGAAGAACATCGAGAAGATCGCCGAGACCGTGAACACCTGCCTCGGGGACGATGAATCCATCGTGCCGGAAAAGGCCGCCGATCTCGACGCAGCGCTTGCCGATTACGCGCGGGCCATGGGCGCCGCGGTCGGCGAGGAGATGGCGCGCATGGAT
>Ga0316601_100002188_pt1 | contig 10022 bp, 6 predicted proteins | sample OWC_soil_day5_no_FD_207663 | JGI IMG/M metagenome (GOLD analysis project Ga0316601, IMG submission 207663) | Wetland soil microbial communities from Old Woman Creek delta, Ohio, United States - OWC_soil_day5_noCT | ecosystem: Environmental > Terrestrial > Soil > Wetlands | place: USA: Ohio...
TGAGCAAAACGCTGAATGAAATGGACAGGGAGTTGATCGCCGACGCTTCACTGCTTCAGGCAAAGCTGAGAAGTGTCCTCAAAAAATATCTCAGGAACACCATGGAGCGGAGACCCATGATAATGCCCATCATTGTGGAGATCTGAGGCACTCTCCCTTTTCACTCTGTTTCCCGGCTCGTCAATTTCGCGATGACCTTTCCCACCGGAACCTCCGTCTCCATTTTCACAGGAATCCTGTGTTCATCGTCACTGAACCAGACCAGAATGGTTCCCTTGTTTTTGAAAAGCCCCTCGGAGTTGAGAACGGGTTTCACGATTACGGTGTCTATTACCTTCTGGTTGACGTCCTCGATCCGCTCTCTTCCCACAACGGTCACCTCAGCGGTGAGGAACTTGTTGCTGTCAAATACATTGATGGAGATGGTCTTGCCTGTTTCCATGGAATGGGTCCTCAGATAATAAAACGCTGATATGACGTCCCAGAGATCGGGTCCTTCCATTGCATGTTCGTCTTTGGTCTCTTTGAGGTGGTTGAAGAAGGTGACCTTTCTTCCGCTCTGGTCAAATATGGTCTCTTTATTGCTCCTGTACTTTCCCTCCTGCTGTTTAATTTTGAAATGGACCGGCGCGCCGTTAAATATCCTGCTTTCCGCATAATCCTCAACCCTGTAAAAAGCGGAAATAATGGGAGCGGAATGGGCCTGGGAGGTTATCTTCACCTCTCCGTTGTTATGCACTGCCTCGAATGTGGCATTGCCCACATACATGCCGAGCCAGTAAAGCTCAAAGTAGAGTTTTTCCCTCCATGGTTTCAGGACTGCAGTGTTCTTTTCCTCCTGCTTTAAAGGGGTTTGTGCCTGTCTTTCACCATTCTCTGCTACGTCCGTTGCCGGAGGATTATCCGGGGATTCCGTCTGGTTCTCCATTTCGGAGTTTTCCTCTTGCTGAGGCGCAGAATCGTTATTTTCTGCGGGCAGATCTTGTTCGCCGGGCTCTTCCGAAGCAGTGCTCTCATCCTCAATAGTGCCTTCACCCTCCTGAGGCTCCATTTGCGTTTTGATGACATCCTTTCGTAAGGAGGGTTTTTTTAAACGCATTGCCGGAGAATGTTTCGGCAGTTCTGTTTCGAGGCCTGTGAGGAAAATGTCGGGGGAGAGGGCACGTACAAAAGAGATTCCTCTGATGCCGGCAAGGGCGATGAAATGAAGGATGAGAGAGAAGATGATTGCGAGTACAAACGTGGTCTTGCTTTTTACGATGTTCATACAGACCTTATTCATATTATTACACCTCTACGGTCCGAACATCAACTCTCCCTTTCTCACTGTCCCCTCTTTCTTCTTGAGGTAACGGTCTCTCCGCCGATCCCCCAGTTGTCTGTCTCCACTTCATCAATCACCACTACAGTCGTCTGGGGGTTCTTGCCCAAAATATCTGCAAGCAGTTTCGTCACTCCCTGGATAAGCTGCGCTTTCTTCTCAGGCGTTGCGTGTTCCTTCGTGATCTTGATGTTCACATACGGCATAGGATTCTCCTTCGTAAATTTGATTTAGGCAATGGTGTGTAACGCTGTGGGGTTACTCAGTCCAGCGCGCCAAATGGAGCAACCCCAACGTGACATTTGGATATTACAGCACTGCAACCCCAGTTGAAATGCTATCAAACCCTGTCTGTTGTGTCAAACATTGAGATAAGGAATGCGGGATGGTTAAAAAGTGCTGGACAATGTATATACTTAACGATATAATGTTGTAATAGAGCATCAAGGAGGTATAACATGACCATCGCAAAGGCTACTGTTAAGGGGCACGTTATAATACCGGCCGAATTGAGGAAGAAATATAATATCAAGAAGGGGAGTAAGGTCTGCATCTATGAGGGAAAAGGAGGCGTCATTATAATAAAGCCCATCCCCGAAGACCCCATCGAGGAATCCCGGGGAATGCTCAAGGGCAAGCCCTCTCTGCTCAAGGCCCTGATCAGAGACAGACGCGAGGAGGCGGACCGTGGATAGCGCTTATGTGCTTGACAGTTATGCCCTCATCGCTCACTTTGAGGACGATGCCGGAGGCGAGAAGGTGAGAAAGATCCTCAGGGCTGCTCACGAGGGAAAGACAAGGCTGTATCTCTCTGTAATCAATCTTGGTGAAATATATTACAATATTGTGAGGGAAAGGGGAGTTGAAAAAGCTGATGAGACAATGTTTATGATAGAACAACTGCCCATAGGCATTATTGACGCTGATAAGATCATTACGCTTGAAGCTGCCGTGCTGAAGGCCCAATACTCCATTGCATATGCGGACTGTTTTGCCGCTGCCCTTGGCATCCTGAAAGGGGCGAAGGTGGTAACCGGGGACCCGGAATTTAAGAGAATAGGGGAAAAGGTAAGAGTAGAATGGATTTGAGAACCAGGCATCATGGCTGAGCGTCTGAAAAGGATAAGGCAGGAAATCCTGGGGGTTGTTTCCATTTTCGGGAGTATCTACCTTGCCCTGAGCCTTGCGACATACTCCAAATGGGACCCATCCTTCTTTGTATTTTCCACCCTCCCTGTGCAAAATTACGGAGGCATAGTTGGTTCATACCTCGCTGATTTCCTGGTCTCTGCGACCGGTGTGGTGGCCGTGGTCATACCCATCGCCCTTGTGATCTACGGGATAAAGGAGGTGCTGGGTAAGGAAGGACATTGGATCTATCTCCTGGGCTTTATCCTCTTCGTCCTTTCGGCTTGCATGCTCGCTTCTCTGGTTGCCGCAACCTTTCATATCACCCTGGTGAACAGCCTGGGCGGTATCGTGGGTTCTCTTCTTTCTGATTTTGCGGTGGGGCTGCTCTCAATTCCCGGGGCATATATCTTCTCATTGGCGCTCTTCCTTTCTTCCCTCATTCTCCTGAGTCCTGTCTCCTTAACTTCCCTTGCCATACGTGGACCTGAGAAGAAAAAGAAGGAAGTGGAACCTGTGGAGGAGGAAGGACCAATCATTCTTGGAGAGCCTTTCACTGATCACTCTGCCGTGACAATGGACACGATTACCCAGGATATTCCCATCACTGTCCACGACCATGGGATACCCAGGAAAACTCCTTCTGAAGACCTTGGCCTTTTCCGTCCCGAAAAGCCTGTACGCAGAGGTGAGTATGAGTTACCCAGTATTGAATTCCTGAACCAGCCTGTCGCCCTTTCATCCAGACCGACGAGGGAGGAGATCATGTCCAGCTCCCAGTTGCTTGAGCGAAAGCTGAGGGATTTTGATGTGGAGGGGAAGGTGATCCATGTCCATCCGGGTCCGGTGGTGACCATGTATGAATTTGAGCCTGCACCCGGGGTTAAGATCAATCGTGTGGTTGCCCTTTCGGACGATCTGGCCCTTTCCATAAAGGCACAGAGCGTGAGGGCGTTCCCATTGCAGGACAAGGCAGCCATAGGCCTGGAAGTTCCCAACAAAAACCGGGAGACGGTATATATCCGGGAGATCATTTCATCAGAGAACTTCCAGAAGAGCTACTCAAAGCTTACCCTCGCCTTAGGGAAAGATATATTTGGCAATACCGTTGTTGCCGATCTTCTGAAGATGCCCCACCTCCTTGTGGCAGGTGCGACGGGTTCGGGAAAGAGTGTCTCCATCAACTCCATGGTTATGAGCATTCTCTATAAGGCGGCCCCGGCGGAAGTGAAGATGCTGATGATAGACCCTAAACTACTGGAACTCTCTTCGTATGAAAATATTCCGCACCTTATCTCGCCGGTAATCACTGCCCCCAAGGAAGCGGCAGAGGCCCTCAGGAAGATGGTATTCGAGATGGAGAGGAGATACAGACTCCTTGCGGAAAAAGGGGTGAGGAACATAGATACCTTCAACAGGATGGTTCCTGACGAGGAACTGCTCCCCTATATTGTGATATTTATTGACGAGCTCGCTGACCTGATGTTTACCTCTGCCAATGAGGTGGAAGACTCCATCGCACGCCTTGCGCAGATGGCGAGGGCATCCGGCATACACCTCATTCTCGCCACGCAGAGGCCGTCCGTTGATGTGATCACAGGGGTCATAAAGGCAAACTTCCCGGCGAGGATCGCCTTTCAGGTGACCTCCCGCATAGACTCAAGGACCATCATTGACAGCCAGGGTGCTGAACAGCTCCTGGGAAAAGGGGATATGCTCCTCATGCTCCCCGGCAAGAGGATCGAGAGGGTGCACGGTGCCCTGGTCACCGAGGAAGAGGTCAGGGCAGTGACCGGGTTCATCACCTCACAAGGAACACCCGATTATTCCCTGTTCGAGACCATTGCTTCTGAAGTAGCGGGGCAGGAAGAGGCATCTGATGAGCGGGACGAAATGTACCAGAAGGTCCTGGAGTTCGGTGAATACACAGGAGAGGTATCCATATCATCCATTCAGCGGAGATTTAAGATCGGCTACAACAGGGCAGCAAGGGTTATGGAGCTTTTGGAAGAAGATGGTTATGTGGGACCACCAAGAGGGGCAGGAAAACCGAGGGATTTCTTGAGGAAAAGGAGATGAACAGGGCCGCGGAATGGATATCCATGAGCTTTCTGAACTTATAAGACAGGGCTACAGTGGCAGGCAATTAACGACCCTCTTTACCGGCAGGACCGATTCGCTTCTCGAGAACCTATTCTCCTCTACGAATGCGCGTTCCGGCCTCTGCCTCATGGCGGTAGGCGGATACGGCAGGGGCGAACTTGCTCCCTTTTCCGATATCGACATCATGCTCTTTGCCAGGGAAAGGTCTGCCTCGGAAGAGGCCTCTGAATTTCTCTATAAGCTCTGGGACACGAATAGGGCTATCGGCCATTCATTCAGGACGCCCCCTGACTGTATCATTGAGGCAAGGAAAGATGTCAAAACGCGGACTTCGCTTCTCGAACATCGTTATATAGCGGGTGACAGAGACCTTTACCAGTATTTTATGGATACTGTATATCCCGAGATCGCATTCAGGGAGTCGGGCAGGTTCATCACCGAGAAGTTGCGCGAGATTGAGATGCGGCACAGGAATATAAGCGACTCCGTCTTCATGCTCGAACCGCATGTAAAGGAAGGGAGGGGTGCACTGAGGGACATCCATACCCTTGTCTGGCTGGCCAGTATCAAACTGAGGATAAGGAGTTTCGATGAGCTTGGGAAGATACTCTCCCCGGAAGAGTTCAAGAGGCTTGCAAACGCATACGATTTCCTGCTGAAAACCAGGTTCTGTCTCCATATTCTAAGCGGGCGGAGAAATGATATCCTCTCCTTTGAATTCCATGACAGCATCGCAGAAATGCTGAATTTCAAGGCCTCTGAGAGGTTTCTCTCATCCGAACGATTTATGCGGTATTTCTACCTCAAGGCATCGGCAATCAATGATATCACATCCAGGAGTCTTGACCTGTTCAGTATGCCGAGGACGGGTGGGGAAGAGAGAGACAGCAGGATGTTACCTTTCCTTTATGCCAAGAAGAGGATAACCGGCGATTTTTCCCTCTCAAAAAACCGGATCGTCGCGAATGGTGACTGCCTGAAGAAAAGGCCCGAAAGCATTATCGAGGCATTTTCTGTCCTGGCAAAGACCGGAAAGCGTTTCAGCCCGCTGCTGAGGGAGGAAATCGGGAAGAATCTCCGCCGCATCGGAAAGGCAACGAGAAGTTCTCAGAAGGCGGTTGAATCTTTTATGAATATTATCAGGGGAGACAGGGCATATGAAACATTAAGGGAGATGCACAACAGCCGTGTGCTTGGAAGACTCATTCCGGAATTTGGTGCGCTGAGTTTTCTTGTGGTCTACGAACCCTATCATCGCTATACGGTCGATGAACATGCCCTCTACGCGGTCAAGAAGCTGGTTGAACTCAGAGATACGAAATATAAGAATCTTGAACACCTTTCGGCCGTATTCAGGGAGGTAAGGCATAAAGAAGCGCTTATCTTCTCACTTCTCCTCCACGATATCGGGAAGAAGGGGATTGTGAAGAGTTACCGCTATGGTTCCGGAGGCGGCCATCATGAGGAAGCGGGTTACCTAGAGGTAAAAAACGTGATCGAGAGATTCAACCTCACGGTCGGACTGAGGACGACAATTGAGTTTCTTGTGAAGAACCACACCCTGATGTCATCCGTCGCGTTCAAAGGAGATACGGAAGATATTGAGGTTATAGCCCAGTTTGCCGATGAGGTGGGAGACAGAGAAAATCTTGATGCCCTCTACCTCCTTACCTATGCAGACATCGCCTCGGTGGGTCCTCATTTCTGGACTGAATGGAAGGCCTATCTCCTCAAGGAGCTCTATGAGATCACCTCACAGTATCTCAGCGAATTTGTCGGTGTTTTACCCGGTAGCCAGGGCTTTAGTGGTGTGCGGGAAAGTCATCCACTTGCAAGAATGATGTTGCGTTCCGATAACGAGAGGGTGGGAATAGAAAGGTTTCTCGCATTAATGCCCGCGAGGTATATTATTTCATTAACACCGGAAAGGGTCTCCGGGGACTACGCTCTTTGGCGGGAGGTCACGGAAAAGGGTTTTGGATTCAGGGTGAAGGAGGACCCGGCAGGCACCGCAGAGATTATCGTCGGTGCGTGGGACAGGCCGGGTCTTTTTTCAAGAATCGTCGGTGTTCTCTCCTCTCTGGGAATGAATATCTACCGGGCAAGGGCATATACGGGAAGCGGGGGAATCGTGATTGATAAAATCCAGATTACCAACTGGGGAGATATCTGCTGGGACGGGCTCTGCCAGGACCTGGAGGGCAGGCTTCGGGAGGCGGTATGCAGAGGCGAAGGAGAGAAGTGGCGCAGACTTGGCATTCAGAAGGTCAGGGTTGTAGCGGGCTGTTCCGATGTGAAGCCCGAGGTTATGGGAAGGTTCGGCCCTTTTATCGAAATTGACAATGAGACCTCCAGAGAGAGCAGTACCCTTGAATTTTTTGCCCAGGACAGGCTTGAACTCCTCTACGATGTCACGAGCCTGATTCATGAAAAGGATATTGATATAATATCCGCAAGGATTAATACTGAATCAGGGATTGCGAACGACATCTTCTCCCTGCAGCAGAGAGGGAAAAAGCTTGAGGGGATGACGATCCATGAACTCCTGCTTTCATTATGGGAAATATTACAGTAAAGAAGATTCTCTTGGTTGCCGTCCCGGTGGTGATCGTTGTCCTCACCACGGTGTTCTTTCGCGGCCCCCACATATCCAATCTCCTTAAGCAGCTTATCCTTCCCGAACTTTCCTCAATCACCGGGAAACAGGTGATGGCTCAGAGCATCACTCTCAACCTGTTCCCTCTTTTTATCGAGGCAAAGGGGATAAAGGTCTTTGATGAGGGCATCGAAATTGTGCACCTGCCAAGGGTGAAAGGCTATGTAGAAGCCTCGGGACTCCTGAGAAAGCGGCTTGTATTGAGGAGGATTATGGTAAAAGAGCCCGTGATCACGTGTAACTCTTCCCAGGCGGAAACTATTATAGAGAACATAAAAAGGTATCTCGAAGAGGAAAGGAAGACGCCCCTCACGGTGACTGTCAAGGCAGTGGTGCTGGATAACGGACGATTTATCTTCCAGTACAAGGAAAACACGTTCCGGGCGAGCGGTGTGAGCGGCGAGGCTATACTTAACGCGTGGGAAAACTTTATTGCACAACGGCGTGCCCCTCCGAAAATAAGTTTCAGCCTGAGGGAACTTTCTTCTACCATCAAAGGTTGGCCTGAAGTGAAGGGCGAGTTGAAAGGAACTGTGGTACTGAAAGACGGGCAGCTGGAGGTGAAGGGGCTCCAGGTCGGATTCTATGGCTCCATGATCAATGCGAGCGGTATCTTTTCACCCAAAGGGGATAAGAGTCTGACTAAAGATTCCGGGAATTTTCATCTTCGTGCAGGGCTCCTCGCCGAATCGTTTAAGAAGATATTTGGCCTGAAAAAGCAGGGAGAGGGTGAAATCTATGCAAACGGGACTATTCGTCTCATGATGGACGACCTTCAGCAGTCAGTGATGGACATGGAGCTGAAGGGTGGTTTTTACATCCAGACACTCATGGAGCTATTGGAGGTGAAGGAACGCGTTGAAGGGTTCGTGGATTTTACCGGCACGCTGAAAGGACCTCTGAACCGTCTCACAGGGACCGCAAAAGCGCGCCTGAAGAAGGGTAATCTGTTTGATATTGATGTGGATGAACTCAGATGCTCAGTGCTGTATGGTGACCGCACGTTACGCTTTCTGGAAGGGAAGGCCGACCTGTATCAGGGGCATGCGGAAGCCGAACTGACTCTGTCCATATCGGGTGATGAGTATTATGCGCTGAAGGCGAAATTCTCTGATGTGGACAGCCCTGCTGCCCTTACCCTTATCGGGTGGAAGCCCGATATCCCCTTTGGGAAGGTGAAGGGCGAGGTGAGCACTTCGGGGACGAGCTTTAATCCCTCAGGGTGGTATGTCTACGAAGCTGCTGAACAAGGGAAAGACGTATTGGGAAGGATCAGAAGGATCAAGGGTTCTTTCGTTTCCCGAAACAATGTGTTCACCCTTTCTGATTCTGAGGCGAGCACCGAGAAATCGGTCTTCGGTTTTTACGGCGACGTGGATATCAATACCACCCAGCTTCGTCTTACCGTTCAAGGTAAAACAGGCGATCTTACAGATGTGACGCTGCCGTACCGCCGCGAATTGACCGGAAGGGGTGAATTCTCTGGAACAGTAACAGGAAGTTTTGATAACCCCCTCATTGCCGGGAGGATGAAGCTGTATTCAGTAGCGTACGAAGAATATTCCCTCGGTGACATGGCAGGTGATCTGAATTACAGAAGAGACCTTCTGGAAGTGAAGGAACTCAGTGCTACGCTGAGTCCTCAGCAGGGTCAGACCGTAACCGCAGTGCTCAAGGGTACCGTGAGATTCCCTGAGAGCAAGGAACTTTTCGATCTCAAGAAACCTGTGTATGGACTTTCGCTCGCAGTCAATAATGCTGACCTCGAGGCCTGCGTGAAGGGCGTATATAAGAAGTCCCTGAAATTGTATCCGAAGGGCAAATTGGATACCGCGATCAGTATCAGCGGGACTGAACCGGCGCCCTTATTTAAGGGGACTGTGCGGATTCAGGCCCTTAGCCTCTACGGTGTCGTTGTGGATTCCCTCTCCCTTTCTTTTTCATACGATTACCAAACGCTTGGGGCAGAAGGGGTCCTCAGCGGGAGCAGGATGAAGGGCCTGGACCTGGGAGGGGGGAAACTCAGGGTGTCCATGAAGGATGATACCCTGCTCCTTGATGCTGCTCTTTTTAATGAGCGTGTTACGTTAAACGGAAGGGCGAATATGAAAGGAGTGAAGCCGTGGACCGCCCGCCTGGAGGTGAGATCCGGAAGGTACGATTTTCTCGTCTCGCCTTTTCTCAAGGATGTTCCCGAAGACCTGCTTATCAATATGAAGGGGTATGCCGAGATGTCGGGGGACAAAGATCACTTTGCTGCCAAGACATCCATAAACCAGTTAACCATTGCGCTCTATGGCTATAGTTTTTCCAATGAGTCCGAGATACGTTTTGAAATGAAGGACAAAATGCTGACGCTCTCTTCCGTGAAGATGAGGAGCGGAAGCACTTCGTTCCAGGTAACCGGGGATTGTGAAATAGGGAAAGAGTATAATCTCGTCATGGAGGGGAGTTCAACTCTCTTGCCTCTGAAGAGTTTTTCAAAGAAGATTGACACGCTCAAGGGAGAGGCGGGATTCGTGTTTGGCGTTACAGGAAAATGGGATGCCCCGAAGATCAATGGCGGGGTTACCGTTTCCAATGCCATTTTCGGGGTGAGGGACATCCCCTCTAAGGTGAGTTCCATAAATGGGTATCTCTATATGGATGGAGACAAAGTTGTGATCCAGAAGCTTTCTGGCAAAACAGGAGGCGGTGATATGGAACTCTCAGGGGTCGCCTATCTCAAGGGATTTGCGCTGAAAAGGTTCTATCTCGATGCGGCATTGAGCAATATCGGACTGAATGTGTCAAAAGAATTTCCGGTGAATTTTA
>Ga0316601_100002193_pt1 | contig 10007 bp, 7 predicted proteins | sample OWC_soil_day5_no_FD_207663 | JGI IMG/M metagenome (GOLD analysis project Ga0316601, IMG submission 207663) | Wetland soil microbial communities from Old Woman Creek delta, Ohio, United States - OWC_soil_day5_noCT | ecosystem: Environmental > Terrestrial > Soil > Wetlands | place: USA: Ohio...
CGCCGGCCTCGACGGCGTCGTCCAGCGACCCGCAACAGATCTCCAGTTGGACTCCGGCGATGCTCATCTGACTTTCCATTCCTGAATGCCGGCCGAGAAGTCGGCCGGCAGCACGACCTCGACGCGCAGGGCCGTGGTCCTGATCGGCGTGAAGCGGACCGTGTTGTACGCGTCCTTCGCCAGGCCGAAGGCCTCGCGCGTCTCGACCGGCAGCCACTGGTCCCCGCGCTTGTAGAGCACGCGCCAGCTCCGAGGCACCCGGCACTCGCCCTGGCCGGTGTCGTCGAACCAGTAGACCGCCGTCTCCGAGACGCTGGCCTCGGCGGGGAAATCGTACTGCACCCACTCGGTGGACCCCTTCTTGGGCCACCAGTGGAAGTAGATCGCGGTGTGATCGTTCGAATCGGCGGGCTCGTACTGCTCGTTCAGGCCCTGGAGGCTCTTGCCGCCTTCGGAGCTCGAGGCCTTCGACGCCGACGCCAGCGTCGGCTCGGGTTCCGGCTTGGCCAGGTCGGGACGGCGCGCCAGCCACACCGCCATCTCCCCCCTGCCGCGGTGCGCCCAGCCGTAGTACGGGATGAGCGTCAGCGGCCTGGGCTCTGACAGCGTCGCCCCGTGTCGCAGCTTCACGGCCGAGGCCTTTCCGGTCACGGTCACGACGCCGTTCAGCAGGTCGGGCCGCCACTCGGAGGAGAGCGGCGTTTCGTCCGCGAGGATGAGGTTGGTCACGCGGCCGCCATTGTCGACGAACTCGGCGGCGTACACGAGCGGCCCCCGTTCGAGCGCAACGCGGCCTTCGTCGGCTTTGACCGCCGGGTGGGCCACGACCCTGCGGACCGGCATGGGCAGGTGCAGGTCAACGGTGTCGCCGGCCGCCCACTCGCGCTCGACGACCGCGAATCCCCGTTCGAGGCGGATGGGCACCAGCAGCCCGTTCACCTTCAGCGTCACCGTGTCGCGGACGGGTGCGAGGTTCCGGTAGAGATCACCCGGGACCGGGTGGCCCATGGCCCAGCCCGGCACCCGGAAGAACATCGCGAGCCTGCCCGCGCCCGCCTGGGACAGGCGAATCCTCACGTCGCCCTCCCAGGGGTAGCGGGTCTGCTGCTCGACGGTCACCGTCCCCCCGGGCATCGCCACGCGCGCGGTTCCCTGCACGAACAGGTTCACGAAGAGGCGGTTGCCCGACACGGCGTATGCGTGGCCCGGAATCGACAGCATGAACCGGGGGAGGTTGCTCGGGCAGCAGGCGCAGGCGAACCACGGGCTGCGTTCGTGCTGGCCGAGCGAGAGCAGCGGGTTCGGATAGAAGAACGTGTCGCCCTTCAGCGAGAGGCCCGACAGCATCGCGTTGTAGACCGCGCGTTCGTACACGTCGATATAGCGCGCGTCCTGATCGAGCAGAAACATGCGGTAGTTCCAGAGCGCGTTGGCGATGGACGCGCACGTTTCGGCGTACGCCGAGTTCGGCAGGTCGTAGGCGGGACCGAACCCCTCCCACGCCCCCGTCGCGCCGATGCCCCCCGTGAGGTAGAGCTTGCGGAGCACGACGTCTGCCCACAGGCGGTCGAGCGCCGCCACGTAGCGCGAGTCGTTCGTCAGCGCCGCCACGTCCGCCATGGCGGAATACATGTAGGCGGCCCGCACCGAATGGCCGACGGCCGCGTCCTGCTCCACGACCGGCTTGTGGTCCTGTGAGTACTCACCGTAGAGCTTGTGCCCGGCCGGGTTGCCTCGCTCGTCGAGAAAGAACTTCGCCAGGGCCAGGTGCCTGGGGTCCTTCGTCACGCGATAGAGCTTGACCAGCCCGAGCTCGATCTCCTGGTGCCCGGGCGGGTAGCGGAGCGCACCAGGCCCGAAGGTCTTCGCCACGAGGTCCGCGCTCCTGGCGGCGACGGCGAGGAGCGTCTGCTTGCCCGTGGCCTGGTAGTGCGCCACCGCGGCCTCGTAGAGGTGGCCGAGGTTGTAGAGCTCGTGGCTGTGCTCGAGGTTCGACCACCGCTCCTTCCCCGCCATCGCCATCGGCTTCGACGGATCGATGGTCCGGGCGGTGTACAGATAGCCGTCGGGCTCCTGCGCCCTGGCGATTCTCCCGATCAGCGTGTCCAGGTATCCATCGAGAGCCGCGTCGGGCTTGACCTGGAGGGCATAGGACGCCCCCTCGATGAGCTTGTACACATCGGAGTCGTCGAAGGCGTAGCGCGAGCAGAACTCCCCGGTGGCCTCCCGCGCCGCGATCTCGAAGTTCCTGATCCGCCCCGTCGCCTCGCTCTGGCGGAACGCCGCGCCAATGGTGACCGTGCGGACCGTCTCCAGGCGCGGCGCCCAGAACGCGTCCGCGAACGTCACACTGGTCATCGGCACCGGAGTGGTCGGATAGTCCGGGCCCTGGGCCGGGGACTGCGCCCCGCCCGCGGCGCCGCTGAGCGCCGCGGCGACCGCGCAGACAACAACCGCTCTTCGCATCATCGACTGCTCCCCGTGCGCCCCGCGAATCCGGGCCGCAGGGTGAATCTACAGCAGAAACGGTGGCGAAGGCGAGTGCCGCGCACGCGGCCCCGTGCTAGGCTGGAACGAGTCCGGTTGCGGCCGCGCCAACGCTCGGGGCGTCGGCCTGGACTCCCGAGAGGTGACGCCGGTGACCGACTCGCCCGCCTCGCTCGTCGACCAGCTGGCCCGGCTCCTGGAGTCGTCCGGCGACCGCCCGTCGTGGGACGACTACTTCATGGCGACGGCCGTGCTGATGGCGTCCCGGTCGGCGTGCGGACGCCTTCGCGTGGGCTGCGTGCTGGTCTCCGGCGGCGAGCACCGCAACCGGATCGTCGCGGCGGGCTACAACGGCTTCCTGCCGGGAACGCCGCACCAGTCGCGCGTGCGCGACGGGCACGAACAGGCCACGGTGCACGCCGAGCAGAACGCGATCGCGGACGCCGCGCGGCGCGGCGTCAGCGTCGCGGGCTCGACGGCTTACATCTCGCATTTCCCGTGCGTCGGCTGCGCGAAGATCCTGGCGGCCGCCGGCGTGCAGGTCATCAAGTATCACGTCGATTACGGCAACGATCCGCTGGTGCTCGACCTCCTGGCCGACGCCGGCGTCACCATCGCAAAGTACTGATACGGAGCGTCGTCAGTTCCGCGCATCAGCGCCGGGCGGCCGCCGCGCGCACGCCCTCGAGCCAGTCGCGCTCGAAGTCGGCAAAGGGCACCTGCACCCACGAGGTGAACGCCCGCTCGAAGTCGGCGCCGGCGCCGAGATCCCCGACGAGCCCCATCAGGCGGGAGGCGCCCACGCGCTCGAGGATGCCGAGCACCGCCAGCGCGCTGCCGGCGTAGGCCGCCGGCACGGCCGCCGGCGGCAGCGAGGCGAACGACCGGTCCAGCTGGCTCAAGGGCACGACCGCCCCGCGCGCGAGGTCCGTGCGCGCACGTTCCGTTCCGCCCGTCTCGAGCGCGGCGGCCAACCCCTCGTTCAGCCAGGCCGGCACGCCGCCTGCCGCCACGCCGTGCACGAGCGCATGAACGTACTCGTGGGTCAGCACCCGCTCGAACTCGCGCATGTCGGACAGGCCGCCCCTGATCGGCAGTCGGATGCGGCCGTCGAACAGTCCGCCGCTCCAGCCAGGCGTCCGCGTGACGTCGCGGAACTGCTGCTGGGTGTACAGGACCACGGTAATCGGTTCGCGCGGATAGGTCTGCAGGAAGTCGCCAATGCGGGCGTAGGCGCTCTCGAGGATGTCCACCGCCGCCGCGGCCGCCGCTTCCTCCGCCGGCCCCTCGAAGAGCACGAGGAAGTGGCCGCCGCGGGTCCGCCTGAACCCGTCGTGCAGCGCCGCCTCGTTCCGCCACTCCTCCACCCGCGCCTGCATGCGGGCCTGGTCGGGCGCGCGCACGAGGGCCGCCTCGAAGACGCGGATCGCCCCCTCGACGTCGCCGGCCTCGTACAGCATCGTGCCGAGCAGCTGCGACGCCGGGGTGAGCGCCGGGTCGATCTGCAGCGTCCGGGTCAGCAACTCCCGCGACCGCTGCGTCTGGCCCAGGCGACGCGCCGTGATCCCGGCGCCCAGGAGCAGCGCGGGATCGTCGGGCGCCGACGCGAGCGCGCGCGCGAAGGCGGCTTCGGCGTCCTTGAAGCGCCCGTCCTCGAGCGCCTGGAACGCCTCGCGCGCAGGGCCGGCCGGCGGGACCACGAGCGACACGGACTGCGCCGCGGCGCTCCCGGCCAGCACGAACAGCACGACGATGACGCCGAAGAGTCTCATGGCGAAAGCTGGGCGGCCAGGGCCCCGGGATCCGTCACCGGGGCCTGGCACGCGAAGTCCCTGCAGACGTACGCCGTCGCCCTGCCGCCGACGCACGGCATCGCCCCGACAAGCGGCGCGACGGCGGCGATGCGCCGTTGGCGCTCGCCGGGCGCGATCGGCACGATCACCGCGAAGGGGAGGTAGCGCGCCGCCACCACGCGTTCCAGGGCCTCTCGGTCGGCCCCGCCGGCCTCGCCGACGATCGCCACCTGCTGCACGCCCGCGTGCCAGGCCGAGAGCCCGGCCAGCATCATCGGGACACTGCGCCCCGCGCTGCGGATGCGCGCGCCCGCCCCCTCGAACGTCCGCTCGACGCGCGCGCGCCACACGGCGTCGCCCGTGAGATGCGCCAGCACAAGCAGGTTCGATACCGCCACCGATGTCGCCGACGGCTCGCTACCATCATAGTCGTCCTTCATCCGGACGATCACCGAAGGATCGGCGCCGGTCGTCGCGTACCAGCCGCCGGCGCCGTCGTCCCAGAACAACTCGTCCTGGCGCTGCTGGAGTTCCAGCGCCCATTCGAGCCACGCGGGGTCGCCGTCGGCCTGGAACAGTTCGAGCAAGCCCCACACCAGGCACGCGTAGTCTTCGGCGTACGCCTCAATCGCCACGTCACCGCCACGATACCGCCTGAACAGCGTCCGGGTGCCGGCCTGCCACACGGTCGCGTTCAGGAACGTGGCCGCCCGCCTGGCCGATTCGAGATGCGCCGGGTCCCGCAGCACGCGGAACGCCCTGGCAAACGCGGCGATCATCAAGCCGTTCCACGACGTGAGGATCTTGTCGTCGCGCAGCGGCCGCGGGCGCCGGTCCCGCGCCTCGTACATGATCCGGCGTGCCGCCGCGAGGCGGCGTTCGACGACAGGACGCTCGAGGCCCCGGGCCGAGGCGATCTCATCGATGGAGGCCGCCAGGTACAGGAGGTTCTTGCCCGTGAACTCGCCGTGCGGATCGAACGGCGCGTTGCCGCCGGGTTCGATGCCGAACCGCGACCGCGCCAGCTCGGCCTCGGCCCCGAGCAGCGACTCGACCTCGGCCGCCGGCCACAGGTAGAACGCCCCTTCCGACTTCTTCGCCCCGGGCGTCGCCGCGGCTTCCGGCGGCAGGCTGTCGGCGTCCTCGGCCGAGTAGAAGCCGCCGCGCGGATCGGTCATGTCGCGCGCGACATAACGCAGCGTGTCGTCTGCGACGCCGGCCAGGTCCGGGTCGCCGGTGGCCTGGTACGCTTCGAGGTACGCGAGCGCCAACTGCGCCTGGTCGTAGAGCATCTTCTCGAAGTGCGGCACGCGCCAGTCGGCGTCCACCGAGTACCGGTGGAATCCGCCGCCCACGTGGTCCCGCATGCCTCCGTCGGCCATCGCGCGCAGCGTGCGCCGCACCATGTCCAGGGCCCCCGCGTCACCCGTGCGCCTGGCCTCGCGCAGCAGGAAGCACAGCTCCGCGGGCCGCGGGAACTTGGGCGCGCTGCCGAATCCCCCCCGCCGCCGGTCGAAGGCGGTCTCGAAGTCCCGCACCGCCTCGGCGAGGACGCCGGGGCCAGGCACCGGCCCTGCCGGCGGCGGCGATCCCGCGGCGAAGCCGCGGAGGCGATCCGTGAGCGTCGCAGCCGAGTGCACGACGCGCTCGCGATCTTCCTGCCACGCCCGGCTGATCGTGTCGAGGACCGACGCGAAGCCGGGCCGCCCATAGCGGCCATCCGGCGGGAAGTACGTGCCGCCGTAGAAGGGCCGGAGGTCGGGCGTGAGCCAGACGCTCATCGGCCAGCCGCCGGAACCGGTGGTCGCCTGCACGAACAGCATGTAGACGCGATCCACATCCGGGCGTTCCTCGCGGTCCACCTTGATCGGCACGAACCGCGCGTTGAGGAGCCTGGCGATGCCCGGGTCCTCGAACGACTCGGACTCCATGACGTGGCACCAGTGGCAGGTGGCGTAGCCGATGGACAGGAAGATCGGCTTGTCTTCCCGGCGGGCGGCGGAGAAGGCCTCTTCGCCCCATGGGTACCAATCGACGGGATTGGAGGCGTGCTGGAGGAGATAGGGGCTCTTTTCCGATGCGAGGCGATTGGGCACGGTGATGCTACGACGCGTTCAGCGGCACGGCGGGTCCGCGGCGCTCACGCCGGAAGCGGGCGACCGCGGCCGTGAACTCGACGCCGTATAGGAGGATGACGGCGGAGATGTAGATCCAGATCAGGAACCACACCACCGTGGCGATGGACCCGTGAACGCTGGCGCGGGCCCACGAGCGCACGTACCAGGAGAAGCCCTCGTAGGCGACGCGCCAGAACACCGCGGTCAGCACGGCGCCCGGCCAGACATCGCGGAGCCGGACGGTCGTGTTGGGCACGAAGTAGAAGATGAGGCCGACAATCAGGACGAAGAGGAGAAACGTCGTCAGCTTGTTCCCCCACCCGGCGAGCGCCTGCAGCGCCGGCATCTGCGAGAACAGAATCGCCGACCACGGCGTGCCGCTCGCCTTCGACGCGCTGAGCACGAGCAGCGCGATGAAGAGCAGCATCACGGCCGTCGACATCATCAGCAGCGAGAACCAGCGGTGGCGCCAGAAGGAACGCGGGCGCTCGACCGCCCAGGCGTGGTTCACGGCGGTGCTGATGGCCCCGAACACGCCCTGGGACGCCCAGAGCAGGCCCAGCGCGCCGCCGATGCCGAGGCGGATGCGGGTCTGCGTGAGGGTTTCGATGTTGCCCGCCAGGAAGTCCGGCTGCGCCGGGAAGAAGCGCTGGATCCACAGGAGCACGTCGGCGCGGATCCCGCGCCCGGATTCGAACACGCCGAGCACGGACATCGACAGCAGCAGGAACGGCAGGAAGGACAGCAGGGCGTAATAGGCGATGGCCGCGGCGTGCGTGAGATCGTCGCTGCCGAACGCCACCTCGTGGACGCCGCGCCAGGCCGCGCGCCCCATCAGGATGCTGCCCTCGCGGAACTGGTCGGCCAGGCGCCGCAGGCGCCCGGTCGCCCAGCCCACGCCGATCGGGGTCGTCGGAGCGTCGGTCACCACTGGGGCCTGCAGGGAGCCGGTCAGTACCCGCGCGGCGGCCCGCCGCTCCAGGCCGGTTCGGACCTGGGCGTGATGCCCCGCCGCAGCTCGCTGACGGTCTGCAGCCCCTCGGCTGCCGCCAACCTCGCCTTCTCCGCCGCCGACCGGAGATGGCGCATCTCCCGCAGCAGATCGTCCATCCCCGGATCGAGGCGCTCCCGCAGGCGGCGCCCATCCTCGGTCAGGAAGAGGTAACCCGCCACGCCTCCGATGAGCGCGCCCAGACACGCCGACATCACCACCCGCGCCCGGTCCTCCACGCCGCCTCCTCACGCCGCGCGCAGCGCCGCGTGCCGACAACATACCGCAACCGGTATAATCGCCGCTACTCCTATGGACATTCTCCCGACGCACGTCGATGCCGGCAGCGCCGAGTTCGCGGACAACCGGCGGCACTTCGAGGGCCTGGTGGCCGACATGCGCGAGCGCCTGGCCATCGCCAGGGCCGGCGGCGGCCCGCGCTATCTGGCCCGCCACCGCGAACAGGGCAAGCTGCCGGTCCGCGAGCGCATCGAGCGGCTGCTCGACCCGTCGTCGCCGTTCCTGGAGCTGTCGCCTCTCGCAGCCTGGGGGATGTACGAGGGCGACGCGCCGGGCGCCGGCCTCGTGACCGGGATCGGACGGGTCTCCGGGCGCGAAGTCATGATCGTGGCGAACGACGCCACGGTGAAGGGCGGCACCTATTACCCGATCACCGTGAAGAAGCACCTGCGCGCCCAGGAGGTCGCCCTGCAGAACCGCCTGCCCTGCCTCTACCTCGTCGACTCGGGCGGGGCGTTCCTTCCGCTCCAGGCCGAGGTCTTCCCCGACCGCGATCACTTCGGCCGGATCTTCTTCAACCAGGCCCGCATGTCCGCGGCGCGCATCCCTCAGATCGCCGTGGTGATGGGATCGTGCACGGCTGGCGGCGCCTACGTCCCGGCGATGTCCGACGAGACGATCATCGTCACCGGCACGGGGACGATCTTCCTGGCCGGGCCTCCGCTCGTGAAGGCCGCCACGGGCGAAGAGGTGACGGCCGAGCAGCTCGGCGGCGCGGACGTGCACACCAGGCTCTCCGGGGTCGCCGACTATTTCGCCGACGATGACGACCACGCGATCAGGCTGGCGCGGACGATCGTGTCGACGCTGCACTCGGCCAAGACGCTGCCCGCGGACCTGACGAGCCCCGAGGCGCCGCTCTACGACCCGGCCGAGATCTACGGCATCGTGCCGAAGGACACCCGCCGGCCGTACGACGTCCGTGAGATCCTCGCGCGGATGGTGGACGGCTCGCGCTTCGACGAGTTCAAGGAGCGCTATGGCGCCACGCTCGTGACGGGGTTCGCCCGCGTGCACGGGTTCCTCGTGGGGTTCGTGGCGAACAACGGGGTGCTCTTCTCGGAGTCGGCCCTCAAGGCCACCCACTTCATCGAGCTCTGCAATCTGCGCGGCATCCCGCTCGTCTTCCTGCAGAACATCACGGGCTTCATCGTCGGGCGCCAGTACGAGCAGGCCGGCATCGCCAAGGACGGGGCCAAGATGGTGCACGCGGTGGCGAACTCGGTCGTCCCCACCTTCACCGTCCTCATCGGGGGCTCGTTCGGGGCCGGCAACTACGGCATGTGCGGCCGGGCCTACGATCCGAGGCTGCTCTGGATGTGGCCGAACGCGAGGATCTCCGTGATGGGCGCCGAGCAGGCGGCGGGCGTCCTGACGACGGTGAAGCGCGAGCAGTGCGCGCGCGAAGGCCGGGCCCTGTCGGTCGCCGAAGAAGAGGACATCCGGCGCCCGATTGTCGAGCAGTACGAGCGCGAGGGGTCGCCGTACTACGCCACCGCGCGGCTCTGGGACGACGGGCTGCTCGATCCGCTGCACACGAGGGACGCACTGGCGCTGGGGCTGTCGGCGGCGTACAACGCGCCGATCCCCGCAGCGCGCTTCGGCGTCTTCAGGATGTGACGATGACGTTCACCCACCTGCTGGTCCGCCGGGACGGCCCGGTCGAGCACCTGACGCTCGACCGCCCGGACGTCCGCAACGCGTTCAACGACGAGATGGTCGCCGAACTCTCGGAGTGGGCGGTGTCGCGGCACGCCGATCCCGGTCTCCGCGCGGCCGTGATGCGCGGCGCGGGCCCCGTCTTCTCGGCCGGCGGCGACCTCGCGTGGATGGCGAAGACGGTGGCCTACACGAGGGAGCAGAACCTCCGCGACGCCGACGCGCTCGCCCGGATGTACGACCGGCTCGACACGCTGCCCTTTCCACTCCTCGGCTGCGTGCACGGTGCGGCGCTCGGCGGGGGCTCCGGGCTGGCCGCGGTCTGCGACATCGTCATCGCGGCGCGCGATGCCGTGTTCGGATTCACCGAGGTCAGGCTCGGCATCGTGCCGGCAATCATCTCGCCGTTTGTCGTGGCCAAGGTTGGCCGGTCCGCCGCGCGCGAACTGTTCCTGACCGGCGCGCGCTTCTCCGCGGAGCGGGCGCGCGAGATCGGGCTGGTGCACGCGGTGGTCGACGCCGAAGCCCTGGAAGACGAGGCGCGGCGGATCGTCGACGGCATCCTCGCCTGCGGGCCGGAAGCCGTGGCCGCCGCCAAGGCGCTCATCCGGGGGGTGGCCGCAGGACCGTCGGCCGCCGCCAGGGAACTGGCCGTCGAAA
>Ga0316601_100002194_pt1 | contig 10007 bp, 8 predicted proteins | sample OWC_soil_day5_no_FD_207663 | JGI IMG/M metagenome (GOLD analysis project Ga0316601, IMG submission 207663) | Wetland soil microbial communities from Old Woman Creek delta, Ohio, United States - OWC_soil_day5_noCT | ecosystem: Environmental > Terrestrial > Soil > Wetlands | place: USA: Ohio...
CAGCAGGCCTGACGACCAACCGTCAGCGGCCGAGCGCGATGTCGAGCCGGGCGGCCTTCATCGCGTCGACCTTGATCGAGCGATGAGCGATGGTTGGGGCGCCATACTTGATCGCGCCGGTTCCGCCGCTCGGAAGCGGGGCCTGCCAGATCGTGACCTCGTAGCTGCCCGGTGCCAGCTCGTCGATCCGGAAGTGTCCATGATCGTCGGTGACCGCGTAGTAAGGCGTGTCGAGCGCGACCACCCAGGCGGGGGCGAGGGAGCCATCCGCTGCGTCGATCCGGGTCACCCCGGCCGCGACTTCCAGCGAAGCGCGGCCGGCTTCCTGAAGCTCGAGCAGCTTCGGCGCAGACGGCGCGTTCGTGACGACGATGCGAGCCTGGTGTGCGTCGCCGTGGATCGACAGCGCGGCGGGGAGCGGGGTCACGATCTGCAGCGTCGGGACCAGCGCACAGCCGCGCTTGATGACGAGGCCGCCTACGCTCGCCGGCAGACCCTCGTTGGGCAGAGGGCGTCCGATCTCGACGTGCTCGATGTAGACGAGGACGTCGGCGACGCCCCGGTCGGCGGCCATTCGCAGGCTCTCGATCGGGCCACATCCCGTCGCGCGCGGTGCAGGCACCGAACCCCGCCAGCTCACCACGCCCTCGATCGCGCCCGATAATCCCACCACCTGGTTGTACTTCGGTGTGCGATTCACCGACGGGTACGACCAGGTCGGCACGATGAAGCTCGCGTATCCCGAGCCGCCGTAGGGGCTCCCCCCGTACGCGTCATCGCCAGACGCGCGCTCGTGCTTGTGCAGCGCGCCGCGCCCGGACGATGCGAAGAGATCGTCGTCGGATTCCTCGGCGGTCATGAACCGCGTCGATGCCTTCGCGAGCTCGCCGTGCCCGTCGTCCTTGTCCCCGCCCGCCACCGGCGACAGCCTCGGTGGTGTCCCGCGGCAGGCGCTGCCGGCGATCACGGCGGCGATCACGGCGGCGAGGCGCATGGGATCAGGATGCAACGTCGTCGGCTCTGGAGCAATGCGAGTTCGGGGGTCAGGGGCTGCCGTAATAGGCATCCAGTTGCTGCGCCGCCACCGACATCAGCGCACGGGTGTCGGCGATCGAGATCGAGGTGGCATACGAGACGCGCGGGCCGGTGCGCGCGAACGACAGGTTGGCGATGACGCGGGCCGCTGCCTTGCCGATCGCGGCCTGGAGGACCCGGCTGTCGCCAATCCGCTGCTGAGCAGACAGCGCAGCGGCGATGAACTCGGCCGCGGCCGCGTCACTCCGGAACCGCATGTTGCCGCGCACGAGCCAGCCCTGCTTGACGAGCTCCATCGCGAGCGAGAGGCGATCGGGGGTCGGGAGGCTCTTCACGCCGAGCCCGAAGTCGTTGTCACCGAGCTCGAGCCGCTGGCCACCGAGCGCCACGGTGAGCACGAGCGCGGGCCCCCCTGGCGGGGGACCCTCGCCGTGGGGTGAAGCCGATCCTTGCTCCGCGCGGACCGACTTGGATCGATCCGGCTCGGGCCCGCGCGGGTCACCGGACTCGCTCTCGATCTTGCGGATGCCGGCGAGCCAGGGCGGCAGCTTGCCCGAGGCTTCGATGGCGTCGACCTCGCCGGGCGCCGCGGCGGTCAGCGCGCCGAGATCCGCCGGCTGCGCGAGCAGGAACCAGCCCTTGAACGGCGACAGGAATAGCCGCTTGTCGCCGGGGAACACCTTGCCCGTGCGCTTGCCGAGCAGGCCGCCCTTCGACGAGGACCAGGTCACCGAGGTCGTCGCGCCGAGGAAGTCGCGGAGTGCCGAGCGGGTCAGGTGCGTGTGCGCGACGAGCGTGGTGGCGGTGGCGTCGCGCGGCCGGGGCGTCGAGATCACCAGCGTGTCGAGCTTGTCGTAGATCTTGGCGTCGTGGCGTCCGAACAGCACGTGGTAGTCGGGCATCGGCCGGAGCAGGCGCTCGGTCTGGCCCGCCCACTCGGTGCCGCGCAGGCGATCGAACCGGATCAGCGCGGTGACCGTGTGACCCGCGGGAAAGTACCCGAGCAGGTTCGCCGCGGTCCCCGCCGTCGTCGGGGCGCCGTCCACCGCCGGCTCGTTCGTGGCGCCCGCCACCCCGGAGCCCGAGCCCGCCTCGGTCGCGAGCGCGCCGGACCCCGAGCCGATTCCGCCCACGCCCGACCCAGACCCGGCGCCACCTCCGTTCGAGCCCGAGCCCGAGCCCGAGCCCGAACCCAGCGCGACCTGCGTCGGGTCGCCGGCACCAGCGTCGGCAGCCGTCGCCACCGGCGCGCCGGCATCGTCCACCACCGCGACCAGCGCGCCATCGACGCCGGCATCGCCGAGCGCGACCATCACCTCGGCATCGGCGAGCGCGTCGGGCGGGTTCGGCGGTGCGTCGGTCGGTGCATCGGTCGGTGCGTCGGTCGGTGCGTCGACGCCGGCATCCGCGGGTGCGTCGACCCCGGCATCGAGCCCGGGGCCTTCCCCGGGGGAGGGCACCGTCGAGGCCGGTCCGGACTCGTCTGGCTTGCCCGCGAGATCCTGCTCGGGCGGCTTCGCGACCTCGGCCGGCAGCGCCTCGACCGGCGGCGGGGGCGGTGCGAGCTCGATATCGACGGTGTCGACCTCGTGACGATCCATCGGATCGCACGACCGCGACACGAGCACGGCGATCACCGCGTGCAGCAGGGCCGAGCAGGCGAGCGCGCGTCGAATCGAGCCACTTTGAATGACGAGGGGTTGCACGATTCTCGACGAGCGACCACCTCCGCAGTAGCATCCCCCAATGGCCGAGTCCAGCGAGCGGGAGCTCACGCCCGCGGAGGTCGCCTACATCGCGGCCGCGCGCGACACGGCCTTTGTCCTCTATCAAGGCGTCCGCACGCCGCACCGCAGCTGCGGGATCGCGCTCGCGGAGACGTTCGGACTGCCAACGCCTGCCTACCAGTCGCTCCGGCGCGGCGGGATCACCGGCAAGGGGGCGTGCGGCGCGATCCGCGCGGGCGAGCAGGTGCTCGGCGAGCTGCTGGGCGATCCCTCTCCGACCGGCGTGGTCACTCCCGAGCTGCGCGCGGCCGTGGGCTGGTACCAGGACGCCTGGCAGCGCCGGCTGTTTTCGACCACCGGCCCCGATCAGCCCGACATCATCTGCGATCATCTGGTGCGACCCCACGGCGACTTCGCCAGCGGGGCGCGCAAGACGTTCTGCACGAACCTGGCCGCGGAGGTCGCGGCACTCACCGCCGAGGCGCTCGTCCGATTCGCCAGCTCGCTACCCTCGATCGAAACTCTCGCTGTCGGGTCCACCCGGGTACCAGGAAAACCATGAAGCTCACGAAAGACCAGGTTGCCGCGGTGGTCAGCGAGGCCTCGCAGAAGATGGGCGATCCGAACTACTCCGCCGTGCTCGTCGGTGGGTTCGTCCAGAGCCAGACACCCGTCTCGCAGTTCATCAGCGCGCACGAGCGGGAGCTCGGAGGGGCCGAGTCGATCGTGACGGTGATCTTCCACTGCGCGCTGGTGGCACAGTGCTTCCAGCGCAGCGGCGGCAAGGTCCGGTCCCTCACCTACGAGGATCTCGATGCCGCCGCTCGCGGCGAGCCGCTGATCCGGCTCGAGCAGGCGCAGCTCCCGCTCCACGAGTTCATCAAGGCGAACATCGAGAACGAGGAAGCGCAGAAGCTCGTCGCGATGATCGCGCTCGCGATCGACAGCATGTCCTGATCCGCGGCACCCAGGCGAGAGGAGTCGTGATAAGCCTTCCGCCATGCCGAATCCGACCGCGACGTTCGAGACCTCGCTCGGTACGTTTACCGCCGAGATCTACCAGGACAAGATGCCCATCTCCGCGGGCAACTTCGTCAAGCTTGCCCAGATGGGGTTCTACGACGGGCTGCACTTCCACCGCGTGATCAAGGACTTCATGATCCAGTTCGGGTGCGAGCACTCGAAGGATCCGAACAGCCCGCGCTGCGGTACTGGTGACTCGCCGCTCGGTCGCGTGACGGACGAGCATCCGCCCGACCAGAAGCTCTCCAACGAGCCGGGCACGCTGTCGATGGCAAACACGGGCCGGCCGAACTCGGGCGGCGCGCAGTTCTTCATCAACACGGTCCACAACAGCTACCTCGACTGGTTCTCGCCGGGCCCGTCGAAGCACCCGGTGTTCGGCAAGATCACGTCGGGCATGGATGTGGTGAAGAAGATCGAGACCACGCCGACGTCCGGCGAGGGCAACCGCCCCAAGACGCCGATCAAGATGATCAAGGTGACGGTCAAGGAGTAGGCATCTGACCGCGCCCGTGCGCGGTCCGAGCAGCTGATGGGATTCCGCGAGATCGTCGCAGCAGCTCGCGGTCTGGCAATCGCCCTGAGCCTCGTCGTGACGGCGGGCGTCGCCGTCGCAGGCCCCGCGCGCACGGTCCGCGGCGTCGTGATCCGCGATGGGACTCCGACCCCGATCGCGGGTGCGTCCGTGCTGACCGATCGCGGCGAGATCGCGGTGACCGACGTCGACGGCTACTTCGCGCTCGAGGTCGCGCAGGGTGATCTCGAGCTGACGGTGGTCGCGACTGGCTACGTCACCCGGAGCGTCCGGATCGCGGACGGCACGCTCCGGATCGAGCTCGTCGCGGCGTCGGGCTCCGAGGTCATCGAGATCTCCGGCAAGGCGCCGGAGGAGACCAAGCCGCTGTCGTACAAGCTCACTGTCGACGAGATCCGGTCGATCCCTGGCGCGGGCAACGACATCCTGCGCGCCGCGACCATCTTGCCCGGCGTCGCGCGGATCCCGTTCTCGTTCGGAGGGCTGGTGCTGCGCGGGACCTCGCCGCGCGATACCGCGGTGTTCCTCGACGGGATCGAGGTGCCGATCGCGTTCCATTTCGGCGGGATCACCTCGTTCTACCCGAGCGGCGTGCTCGAGGACCTCACGGTGACGGCCGGCGGCTTCGATGCCTCGTACGGCCGGGCGAGCGGCGGCATCGTCACCCTGACGACCCGCGAGCCGCGCACCGATCGCTGGCGACTCGGCGGATCGATCGGGCTGTTCGACTCGTCGGTCCAGGCCGAGGGGCCCTGGCACAAGGGTGGGGTGCTGATCGGGCTGCGCCGCTCGTACTTCGACACGATCGCGGCGCCATTCGTCGCCGACGACATCCCGCTGCCGAGCTACTGGGACTTCCAGATCCGTACGACCTGGGGTGATCCGCGCAAGCGCGGCCGGATCACGCCGATGATCTTCAGCTCGATCGATCGGGTGGCGAGTGACGAGATCTCCCTGACGTCGATGTTCGTCCGCGCCGCCGTGCCGTACCTGCGGGTGTCGGGACGGACGACCCTGCGAGTCACGCCGTGGATCGGCGCGAACCTCCTGACGTTCGCCGAAACGTCCGACGACTCCGGCGAGGACACGTTCTCACGCCCGTTCTATCCGGGCGGGGTCCGCGCCGAGTTGCTGCGCGACACCGCGTGGGGCCACCTGCGTGGCGGGGTCGAGGTCGAGAGCGGATACCTCGCACAGACCCAGATCGGGATCACCGGATCCGACGGGCCGCGCAGCGTCAATGGCACCTCCACCCTCGGGTGGACCGATGTCGCGCTGTGGGGCGAGACCCGGTGGAAGCTCGACGGCGAGCGGTTCGCGGTGAAGCCCGGGGTCCGTCTCGAGACCTACGGGCTGACCGGCGAGCTGGTGATCGATCCGCGGCTCAACATCCACCAGCAGCTCACGCCGAACCTGACGCTGCGCCAGGCGATCGGCCGCTATCACGAGCCCCCGACGCCGGGAGACGTCGACCCGACCGATGGCAACCCGCGGCTCGACAGCTCGTACACCGACCAGGTGTCGCTCGGGATCGATACCGAGCTGCCGAGCGAGGTGCTCGCGTCGGTGACCGGGTTCTACAACGACGGTCGTGACCTCGGGGTGAAGGTGCGCAACCCTCGCCCCGGCTCCGAGGAACCGGAGCTGAACCTGGGGGGACTGGGGCCAACCTTCGAGCTGTTGCTCGAGAAGCAGCTCGGGTTCGCGATCTATCGCGAGAACATCGGGCGCGCGCGCAGCTACGGCGTCGAGGTGCTGCTCAAGCGGAATGTCGGGCGGTGGTTCACGCTGCTGTCGTACACGCTGTCGAAGTCCGAGCGCACCGACGACCCGCGCGTCCTCGTCGGCTGGCGACCGTTCGAGCTCGACCAGCGCCACAATCTCCAGCTCGCGGCCTCGGTCCAGCTGACCCGGTGGCGGCTCGGTGCCCGGCTGCAGCTCGTTTCTGGCAATCCCTACACCCCGGAGCGTTTCATCGGCGATCCGATCAACGGCGTGACCGTGCAGGATCCGTTCGGTGGCCAGCTCCCTGCCTTCGTGTCGCTCGATCTGCGGGCCGATCGCCGGTGGCACCGCTGCTGGGGCGACATCGTGTTCTACATCGACGTCCAGAACGCCACCAACCATCACAACGTCGAGGCGCGCGAGCTCGACTTCGAGACCAACGGCGAGCGCGACCTTGGCGGGCTGCCGATCATCCCGTTCCTCGGGGTCGAGTTCCGGCCACTGATCTAGTGGTCCCGCACCCCGCACACCCGCTCGCTCATCGGCTCCTCAGCTCGTCGATCGGTTCATCGCGATCGATCTCGACCACGTGCCGCCGACGTCGATCCCGCACGAGCTCATCGGCGGCGATGCGACGTCCGATCGACGCAGCGGTCGAGTTGTGGTTTGGCGGCTGCTGTAGCATCCTGGTGTCGGTACACGCGGCGGCCCAGGCTGTCCAAGCTCGGGATGCGAGGAGATCACATGCCGGTCGCGATACTCGATGGCGTCGACATCTACTACGAAGCGGAAGGTGAGCTGGGCGGGCGTCCGATCGTCTTGATCCCCGGCTTGGGAGACCAGCTGATCTGGTGGGATGAAACCTTCGTCACGGGCTTGGTCAGCCGCGGGTATCGTGTCCTCCGGTGTGATCCCCGCGACGTAGGACACTCGACCAAGTTCGACAAGGACTGTCCGGACCCGTGGGACGGCGTTCGCCAGATCCGGATCGGGCAACCGTTCACGATGCCCTACTCGATCGACGACATGGCCTCGGACATCATGCAGCTGATCGCCAGCCTTGGCCTGCCGACCGCCCACATCATGGGGAACTCATTGGGTGGAGCAATCGCGCGCTCGATCGCCCTCAACGCGCCCCACCAGGTGCGCAGCCTCATCACGGTGGGGACTCATACCGGCAATCTCGACATCCCCGCGACCGTCGGCATGACCGCGGCGCTCGAGGACTTGCTCGTGGCGCCGGTGCCACGGACGCGAGACGCCTTCATCGACTATCGCCTCCAGGTCTTGAGAAGCCTCTCGGGCCCGACCCCTCCGTTCTCCGAGCGCTACCACATCGAACGGGAGGGCCTGGCCTTCGAGCGTAGCGAGGACTCCCTGGGAAGGGGACGTCAGACGATCACCGCGATGCTGGACACCGAGGATCGAAGCGCGGCCCTCAAGAGCCTGAAGGTCCCATCGCTGTTCGTCTACGGAGCCTTCGACGTGTTCACGCCTCCCGAGGCTGCCGCGGACTATCGCAGGCTCGTGCCTCACGCTCGAATCGAGCTGCTTCTGGACGCAGGACATGTGCTGGGCACCGGCCACATCCCGACCCTGCTCGGACTTGTGCTGGACTTTCTCGAGACGGCCTAGGGTTAGATCCGGGGGAAGGTGGACGACGCTCCACCTCAGGCTTCACCCATCCGACCGAGCTTGCGCAGCTCCTCCAGCTGGTTGCGAAGCTGCAAATCCTCGAGATAGTCGCGAAGGCCGGGGCGGGCCTCGACGTAAGCGGACCACGCACCCTTCATGAACGCGTCGACGTCGAGATCGTGCTCCACGCAGAGCAGCGCGGCTTGCGCCAGCAGGTCACCGACCTCGACGTGCCATGGCCTCGACGGTCGTTCGGCCGCAGGCACGCGGGCCGGGAACACATCATCATGGGGGGCCGGTCCTCGTGGGCGATCTGGATTCTGCACGGCTTGCTCCTGACGCTTACCAAAAGCATCCGGCGTGCCGATCGCAACCCCCATTCGGGGAGGTTGGCGACGCTGCTGCCGTGTTCTCCCAGGTGTGCGATCCGCCCATCGAGTGAGCGCCGTCGCCTCCGAGATCATCGGAGTGGAGCGCACGCGGGTTCCACGTCGTCCCCTTCGGACAGGTCGAACCGCTCGTCGACCGCGCGCGCGGCAACCTCGTCCCGGGATCGCTGCGCGTCCCGATCTCGCGACCGTGCACGGCTCACGAGGACCTGGACATGACGTTCGAAGTCGTCGAATTCGCTCACCCGTGACCTCCAAGGGCTCCGCCCTGGCGGAGCGATGAACCGGGATCGGGCACGAGCAGCACGGCTGCGTGCGCGGGGATGGCGAGCCGGACCCGATCGAACACCGTCGGGGTGCCGTGGCCGCCGTAGCTCGGATGCTCGGTCGACCAGACGAGTCGCCAGCCGGTGCCGCCGGGCGGAGCGATCAGCGGCTCGGGCACGACCTCCTCCGCGAACCTGGATCCGAGGTTGACCAGTAACAAGCGGTCGCCGGTGCCGGCGGGCTGGCCATCGGGTGCAAAGAACCGCAGCGCGAGCGTGTGGTCGCCGAGCACGGCCCCATCGAGTGCGTCGGGGCGCGGATCGGTGAACGCGGGATCGTCGCGGCGCAGCCGGAGCAGGTCGCGGTGGAGCCGGACCCACGGATTGTCGAGCGAGCGCTCGGCGGGATCGAGCTTGCACGCGGCGAACGTCGACCGCGCGCATGGATCGGTCAGCGCGACGTGCGCCTCGGCGGTGGCGAGCCGCGGAAACAGCGCGCTGAGCGCGGCGCGGCCCGCGCGAATCGGCTCACGCAGATCCTCGCGGTGATCGACGAAGAAGCTCCACGGCCGGCGCGACCCCGTCTCCTGACCCTGGAACAGCATCGGCAACTCGGGCGAGAGCAGCAGCAGCGCGGTCATCGCGCGGAGCTGCGCGGGCTGGCAGATCGCGGCCAGCCGTTCGCCGAAGCCGAAATTGGCCGCTTGATCGTGATTGTCGAGGAAGTGGACGAACCGGGTCCGCGCGATGCCCCGCGTCGACGTGCCACGCGGATTGCGCTGCCACGGGGAGATCTGGCCCTGGTAGAGAAAGCCACGCTTGACCGCCGAGACGAGCTCCTGCGGGGTGCCGCGGTAGTCGTGGAGGTAGCCTTCGACGACGCCGGTCAGCACGACCCGCGCGGTGTGGTGGAAGTCATCGCTCCACACGGCATCGAGGGCGGCCGCTCCTTCGAGCAGCCCTGCATCCTGCGGCTCGTGCTCGCCGACCACGAAGATGGGTCGGCCGCGACCGGCTTGCCGAGCCCGCGTCGCGATCGCGCGCACCACGTGCTCGGGAGAGCGATCGTGGATCGCCTGGGTCGCGTCGAGGCGAAGCCCATCGAGATGGAACTCATCGATCCAGTAGCCGGCGTTCGTGACGAAGTACTCGCGCACGGGCGCGCTGTACGGGCCGTCGAAGTCGAGCGCCTCGCCCCACGCCGTCGCCTGATCGCTCTTGTAGTACGGCGACCACTCGAACATCACGTTGCCCGATGGACCGAAATGGTTGTAGACGACGTCGAGGATCACGGCGAGCCCACAGGCGTGCGCGCGATCGACGAACCTCCTCATGGTCTCCGGAGCGCCGTAGCACCGGGACGGTGCGAACAAGTTCACGCCGTCGTAGCCCCAGTTGTGATCGCCGGCGAAGTCGCCGACAGGCATCACCTCGAGCGTGGTGACGCCGAGCTCGGCGAGGAACGCCAGCTGCTCGGAGGCGGCGGCCCAGGTGCCCTCCGGGGTGAACGTGCCGAGGTGCATCTCGTACAGCACGTGGCGGTGCGCCTCGATCCCGCGCCAGCCAGCGTCGGTCCATGCGAACGCGGGGTCGACCAGCTCGGACGGTCCGAACGGCCCTTCGGGCTGGAAGCGTGACGCGGGATCGGGCCACAGCGCTGGTCCGTCGTCGA
>Ga0316601_100002195_pt1 | contig 10006 bp, 8 predicted proteins | sample OWC_soil_day5_no_FD_207663 | JGI IMG/M metagenome (GOLD analysis project Ga0316601, IMG submission 207663) | Wetland soil microbial communities from Old Woman Creek delta, Ohio, United States - OWC_soil_day5_noCT | ecosystem: Environmental > Terrestrial > Soil > Wetlands | place: USA: Ohio...
CGAGTTGCAGGAACAAATCGCCGGCGTCTCGGCGGTCAAAGCCTTCAACCGGGAACAGTATGAGGCACGGCGGTTCTATCGCAGTAGCCGGACCCTGCTCGACCTGACCCTGCGTAACGTGGCCCTGTCATCGGCCAACCAGGCGGCCACCACCCTGCTCACCAGCGTCGCGCCCCTGGCCGTCGTGTGCGTCGCGAGCACCATGATTTTGCACGGTAGGTTGAGCGTCGGAACGATGGTGGCGTTCTACGCCTATCTGGGCAGTCTGTACCTGCCGCTGCAGCGCTTCAGCGAATTGAGCGTGGTGGTGAGCAACTCGCTCGCCGCGATCGACCGCATTTTTGAATTGTTTGACATCCGACCGGAAGTGGCCGAGGCGCGCGACGCGCGCCCGCTCGCGCACGTGTCCGGGCGGGTGACGTTCCGCGATGTGGATTTCTCCTATCCGGCGCGGCGCAACGGCCACCCCGTGCTGTCGGATGTGAATCTGGATGTGCGCCCCGGCGAGACCATCGCCATTGTCGGCCGCAGCGGCGCCGGGAAGTCGACCTTGGTCTCTCTGATCCCGCGGTTCTATGATGTTTGCGCAGGGGCCGTGTCCATCGACGGGACGGATGTCCGGGCGCTGACGCTGGGTACGTTGCGGCAGCACATCGGCATCGTGCCGCAGGATCCCATTCTGTTCAGCGGGACCTTACAGGAAAATCTCTTGTACGGCCGGCCCGACGCCACGGAGGCGGAGGTGTTGGATGCGGCCAGGGCGGCGCATGCGGACGCGTTCATCGCGCAACTTCCCGACGGCTATCTCACCCTCGTGGGGGAGCGCGGCCTGCGGCTGTCCGGCGGTCAGCGTCAGCGCGTGGCCATCGCCCGCGCGTTCCTGAAGGATCCACCGATCCTCATCTTCGATGAGGCGACGGCGGCGCTCGACTCCGAGTCGGAGAACTTGATTCATGACGCGCTGCACCGTCTGATGGACGGGCGCACCACGCTCATCATTGCACACCGCCTATCGACGGTGATGAATGCGGACCGGATCGTGGTGATCGAGCAGGGAACCATCTGCGAGGTTGGCCGGCATGCGGAGTTGCTGGCGCGCCGCGGGGTCTACAGTCAGCTCTACGACGAGCAGTTCCGGCCGGTGCGGACTGCCGTCAGCGCCGGTGCGACCGCTTGAACGGACGCCTGCTGCGTGCGAGAAGCGACCGGATAGCTGTGATGGTTGAGGGATCCTGCCTGATATGAGATCGCCACTGGTGCGTTTTGCGCTGACCTTTTTTCTCTCGCTGCTGGCGTTCAGTGTGCTGAGTGTGGTGACCAACCTGCAGAACCACCTGCACCTGGTGGAGAATGCGTTTGCGGAATCCGCGACGTGGATGGCCAAGGTGAGCGGCAGTGCCGCCACGGTGGCCGACAATCTCATCACGGTGAAGGGATTGAGCCTCAACATCAACCACGAATGCACCGGAGTGTTCGTCCTCTTCGTGCTGGCGAGCTTCGTCGGCGCCTACCCGGCGCGCTTGCGCGCCAAAGTCGTCGGCATCGTGGTCGGTGTGTCGCTCTTGTCGCTGATCAACATCATTCGGATCGCCACCCTGGTGCGCGTGGTCGAGTTCTATCCCGGCTTGTTCACGTACTTTCACGAGTACGTCTGGCAGGGGGCGTTCCTCATGTTGGTAACCCTCTATGCCGTGACCTGGGTGGAATGGGTGCGCCGATGAAGTGGCGGTTTGCGGTCACCTTCTTGACAACCTTCGCCCTGCTGCTGGTGGTGTGGTGGTGGCTCGACGTTGCCGCGCTCTACCGACTGGCGGTGTTGCGGACGGTGCAGCTATTGAGTCCGTTCATGAACGGGTGGTGGTTGGAGGTGGACCAGCCCAACCCGTTGGGGGACGCCGTTTTCCGATCGGGCAGTCGGCAACTCGCCATGTTGCTGCAAGTGCCGGCCTTGTCGATGGGGTTGGTGCCACTGCTGTCGTTGGTAGTCGCCACGCCGGGGCTGGGACCGAAGCAAGCGGCATTGCGTTCGGCCGCGGGTGCCATGTTGTACTATCTGCTCGATGTCGCGGTGATCCTGGCATACCCATGGATCATGGATCGCCCCAACGTGGTGAAAGACACTTTGGGTGTCTTTAGCGGTCTACTGGCATTCGTGGTCGCGCCCCTCGGCTTGTGGTTTGTCGTCACCTACTCGGCCCTGCGACCGTTGTGGCAACTGACGGCCCGTCGGACAGATCCATCCGCAGCTCGATCTGCCCATCGGTAGCCGCGGTGGGGCGCGCTGCTTTCGCGCCGCTACACGCGCGCCGACGCGCCGGGCTTCAGTTCGATGATCTGGAGTCCCGGAATATCCGCGGTGGCTTCGCGCAACGCGGCCGGGCTGCCGGTGAGCGCCGGGAACGTGCCGAAATGCATCGGGATCACGCGCTTCACGCCGAGCAGTTTGATGGCGTGCGCGGCCAGGCGCGGCCCCATGGTGTACAGTCCGCCAATCGGGAGCAGGGCGATATCCGGGTGGAAGAGATCGCCAATGAGTTTCATATCGCCGAACACGTTCGTGTCCCCCGCGTGATACACGCGGGTACCATTCTCGAACTCGATGACATAGCCGCACGGGTCGCCGCCGTAGATGATCTGTCCGTTGTCCTGGATGCCGCAGGAGTGGTCCGCATGGACCATGGTGGCGGCGATGCCGGGGGCCACCTCGACCGTGCCGCCTTTGTTCATGCCGACGCAGTTTTCGACCCCTTTGCTTCCCAGCCAGACCGTGGTTTCGAAGATGGCGACCACGCTGGCGGGCTTCACCGCGCGTGCGATGTCGACCGCGTCGCCGATGTGGTCGAAATGGCCATGCGTGATGAGCATGGCATCCAACGGGCGAGGCTGTTTTTCCGCATCCGGACAGGCAGGGTTGTTCTGCACCCACGGGTCGATGAGCAGCGTCCGGCCGTTGACGCTGGTGATGCGAAAGGTGGAGTGGCCGAGCCAGGTCAGTTGCAGCGCGGGCGGTGCCATATCGGGCTCCTCTCTAGCGGGGATCCGAGCGGGGTCGAATCACGCGTCGCTTGCGGGGGCGGCGTCGGCTTGGACCGGGTGCTGCATCACGGCAGGCAAAGGCCGCGGGACTTCCGCCCGCACGGGCCGCTTGTACAAGCCGACGTAACGCGCCACCATGAGATATTTCTTGAAGTACCGGTTGGTCTCTTCTTCGTGTTCACTGACCGTCGTCGTGTCCACCGGTTCGAAGAAGCAGGTCGGGTCCTCTTGCATGTAGTCGCCGGTGTGGAAGTACGCCATCGCGCGACAGCCGCCGCACGTGTATTGGTACCGGCAGCGGCCACACCGGCCCTTCAGCTGACTCCGATCCAGAATCGTGGCGAACAGGTCGCTTTCATTGACCAGCCGATCGAGGGGTTTGTCACGAACGTTGCCAGCGGCGAGCACGTCGAGCATGACGGGGCAGACCGAGACGTCGCCTTCCGCGTTCAGCGTGAGCCAGGTGCCGGTCCAGCAGCCGATCGGTGGGTTGTGCGGCACCGTACCGTTGCGGATGCCGCCGGACACCTCGGCGTGCAATTCCGGCGAGAGGAAGAAAGGGGTGTAGCTGACGTAGCCGTTGACGTGGCGCCGCAGGACGGGATGGAATTTCTCCTTGAGGTCGCGCTGGTCGAAGGCGTTCTGGCTGAAGAACTCGCCCCCCGAGCCGCGCGCGACCAATGGCGAACGGTTGTACGAGATGCGCCGGTCCACGAGGTACTGGATCGTCCGGTCGAAGGTCTCGGCGTTGTGCTTGCCGATGGTCACAATCACGTGGCGATCGATCTGTAGCTCATCACAGAGGTCCAGGACTTCGAGGGTGCGGTCCGGGGCTGCATCCCGGCTGGCGGCATTGGCCTCGTCCATCGAATTGAGACCGAGGGCGATGGTGATCTTCCCACCGGTGGCCTCTTTGATCTGCAGCAAACGGTCGCGGGTCAACAGTTCGCCGTTGCTGCAGAGCTTGCACTGATAGCCCATCTCAACGGTTAGCCGGAAGAGATCGAACGCATCCTTGCGCAGCAAGAATTCACCGCCGCTCCAGCCAATGGCGAGGACGCCCAGGCGCTTCGCGGGCACGAGTACCAGATCGCGGATCTCGTCGAAGTTGAGCTCGGCTTTGCGGCTGGTCCGCACCCGCTCGGGCTGATTGCTACCTGCCATGCACACGGAACACTGCAAGTTACACAGTCGTGTGGCCTCGAAATAGATTGCGGGGAACTGATAGCGACGTTGCGGTGCGTCCACCTGATGAAACCTCCTGATGATGTGTCAATGCAAACGACGGTATTATACACAGACGGACACGGGCATCGTCAATGGTACCGAGCACACCCCGCCCCTCCCCATCTTGACGCCTCGTGCAAGCGGCCGGTATCTACGCGCCAAGGACAAGGGAACGTCATGGTGCGAACCATCGAGTGGCGCAACGAAACAGTGGTGATGATCGATCAGCGGCTGTTGCCCGGTCAGGAGGTATATCGAGTCTGCCACGATTACCGCGAGGTCGCACGTGCGATCAAGGATATGGTGATTCGCGGCGCGCCGGCGATCGGCGTGGCCGCCGCCTTCGGTATTGCCCTCGGCATGCGGCAGACGCGGCGCGATGTGCCGCGGCGTTTCGAGCGCGTCTGTAAAACATTCGCCGCCACTCGGCCGACCGCCGTCAACCTGTTCTGGGCCATCGACCGGATGCGCCGCACCTTCACTCGGGTACGGGCGCACGGTGTGGACGAGATCCGCGAGGCGTTGCTGCGCGAGGCCCGGGCCATCCACGACGAGGATATCGCGGCGAACCGTGCGTTGGGGCAGCACGGCGCCGCCTTGGTGCCGCGCGGCGCACAAGTGCTGACGCACTGCAACGCCGGCGCGTTGGCCACCGCCGGGTACGGGACGGCGCTCGGTGTCATTCGCGCCGCCCATGCGGCCGGCAAGCACATCTCGGTGATGGCGACGGAAACCCGGCCGTTCCTGCAGGGCGCGCGGCTGACCGCGTGGGAGTTGAAGGCCGACCGTATTCCGGTGACCTTGATCACCGACGGCATGGCCGGCCACTTCATGCGCGCCGGCAAGATTGCGTGCGTCATCGTGGGTGCCGATCGGGTGGCGGCCAACGGCGACGTCGCCAACAAGATCGGCACCTATGGGTTGGCGGCACTGGCTCACCGCCACCGCATCCCGTTCTTCGTTGCCGCGCCGACCTCGACGGTCGACCTGGCCTGCGCCGACGGCGATCACATTCCGATCGAAGATCGCGATCCGCGCGAGGTGACGCATATCGGTGATCGCCAGATCGCGCCCGCCGGTATCGCGGTTGCCAATCCCGCGTTCGACGTCACCCCCCACCAGCTGATCAGTGCGATCGTCACCGAGCGTGGTGTGGCGAGCGCTCCCTACAAGGGAAGCCTGCGCCGGCTCGTGCGCGGGCAGCGGCGGGAGCCGCGCCGCCGCGAGGCGTCGAGGCGCACGTGAACTCAGCAGCTCTGCGCGAGCGCCCGATGGGCCGCGCTCGGCAGTGCACACGCTGCGGGCTGACCGGGCGGGCGCCGCTGCCGCAGCCGCTCCAGGCGGGCGACCGCCGCCCGCACCGTCGCGGTGGGCAACGCGCCGTCGGCGATGCGCTGCGCGACGGCCTGGACGGCGCGTTCGGCCTGATGCAGATCCTGGCACACGAGCAGCGCGTCAGCGCCGGCTTGCAGCGTCGCGACCGCGGCCGCACCGATCGCGTGGTGGTCGGCGATCGCTCGCATTTCGAGGTCGTCGCTGACGATGACGCCGTCGAAGCACAGTTCAGTGCGCAGGAGATCCGTGAGAACGGCCGGGGACACCGTGGCCGGGCGTGTGGGGTCCAAAGCCGGATAGACGACGTGAGCCGTCATCAGCATCGGAATACCCGCCGCAATGGCGGCGCGGAAGGGAACCAGCTCAGTGCGCTCCAACTCTGCACGCGAGCGCCGGACGACCGGGAGTTCGAGATGCGAATCCGCTACCGTATCGCCGTGGCCGGGGAAATGCTTGCCGCAGGGGATCACTCCGCCGGCGAGCAAACCGCGCATCATGGCGATCCCACACTGGCTCACGACCGCGGGATCGCTGCTGAATGCCCGGTCGCCAATGATGGGATTGGCCGGGTTCGAATCCACGTCGAGCACCGGTGCGAAATTGAGGTCGATGCCGACGCTGCGGAGTTCCTCAGCCATGGCCTGCCCGACGCGGAAAGCAAGATTGGCATCACCGCTGTGGCCTACGCGTGCGACGGGTGGAAACTGGGTGAAGGGCTCTCCCAGCCGCAACACGCGGCCCCCCTCGTGGTCAATCGCCACCAGGGGGGCCGAGGGGAGGGCATGTAGGGCTGCGGTCAGTCGCGCAATCTGTGCCGGGGAATCGACGTTCCGGCGAAACAAGACGACACCGCCGATGTGGATCCGTTCGAGCAGCCGCTGCGTGTCCGGGTCGAGTTGCGGGCCGGGAATGCCCACGAGGAAGAGCCCGCCGATCTCGGCCGCAGTGACCCGTGTGTCGTGATGTGACATCGCCAACCGCCTTGCGCGTACCCCGCAGGCTGCCACCACTACCTGCTTGCTGGGCCGCAGCGCAAGGCACGCGCGGGGTCGTGACCTGCCGCTTTGGGTTACGACCGACCGGACTCCTCACGGATCTCGTACGTTAGACCGAACTGTCGCACGTGTTCCAGCACTGCCGGCGGATCGAACGCTGCGGCTGGTGCCAACACCCCGCTGCGGTCGAAGTTGTCGCCACACAACCACTCGGCACCACGCGCGGCCAGCACGGCGGTCAAACCGTACGGATCGTGGCCGTGCGCCAGCAGGCGGCGGTGACAGGCGGCGCCGGCGCGCACCCCGCGCACGTCGATGGCGATGTGGAACTCGTCGTGTGCGCGCGTCGCCTCGTCCGGGCCGTCCGTGCCCGTGCCGATGATGCCGTTGAACACGCGGGACAATGGCGACCTCAAGAGCGCCTGCAGGATGGGGGCGGTAGCGGAAATGACGCGCGCCGCGATCGGCGGCAGGCTCATGAACGTGCGCACCTCGCGCACGGTGAGATGGTGCGGAATGGTGATGATCTCCGCGCCCGGGAAACTCACTGCTGCCACGCGGCCGACCGGGCTGGGGAAGTTGACGGCGCGGACGTGCTGTGCGAGCCGCTCCTCCATCCACTTGCGGCCGGCATACACCTGGCCGGGGCGCTGCAGCATGCGCAAAACGGTGCGCTGTGTTCCCTGGCTCGCGTGAAAACGGGTCCGGTAGGTGATCTGAATCGTGCCGACGTCCCGAAACCCTTCCGCCGCGACGCTGGCTGCACAATCCGCCACGGCGATCTCAAATGCCTGGGCGGGTACGACCGCGACCCCCTGCTCCCGCGCGCGTTCGTCGTATGCCATCATAGCCCGCACAAACGGCTGTTCGCCCGTGGTGTCGAGGTAGTGGGCGCCGTGGGTGATCGCCGCCTGCACCACCGGCTCGCCGAGATCCGCGAAGGGACCGACGGTGTTGATGATGACCGCGCTGCGCCGTGCCAACCGTTCCAGCGCAGCGGGATCCCGCACGTCTGTTTCGATCAGGTCGAGTGCCCCCAGGTTTGTCGCCAGTTCCTGCAGCTTCGTACGCGAGCGTGCTGCGGCGAGGACGGGGACCTGACGCCGCTGCAGTTCCCGGACGATCAGCCGCCCCGTGTAGCCCGTGGCACCCAGCACCGCGATCGGTTTTTGCGCCATCGCTTGGTGCATAGCGGCCGCGCGGCAGGGGCGTCAACGTCGGTCGCGCCGCGGCGGGTTGCTTGACCGGGACCCCGACTCCCGATCTACTCGACCGCATGGACCCGACCCGTTGCGTGGTGACGTGGTGCTGGCTGGCGCTGGCTGCCACGGCATTCGGACAGACGTCCCGGCTCGCTCCGCTCGTCGCCCGCCAGGTTGAGGAGGGAGGTGAGTCGGAGGTGCTGGTGGTGTTCTCCGCGCCCGCATTGCCGCGTGCCAACGTGGCCGAGCGCCGGCGGGTCGTCGGGAAGAGCCGCGAGGCGCTGTTGTCGCGGCTCGCGGCGCCCGCTGTTCGCGTGCGCCATCAGTTCGAACTGGTCACCGGTTTCACGGCCACCGTCACGGCGCAGGGGGTGCGCCAACTCCTCGATGACCCCGGAGTGCTGCGGGTCGAGCCCATGCTGCGCGGCACTGCCGCCCTGGCGCAGAGTGTGCCGCAGATCCGCGCCGATGCCGTTCACCGCCGTGAGGACATGGGACAGGGGGTCACGGTCGCCATACTGGATACTGGCATCGAAGCGACGCATCCCGACCTGGCGGGGAGCCTCGTCGCGGAGGAATGCTTTTGCAGTCAGAACAAATGTTGTCCCGACGGCACCCCACGACAGTCTGGGCCGGGGAGCGCCGCCAGCAGTGCCGTGCACGGTACCCACGTGGCAGGGATCGTCGTGTCGAAGGGTATCATCGCGCCGCCGGGCGTGGCGCCCGGCGCGAAGGTGGTTGCCATCAAAGTGTTGGCCGACAACAATTCAGGATATCTGTCCGACTGGCTTGCAGCGCTCGACTGGATCGCTGCCAATCGCGCCGATATTCAGGTGGTCAACATGAGCCTGGCCAGTTACGATACCTATCCGGGCCAGTGCGACCAGGTGGCCAACCCGAACGGCTACGCCGTCCTGTTTGCGCAGGCAATCGAGCCGTTACGCGCACGGGGGACGCTGACGTTTGCGGCGTCCGGCAACAGCGGATTGGGTGATCAAATGACCATGCCCGCATGCGTCAGTGCGGCGGTGGCGGTTGGGGCGGTGACCAAGCAGGATACCGTGGCCACGTTTACCAACAGGAACGCCGGGCTCGCGCTCATGGCCCCCGGGCAGGCCATCATTTCGACCGGCCCCGGCCTCTCCATCTCGTTTGACAGCGGTACGTCGATGGCCACGCCGCACGCCACGGGGACGGCGGCGTTGTTGCTGGCACTGAATCCGGACCTGCAGGCGGACGCGCTTGCGAGCGTCCTCAAGTCCACGGGGGTGCCAATCTTCGACGCGTTGACGGGCTTGACCTTTCCGCGTCTCAACGCCTTGGCCGCGATGAACGCGGTGGTGAATGCCGTGCAGCCGATGGCTGGCGGCGGGCAGCGGCAGAGTGATTGCCTTGTCGAATGGGCGATTGCGCCGCCCGCGATTGCCAGTGCCTTGCCCTTTCCGAGCGCCGTGTGCCGCGACAATGATCCGGCGTGTGACGCGGACCCAATTCCTGGCCAATGTACCTTCACGGTCTCGGCCTGCTTCAACGTGCCCGATCGGCGAGTGCCGAGTTGCGCAGTTGATGCGTCGCTCGTGGGGTACGAGTTGCTCTCGCCACGCCCCAGCTCAGGGGCCGGGGGTGTCGACGTCGGCAATGCGGCGGCCATCCGCGCGGCGCTTCCGGCACTGCCCCTTGCCGATCAGAGTGTCTGTACCGCGCCCATTGCCTTCGTGGTACCAGTGGGGCGTGCGCCGGGCGTCGGCTGGATCCGCCTCTCCGCTACCGCCAGCGACGGGCGGATCGATCGCAACCGTGTGCGGCTGACCTGCCTGCCAGCGCAGCCGTAAGCACGGCCTTTGCAGCGTGCCGCGCGCACCGCTAAGGAGAGGAGGCGCTCGTTCGGAATCTGGGGACCGCCTTCGTATGACTTCGCAGGACCGCGATCGTGCCGGCCGCTTCATTCTCGTGCGCCATGGCGAGAGCGAGGGCAACCGCGACCGCACATTCACGCAAAGCCCCGAGGTGCCGTTGACCGATACGGGCCGCGCGCAAGCGCGGGCCACTGCGGACCGTATCGCGCGGCACTTTCGTCCCGCGCGCATTGTGGCCAGTCCCTTCGCGCGAGCCTGGCAGACGGCGGAGATCATCGGCGAGGTGCTGCGACTCGGGGTGCGGCCGGAAGCGGAACTGCGCGAGCAAGATTTCGGCGTCTTCGCCGGCCAGCCC
>Ga0316601_100002197_pt1 | contig 10001 bp, 8 predicted proteins | sample OWC_soil_day5_no_FD_207663 | JGI IMG/M metagenome (GOLD analysis project Ga0316601, IMG submission 207663) | Wetland soil microbial communities from Old Woman Creek delta, Ohio, United States - OWC_soil_day5_noCT | ecosystem: Environmental > Terrestrial > Soil > Wetlands | place: USA: Ohio...
CCCTGTGGGAGAGTAGGTCGTCGCCAGGTAATGTTCCGCGATAGCTCAACGGTGGAGCACTCGGCTGTTAACCGATAGGTTGAAGGTTCGAATCCTTTTCGCGGAGCCATATTTATGGTTTACTAGCTCAGTTGGTAGAGCACATGACTTTTAATCATGGTGTCCGGGGTTCGATTCCCCGGTAAGCCACCAAATAAAAAAGCACTTCTTAATGAAGTGTTTTTTTATTTCTATTTAACCCTTAATACCATTAAGCATTATAGATTTTTCACCTATGGAGTAGATATAAAGTCTATGAAGAGGCCTAGTCATAGCAACATAATAAGCTTAAACACGTTAATGTAATACGTCTAGTGGCAATTAATGTTTCATAGGTAATTCATCTAAACTTTTCAGCTCATATCCTTGGCTTTTCCATTCCGTAATTACATCATCTAATATTTCTGAATTGGTTTTTGACACTGCATGTAGTAGCATAATTCCACCATTGTGGGTTCTTTGCATAATACGTTTTTTTGCAGCTTCATGGGATGGCTGATTATTAGGAATCCAATCCATATAAGCGAAACTCCAAAATATAGTTTTATACCCGTAATTTTGAGTATATTGTAAGGATAACTCGCTATATTTACCCATTGGAGGTCTAAAATACTTAGACATTTTTTTGTTGGTAATTTTTTCGTATGCTTCTTCTACATCAGATAATTCTTTATTAAATACTTCTTTATCCTTTATCGAAGCCATTGAGGGGTGCCGAGCACTATGGTTACATACTAAGTGCCCTTCGCCTACCATTCTTTTAATTAATTCTGGATTAGAAGTAATATAGGGCTTTACAACGAAAAATGCTGCTTTTACATTATGTTTTTTTAAAACATCTAAAATCGGAGCGGTATATCCAGCTTCATAGCCCTCATCAAAAGTTAGATACAATACCTTTTTTGATGTATCTCCTAAATGAAAACACTCATAGTTTGATATAAGTTGTTTCGTTTCTTTAGGTCCATCAGGTGGAGTATTATCATTACGAGGCTGGAAATACCAATTATATTCTTTAGTACTTAATCCATCAAAGGTTTCATTATTACTAAAAACATTTTTTAAAAATTTTACTATAGCAGGGGTTTTTGGGCCATTGTCATTACAATATTCAATATATTGATTTTTAGGGTCTTCGGTTGGAATATTTCTTAAATCTTTGCTATAGGCAAGATTTGAAAAACAGCTTACTGAGAGCATTGAAGAAATAAGAATGCTTAATATTTTCCCTTTCACAAAATCACCTCTAGTTCATCATATTTGGATAAATTAATTTACAATTTAGTATGCTCAATAGATGTGTGTAGATATTCAAAAAGGAGATGTTTTGTCACTGGTAATTTTTATTAGCATTTCCATGGATACATTTACGATGGTTTATTAATTTCATAATTTCATAGTAAAAAATTAATAAAATCATGATTATAGTATAAGTAATTATATAAAAATCTTACTTTAAGGCTCATATTAATGTATACTATTAGTATGTCTACAGTGGAGGTGACTAAATGGAACTAAGGTTAGAACAACAAAGGATGATTCATAGCAAACCATTAAGATACAGTTTAATTAGAGGAATTGAAGGTTCAGGTAAAACAACTGCAGCCATTTATAGAAGTCTTTATTTAAAAAATCATTATTGTTTATATGAACAGGATAAAATATTAATGTTAGCGTCTAAAGAAGAAGATATAAATTTTATTAAAGACATATATGACATAGCAGAAGTAGAAACTAGGTTTGATTATTTAAGTCTATTTTCTAATAAAGAAAGAAAGGTTAATGTGGTTACATTAGAAAGCATTTTATATAGATATTATTTAGAATATAAAAATAAACATAAATTAAATCATGAACTAATTATAGACAATGATAAGAAAATGAGCATTATGAAAAATTGTATATTGGAGATTAAAAATATTTATCCAAAGTTAAAAATATTACATACCGACTATGCAGAATTTTTTATAGAAGAAGTAAAATGGATAAAAAGTTGCAATTACTTAAATGTTGATTTCTATTTAGAAGCAAATAGGCTAGGAAGAAAATGTGAAAGAGGGAAAGGACCGCAAAGAATTCATAAAAATTCTACTGCTAGAAAAGCGATATTTCACCTTATGCTTACATATAATGAAAAGCTTAAAGCGCAGAATTTAGTTGATAATGAAGACATTTATATATACGCTCTACAAATGGCAGAAAGCACAATGATGGACAAGTATTCTCATATTATAATTGATAAAAGTAATAATCTAACTAAAATACAGATAGATTTTGTTAACGCGATATTTAATGAGAATTCTTATTCTAGCATGATGTTTATTGTTGATACGGATATGGTACATGATACAAATTCATGGATGGTAAAAGGCAAAAGAGTTAACACTAAGCCTCTAGGAGAAAAAGTAAAAACTTATTTATTCAAAAATAAATATAATATACAAGAAAAACCTGTAAAAAATCACAAAGAAATAACAAGCACGAATTTAAATATTAACTCATTTGAGAATTTTCAATTTTGTGATATAAGGCATAACAGAGCATATGAATTTATGAGGGATTATAGTAGGATATCAGATATTCTAGTAAATGATGAAAAAGGCGACTATGAGTATATAAATGAGGAATTATTGGAACTACCCGTATATAGTGATATAGCAGCGGGTGAACCTATACTTATTAATTCTGAAATAGAAGGCAATTTTTACATTCCAAAGTATTGGTTAAAGGGAGTAAAAGATTCCTTCATTTTAAAGGTTAAAGGTGACAGTATGATTGGGGCTAATATTAACCATGGAGATTATGTTGTGATAAGACAGGAACATGCTGCAAATAATAATGATATTGTAGCCGTCGACATAGCTGGAAATGCTACATTGAAGAGACTTTCTATACAAAAGGATAGGATATTACTTATGCCAGAAAATGAAAAATATAAACCCATTGTAATAGATAGTGAGGATACCTACATTATAGGCACAGCTGTAGGAATTATAAAGCATAAAAATTAATTTTTCTGAAAGGAGTTTAATAGAGATGAAAATATTTTTTATTTCGGATATTCATGGCTCTTTATATTATTTAGAGAAGGCTTTAAAGCTTTATAAAGAAGAAGGGGCAAATTTTATAGTGGTTTTAGGTGATGCCTTATATCATGGGCCAAGAAACCCATTGCCAGAGCAGTACAATCCACAGGCTGTAGCAGGTCTTTTGAATCAATATAAAAATAAGATAATTGCTATTAGGGGAAATTGTGATAGTGAAGTAGATCAAATGCTCATAGAGTATCCTATGATGTCTGATTATTCAATAATATTGTACAATAATAGAAGGTTATTTTTGACTCATGGACACATATATAACGAGGATAATTTACCAAATTTAAGCGAAAATGATGTTTTGATACACGGACATACCCATGTTCCTGTAGCTAAAAAGCATAATAATATATATGTATTAAATCCAGGATCCGTAACTTTGCCTAAGGAAAATAACCCTAATTCTTATGCAATACTTGAGGATAATATATTTCAGATAAAAAATTTACAAGGCACTGTTATAAAAGAGATAAATTTATAAAAAATAATACCCCAGTAAACACTGGGGTATTAATACTTGTTTGATAACAAAAGTGCAACTTGTGCGAAAATAAAATTGCAACTAAACTTCTCTTCTCTTTTCATTTAAATATAGTAAGTACATACAAGCAGAAGCAAGGATACCAAAGAAGAATACAACAAGCCATGCGGAGTTAACCGCTCTATTTCTAATAAAGAAGCCCATCATAAAGGGACCAACTGCAAAGCCTGTGCCAGTAATTAAAGGGATAACGGCATTAAATCTACCTCTATGGGACATTGGTGTATGGTCGGCAATATATACTCCAGAATTAGTGGCAGATAGTATTTCACCAATTGTCCATATTATTGTAGAAATAACGAAGAATGTATAAGTCTTTGTAAAGAATAACATTCCGAAACCTATGGAGAAGAATAAACCCGCTAAGGTAATATTTAATATAGGTGTAATTTTTTTTGTTAAGGCAGCTATAACTGTGGTCATAGTAACCACAACTAGACCATTAATGGCCATTATAGAGCCATAAAGCTCTGGACCATTACTACTAAAAAGTTTCCTCATTTGCATTGGTGTAATGAAACTAAATTGAGAATACATGAATGAATAAATCATTGAAACTAGGGCAAAAGCTATAAGATAAGGCCTTTTTAAGAGCACACTTAGTAAGCTACCTTCTTGGGCACTTTCATTTTCATTATAAAACTGAGTATTGACTTTATCATCCGTATTTTCATTAGTGGGAAGGGTCTCTTCTACAAATACAGCAACTAGTATTAATGATAGTATAGTTGTAGCGGCATCGCCTAAAAATAAAAGTTTTAAATGGTGATTGTATAAGAAACCTGCAATTAGTGGTCCAAGGGAAAAGCCTACATTAATTCCTAAATATAAAAGTGAGTAGGCAGCTTTTCTATTTTCTGTATTTGTTAAATCTGCCATCATAGCGCTATTTGGTGGTTGGGCAGCCCCACCCAAAAAGGATGAAAGAATTAAAAGATATGGTATTATTATAGATTTACCAAGAAATGCACAGGGAATTAAACACAGTGCTGCTAAACTTTGAAAAACAATAATAATTTTTTTTCTACCAATATGATCCGCCAGCTTTCCGCCTATTAGTGAACCAGGTACAGAAGAAATGGCTGCCATCATTAAAAACAAACCTACAGTTTCAGTTCCTAGGCCTAAGTTTATAGTAAGAAAAAGTGTTAGAAAAGGATGAACAAAACTACCCATGCTATTAATAATTCTAGCAAAAAATATAACATAAATACTTTTAGGTAAGCCAGAGTAAGTTTTTAAAACATTTAAATTTTTCATTGGTTCCCCCTTATTTTTATGCGTTTGTAAGTTATAATAACTTTTAAAATATATTTTACTTATATTTTACTAAAATTCTATAAAAATTTCCAGGTATAATAATAAATAGTGATAAAATAAAAGGATAGCCAATTGGCTATCCACTGTTTGCTTTTACAAAACCTATTTTCGAAGGAAAAAGCTAAATTTATCCTTTTCTGCAGTTGAAATAGATATATTTCTTTTATGAAGTATATTACCAAATTCCTCAACTTGTCCATCACATACATAGCCATAGTCAGTTTTTCCATCTTCTACCCAACCCATAAATATATATGCATGTCCAGGTACACCAGGGTTTTCTGGCATATCCGTGGTGAAACATATATCTCCTTTTTCTAATTGGGTGAAGTCTGTATTCTTTTTCCAGTTCATAGAAACTAAATTCTTCATCAATTGCTTTACATTAGATGTGTCCTTTGAGATAGCATAAGTATTAGCTCTTAAAATTTCTGATAGGAGATATACAGTAACTCCCTTTTTACTTCCGTTGTTTAAAGCAATTGCATTTTTTAGGGCAGAGGTTCTATTTGCATCTACATCTAAATATTCAAAAATCTTACTTGGAGCTTGGACTGAAGCATCTGTTGAAGTTTTAAGAGAATTATTTTCGGTGGAAGAGCTATTAACCGTATTTTTTGTAATTACCCCACTTTCAGCTACATCTGTTTTGGGTTTCATGAAAGAGGTGTTCATTAATATAGAAAACATAATTACAGATACTATAACTATACCAAGTCCTAAAACAATTATATTATTCCTCAATTCGTTTTTATCGGCTAACGCATGCATTTCTTTTATGTATTTTTCACTTTCGTCATCATCTTTTAACTTAGATGTCCTTTTATACTCAATTTTAGAGTTATGCTTTTTTGACATGCTGTTATTTGAATACATTTTATTTATAATTTCACTATTTTCTTGATTTACTATTTTATCTTTATCTTTATTCATGTTTTCCTGCTCACAAATATAGGTAGGCATATTAATATTTAACCTATATTTTTGCAGCACCTCCCTTTGTTTTTAAATTGATTATATTAAAGCGATAACTTGAATAGTTATATTTAACACCTGCTTTTATACACTATAAGTATAACATATGAAGAGGTATTTGAGTACTATTTGTAGAAATTTAAAATAATTTAATATTATGTGAAATATATTACATTTATTGTGGGTATAATTTCCTTCTAATTATCAAATTACTTTATTTATGTACAATTTAAATTATAAGCAAAAGAAAACCTTGAAATAGTATAAATTATACAAAAATTCACATTATTTAATTTGAAATGGGTGTATAATATATAATTAAGGACAAGAGTTTTCTAAAGTCATAATATTATTTAGAAAAATTTTAAAGAAAGGTAGGTGAAAACCCTGCACTGTGGTTATTCATAAGGGAAAAATACTTGGAATAGCATAAATTTATAACTTTATATAAAAAACTGCCAAAATACACGCAGTGAAAGGCTATATTCTGTAGTAAAATTGTATGATACTACCATTCTGTTTAGGAATAGAATGCTAAAATTGTTTTGTTGCGATTTTAGGTAGCAGGTAATGGAATTGTCAAAGAAGAAAATTATATTTGCCATTTTAAGTTTTATATTAGTTTGCATTGTATCAGTGGCTACATATTTTTATCATTCATATCAAACGATAAAAGAGGATAATGGGAATATTACTAGTTATTCAGACGAAGGTGAAAGTAGCGATGCTGAAAATTTAAAATTGGAAAAGAAAAAAATATATAATGAGGTAAAGGGTATAACGAATATATTATTGCTAGGAATAGATGACAGAGGAACAAAAGAACCAACTAGGTCTGATACGATTATGATATTAACGTTAGATGCTAATAATAAAAAAATGAAGTTGACTTCAATAATGAGAGATACTTATGTAGAAATCCCTGGACATGGATTTCAAAAAATAAATCATGCTTTTGCCTACGGGGGAGTTAATTTAATGGCTAAAACAATTGAAAAAAATTTTGATTTAAGTTTGGACCGATATGTAAAAATAAATTTTGATGGATTTAAAGATTTAGCTGATTCAGTTGGTGGTTTAGATGTAAATATAAGCAATAATGAGGCATTGAACGAACTAAATAGATGTATTCTTCTAGAAATTTATGATAATCCTAAATCAGATTTAAAAAGGGTAAAAGATTTAACAGATAGAGCTGGGTTATTGAGACTTAGAGAAGAAGGAGCAGCTTTAATAAAGGATAACTCAAGGTTGTCAAAAGAAGAATATAATTATATTTCTGAAACTACAGGATTTGTTCAAAATATTGGGGATGTTCATTTAAATGGAACACAGCTTTTGGCTTTTTCTAGAATGAGACATGTAGGTGAAGGCGATTTTGAACGAAATGAAAGACAAAGAAATGTGGTAAATCTATTAATTGATAAATTAAAAGATACACCACAGATTAAATACCTTAGTATTGTAAATAAGCTATTACCATATGTTAAAACTAACATTGCTATTACAGATGCGCTTAATTTAGTGTATACATCCTATAAAATAAATAATTTTACTATGGAACAACTGCAGATACCTGCTACTAAGTTGAGTGATGGTAGAATATATAAAAATAAAGGCTGGGTATTGCTTATGAATAAAGAACAAAACACCAAGGTGTTAAAGGAGTTTATATTTGATAACATAAAATATGATGAAACTAAATATTCAACATTTAATTATAAAAAGTCGGAATATTACTCTGAAGTACCGTAATTCAGAAAGGAAGTAATGAGGTAATTAACGAAACTAAAAAGAAGGATATAAGTATTCAATAATTGAATTTGAATAATAAGAACAAGCCAGCGCTATAATGCTGGCTTTTGTAATTTTATATTGAAAATACAAAGTCAAAAGAATAATTCTAAGCTCCTGGGGGGTACTATTTAGCACGAAATTGTAGTATAATATATTTACTAATTAATAAGTGAGGGATAAATAATGCCTGTAAAAATAGTAACTGATAGTACCTCATATATAAGTGATGAGCTAAAGAAAAGATATGATATTTCTATAGTTTCATTGAGTGTTATTTTTGGAAATGAGGAGTTAAAAGAAATCAATATTGAAAATGAGAATTTTTACGAAAAACTAGATAAGAGCTTAAGTATTCCCACTTCATCACAACCATCTTTAGATGAAATGTACAACATACTAGAAAAGCATGTAAGAGATAATAATGAAGTGGTTGGGGTTTTTCTTTCTTCGGATATGAGTGGGACTTATTCAAATGCATGTCTTGCGAAAAGCATGATTCTTGAAAATTATCCAAATGCATTAATTGAGATCATAGATTCTAGATCTAATTGTATGCAATTAGGCTTTGCAGCATTAACAGCCGCGAAAGCAGCACATCAAGGAAAATCAATAGCTGAGGTAGTTTCCATAGTAAAAGATAATATAAAAAGAAGCAGATTTTTATTTATACCTGATACTTTAGAGTATCTAAAAAAAGGTGGCAGAATAGGTGGTGCTAGTGCACTGTTAGGGACTATTTTTCAAATCAAACCCATCCTTACTGTAGTAGATGGTAAAACAGAAATGTTTAATAAAGTAAGGACTAAAAAACGTGCCATACAAACTATGATTGATAAATTTATTGAAGACATAACTAAAAATGGACTAGGAGAGGTAATGATCCACCACATAAATGATGTGGAAGGTGCATTGGCTTTTGCAAAAATGGTTGAAGAAAAAATAGGTAAAAAAATAGAAATAGGTCCAATTGGGCCTGTAATAGGAACTCACGTTGGACCAGGCGCATTAGGTATTGTGTATTACACGGAGACAAATTTATAAAATAAATAAGCAAAGCCGTACTGTAAATATGCAGTGCGGCTTTGTTTATAAAATAATTAAATCATCATCTGCGAAGCTGTTCATCTTCTTCGAAGCTGCAATATTAAATAGTATGTTATGTTTTTAAGTAGCATTCTTAGTATATTTCTCTTAAAATAGTTAACGTTTCAAGTAAATTTTCAAGATGAAAGTTAAATACTATGTTTATATCGTTATTTATGTAAGAACAACAAAGTATATTTTCATTAAATAATTCATTTATTTTAAAACAGTTACTTTCCTTGAAATTGCAATTAGAAGGAGAATGGGTTAAGGTTAAAGAGTTTAGTATAATTAGGTGATTATAAGCGGTTTTTGAAGCATCTATAACTTTATTAATTTTAAATATGTGTTGGTTTTCGGAATTCTTATTTTGGATTTCACTTGAGTATAAGTCTAGTGATTTTTCTAATTTGGATATTTGGATGTTTAAGCTAGAAAGATTAACCCCAGCATTGAGATTAAACACCTCTTTAGATATTGCAAAAATATTATGAATCAAAATTTTCCCATCTTTATGTAAGTTATCTAAATATTTAGGGGGGTATATAAGATAGTTTACTAAAACTGATACAAATATCCCAATAAAAGTTTCTATAACCCTATTGATACTATAAAATAGAGGAGTGACTTGTGTAAGATTTGTCATTATCGCTAAAAAGACTACGCAGGCAATGCTAATAGAATTTTTTCTGTTAAAAAGGTTTGAAAAGTAAATTACAAATACTATTCCTATACTAGTAAGAAATATATTGTTAGGACTAATAAGTGCGAAAATTAACCCACAAAGTGCACCTATAATAGTACCAATCATTCTGTTTTTGCCAGTAGTAAAGGAATCATGTACAGTACTTTGCATTGTTATTACTGCAGCTATACATGCATAAAAGGGGAATGTATTATGAAATACTCTTAATATGATTATGCATAAAAAAACTGAAATTGCAGTTTTTATATTTCGCATACCTATTTTTTGCATATTATCGCCTCCTGGTTATTTTCTTAGGTAGATACACTATGGTGGACCATAAATAATATTAGATATATCTAATATGTTATCAAATCTCAATCAATTTGCAAATAAAAATTATTTTTAAGCATTGACAAATTATAAAATCTAAATTAAAATAAATAGAAATTAAAAATAAAAA
>Ga0316601_100002199_pt1 | contig 9996 bp, 8 predicted proteins | sample OWC_soil_day5_no_FD_207663 | JGI IMG/M metagenome (GOLD analysis project Ga0316601, IMG submission 207663) | Wetland soil microbial communities from Old Woman Creek delta, Ohio, United States - OWC_soil_day5_noCT | ecosystem: Environmental > Terrestrial > Soil > Wetlands | place: USA: Ohio...
TCCTTCACGTGCAAGCCGGAAAAATCGAACTCTCCTTTGCCGACACCGAGCTGAACGTCGAAAGAGATCGGAACAGCATCGCTGAACTTCAATGCCCATTCCCCCGCATGGAAATCCGACACATGGAACGAACCTTCGCTCCGTTCGGTGTCCTGTTCAAACTCTCCGAGCGTCAGATCCATGTAGCCCACCCGGTTGCGGATGGAATACTCCATTTTCATCCGGTTTTCTTTGCCGCCGAAATCCTGAACAACCACTATCTTCTCCGGTTCTCCCCGGGAGATCTTGAGAGTTCCGAACGAGGAGGTGAGTGTCACCTTCAACTCATTTTCTGTTGTCCTGCCAACTTCCGAGGTCCCATCCTCCTGCGCCTGCAGGAGGGCCCGGACGAAAAGAAGCGTTAGAAGGACAAACAACGCTGGATTTTTATGTAATTTGGCGCTTCGCATGTGGTCTGCCTCGATTACTAATACGCGCGGATGACGTCAGAGTTGCACTAAATGCGGCAGGGACATGGATTAAGGGAGGCGAGCAGGGTGAAGGACCCCTCTCATCCCCACTTTGTGCATCTTGTGGCCATCTTTATCAAGGCATCAACGGCCCAGGATGTCAGGAAAGCTCAATAATTGCGGATTTTGTGGCGGAGTTGCTTGTACAGGAGTTCCCGGGCCCTGAAGATATGCGCTTTTACGGTTCCGATGGGCAACTTCAGCATTTCGGCGATTTCTTCGTAGCTTCTCTCTTCCACGTGCCTGAGTTGAATGACCTTCCGGTACTTCTCCGGCAGCTTTGCAATGGCCTGGTTCAAGAGGACGGCCCTCTGATCACTGATGATGTCCTGGTCCGCCTCGCTCTCCTCATCGGGGAGTTCGAAAGGAATATCGCTGTCCTTTGAGTCGATCGGCTTGTCGATCGAATACATTTGAAGCTTGCGCCTGCGAATGTAGTCGATGCAGTTATTTGTGGCGATCTTGTACAGCCAGGTCGAGAAGGCATACTCCTCGTTGAACTTGCCGAGCGATCCAAAGGCCTTGATGAAGGCTTCCTGCGTCAGGTCCTCCACCTGTTGCCGGTCGCGCACCATCCGGAATATGAAGCTGAAGATCGCGTCATGGTATTTACGCATCAGTTTCTTGTACGCAAGGTCGTTGCCTGCAAGCGCCTCCTGGATCAACTGGGAATCTTCCGCGCGGGAATCCTGGCGTCGCTGGTCTTTGAGGTCTGCGGTGGGGGATGCAGGGGCGGGTCTATGTGACCGAACTGTCTTGGCCATCGGCCGGGAGAATAGCTGAAGCGCATGGAGACGGTTGAATTCTAAAAAATCTACAGAAAAGAGCCATAACTAGCAAGCGCGGCCACACGCCGCAGGTCTCCATCAGCGACAGGCTAAGTCTGGTTTTTCTCCGCTCGCCCCGGGCACCAGAGGTCCGAACAGTCCGCAGTTGCGACGTGACGTGACCCTCGACCCGGAGGGCCGAGGCGCGACGGGTTGGCAGACTATGACTCCGAAGGCTATAGGGAGAAATAGGAGAATCCGGCCGCAACAGGCACTCAAACGCCTTCTTACGGGTTTAACAAAAGAGTGTATGGTTGATTCGGCGGATGAAATTCTGTATGTTTCATTATGTTCCTAACGTTTGAAGGACTGGATTTCAGCGGCAAGACGACGCAGGCGAAACTTGTCGTTGAAAAACTCAGAATTCCGCCCGCCGGCAGCGGTATTTCACCCGGCGCGGTGCAGTTCATCCGGGAACCAGGAGGCACGCGCATCTCCGAACGCCTCCGGGACATCTTGCTCGACAAGAAAAACCTGGAGATGAGTCAAACGACGGAACTCCTGCTTTTCTCGGCAAGTCGGGCCCAACTGGTAGAAGAAGTGATAATCCCCGCCCTGCAGCGGGGAGAAACGGTTGTCTGCGACCGGTACTATGATTCCACCACGGCGTACCAGGGATATGGGCGCGGACTGGACCTTGCAACCATACATCGTATCAATACGGCGGCGACGTTCGGCCTGAAGCCGGACCTTACCGTTCTGGTGGATATCCCGGTGACAGAGATCGAACGACGGAAAGTTGCCGCAGGCCTCTCGTTCGATCGGATGGAAAGCGCCGGCAAATCGTTCTATGAGAGGGTCCGCAGTGGTTACCTGGATATTGCACGGGACGAACCCGGACGGTTCATCATCGTCGACGGCCTTAAATCGGTCCAGGATTTGGAAAAAGAAATATGGAGAGCGGTCGTATGCCTCGAGAATTCACAAAATCAAACGTTTGGCGGGGGAGTAAACAGATGAAGGGGACAGTGAAAGGCAATGGCCTGCAGAGGCACATCGTGGTCGCCGGAATTGTGCTCCTGGCTCTCTTTACCGGGGGATTCATGGCGGAATCCGATACGGATCTGTTTCTGAAAGTCAATAAAGGCATCGATCTCTTCGGACGGGTCTACAAGGAGATCACGCTCAACTATGTCGATGAAGTCGATCCGGAGAGATTCATGCAGGCCGGAATTGACGGGATGCTGGGAACGCTTGACCCGTATACTGTTTACATCGACAAAGAAAACGGGGATGAAGTCGATCTTCTGACCAACGGCAAGTATGGCGGGATCGGAGTCACCATCGGCGTGCGCGACGGTGCGATGAGGGTCATCAGCGTCATGGACGGCTATTCCGCGCAACGCCAGGGGCTTCTTCCCGGCGACGTCCTCCTTGAGGTTGGCGGTGTTTCCGTCACGTCCAGGAAGCCCGACGAGGTGAGAAATCTGACGCGCGGTGAACCGGGTACGGAAGTCACCGTCAAGGTTCAACGCGATGACGAGCCCTCCCCCCTGGAATTTGTTCTCGTCCGGCAGGAGATTCAGGTGAAGAACGTCACCTATGCCGAGTATGTCGACCAGGATATTGGCTACATCCGCCTTGAGCGTTTCTCACGGCGTGCCTCGGAGGAAGTCCGCCAGGCGATCAAGGATTTGAAATTGAAAGGCAACCTCAAAGGGCTTGTCCTGGATCTTCGCGGGAATCCCGGAGGTTTGCTGGACGCGGCGGTGGAAGTGGCGGGGAAGTTTCTTCCCCGGGGCAGCATGATCGTGAGCACCAAAGGACGGAGCCAGGAGACCGACAAGAAGTACTATTCAACGGAGGATCCGATTCTTCCTGCGGCGCCGATCATCATCCTGACCGACCGCGGAAGTGCCAGTGCAAGCGAGATTGTCTCAGGTGCGCTTCAGGATCTTGATCGAGCGGTGGTCGTTGGCACACGAACCTTTGGCAAAGGACTGGTGCAGACCATTCTCCCTCTGGACTATGGTGCCCAGCTCAAGATCACCACGGCGCGCTATTATACGCCCAGCGGCAGATGCATCCAGGAAATCGACTATATGCACAAAGACAAGAATGGCATCTTTGCCGTCATCCCGGACAGCCTCCGCAAGGAATTCAAGACCGCCCATGGCCGCAAGGTGTTCGAGCATGGCGGCGTGACTCCGGACTCCGTGGTAAGGGAATTGGATGAAGGGCCAATGGTGAAGGAACTTCAGCGCCGCTCGCTCTTCAACAAATTCGTGAACAAGTATGTGGCAGAACACAAGTTGACAGAGTTCAACGGACTCACGAAAGACATTCTCAGCGGCTTCCGCGCTTACCTGGACTCTCTCAAGTTCGATTACCAGGAGGACAGTGAGACGAAGGTCAAGGAACTACGCGACACAGCCGAGAAGACGCACTATAGCAAAGAGGTCCTCTCGGATATCGATCATTTGCTGGCGACATTCAAAAAAGAAAAAGTTCGCGGGTTTGACCGCTATAACGACCATATTGCCGATGAACTGAACATCGAATTCTCGGCGCGTCTCAAAGGGGAGCAGGGACGAATCAAGGCGTCGCTGGAAGATGACCTGCCGTTGAAAGCGGCGTTGGGTATGCTGAAGAATACCAGGATATACCAGGCAAAGATCGGAGGGTGAGGGGAAAAAAGGGGGCAACGGGTGTCTTTTCGCAGACCACGACCCCATCTTTCCAGAGAGGGAGCGCTTGTCGCGACGAAGCAGTCTCTCCTTACATGTGAGAGATTGTTACGCAGCGGCACGGCGCGGGGGAGTGGAGATAGCGGCTCCAACTGCGGTCGTATAGTCGTTCGGACTGGTTGAAGATCGATTCCATTCAAAGAAAACCCTCGAGGTGCCGTCCGTGGACATCCTCACCTTCCTGCTTCTCCTGGTTGCCGGATGTGCTGCCGGGTTCCTCGCCGGCTTTTTCGGAGTGGGCGGAGGAATTCTCCTCATCCCGATCCTGCTCTTCTATTATCAGACCACACCGATAACGTCGCTCGTCACGACGCATCTTGCCTTCGGCACCAGCCTCCTTATCATCATTTTCGCGTCTGCGTCGTCGGCATACCAGTATAACCGGGCACAGCATGTGATCTGGCGCGCCGTCTTGCTCCTGGGGGCTGCAAGTGCGGTGGGAGCCCTGGTCGGGTCGACCTTTGCGGCACTGCTGCCGGGACGCACGCTTCGGCAGATCTTCGCGGCCGTCCTGGTCATCGCTTCACTCCGGCTCCTGAGCCAGCCGAGCAAACCCAAAGGAAACCTCCCACCGGAGCTCGGGGCGCAGAAACTTCTTCCCGCCGGTCTCCTCATCGGAGTGATCTCTGCTCTCGCCGGCGTAGGAGGTGGAGTGTTTGCCATCCCGGTCATGTATTCGCTCTTTCGCTTTCCGCTGAAGAAGGCGCTTGGGACCTCAAGCGCCATGATCATCATCACCGCATTTTTCGGAGCCGTCGGCTATGCCATCAAAGGGTGGAACATGCAGGGGGTTCCACCTTATACGCTTGGCTACATCGATTACCTCACCGCCCTCCCGCTTATTCTCGGCTCCCTTCCCCTGGCAAACGTCGGGGCCAGGGTTGCGGACAAGACCAGGCCGGACACGCTCCGCAAGATCTTCGCCCTGCTCCTGATTATCATGGCGGCGAAGATGTTCCTTGGATAAAGACCCAATTGACAATTGTCAATTGACAATCGTCAATTGGAGACGCTTACATCACCAACGAGGGATAAACAACTATGGCCACGACTCGACAACTCATCGGCATTGTTCTCGCGCTTTTGTGCTCTGCGGCTCTTGTATTCGGCCAGAGCAGCGGCTTTGATGGTCTCCACATGGGCCTGAGCACGCTCTCACGCCTGTCACATGCGAAAACGCGTTCCATCAGCCCGGAAAATTTTACCGGGGAAAAAGGGAAAGGAGGAATGGCTACGGAAGGGACCGGCTCCCGGGCCGCGCGCGGACTCGGACAGGGATGGAAGGTCTCTCCTTCGGTCAGGATCGACTCGGGCACGACGTTCACACTGGCCGAGATCACCGGCCCGGGCGCGATCCAGCACATCTGGATGACCCCGACAGGGAAATGGCGCTTCTCCATCCTGCGCTTCTACTGGGATGGAGAGAAGGAACCGTCGGTCGAGGTGCCCGTGGGTGATTTCTTTGCCAACGGATGGGGGTCTTTTGCCGGGATCAAGTCGCTCCCCGTCTGTGTCAACCCCGGAAGCGCATTCAATTGTTACTGGGAGATGCCGTTCCGCAAGTCGTGCCGGATCACCATGGAGAACCTGGACGACAAATCCATGGTGCTCTACTATCAGATCGATTACACCCTCACGGAGATCCCCGCCGAGATGGCTTACTTCCACGCGCAGTTCCGGCGTACGAACCCGCTTCCGTTCAAGAGCGACTACACCATTCTCGATGGCGTGAAGGGGTGGGGGCACTACATCGGAACGTACCTGGCCTGGGGTGTGAACAATAACGGCTGGTGGGGAGAAGGGGAGATCAAGTTCTTCATGGACGGTGACGGCAAGTTCCCCACGATTTGCGGCACCGGCACGGAGGACTACTTCTGCGGCTCATACAACTTCGATCGTGAGGGGCGGTACCAGGAATTCAATAGCCCCTACTCGGGCCTCGCCCAGGTCATTCGTCCCGATGGCACCTACAGCTCCCAGCAGCGCTTCGGGCTCTACCGCTGGCACATCATGGACCCGATCAGGTTCGAGAAGGACCTGCGGGTGACGATCCAGGCGCTGGGCTGGCGGGGTGACGGGAGGTACTTGCCGCTGCAGGATGATATCGCTTCGGTGGCATACTGGTACCAGACCGAGCCGCATGCGGCCTTCCCGGAGGTGCCGCCGAGAGACTATCTGGAAGTACAGTGATGCAGTACTATGTAACCCGACCGTAGGGGGTCGGCACCTGTAGGACGGGACAGTGTCCCGTCCTACATGGGCCACCGAGATTCTCGGTCACGCCCAGAGAGCGGAGCCCGAGTTGCGCGAAAATCGTCTTTTCCCTAGCTCCCGAGCCTCAACCTGTTCCCGACTATCTCTGCTATTCGATCGAAATCCTCTGTTTTATTCACGAAGTCGACCTTCCCGGCCTCGATCACGAGGGCCGGGCCGAGGTTGTAGCGGCCGATCCATGATTCGTAGTGGCGGTTCAATTGCTCCAGGTATTCGCGCGCGATACTCTGCTCGTAGTCGCGCCCGCGCAGTGAGATCTGCTTGAGCAGTGTGTCCACGCTCGCCCGGAGATAGATGAGCAGGTCGGGAGCCTCGAGGTACTGCGTCATCACGCCATACAGCGCGACGTAGTTCTTGTAGTCGCGTTCGGACATCTTCCCGATCTCATACAGATTGCGTGCGAAGATCTCGGCATCCTCATAGATGACCCGGTCGAGCACTACGGACTCCTCTCCTTCCGTGATGGATTTGTGACAACGGAAGCGATTCGAGAGGAAATAGACCTGCAGGTGGAACGACCAGCGTTCCATGTCCGCGTAGAAATCGCTGAGATACGGGTTGTCTTCAACCGATTCAAAGAACGGCTTCCATCCGAAGTGGTCGCAGAGCAATTTCGTGAGGGATGACTTTCCTGACCCGATGTTGCCCGCGACGGCGACGAAGACCTTCTTGGTCCGATGCATGGAAATTCGAAGGGAAAAATGAGAGGAACAGGACTGAGAGAAATATAGAAGAAGGGAACAGAAGAAACAAGGACAAGAAAGCTGATCAAGCCCGGGAGAGGGCCAGCACGAAGCGCCACAGAGAAAACCGTAAGGAAACGGTTGGCCACAAAAAGCACAGGAGAGACAAAAGAGGTGTCAGTTGCCTTGACTTCCGTTTTGTCGTATGAGTCCCGCGCCTTTTGTGGCCATCGTTATGCTCAACATCTAGGCAAAGAGCCCCTCTGTTGGCTCTCCGTCCCCCCTCTGCCTAGTAACTGGATTCATTCAGTGCGACCTTCCCTTTGAACACCCGGTAAATGAAGATCGTGTATCCAATCACCAGCGGCATGCCGATGAGCGCGATGATCAGCATGACGGTGAGCGTGGCAGGTGTGGAGGACGCGTTCCGGATCGTAAGGCTGTAGTCCAGGTTCGTGACCGAGGGAACCAACCGCGGGAACAGGCTCACGGCGCTCAGGCCGATCATGGAAGCGATCAACATCGACGATGCCAGGAACGCCTTGAACAGGTTCTTTCCCTTCAGCAAGACCGGTATGGAGATCAGCGATGCAAGCAAGACGAGGAACAGGACCCAGAAGAGCGGGTTGACCAGCATTTCTTCAAACAGGAATGAGGAAACGAAGATGCTCGCCAGGGTGGCAAGCAAGTACAATCCCACGGTGCTCACCCAGAACGAGGAGGCAATGCCGATCATCCGGTCATGAAGCTCTCCTTCGGATTTGAGGGCCAGGTAGATGGCGCCATGCATGGTGAACAGGGTCAGGCTGAGGACGCCGATCAGGATTGCGTACGGGTTCAGAAGTCCCAGAAACGATCCGGTGAAGGTCCCGTGCTCATTAATAGGGATGCCGTGCAGGATATTGCCGAAGGCGACGCCGAAAAGGACGGCGGGAAGGAGGCTTCCAATGCCGAAGGCCCAATCCCACACCTTTTTCCATCGCGGAGAATCCACCTTGCCGCGGAACTCCATGGAAACGGCGCGGAAGATCAGCGCGACCAGCAGGAGCATGAGGGCAAGATAGAAGCCGCTGAAAACGGTGGCGTACACGATCGGGAATGCCGCGAACAGGGCGCCTCCTCCGGTGAGGAGCCACACTTCATTGCCGTCCCATACCGGCCCGATCGCATTCATCGAGATGCGCCGTTCCTGCTCGTTCTTCAGGAACAAGTGCAACACCCCGACACCGAGGTCGAATCCATCCAGAATGGCATAGCCGGTGATCAGCACGCCGACGAGAAGAAACCAGATTGTCTGAAGGTCCATTATGCGGTCACCTCCTTTTCAAGTCCGATTGATCCTTTACCATGCGCGGGCTCCGGTCCATGTTTCACCTTCCGTACCAACAAATAAATGTACAGAACTCCGAGCGCAAGGTAGACCAACCCGAACAGGATGATGGAGAAGAGAATCTCTCCCGCCGTCACCGTAATGGACGCGGCCTGGCTGGTGCGCAGGAGCCCGTACACGATCCAGGGCTGGCGGCCAACCTCCGCAACAATCCAGCCGAGTTGGCATGCGATGAGCGGGAGCGGGATCGACCAGATCATGAGCTTCAAGAGCTTCGGCCGGTCCCAGAGCGTCCCGCGATACAGATAGAGTGCCGCCACGGCCATCAAGAGGATGAAGTACGTTCCGAGAATGACCATGTTGTGGAATGAAACGAACGTCAACCAGAGAGGCGGGATCTCATCTGCCGGGAATTCGTTGATCCCTTTGATATGCGCATTGACGTCGCCGAAGGCGAGCCAGCTCAGGAGTCCGGAGATCTCGACCGTTCCTTTAAGTGCAGGCGGCATGCCCGTTGGCACGGCAAACAGGACGAGCGGCGCGCCACTCTGGCTTGTATACAGCCCTTCGATCGCCGCGAACTTCTCGGGCTGGGTGCGGGCGACCTGGCGGGCATGCTCGTGGCCGGAAGGGACGACTTCCAGCACGGAGAAGATCAGGCCGAAGATCACGGAAACGGCCATGGCCTTCTTTGCCACGTCGACCTCCTTCTTTTTGAGGAGAAGATACGCGGAGATGCCGGCCATGAAGAAGGCACCGCTGATCAGTGCCGCATCGACCGTGTGGAAATAGCGGACGAGGGTAGAGGGATTGAAAACTGCCTCGGCAAAGCTCGTCAACTCAGCGCGGCCATTTTGAACGACGTAACCGGCGGGAGTCTGTTGCCAGGAGTTGGCCACGATGATCCAGAACGCCGAGATGGTTGCGCCCACGGCGACCATCAGTGCGGAGAACCAGTGCACTCCTTTTGAGACGCGCCCGCGGCCGAAGAGGTAGAGGCCCAGAAATCCCGACTCCAGGAAGAAGGCGAAGACCCCTTCGGCTGCCAGGGGAGCGCCGAAGATGTCGCCCACGAACTTCGAATACTCCGCCCAATTGGTGCCGAACTGGAATTCCATAACGATTCCTGTGGCAACACCCACGGCAAACGTCAGGCCGAGGATCTTGCCGAAGAACTTCCCGATCCGCACGTAAACTTCATCCCTTGTCCTCCACCCGAGCGTTTCCACGACCACCAGCAGCCATGCCAGGCCGATGGTGATAGGAGGAAAGAGAAAGTGAAAGCCGATTGTCAGCGCGAACTGCAATCGAGCCAGGAACAGTGCGTCCATAGAGAGTCTCCTTAAGTTGGCGAGTACGTTGAAGCGATCCTGGAACCTTTCTGGTACCAGAATTACTGCGGCGCCGTCAGTTCTGCCAGCGTGCGCGAGCCAAGGATGCAACGCAGTGTTGTTGATGCTTCACACCAGACAGCGTGCACGGCGCACGACCGTGTGCGCCTGCAAAAGCGCGGATGCATGAGGCACTTGTTGAGGGCCAGGGGGCCTTCGACCAACTCGATGACGTCCAGGAGGGTGATCGCCCTGGCAGCCCTGGCCAGCGACACCCCTCCGCCTGCGCCTCGATGGGAACGAAGGAGTCCCCCCTTCGTCAGCTTCGCGATGATCTTGCGGAGGAATTTCTCAG
>Ga0316601_100002200_pt1 | contig 9994 bp, 7 predicted proteins | sample OWC_soil_day5_no_FD_207663 | JGI IMG/M metagenome (GOLD analysis project Ga0316601, IMG submission 207663) | Wetland soil microbial communities from Old Woman Creek delta, Ohio, United States - OWC_soil_day5_noCT | ecosystem: Environmental > Terrestrial > Soil > Wetlands | place: USA: Ohio...
GTATGGACGGGGCTCGAAAGGCGGCGAGGACGATGACGACCGCCCGACCTTCGAAAACTTCCTGACTAAGAAGGCAACCCTCTCCGACCACCTTCTCTGGCAGCTGCGCCTGAACGACTTCAGCGAGGCGGAATGCCTGGCCGGGACCCTGGTCATCGGGAATTTGAATGAAGACGGGTTGCTGCAGGTAGGGCTGGAGGAGATCGCCGCCCAAAGCGGCTTTAGCCTGGAAGAAGCGGAAACGGTCCTTCAAAAAATCCAAGCCTTCGATCCTCCGGGGGTGGCTGCACGGGATCTCCGCGAATGCCTCTTAATCCAGGCGCGCCAGCTCTACCCCCAGGATGCCGTGGTGCAGAAAATCATTGAGGAACACCTGCCCCAGCTGGCGAAAAAGGCCTATCAAGCCATCGTGAAAGACCTGAGGATCTCCATAGAGGAGGTCGGCCGGGCGGCGCGCCAGATCGGTGAACTGGAGCCCAAACCCGGGCGATATTACAGTGATGAAACAACTCCCTACATCACCCCGGACGTGTTCGTGTACAAGATCGGGGACGAGTATGTGGTCGTCCTCAACGAAGACGGGTTGCCCAAGCTGCGCATCAACCCGTATTATCGCGACATTCTCCGGGAGCGGCCCCAGGCCGCCGCGGGTGGCGCCAAGGAGTACATCAACGACAAGATCCGGTCCGCTCTCTGGCTCATCAAATCCATCCATCAGCGTCAGCGGACCGTGTACCGGGTGACAAAGTCCATCGTCAAGTTTCAGCGGGAGTTCCTGGACAAAGGCGTGGCGTTTCTGAAGCCGATGGTCCTCAAGGACGTGGCGCAGGATGTGGAAATGCACGAATCGACGATCAGCCGGGTCACCTCCAATAAGTACGTTCATACCCCGCAGGGGATCTTCGAGCTCAAGTACTTCTTCAACAGCAGCATCAACACCTCGCGGGGGGAAAACGTCGCTTCCGAGAGCGTAAAAGAAAAGATCCGCCAGATTCTGGCCAAAGAAGATTCCCAGAAGCCTTACAGCGACCAGGCGTTGGTAGAAATTCTGAAGAGACAGGACATCCTGATCGCCCGCCGCACGGTGACCAAGTATCGCGAGATACTTGGCGTTCCTCCTTCCACGGGAAGGAAGCAGATCCTATAAACCCACGAAATGATGGCGTGAGTATGGAAGTTTCCGTGACTTTTCCCAAAATGCTTACCACGATGACTCTTAATGCGGCTTCATTTTCCTCGTAGTAATTTGGATCAATAAGAAAATAGCGGATTACGTACCCCTTCAGTCACAGGTGGCCAGTCGCTATGAATGGAGGACCGGCGCAAAGGCCGAGAGGTGCCCTGGCCTGGGGGCCCGGCCGGTCCGCTTGGAATCATAAGGCGCTGGGATCTTCGGGGAGAGGGCGGGGGCCAAGGCCTCCCGCCCCCCATTTCGGAGAAGCGGTGTTTTCTTTGAGTCTCGGGTCATCCCGGCCGATGCTTCCGGCGCGTACCGCCCGAACCCCCAGGCCCCAACAAAACTTGTTCCGGGCCACCCGTGACTGAATGGGTACCGGATTACGTGCCAAACCCTGCAATCCGCAGATCATCCCGATTTAGCAGAGATGGGAATATTATCAACACTTTTTAAGTCTTTGAATTTTCAGGTAAAATAGCAGATAGGGAAAGCTGTAAAATTTAACCGTGCTCCCAGTATAGGAGTATCTTTTAAAGGAAGGAGGCTCTCTTTCATCGGTTTCCAGGCCCTGGTATGGGTTTAAGGTCATCCTTGGAGATCTCGGGAGTGCCGTAGATCGAGTCAAGGCCAATGTCCAGTATTTTGAGGTCCTCCATAAAGGGGCGGGTCCGGTACTCCCGTACTTCCTGAAACTTATTTAAAATCATTTTCATCGTCTCAGCAGCTTTCAGACACTGCTCAAGCATATTTTTCTTCTCGGATTCCGCGATATTCTCGTTCTTGGAGAGCATCTCCAGGTTATTAAGCATTGTCGTAAGGGGCCCGCCAAAGTGGTGGCAGGTCGCACCGACACTCTCCATCATCACCCGCTGGTTCTCCGCCTCAAGTAAATCCTTGCGCTGTTTCTCGATTTTCTGCTGCATCTTATATTTCTGGACGGCATTTGAGATGACCAGACGCAGGCTGTCTGGCGTAATCCGCCCCTTGACCAAGTAGTCCGAGACCCCAGCCTTCATGGCCTCGACCGCGACCTCTTCGGTACCATGGCCGGTTAGCATAATCACCGGTAGGGCGCAGCCTCCTTTGCGGATCTCGCGAAAGACTTCAAGCCCGGTCTCTGCCCCCAGTAAATAGTCCAGGAAGATCAAATCCACCTGGCAGCGCAGGGCTTCCGCACGTCCCGTTGGGACGTCGTTACAGACCAAAATCTTGATCTTCCACCCCTCGATTTCGTCGAGAAGACGGCGTAAGTTTTCGGCATCCGCCGGGTCGTCGTCAATGACCAGGATGGCGAATTTCCTCTTTTCCATGGTTCACTCCGTATGAGTCGGAAGGCCGAATTGTTCAATGACTTTCCCCCCCCTTTTTTTATGTGAAATCGTGAATCGGAAGTGAGCCCCTTTCCCAAGTTCAGAATCCACCCAGATTTTGCCCCTATGCCGCTCGACGATCCTGCGGCAGATGGTCAGTCCGAGTCCCGAGCCCTCGTACTCGGCCCGGCCGTGCAGCCGCCGGAAGGGCTGGAAAATCTCCTGGGCGTACTTGGGCTCGATCCCGATGCCGTTGTCTTTCACTCCAAAGATCTGCTCCCCATCTTTTTCTTCAAATGTCAAATGAATGATCGGGCACGGATCGCCGCTGAACTTCAAGGCATTGCCGATGAGATTCTGGTAGAGCTGCGTTAGTAAGGTCGAATCGCCCCAGACCTCAGGCAGTTTATCACGCGTGATTTGGGCTCCTCTTTGCTTCAGCCCGATGGCTAACGCTTCCAGGGCTCGGTCGGCGCACTCCCCAAGAGAGATCTTTTCTCTTTTTTTGGCTACTCTGCCCGCCCGTGAGAGCGCCAGGAGATCCTGGATGAGCTTTTGCATCCTATTGGCGGCATCGGTGAGGAAGGCAAAGTCCTTCCCCGCCCGCTCAGGCAGCGAATCGCCCAGATCCTTGCGCAGCAGTCCGCTAAACGCCACAATGATGCGGAGCGGTTCCTGCAAGTCGTGGCTGGCCGCGTTTATGAACTCCTCGATGTCGGCGTTAATGATGGCAAGCTTTCGATTCGCGCGTTCCAGCTGAGCGGTCCGATCCGCCAGCGCTTCCTCCACCCGCTTGCGCTCGGTGATATCGATGCAAAGTCCGTTAAAATGGAGGAGCCGCCCAAGATGGTCATACACGGGGGTGGAAATCGTTCGCACCCAGATCCATTCGTTGCGCAGCCGGTGGTGCCAGCGTACAACCTCGTCATAGGGCTCACGTGTTTCAAGAGACCGTTTATTGGCGGCAACAACGCGCGCCATGTCATCCGGATGGATTTCCTCGAACCAGGCACCGAAATTGTATACGTCAGTGATACCGGAGACATCCGTGATGGAGGGGCTAACCAGCACTACCCTTGCCCCGTATGGACTTGCCTCGTCCGGAACAGCCTGATAAATGAAAAACCCTTTTGCATTCATCAGGAGAGACTGCAAGTTCTGCGTGGCAACCCAGGCCTCGTCCTCCGCCTTCTTGCGCTCTGCGTCCGCTGTTTCCAGTTCCTGAATTCTCTTCTTGAGGGCGACAATCTCTGCGAGCGGTTCCTGATTTGCTCTGGATGGATCGTCCATCTGATACGCCTCCGTTGTGATAACGGTGTAATCTTATGATGGACAATTTAGGGTTTTAAATTTTCCACCAACAAAGAACCCGTCATGGATTTCCTTGGCTAACCCTTTTCTCTCCATCTCCTGGAGGGTCAAAAACTTGGAAGAGAGGTCCTGGAACCGTTCCTCTGACGCTCATCCTCTTCCACCCCCCGAGCATCCGGTCGTTTTACAGATGGGTCTTCTTACGGTGGGGAAAATACCCCTTTTATTTTAGGTTACAATAAGGATACCTTAGAGGGAATACAGTGTTTCCCGTATTTTTACCGGATAACCCTGCAATCCGCAGATCATCCCGATTTTAGCAGAGAATATTATCAACACCTTTTAAGTCTTTGAATTTTCAGGTAAACCAGCAGATCTGTAGCTCTGCCATTTCTCCCTCGTCCTTCAAGCTTCAAGAGCCAGGATTCTGCGTACAAGCTATTACATTGAAAGCCAATTCCCCCCACCCAGCGAATTCATTTTTTGGTCCCTTTTTCCATTTTGCAGGTATTTGTTACGTAATGACCAGTAGCCATTATGCCTTGGAAGGTCCCTTCCAATACTCTATCTTTAAGGACAAACTGATAATCATTACCTTTCACCTTAAATAATAGTTTTGGGTTTGGGCCGGGAATAAAATCGGCCAAGGCTGGCTCCTTTTCTCCTCTCGGTGGAATATAGGTGCATCGAGCTTTTGCATTTGCAGTATCAATCTCGTGAATTATTAATGTGTGAGGCGTATCCATTCCCAGCCAAACACCCTCCCATTCACCTATGAGGCCTTGTTTTTGTTCATCAAGGGGTTCTGCTTTTACCTGGATGACAAAAACCATAAGACATACGGTAGTCAAAATTCCTATGAAAGTAATGGCGAAAGTATTCCTGGTAACCATAATTATTCCCTCCCTACTTATTAATGCAAATTGGGAAGTGATAGCCATTATAAGAGGCACATTCGCAGGACAGAAAAGAAAGGCCCCAAAGGGTATTCTAACCCCCTTGGAGCCTTCATATTGGATCCTTCCGGGCACATACTTTCATACGCAACTCCAGAAGGTAAGAGACGTACGTTACTGGCTACGCCTCGACGGATCCGATCATAACGGTGACGCCACCGGTTGCGAATTTCGAAAGGTCAGCAACTGTAGCTTGCCCCTCAGCTGACCCCAGGGACTGTCCCATCTGAACTTGATCTGTAAAATAGAGCTCGGCCATGCGATAGAAGGCTGACTTTCCTCCATCCGGCCCGGTCACAAATTTGGTAAGCTCGATACGAGCCACACCCTTCATTTTAGCCGCAAGTGGCAAGTGAGTGCTTCCGTAGTACCTTTCGAAATCATCAGGACTCGTCGGATGGCCGTATAGCACAGTGACTTTCATCATTCGGATTTCCTCCTTTCTATTTCTGACGTTAGAAGGTTCGAGGTTTTTGTTGGGAGTTTTTTGTGAACGAAGGATGTCCTACAGCTCGAATGGTAGCAGGACCGTAAATTCTGTCAAGCGGTTTTTGGACTATCAAAAAGCGTCAAATTTATAACGCTTCACAATGAAGAGATACCATAGGTTGGGGCTGTTTTGGGACCACCACAAGTTGCGATTGCCAAACCCTGCAATCCGCAGGTCATCCCGATTTTGGCAGAGATGGGAATATTATCAACACTTTTTAAGTCTTTGAATTTCGTAATGATAGGCAGTCTGGCACCAGATTTTCAGGTATGGTTCGTGAAGGTTGAGCCTTGCAGCCAGGTCGGATACGGTTAACCCATCCTTTTTCTTATAAAGCGCTTCCCATATTCCGAGTTCGGCGCCAAGGTTGATCAGATGGATAGCGATGAACCCCTTTTCGAATGAGCGGATCTTTGCCATCTGGGTCTTTGCGTTTATCTCTTCCATGAATTACCCTCCTCTATCGATGGGAATAATGATTCCCCCATAATGGAATCCATCTAAAACAGAGCCCCCTCTCTTTTTGAGAATCGGGAGTCCGGCCTACCGGAACCCCCTTCTCAAGGGACACTCCAGAGGGTTTGGGGTTGAGCTAAATGAGGCTATAAATTTAGACCGCCTGATTTAAAAGGGCGAAGCGGGAGGTCCTCCAAAGGGAGTCTTTGAATCCCCTTGGAGCCCTCGTATTAGATCATTCGGGAAAATCCATTTCTAAACCCTCCAGAAGGATAAGTTTAGGTTATTGGATCACTCAATTGCCGGTAGGGCAAAGACGATGCCAAAATATCGAATCTCCAAATGCACTTTAGGACTAATCGAAAAGATGGAAAGTGAACTCAGGGATCCTATCTTTAACAAGGTGCGCGTTCGATTTCCACCTGCACCAGGCATGTATTGCAGGGGAAAGCTCCTGCGGGAGACTTTGCATCTTTGGTCAGGACGTTGACACATCCGCCGCGGTCGACTCCTTTTTCATCCGGGCGATACCAGGCGCCTGCCTCCAGGCTGACTACTCCCTGCATGATTTGATCCGTAACTTTGGCTGTGGTAATGAGTTGGCCGCGGTTATTATAAACTCTTACCCGATCGCCGTCCTTGATGTTCCTCGACCGCGCCTCCTTCGAACTGATCCACACGTTTAAATCATTCAGCCGCTTCAACTCGGGGATGTTGTCGAACATGGAATTTGACCTTCCGCGGGCGTGAGGAGTTATCAGCTGGAGGGGGTATTGGCGGGCGAGAGGATCCCGCGGGCCTTCCCAGGGCTCGATATATTGCGGGATGGGGGCAATGAGCGGGTTTTTCATATCGGCCAGCTTCTGGCTGTAAATTTCGATTTTTCCCGAAGGGGTCGGAAAGGAATTTTGTTGGGGGTTCTCGATCTCTTTCTGAAAAGCAACCCAGGGCTTTTCGTGTTTGACCTCAAAGAAGCTCTTCTCCTTCCAGGTTTCATATTCCGGCATTCCCGGCGTGGCCCCTAAAAACTCCTTCAGCCACTCTTCCTCCGATTTTTCGCGGTATCCCGATATGCCGAGACGATCGGCCAGCTCGCAAAAGATTTCCAGATCGGATTTGGCCTCCCCGACCGGCTCTATGACTTTGTTCATCGGGATAAATCCGGAGCCCATACTTGCCCAGGGCTGACCGATGTCTTCTCTTTCGAAGAAATGCGCGGCGGGAAGGATAAGGTCGGCATATCGGGCCGTCGGCGTCATGAAAAGCTCATGAACGACGATGAACTCCGGAGTCTCAAGGGCCCTCAGACCTTTATTCAGATTAAGGAGCTGGTTCAAAAGATTGCAGCCCACGATGTAAAGCAGCCTGATATCGCTCGCATATCCGCCTTCTTTCCCTTTCAACAGGGCATCATGAATATCGGACATATGGACGAGCGGCATCGTTTTGGGTGGAATCGGCAGGAATTTTTTCAGCGTGCCCACAGGCATACGGCCGGTTCCGCCGGACACATATCCGCCTCTGATGCCGATGTTGCCAGTCATGGCGGCAAGCGTTGAGGCGGCCCGGTGGTACTGTTCCCCGAAGGCCGTACGCCCCGGCGCCCAGCCGGCGCAGAGAGCGGCCGGTTTTAGATTGGCGTAATCCCGCGCCAGTCTTATGATTTCCTTTCGGGGCACTCCCGTGATCTCTTCGGCCCAGCCCGGGGTTTTGGGAACTCCGTCCTCCTTTCCCAGGACATAATGTTCGAATCGCTCGAAGCCCAGCGTATATGTTTCGAGAAAACGACGATCGAGAAGGTTTTCGGTAATCATGACATAAGCCATGGCCACAAGCAGAGCGGTATCCGTTCCCGGCCTAATCCGGATCCACTGTTCTGCAAGGCTGCGGCCGGAAGGGTTGAACTGGGGGTCGACGCAGATGATTTTAGCCCCGGCCTTTTTCGCCTGGGATAAGTAAAAAGCCGTATCCGGTCCGAAGCGGGTAACGAGAGGATTCCAGCCCCAGAGGATGATCAGTTTGGAATAAAGAAAATTATCCCGGGAATTGCCGGTGAAAAGAGTGCCGAAGGTGGCTTGGGATGAAAAAAGGGCCGCTTCCTGAGAAGTATTCCCGAAAGTTCCGGTGCACCCCCCGAAAAAAGAGAAAAAGCGCCGGGCCGTTCGGCCTGTGGTGCCATGAAGGGGGCCCTGCGAGCCCGAGTAGTCCACCAGCAAAATGGATTCGCATCCGAAACTCTCTTTCACCCGTTTTAATTGTCCGGATAAGGTTTCCAGAGCTTCCTCCCAGGAGATGGGAATAAACTCTCCACCTTCTCTCCGGCCCTTCCTTTTCAAAGGCCGGGTCAAACGGTCCCGAGCATAAACGACTTCTTTCTGGGAAAGCCCCCGGGGGCATGCTTTCAGGCTGGGCATCGGGCGTTCGTCGGTCTCGATGCGGGAGATTCTTCCGCCTGCCACGTGGACTTTCAGCAAGCATCGGGACCCGCAGTCCCAGGAGCAGGCGGTCGTCACTACTCGATCCGCGGAAGGGAGGTTAGCGTTATGGGCCATACGAGAGATCCTATTTTCTTTTGAAATTTATGAAAAGGGGCGAATTACTGCTTTCCCTGGTTTCGCAAAACCGTCTTAAGGACCTTGCCGGAGGGATTACGGGGCAGGGAGTCGACGAAGACCACCGACTTTGGCTTCTTATAGCCGGCCAGGTGAGCCTTGCAGTAATCCACCACCTCTTTTTCTTTCATGATGGCGCCTTTGCGCAGGACCACGAAGGCTTTCACGGACTCCCCCCAGAGAGGATCGGGGATCCCCACCACAGCCGCGTCTTGAATTTGCGGGTGGCGGTAAAGAACCTCTTCGAGCTCGCGGGGATAGATATTCTCTCCTCCGCTGATGATCAGGTCCTTTTTCCGGTCCACGATGTATACGAAACCTTCCTCGTCCATGCGCGCCAGGTCCCCTGTGTGCAGCCAGCCGCCGCGCAGGGCTTCCGCCGTCCCCTCGGGATCTTTATAATATCCTTTCATCACGTTTGGGCCGCGGCACGTCAGTTCGCCGACGATATTTGCGGGTACGGGCCGGTCCTGGTCGTCCACGATCCTTACCTCGAGGAAGGGCAAGGGGGGGCCTACGGATTCTTTCTTCCGCAGGGAGTCTTTGGCCTTGAGGATGCAGATGTTGGGAGAGCACTCCGTGCAGCCGTATACATCATAAATTCCCGGGACATTCGGGAAAAACCGAAGGAGTTTTTCCTTGGTCTCTTCGGGGAGGATGGAGGCGCCGGTGGTGCATTTGGTCACGGAACGGGTGTCGTATTCTTCTCTCCCCGGAAGGTTCAGAAGAAAATGGAACATGGCCGGGGCCCCGGATATGACCGTGACTTTCTCCCGGGAAATCATCTCCAGGACCTGGCGGGCATCGAACTCTTTGACGAGGATGCTCGTCCCGCCCAGGGCAACACGCAGGGTGAAATGGTTGTTCAAGGCCGCCGTGTGGTAGAGGGGACCGACAACCAGGGAGACTTCGTCTTCCTTCTCCTCTCGGCCGAGGATGGTATTGAACATGTTCCAGAGAACATTCCGGTGGGTGATCACGGCGCCTTTCGGCTTTCCCGTGGTTCCCGAGGTGTACATGATCTGGCAGTCGTCGTCCTCGGAAAGGGGCACCGGGGGTTCGGTATCCGGAGAACCCTTCAGAAGGTCCTCATATTTTTGGAATCCCGAAGCCGGCAAGGCTCCGGCGGTGAAGAAAAAATCGACTTTGGAAAGGGCGGAACGGATGCTCTGAACGAGGCTGTGGAACTCTTTCCCGAAGAAAAAAAAGCGACTGTCCGATTGGTTGAGGATATAAGCGGCTTCTTCGCCGACGAAACGAAAGTTGACCGGAACGAAAACGCCCCCGGCCTTGAGCGCGGCGAAATAGGTTTCAACAAAAGGGATGGAGTTGAAGAAGAGGGCGGCGACCTTATCGCCTTTTTTCAACCCGAGCCCAAGAAGGACGTGGGCCAGTTGATTCACCCGGCTGTTAAAGGCCCGATAGCTGAGCCGCTCCGCTCCGCAGATCAGAGCAGTGTGCTCCGGGTACTTGCGCGCCGCGAGCGTGAGGATTTGACCCATATCCATTGGGATCCCGACCTCCAGCCTTATGTTTATCGGCGAAAATCTGCGTTTCCGCGCCCCATTACATTTCAATAAGAGCTTTGACAACCCCTGTTTCCGGCTGGAGCCAGGATTCGAAGCGGGCGATCACCTCATTCATTTTGGCCCGGTGGGTGATGAGAATCTTCCCGCTGGCCT
>Ga0316601_100002203_pt1 | contig 9990 bp, 8 predicted proteins | sample OWC_soil_day5_no_FD_207663 | JGI IMG/M metagenome (GOLD analysis project Ga0316601, IMG submission 207663) | Wetland soil microbial communities from Old Woman Creek delta, Ohio, United States - OWC_soil_day5_noCT | ecosystem: Environmental > Terrestrial > Soil > Wetlands | place: USA: Ohio...
TCGGGCTTGACGTCCCGGTGCACGAGGCCCGAGTCGTGCGCGGCCGCGAGCCCTTCGCCCGCCGCGGCCAGCGCGTCGAGGATCTCGCGCCGACCGCGTGGCGCCTCGGCGAGCCACGCCCGCAACGTGGTGCCGGGGACGTACTCCATCGCCACGAACGGGCGACCTGCGAGCTCCCCGACCTCGAACACGGTGACGACGTTCGGGTGCGCGAGCTTCGCCATCGCGATCGCCTCGCGGCGCAGGCGGTCCGACGCGGCGATCGTGCGATGGAGCTTGAGCGCGACCTCGCGATCGAGCGAGCGATCGCGCGCGCGGTAGACCGTGCCCATCCCACCGGCCCCGAGCACCGCGTCGACGACGTAGCGGTCCGCGATCACCGTCCCGCGGACGAGCACGGGCTGGATCGAGGGCGCCGCGAGAGCCTGCCCGAGCGCCTCCTCGAGCGAGTCGAGAGGACCTGGCGTCGCGTCGTCGTCCTCCTCCATCGCGCCGACATCCTACCTCGAGCGATACTCGCCGCGCGTGCGTGACCTCGTCCTCGAGATCCTCGTGGCCATCGGCCTCGTGCTCCTCGGCATGCTCGCCGTCTACCTGATCGCGGGCGATCGCGCCTGGTCGATCGATGGCGACCTGGCGTATGCGATCGGTGCGCTCGTGTTCAGCGTCCCGGCGATCTTGATCCTCGAGCGCCGCCGCCGCCGGAAGCTGTGAGCCCTAGAACTGATCGCCGGGGCCGCACATGTACATGTCGATGTGGACCTCGTACGTGGCCTCGGGGCACGTCGCGACGTAGAGGTCGATGATCGAGCCGCAGCGGCCGCCCGCGCCGACGTTGCCGCGGCGGCTACCGGCGACCTGGCCGCGGCCGGTGAAGGCCTTGGAACCGTCGGCGCAGCTGGTGTTCAAGAGCCACGCCTGCTGCTGCGGGATGCCGCAGACCTCGATCGCCTTGTCCTTGGTCGTCGGCGCATCCGTGAACTTCCCGGCGCCGGCGCCGTAGCGGCCCGCGGCCTGCGCGTCCGTCAGGACATACGGACCGTACTCGTCGGGGTGGTTCGCGCACGCCGCCCTGGGCTCCTCGACGGGGGCGGCGGGCGCGGCGGGCACGGCGACCGGCTCGGTCGGGACAGCGTTCGCCGGAGACGTGGGTTGCGGGCTCGAGCCGCCGCACGCGGCGGCGACGAGGACGAGGCAGGGCAGGGTGGGGAACGCTCGCTTCACGGCGAGGAATCTACTAGGTTCGCCGCGCCATGGGCACCGAGCCGACCATCGTCCACGCCGACGGACGCGTCGAACTGACCGCTCCCGAGCAGCTCGAGCAGTCCCCGCTCTATAACGAGGACCTCGCGCCCGTGCCGGTCGCGAAGCGGACGTGGTCGACGTGGGACTACGCCGCGCTGTGGATCTCGATGGCGCACTGCATCCCGACGTACACGATGGCGTCGGGCCTGATCGGCAACGGCATGAGCTGGTGGCAGGCGCTCGGGACGATCCTGCTCGGTAACCTGATCGTCCTCGCCCCGATCCTCCTCAACTCGCACGCCGGGACGAAGTACGGCATTCCCTTTCCGGTGTTCGCGCGCGCCGCGTACGGCACCGTCGGCTCGAACCTGCCGGCGTTGATGCGCGCGCTGATCGCGTGCGGCTGGTTCGGGATCAACGCGTGGATCGGCGGCTATGCGCTGCAGACGTTCTTCGTGTCGATCGCGCCGGCGTGGCGCGATGCGCTCGGATCGCTGCACGGGTTCCCCGTCACGCAGTGGATCTCGTTCCTGCTGTTCTGGGGCCTCAACATCCTGATCGTCTATCGCGGCATGGAGCTGGTCCGGAAGCTCGAGCGGTTCGCAGCGCCGTTCGTGCTCGTGATGACCGCGGTCCTCGTCGGCTGGGCGATCTGGAAGGCCGGCGGCCTCGGGCCGATCATGGCGAGCAGTGGCCGGCTGACCACCAGGGACGACTTCCTGCGCGTGTTCATCCCGTCGCTGACCGCGACGATCGGCTTCTGGTCGACGCTGTCGCTCAACATGCCGGACTTCACGCGCTACGGACGGTCGCAGCGCGAGCAGGCGATCGGCCAGATCGTCGCGTTGCCGTCGACGATGACCGTGTTCGCCGCGATGGGGATCGTGATCACCTCGGCGACGGTGCTGATCTTCGGACGTTCGATCGCCGATCCGATCGAGCTCGGTGGGCTGTTCGACAACCGGCTGATCGTCGGCGTCGTGATGTTCACGATCGTCGTCGCGACGCTCGCGGTCAACATCGCGGCGAACGTCGTGTCGCCGGCGAACGACTTCGCGAACGCGTTCCCCGGCAAGATCGACTTCAAGCGCGGCGGCCTGATCACCGGCCTCGTCGGGATCGCGATGATGCCGTGGGAGCTGCTCAAGAACCCGGAGCGCTACATCAACGGCTGGCTCGTCGGCTACTCGGGCTCGCTCGGGGCGGTCGCCGGCGTGCTGATCGTCGACTACTGGATCCTGCGCAAGAAGGAGCTCGACCTGGCATCGCTGTACCGCCCCGATGGCGCCTATCGCTACTCCAACGGGTGGAACATGGCGGCGGTGTGGGCAACGCTCGCCGGGGCGGGGATCGCCCTCCTGGGGGCGTTCTGGGCCCCGATGAAGCCGATCTACGACTGGTCGTGGTTCGTCGGGTTCGGGCTCGCCGGCGGGCTCTACTGGGTGCTCATGCGTGGTCGCATCGCACCTCCGCGCCGAGGACAACAGTCCGAGCTACCCAAGGCTGTGGTTCACAACCCCCCTGCGCCGCCGCCGGACTGACGGGGCCGCGAGTAGATCCGGGCCTCTCGGCGCGTACGGTTGTGGTCGCCGCGGGGCACGCCCCGTGCAACGCTAAACGGGGTGAGCCGAACGACGACCGGTGACCGCCTCATCGCGGGATCTCGGATCGGGGACTACGGGATCGAGCAGGAGCTCGGGATCGAGGAGACCGGCGTGGTCTACCTCGGCCGACACGTCGTTCTTCCCCGCCACGCCGCGCTCAAGGTGATGCACGCGAGCGACGCGTGGATCAAGTCGGTCGCCGTCCAGATGCTCCGCGAGGCCTGTCTCGTCGAGGCGCTCTCGCACCCCGGCATCCCGCGGATCTACGAGTGCGGCGTGCTGACCGACAAGCGACCGTGGACCGCGTTCGAGTACATCGACGGTGACTCGGTCGGCTCGCTGATCGCCGAGACGCCGATGGCGGTCGCCGACGTCGTCGTGCTCGTGCGCGACGTCGCCGACATCCTCGACCACATCCACCAGCGCGGCATCGTGCACCGCAAGCTGACCGCCGAGGCGGTGATTCGCACGCCCACCCGCCGGTTCCCCGTCGCGATCCGGCAGTGGGGCCACGCGTGCACGCTCGATCACGCCGCGAAGTCCCGCATCGAGCCGCGCGACGACGTCCACCAGCTCGGCAAGATCGCGTTCCGCGCGCTGACCGGTGCGCGTCCCGCGACCAACGGCTCGACGTCCGATCGTTATCCCGGCGCCCCGCACGATGTCGCCACGCTGGTCGACACCATGCTCTCGAAGGACCCGCCATCGAGCGCCGAGGTCCGCGATCGAGCGAAGTGGCTCGCCGACACCCTCGAGCTGGTCCCCGCGCTCGACAAGCCGCGATGGACGCCGCCGCACGGCCTCAACGACTCCGTCCCGACCGACCTCGAGGAGGTCGGCTCGGGCTTCACGATCCGGATCGCCGGCCGCACGCCCACCCGCCGCTAGGGCGTCGTTCGCCGGGGTCGGCCAGCCCCGTCGACAACCGACCCCCGGCCTCGCAGGGCGCAACCCCGCGAGATGAGCGGCGCGATGCGGGGCACGCACCATGCACCATCGCTCCGCGTGGAGCGCTTTCTACCCGGCGATCGTCTCGGTCCGTATCAGGTCGAGCGCGAGCTCGGCGCGACGCGAACCAGTGTGCTCTACCAGGTCGCTCACCTCGTCCTGCCCCGACGCGCCGTGCTCAAGGTCGTGCACCCCCAGAGTCAGCCCCTGGGGGTGCAGCTCCTTCGCGAGGCGTGCATCATCGCCGCGCTCCAGCATCCGGGCGTCCCGACGCTCTACGAGTCCGGCGTCCTGCCGGATCGCCGGCCGTGGTTCGTGCTCGAGCGCGTGGAGGGACAGAACCTCGCCGAGGTGATCGCGCGCGGCCCGATGGATCCGCTCGAGGCGGGCGCGCTCGTCCGCGATCTCGCCGACGTGCTCGCTCACATCCATCGCCGCGGCGTGCTCCAGCTCGGGCTTCGCCCCGATCGGATCCTGCTGACGCCGGAGCGCCGGTTCCCGCTGTGCATCGCGGACTGGAGCGAGGCGCGCACGCACGATGCACCGGTCGTGGTCCCGCTCGCCGGGACCAGCTCGTACCACGCGCCGGAGATCCGTCGGGGGGACGCGGTCGACGATCGGGCCGACGTGTTCGCTCTCGGCGTGATCGGCTACATGGCGCTGACCGGCGTCAAGCCGTTCCCCGCGGGCTGCACCGTCCACGTCCCGACGCGCGAGCGCTGCCCGACGGCGCCGCGCGAGCTCGCGAACCTGATCGATCAGATGCTGTCTCCCGATCGGTTTGACCGGCCGAGTGCGGCCGAGATCCACACGGAGCTCGCGGAGATGGTCACCGACGTGATCGCCGTCGTCGAGCTGCCGACCGCCGCCGCACCGGTGCGGATCCGCAAGCCGAAGTGGACCCCGGCGATCCCGATCTTCACGACCGAGCTCGATCTGGGCGACCTGCTTCCCGTCGAGGTCGACGAGGGCTGGGACTAGCGGCGCTCAGCTGCGCTACGGGCACGCCAGCGCGACGCTCCGCGGGGTCCGCGGATTCGTCACGCCATCACCGAGCTCGCCGAACCGATCGTTGCCCCAGCAGTGGACCGAGCCGTCGGTCTTGGTCGCGCAGCCAAACGTGTTGCCCATGTTGGCGGCCGCGACGCCTGTGATCGTGGCCTGCCCCGCGGTCGAGCGATCGGCGTAGCTGCCGTCGCCGAGCTGACCGACGGTGCCGGCTCCCCAGCACCACAGCGTGTTGTCGGTCCGCACGGCACAGCTGTGCTCGTAGCCCACGGCGAGGCTCGTCGCGCTGGTCAGGTTGACGACCTGCACCGGCACGCTCTGGTTGACGGCGTTGCCGTTGCCGAGCCGACCGTTGAGGTTGTAACCCCAGCACCACACCGTGTTGTCGGTGCTGCGCCGCGCGCAGGTGAACTGACCGAGCCCGGCGATCTCGGCGACGTTGGTCAGGGTCGACACGGTCACCGGGACGTTGCTCGTCACGATCATCCCATTCCCGAGCTCGCCCTCGACGTTGTAGCCCCAGCAGCTGATCTGGGCGTCCGCCCGGAGCGCGCACGTGTGCTGATCGCCCGCGGCGATCTGGAGGATGCCCGCCGGCAGGCCGGTCGGCGTGACGGGCACGAGCGAGTCCAGGCTCGCGCTGTTGCCGAGCTGCCCTTGCGTGCCCTGTCCCCAGCACCACACGACGCCGCCGATCAGCGCGCAGGCGTGCCGGCTCCCGGCCGCGATCTGGGTCGGGCTCCCGGTGAGCCCGGTGACCGGGGCCGCGACCGCGCGCGTCGTGCGCGTCCCGTCGCCGAGCTGGCCGCCGCCGTTCTGCCCCCAGCACGAGACCACCCCGGACGCGCCGAGCGCGCAGCTGAAGTCCGCGCCGGTGGTGACCTTGGTGCTGCCGGTCAGGCCGACCACCTGCGTCGGCAGGCTCCGGTGGATGCGCGTGCCGTCGCCGAGCTCGCCGTCGTCGTTCTGGCCCCAGCAGCGGACGCTGGTGTCGGCGGCGATCCCGCAGCTGTGCAGGCCGCCCGAGTCGATCCCGGTGAGCCCCATGAGCATCGGGCTGGCGATCGGCAGCGGCTGCGTCACGCGCTGACCGTCACCGAGCTGGCCGCGCGAGTTGTCGCCGATGCACTGGATCGCGCCGTCCTGGATGAAGCACGCGTGCACGGAGTTCGCCGCCGAGGCGGTGACCCGCGGGAAGCTCAGGATCGGCGTCGTCGAGTTGGTGACGGTGCCGTCGCCGAGCTGTGCGTTCGTGTTGTTGCCCCAGCACCACAGGCGACTCGCGTCGTCGCGGATGCACGTGTTGCGGGTCCCGACGCTGATCCCGACAGCCTTCGCCGACAGGAAGGTCGTCACCGGGACCGACGAGTTGGTAGCCGTGCCGTTGCCGAGCTGCCCGTAGCCGTTGTAGCCCCAGCACTTCACACCGCCGGCGGTGGTAAACGCGCACGCGAAGCGCTCGCCGACCGCGACGCCCGCGGCGCCGGTCAGCCCCATCACCTGCATCGGGAGGTTCTGCGCGATCAGGCTGTTGATGCCGAGCTGCCCGTTGTCGTTGAGCCCCCAGCAGAACGTGTTGCCGTCCATCTGGACCGCGCACGTGCTCGAGCCACCCGCGGACAGCGAGCGAACGTTGGCGACGGTGCTGGTCGGCGTCGGGCTCGGCGACGCCTGGATCGTCCCGTTGCCGAGCTCGCCGCTCGCGTTCGAGCCCCAGCACGCGACGGATCGGTCGCCGCGGATCGCGCACGTATGCCGATCGGCGGCGGTGATCGCCAGTACGCCGGTGAGCCCGACCGCCTGGACCGGCATCCGGCTGTCGCTGACGCTGCCATCGCCGAGCTGGCCGCTGGCGTTGCGCCCCCAGCACCACACGGTGCCGTCCATCTTGAGCGCGCACGTGTGGAGCTGGCCGGCGGCCACGCTCGTGACGGAGTCGATCGAGGCGAGGGTCGGCGTCACGCGATCGATCACCGTGGTGTCGCCGAGCTGACCGAAATCGTTGCGGCCCCAGCACCACACCGTGCCGTCGGTCCGCAGCGCGCAGCTGTGCTCGAGGCCGACCGACACGTCGCGCGCACAGGTGGTGGTGCCGCCGTCGGTGCCGCCATCGGTCCCGGCGTCGTCCGACGGCCCTTCCGGGACACAGTACGTCTGGACGCACACGTAGTCGGCGGGACACGCCCCGTCGGGTGCGCAGTGGTAGAGCGTGCCCGTGAAGTCGGCCTTGATCGAGCAGCCGCCCGAGGTCGCGAGCACCGTGCAGATCAGGAGGATCGTACGCATCAGAAGGGCACCTCGAGCGTGATGGCCGTGCCGCCGCGGATCGGCGTGGGGACGACGGAGAGCGATCGCTCGCGCGATCTCGAAGCGGGTCGCGTGACGAACAGGATCACCGCCGCGACCGCGCTCGCCCCGGCCGCGCCGAACGCGATGTTCGAGATCACGGCGTTGCGGCGGCCCCGCGCGAGCACGTCCTGCGCCTCGCCGAAGTCGTGCGTCATGCTCGCCGCGTTGAGCGCGTCGAGGTCCTTGCCCGCGGAGCGGACGGCGAGGCCGAACAGCGTCCCGGTGGCGGCCGCCGCGACCGACACGCCGCCCCACAGCCACCACTGCGCGTACAGCGCGCGCGCCGGCGCCGGCGGGGCGACCGGCCTGGTGATCACGACGGGTGGCTTGATCTCCGGGGCCACGACCGGGGCGACGATGACGATCGGCGGGTCCACGCCGAGCTCGACGAGCCGGTTGCCGTGCTGGTCGACCGCCGCGATGCGGAGCTCGAGTCGCTTGGCGGCGGGCAGGGCCACCGGCACCCGCTCGTCGCCCTTGGCGTCGAGGATCTGCGCCGGCTGACCGTCGGCGACCACCGTCACGCGCGCGCCTGCGATCAGCTTCATCGGATCGCTCTCGACCACCAGCGTGACGGAAGGAGGCGACACCGCGGTCTCGGTCGCGACCTTGAGCGGCGGGCTGGTCCGGACGAGCTCGGAGGCCTCGGCGAACGGCCTGGTGATCTTCGGCGTGGTGCCCGCGACGAGGCTCGCCTTGGGGGATAGCGACAGCAGCTTGCGGAATGCGTCGACCGCGGCCGCGCGATCTCCGAGCGCACCGGTGACGATCCCCGTCAGCAGGTAGATCTCGGCGACCTCGTCAGGCCCGTAGGTCCCGCTGGCGAGCGCGCCGGCGAGGCTCGTGCGCGCGAGCTTGTAGTCGAGGCTCTCGATCGCGGCGCGCGCCTGCGCCAGGTTCGGATCTCCGTCGGCGCGCGCCGGTCCCGGCGCGAGCGCGAGTGCGAGCGCGACCACGACGCCGAGGTGTCGGCGTCCCTCTCGCCGCACGACGCGAACCATGGATCGAGGCTACCACTCGAGGCGACGGACCGCGATCTTTCCTGGCTCGATGGTGACGCGCTCGACACGCGTCGCCTTCGAGGGAGAGATGGCCTTGATCACGTGCTTGCCCGCGCTCAGCTTGATGTTGAACAGCGGGGTCTCTCCGTACGACTTGCCGTCGATCACGATCGTCGCGTAGACCGGCGTCGAGTCGATCGTCAGGAAGCCCGCGGCCTGCGCCGGGACCCGCTTGGCCGGCGGCGGGAGGGTGTCGGGTGGCGTCCGGTCGGGTGGCGTGTCGGCGGGTGGTGTGGGCGGCGCCGGCTCGGGCGGCGTCGGCTGCGTCTCGGCAGGGGCCGGGACCGGCGCGACCGCGGCGGGGGACTCGACCGCCATCACCACGGCGGCGCTCGTCGGTGGTGGCTCGCTGCGCGGCGGCGACCCGCTGCGCGACGAGAGCACGACGCCGGCGACGACGACGGCACCGATCAGTCCTGCCGCGATCAGGCCGCGACGTAGCCACGGATTCGCCGCCACGACAGGGAGTGGCGCGACGCTCATCGTCTCCGACCGCGGGCCCGTCGGGATCCGCACCGGCCCGCTCGGGCGCGTGACCATCGCAGCAGACGTCGGCGTGGCGAGCATCGCGGTGCCATGGCCGAGCGACGAGCCCTGGTCGGTCCGGAGGTCGAGTGCGCGTCCCTCGCGCGCGAGCTTGACGAGTGCGCGCTGCTCGGCGAGGCGAGGCGCGAACGCCCGCTTGAGCTCCTCGCTGATCGTGGCCGGGCTCGCCGCGCCGCCGAGCGGCTGCACCGCCCTCGCGAGCGCCTCCCCGAACGCACGCGCCGTCGGAAACCGCTCCGCCTTGTCGCGCGCCATCGCGCGCGTGATCGCGTCGGCGAGCGGATCGGGGACATCCGGACGCTTGATCCGGATGTCGGGGATCGGATCGGTCGAGATCGCCTGGAACGTCAGGAAGTCGGTGTCGCGACGGAACAGGTGCTCCTGGGCCAGCGTCTCCCACATCACGATCCCCATCGCGAAGACATCCGCACGGCGATCGATCGCTTCACCGCGAAGCTGCTCCGGGGCCATGTACGCATAGGTCCCCTTCACGGCGCCCGTCGTGGTCCGCATCGAGGCGTCCTGGATCTTGGCGATCCCGAAGTCGAGCACCTTGACGACGCCCGCCGTCGTCACGAACAGGTTCTGCCCGGACACGTCGCGGTGCACGACGTCGAGCGAGCTGCCGTCGGGGCGTTGCAACTCGTGCGCGTGGTGGAGTCCCTCGCAGGCCTGGACGCCGAACGCGGCGACGAGCGCTGGATCCGGCGGCGGGGGGTACATGTCCTTGCGGCGGAACGCCGCGAGTGGGACCCCCTCGAGGTACTCCATCGAGATGAAGTAGTTCCCGTCGATCTCGCCGAGCTCGAAGACCTGACAGACGTTGGGGTGCGAGATCATCGCGGCGATCCGGGCCTCGGCCAGGAACATCGAGATGAACTGCTCGTCCTCGGCGAGGTGCTCGAGGATGCGTTTGATGCAGACGAGCTTCTCGAAGCCAGCGGCGCCCTGCAGCCGCGCGAGCAGGATCTCCGCCATCCCACCCTTCGCGAGCTTCGCGACCAGCGTGTACTTCCCGAAGGCCAAGGCTTCGGTCGTCGCCCGAGGGACGCCCATCCGTCTCCGAGTATACGTCAGCCCACCCGGTCGGGGGCTGGGCGTTAGCGAGCTGAGATGGGTAGGCAACCGCGCAGGTCCGCCGACCTCCGGCGCGCGCGCGCTCGATCACCGACCGACTCGTTCGCGAGCGGGAGGCGGACGGTGAACGTCGAGCCGTCGACGTCGCCCGA
>Ga0316601_100002205_pt1 | contig 9987 bp, 5 predicted proteins | sample OWC_soil_day5_no_FD_207663 | JGI IMG/M metagenome (GOLD analysis project Ga0316601, IMG submission 207663) | Wetland soil microbial communities from Old Woman Creek delta, Ohio, United States - OWC_soil_day5_noCT | ecosystem: Environmental > Terrestrial > Soil > Wetlands | place: USA: Ohio...
CCAAAACCTTTTGATATTTCACAAAAAGCCTTACCTTTGCAGCGCAATTAAGGATGGTTCCGTAGCTCAGCTGGATAGAGCAACGCCCTTCTAAGGCGTGGGTCAAGCGTTCGAATCGCTTCGGAATCACAAAGCAAAATCGCAAATAGCTTATTATTAGTTATTTGCGATTTTTATTTTCACCCAACCCTCCTCATTCTTGAACGAGACAAAGTGCTAGACTGCTAGATATCCGCTAGACTTCTCCAAGTATATCTAGCACCTATATAATACTAACAGTCAACAGGTTAACCACTCCACGCTAGACTGCAAGACTATTTTGAGATTTTTAATTTTTATGAGAGATGTAATATTCTCCATAAATAAGGATCACGTTATTCTTTAAAAGAATGTGCATGGAATAACAAAATTACTTTTCCCCAAAATTAAGAAAGTATAAAACTTGTTTCTATAATAAAGATTAATTCAATACAGAAATACTTTATATAGAGAATTGCTATATTTGCAATTAAACTTTAATATCAACTAGTATGGAAAGAGTATGTCAAAGCTGCGGGATGCCTATGCCATCCGACGAGTTACTTGGAACAAATGCAGACGGAAGTCACAACAATGATTATTGTACCTATTGCTTCCAGGAAGGAGAGTTTACCGAGGATTGCACAATGGATGAAATGATTCTTCATTGCGTAGAATTTCTGGACGAGTTTAATAAAGGGCTTGAGAAACCTATTACCAGGGAAGAAGCTATTGTTCTGATGAAAGAAGCGTTCCCTAAATTTAAGAGGTGGAATAAATAAAATACCCCTTATCAGTTCCAGACAGGACTAAACTAAATTAGGAATAACATTAGAAATACATTATCAGTACAATTAATCTGATGATGTAGACTTTTATCGGAAAATCTAATGAAACATTATAAAAATAAAACGAACCAGATACAAATCTGGTTCGTTTTGTTTTTATAATTGTTATCGCCTATTTACTTGTCTTACTCATCAAACGGGCAAGTCTCTAACAAATAAATAGCATCCAAACTCCATGTGGCAACATCATTAGTACTCACGTATGGAATCTCATCTATTGGAGCAGGTACTTCGGGAGGCAAAATGCGGGAACTTTTGAGGGGTGGTAATGTTTTGTTCTTTCCCCAACGCAATAAATCATTCCACGCTTCTTTTCCCATTTCAGGTTTCTGCATATTATAAGCAGCATAGCCTAACAATCGGGAGATACGGAAATGATTATTGCTGATCTCGGCAGCTTTTTTCTTATAATTTGCAGCATGATCTAACCAGACCTTATTCCATTCCGGCACATTTACCATTCTTTGTAATTCATTCATAATCTCAAAACCGCCCATTATAGTCATTAAATGATTGGTATTTTGCATTGCTGAGTCACCTTCATAGGTTATAACTCCCGTAGCAGGATCAAACCCTAAAGCTTTCGGTCCGGTAAATAGTCCATGCTTTAAAGATGCTATGCTTTTCATGCCTGTAAGAATCTTATCCCGGTAAGTAGTATTGCGCGTACGCTCCCACTCTGTCATCCAATTGCCTGCATACGCCAACCAATCCGGACCAATCCGCAAACGAGCCGGAGCAGTACAAGGATAAAGACTGCGAGGTTCTGCCAAACGCATCGGATCTAATGTATAAAGTTTCTGCTCAGCATCTTTAACCTCTTTCATCAAATCACCACAACGTTCGTCAGTTGTCAAATAGTAATAAAAGCGATTCCAAGCAGCCTGACTTATACGTGCTTCTTTCGCTCCGCATCCCCAATGGCTTACATTATGGCGACTTCCTAATCCAGCATTTTCTCCTATATGATAAACATCAACTTCAGCAGTATGACGGGTCATTGCTTTAGCCATCTTCCAGATATCAGCACGTCCGGTACGCAGGAAATTATACCATAACCACATATTTGAGCCTAACTCTGTGTTATCCCAGGCAAATCCTCCCACATCATATCTCCATTCATGCCGAACAGGATCGTAAGCATGCATTACATCTCCATAATTCCAGAAACCATACCATTTATTCTGCTCAATAGCTTTCTGGTAAAAGTCAATATATCCATTCAACCTATCTTCAATTTTTGCACGGAAAGGAGTACTATTATCAGGTAAACTCCATATTCCAAAAGCTTCCTGTCGTTGCAAGTACTCAGGAGAACACATTAAAGGAGAATCGGCCGACAAAGCTTTTGCAGTTTTTGCAATACCTGCTTTACCGGGATATGCCGGTTGAGGAACAATTGTCAGCGTATGTGTACGAGCAATACCATAAGGTGTACTTAGTCCTTCCTGTACATCTTCATAACTTGCATTCAAATCATGAGCTACTTTATCATAATGACGTAAATCCATAGCTTCTGCTTCAGGACTCCATAACCACATAGTTATTGCTGCTGTATCTTTCCGTGCATTATCTACCTCGAGAGAAGATGGATAAGACTGCCAGAAATCATGTAGACAAACTCCTAGCCCGCCACTGACATCTCCTGCAAATACATATCCATTGGAACGAGTTCCAGAGAAAGTCCCTATCCAGGGATTATCATCTGTAGCACGTTTACGGATACTAAAAGCATCTGCATTTAATTGAGACAAACGAAAGCCATCCCACGATGCCCACTTATCAAGTAAATCGCGGTTTTCGGCATCAAACTTTTCATATTCAGGAATACGTTTGCCTTCCATCTGCTGTTGCTGAAGAGTATTATCTCCATTTAAAGTCAGAAAGCGTCTTCCAACCAACGGCTGCACAGGCTCACTCCACACTCCGTCTTCAGCTCCCGAGAATGCTATATGACGGTTATACACAGCTTCACGCATGGGTACTTCAAAGCGTACTCCAAGAGAGTGAATATAATCTTTATTTTGATCACCATCATAAACAAAGCTATACACCATCTTTATCTGATCACTACCTTTATATAGATAAAAACGGATAGTAAAAGGCAACCATTCACGACCAACGGTTTTATGTACTCCTTCTATCTTCACAACAGTGAGAACAGCACCATTCTGTTCAATATCTACCTTCTTTATCTCGCTCTGATATTTAGTAAAATGAATCTGATCTGTATTTTCGGCCAAAGGTTTATCTTGTGTCTGGCAAATTAGATAAGCTTTACCTCCTACCTTAACATCGCCATACCAAAGACCATCTAATAAATATTCGCCAGTCTTGGGAAATACAGCTTTAATTACACCCGTATTTACCTCAAAAGCATTGTTTTTACTAACAACAGGCATTAATTCTGCCTTTTTCTTTGATGCAGTATTAATCTGCAACTTTAACTGATTGGTTGAAGCAGGTATTACAGCCGATACCCCACCCCACTTTATTGAACCGTCAGGCCAATAAGCCAATGGCCACATATCTGTAGCGAGCTGTTTTCCATCAGCTGAAAAAAGAGCAATAGTTTTATTCTGTGCGAGACTACCTTGGGTAAATGGAACTCCAAAACTTACAGGAGTATTAATAGAAGGCACATCACCTATCCACTTTAAACTCACAGGTTCCTTTTCGGCATTACTGCATGTATACTGGAAATTTGTAATACGAGTACGGGATAATGTTGTACGGAAACCAAACCAGCCGGAGGTAAGTGGATTAGCATCACGGAAGTCAACCAAACGTTTGCCATTCATATAATAGCTCACCTTATTGCCTTTGCTCATAATTTTAATATGATACCATTTATTAGGCTTAAGCAAATGTTCTGCATCAGTATATTCACGCAAAATAGCCGGTTGATAGGCTTTATCCTTTATGCCCCGTTCATCTCCGTTATATCTACGGAAACGTGTTGTTGAATTACTATTTCCCCCATATCCTAAATAGTAGAGCTGCAAAGAATAACAATTCATAAAGATACCATTACGCCAGCTCTTTCTTTTCAGGATATCATTCGGATATTTAGGATCGGATGCCATCCAGAAACAGTTCAGATCACTCAACCGGTCTCCTTTTTTACCTTCATCCATAACACATGCATCATATTCTATGGTAGTTTCACCAGTCATCTTTTCCTTGCGCCACAGAGTAAGTCCTTTGGGTGAAAGAATTTCCACAGTATCGCCCAGAAAAGTTATTTTGTAATCAGGTGACTCAGATTCCACACTCCAGAATTTATTAAATTGTCGGGCATTTAAAGCCGACAACTGTTTTGTTTGAGCTGATGAAATATAAGGAACCAAACAAAAACTGAGAATCCAAAATAATCTATTTTTCATTCCAAAGTAATTATTGAACTATTCTCCTAAATAGTATGAAGGTACAGGTGCTTGCGGATAACCCATAGAACGATGAGCAACATAACTACGATAAACGCCATCCTGCATCAAAGTAATTCTACGATCTTTTGCCGGTATATTAGTTGTATATATGCGAAGCTCGCCCGGTAATGAAGTAACAACCTCTTCACGCCAGTCACCATATAAATCTCCAATCAGTTGAATATCGCCTTCTATACCTTCAGTAAGAGTTTTGCCTTTCCATTCTGTTACACTTAAGGATTTTCCATTAGAAGACGAACTTGCACCCCAGCGGTTATCATCACCTTTAAATGTTTCTCTGACTAGGTCTGCATTCCACCATATCCAGTTACGACAAGAAGGAACCTCTTCATTTTTACCCAAAGATTTACCATCTGCGGATAATAAGTATTTGTCACTGCTTCCGCCTTTTTTGTCTTCAGAGGCAAAGCATTCCAAACCTTTATGAGCAGAATCAATATCTGCAACCATACCATCACCAACATGAAATGTTTTATGTCCGATGTTCCATACCTGTTTACCGGTTTTAGCATCTACCACACAAACACCTCTACCATTGTCTTGCCAAGGCTCCAAAGCAAGAAAGACTTCCATTCCCGGTCTGTTAGGATCAATATCAGTTAAATAACATTTGTCCGGATGTCCCAAACCAGCCGACCACAATAAAGTTCCATTATCATCAAGCATGCAGGAACCCAATAATACTTCATCACGTCCGTCTCCATCAACATCACCACAAACCATATTATGAGATCCCATGCTACGCACTACCGGATTTTCTTCATCACCATTCCAACGCCATGCACGTTCAAGTTTATTGCCATTAAGTTGCCAAGCATCCACCACCATTAGTTTATACGTGCCGCGACAAGCCAATATATAAGGTGTTTTACCATCAAGAAAAGCCATACCTATCTGATTGCGATTCTGACGCACTAAATTACCATAACTAAAATTTCTTTCCGGCCAATCCACTCTTGTTATCTCTTTCCCGGTCACACCATCAAGAATACTCAAATATTCCTCCCCTGAATCAACACGTCCCTTTTCATTTCGCTTAGCATTATCCGGTGCTGCTTTTAGAGCAATCTCAGCTTTCCCATCACCATTAAAATCATAAGCTACAAATGGAGAGTACCAAATACCGGGTTCTATGCCTTGTCCTAAATCTTTAGACCATAAAAAAGTGCCATCGTTCAGGTAAGCTTCAATCTGAAATGTTTTTCCATCCAGATTTCCTGGCATACCCGGATCAACATTCATATCCGGCGTACGGATTATGTAATCGTAAGTTCCATCTCCATTCAAATCGGCGACTGCAACTTTTCCTGCTTTAACAGAACGGTTTAGCTTTATTGAATGATAATTCTTCAAAGAAACAAAATCAACATCCAGTTTCTCTGATAATGATTTTACTTTTCCTTTTTTATCCAGAACACTAACCCAATATTGAGCTTTTCCCGCAGCAAAAGTCTTGTCTGTAAAATCACAAGTAGCAGTTAATGGCTTCTTTGTCAGTCGCTGTATTTTCCCATTTAAATTACGATAAAGGTGGAAAGAGATATCATTCCCATCTTGTTCCAGTAGTCGCCAGCTAAGATAGGCACCTTTGCCATCAGCAGCAGGAACTGCAGTCAGCCCACGATTGAGATTTTCCTTGATTTTATTAGTTGCAAAACCATTAACAGTTGGTTTTGGTTCATGACTAGGTTGCAATATCTCATAATAGTAATTGCGTTCACGGGGATCTTGTGCATGTAAATTTCCAGAAATACATAATAAGATTCCGCAAAAAAGTAGATGTGCAGATTTCATAATTCTTATATTCATTAACAAAGTAAATTATCTTTCAACAAAAGTAAATAACTACCTTTCAGTAAACAATAGAATATAGTACACAGAGATGAACTATTATACTAAAAAAGCATTCATTCGCATTTGAGCAATTTTTTTGCTCCTGAATAGCAAGAACTTAATAAAGCAATACAGTTTCTATTGGTATTTTAAGCAATGCCTTACTATCTGTTATAAATTTCCAAAAAAAATTAGAGTTCAATTGAATCAAATCAATTATTCAACATAAGTGAGTAAAATATACAATATGGCTAAATGACTATATTTTTCAAAATGAATATTATTTAATATAAGTGTATTGTATTCCATTTTTAAAACAAATAATTCACAATACTTTTGCAATCATTAAAGCAAACACATGGTAAAACTCAATTTACAAGGGGTATTACCTTATATTGTTAATACAATTGTGCATAAAATAAAATTTAATATTAAAATAAACTTTAGGTATTTTAGGGTATAGATTTATTAGGTATAACGGATTAATAGATTAAATTTATAGGAAGGAGTGATCGTGAGATTACTCCTTTTTTCATTAATTGATTCTTTCATTTATTTTTGATTATAAATTCCTCCAAATAAATATTCAAAAAAAAGGAGCCAAACTTTTTCAAGTTTGGCTCCTTCATATTTCATTGTAGATCTAATAACGTTTTATTTGTAATGCTAATTAGTAGGTGTTACACGCTTTATTGTTCCGTCTTCATTAAACATGAGCCTATCAATACAAACTTCCCGATGGTATCCAGGTCCACTCTCTTTATTCAGATAGTTCTTATTGATACGATGATACACAATATACCATTCGTCACCTCCCGGGATATTTAAAATTGAATTATGTGCCGGACCGTAAATCTCATTCTTTGCATCTTGGATTAAAACGATAGGATCTTTAGCCACTTCTATTGGGCCAGTAGGTGAAGTACTGGTTCCATACGCTACGTGATAATTGGGTGAACCTGTATCATCAACCGACCAAAGGAAATAATAAAGTCCGTTTCTATAAAACACATAAGAAGCTTCACGAAAAGCATAATTTTCCAATGTTCCACCTTGAGGAGTTAATACTTTTGTAGTACCTTCTTTCAGTGATGTCATATCCTCGTTAAGCTCGGCAACTGCCATATAACCATTACCCCAATAAAGATAACTCTGACCTGATTTTGGATCAGTGAATACGTCCACATCAATTTGCTGACCTCTTCCCACCGGTGATGTTGTAACAATAGAATGTCCTAAGTCAATGAAAGGTCCTGTTGGAGAATCTGACGTAGCAACACCTATTTGCTTTCCTTTTCCTTCTTTACTATTAGCACTAAAGTAAAAGAAGTATTTATATTTTCCATTAATGAGTTTTTCTTCAATACAAGGTGCCCATGCATTACCATCGGCCCACTTTACCTGATCTGTTTTTACATCAACGATTGTTCCTTCATCTTTCCAATATTTCAAATTAGATGATGAAAAAACATTAAATGAATGTCCGCCCCATCCTGGTACTCCATCTGTTGTTGGATAAATATAATATTTACCTGTCTTGTGCGAATAAAGAACTTCAGGATCGGCATGGAATCCAGGAATAATAGGATTAGAATGTTTACTTTCAGTTATGCCCCATTTTGCGATTAAAGCATCTTTTTCCTTTTTAGTTATAGGAATAATAGTTCCGTGGCGAGGATGAAAATTCATGGAGATATTATTATCAATAACTTTAAAGTGATCTAAATCGGTACTTTCAGTAAATTGATACTTACCTTTCATGTACACATCATACATTAGAATATATTTATCAGAATTTATCAGTTTGAATATTCCGGAACCTTCTACAGATTCCTTGGTTTGCTGTTTATAATCACTTGATTCTATCCATTTTCCGGATGTAAGAGAAGACGTTGTTGCTTTCTTTATGCCATTACCGTGTCCTTCTGTTTTATAAAATAGATGATATAATCCATCTTTATAGATAATATCGCCATCAATGCATGAAAGTTTGTTTTGAGGAATAAACAAAGGTTTTGGGGTTCCTTCTATATCTGTAAAATCTTTATTGGCATATGCATAATAAATAACATCCGGATTTTCGCCATACTTCATTGACCAATATACCATATACTTGCCAGCCTTTTTATCATAGATAGTTTGCGGTGCCCAAACCCGAAGCAGATCATCTTGTCCTTTATACTTTTTCTGAATATTAACTACACTAGATTTCCAATTAATGAGATCGGTAGACTTAAGCAATATCATTGCTCTGTTAGAGCTCCAACCATTAGCTGCCACCATATCCGTGAGTACCATATAAAAAGTCTTTCCATCTTCTCCACGCAAGATATGCGGATCGCGCACACCTCCGGTAGAACTTATAGTTTTTGAACTGATTACAGGCTTATTGTTGTTCAAAGCTTTGTAGTTATACCCATCGTTGCTAATGGCATAACGAACAGATTCTTCATCTCCATCATTGCCGGTGAAATAGACAAAAAGGTAAGCACTACACTTATTTGCTTTTTTACTGACAGTAATAGCAGCTTTTCCTGAGAACGTTAAAAAGAAGAATAATAAAAGTAAAGTTGCATTTTTCATTTCATATTTCATTTTTAAATAAATACAGAATTAGTAATTATATATATTCTTAATCATATCAGACCTCTTTTATAAGATAATACCTCAAATACATAAATATCTTTGAAAATCTTGTTATTAATAAAAACCGGATTTACTTCGGAATTATTTCATCATTATTATTTTATACCCTAGATATGCAGCAAGTGAGAGTCAAAAGAACGATGAATATGTTTCTCCATAACCGTTTTTTACAGGACACAAATATAATAAAAATCAAGCTAGCTCAGATTAACTAAGCTAGCCTGATTATATATTAATGCTCTTTTTTATTTATTTAAAAGTATAAATGCTTATTTTATTCCAGATGTTATTAATTGGAACAGATTGTCGTCTATCACTGTAATTCATTATTATAAAACGATTTGCAGGAATACTATATTTTTCACTCAACACTTTAATAACAGCTGCAGCACGCTTTTTACTTACCTGCAAATTAATATCAGCTGTACTTGCTTTTACATCTGTATAACTTGCTATTGTAACCTGTTTTTCACGATATTTCATCATATATTGTGCTACTGTATAAAGATTAAACTCCTGATCAGTTTCAATTGTAGATTTTCCAGTCCGGAAAATAATCACAGAAATCAGCACTGTATCTTTCAATGCAGATTCATTATCTACAAAGGTATTCTTCTCATTTTCTGTAATCTGCTTATTTTCATAACGCACTTTATACCCTTCCAACTGTTCTCTAAGTTCTTTATTCTGATTGTTAAGGATCTGAATTTGTCCTCTCAACTCATTATTTCGTTCGTTCAAAGACTGAATTAAAATGGGATCAACTGGATCAACAAGGGCAAATCCCCTATTTTTAAAACGATAAGTAAAGCCAGCCAATAGATTCAGAGTTGCATCATTGTAAGTTTCCCATTTCTCCTGACCATTAAAATCATCACGTAGCAGGTTACCATTTGCTTCTATATTAAAACTCCAGGTATCGCTAAGACGAATGTCTGCTTGTAATCCTAAACGTATAGCGCCACTATTTGATGACTTCAAAGTATGTTGCTGAGGTTCGAACTGCGTTGATACAAAGACATTCTGATTTTTAAAAGTATGCACAAAACCAAGTCCGAGGATACCTATAAGATTGAATCCTCTATTTTCTCTGTATGATCTGAATATATTACTCATATTAAACAATACATCTAAGTTTGCATTAATATAGGTAACATTATATAGAGAGCCGACAACATTATTCCTCGAAGTCC
>Ga0316601_100002206_pt1 | contig 9985 bp, 6 predicted proteins | sample OWC_soil_day5_no_FD_207663 | JGI IMG/M metagenome (GOLD analysis project Ga0316601, IMG submission 207663) | Wetland soil microbial communities from Old Woman Creek delta, Ohio, United States - OWC_soil_day5_noCT | ecosystem: Environmental > Terrestrial > Soil > Wetlands | place: USA: Ohio...
ACGCGCCTTCGAGATCATGCCGTCGCCGTAGAGCTGCTTGATCATCCCCCGGATGCGCTTGGGCATGTCCTTCGGCTGACGGAACGTCATCATGTTGAGAGGGATCGACATCACCTGCTCCGCCGTCGACTTGATGCGCGTGAACTCGCGGATGCCTTCATCGCCGTGGATGCGACCGAACCCGGAATCGCCGACCCCGCCGAACGGCAGACTCGGGATCCCGGCGAAGCCCATCACGGAGTTGACCGACGTCATGCCGGCGCGCAGACGCTCACCGATCGAGCGCGCGGACTTGCCGAACACCGACGAACCGAGGCCGAACGGGCTGTCGTTCGCGAGCTTCACCGCCTCGTCGACCGAGCCAACGCGCTGGATCGGGATGACCGGCCCGAACGTCTCGTCGGACATGATCTTCATCGAGTGTGAGACGTTGGTGAGCACGGTTGGCTGGATGTAGTTGCCGCTGATCGCGCCGGGTCCACCGGTGTGGACCTTGGCTCCCTTGGCGATCGCATCGTCGAGGTGGTCCCTCACGATCGCGACCTGGGCAGGGCTCGTCATCGCGCCGAGGTGGCCATCGTCGCCACCGGTCTTGAGCGTGCGGACGTTCTTGATGACCTCGTCGACGAACCGGTCGTGCACCGCGTCGGCGACGTAGACACGTTCGACCGAGATGCACGCCTGGCCGGCGTTGGTCAGCGCGCCATAGACGCAAGCCTCGGCGGCCTTTTCGATGTCCGCGTCGTCGGCGACGATCATCGGATCTTTACCGCCGAGCTCGAGCAGCACCGGGGTGAGCCTCTCGGCGGCCGCCATCATCACGCGCTTGCCGGTGGCGGCGGAGCCCGTGAACGCGATCTTGTCGACGCGGGACCTCGCGAGCGCGGCGCCGGTCGCACCGGCCCCGGTCACGACCTGGAGCAGATCGGGCAGCGCGAACGCCTTCGCGGCGATCTCGGCGACCTTGACCGCGAGCAGCGGAGTCAGCTCGCTCGGCTTCCACACGACGGCGTTGCCCGCGGCGAGCGCGTACGCGATCGAGCCCATCGGGGTGTACAGCGGGTAGTTCCACGGGCCGATCACGCCGACGACGCCGAGCGGGTGATAGCTGATCGTGGCGCGGAAGTTCGCGAGCATGCCGGACGACACGCGACGGGGTGCCAGCGCGGCTTCGGCGCGCGCTGCGCCGTGCTGGAGGTGGCCGAGCGCCATCATCACCTCGACCAGTGCCTCGAGCTCGGGCTTGCCGTTCTCGCGATGCAGCAGATCGGCGATCTCGTCGGCCTGCGCCGCGAGTGCCTTGCGGAACGTGGTCAGCTCCTCGGCACGCGCCGCGAACGAGCGCGTCGACCAGCTCTGCGCTGCGACGCGAGCACGCGCCACGGCGGCATCGACCTCGGCCGCGGTGTGGATCGGCACGCTCCCGATCAGCTCATCGGTGGCCGGGTTGAAGCTCGACAGACGGTCGGGGTTCGCGGTGGTCGAAGCAGTCGCCATGGCCGCACCATGGCATCCGGGCTCGCGTGCCTCAAGCCCCAACCGATGCGGCGCGCGCAACACCGGCCGGATCTCGTGGGGGCGGTTCAGCGGGAGCGCGCGAACACGACCATCGCACCCGCGGCCACCGCGACGAGCACCAGCACGGCGGCGAGGATGAGCGAGCGGTCGGTGAACCAGCGGTTGGGCTCGGGCGCGGCATCCTCGCTCGGCAACCAGGTCACCGCACCAGGGCTGGGCATCCGCTCGTCTCCGAGCTCCGGATCATCGACCACCGGATCCCCGCCGGTCGCGCTGCGCTGGGCGCCCGGGATGCCGGCCGAACCGCCGGGGACGCTCGACGGCGCTGGCTGGGCCAGCGGGGAGGAACCGACGGGTGTCAGAGGTATCGTGAGCTGGGCGGGCCGGGCGGGCTGGGCCGGTCTGGCCGGCTCGACCGCCGCCGCACGCTCGCCCTGATTGCCGAGGCTGCCGAGGCTGCCGAACTGGGCCTGTCGCTCGAGGTCGCCGACCAGTCGAACGGTGGAATCCGCGCCTTCCGGCAGGCCGCGCAGATTGAGCGTTTCGCCCTCGAGCCCGGTATCGATGGGCTGCAGGCTGTCGGGGCGGTGACGGGGCTCGGCCACCGAGGTCTTCTCGGTCTCGAGATCTCCCACGAGCAACGTCTTGTCGCCCGAGACCTCTTGCTCCCCGCTCCACGACTCTTGCTTGGGGCCGAACAGCTGGCTCATGAACCGCCCCATCGCGGTGTTCGTTCCGATCAGCTTCGCGCGCACCGCGAAGGCATCGAGCGCCTCGATGAGCTCCTGTCCGGTCTGGAACCGCGCGTCGGGATGCGTCGCCATCGCGGTGAGCACGATCGCCTCGAGCTCGCGCGGATACCCGGGGACCGCGATCGACGGGATGATCAGGTCACCCGACACGATCCGCTTCATGGTCTCGAAGTCGTCTTTGCCCTTGAACGCCCGGCGCAGCGTCGTCAGCTCGTACAAGCAGATGCCGAGCGCGAAGATATCGCTGCGCCGATCGATCGGCTTGCCCTTGCACTGCTCGGGCGCCATGTAGCCGTACTTACCCTTGATCGTTCCACCGACCGTCTTGGTCGCGCGCTCCTCGGCCTTGGCGATGCCGAAGTCGAGCACTTTGACGCTGCCGTCGTAGCCGACCATGATGTTCGCCGGCGAGACGTCGCGGTGGACGATGTTGAGCGGTTGGCCGGACTTGCCGCGGCGCTCGTGCGCGTGGTGCAGCCCCGCCGCAGCGCCGGAGATGATCATCATCACGAGCTCGAGCGGGATCGTCCAGCCGCGCCGCAGCGTGGTCTCGAGGATCGCCCGCGCGTTCTCGCCATGGACGAACTCCATCGCCATGAAGTAGGCGCCGTCCGCCTGATCGACCTCGTAGACCTGCGCGACGTTCTGGTGGTTCAGCGTTGCGGCGAGCTTGGCCTCATCCAGGAACATCGTGACGAACCGATGGTCGCTCGCACGCTCCGGCAAGATCGTCTTCAGGACGACCTGACGCTCGAACGAGCCGAGCCCGGTCTGGCGCGCCAGATAGATCTGCGCCATGCCGCCAGTCGCGAGGTGAGAGATCACCTCGTACCGGCCCACCCTCAAAGGTAAATCCGACGTGGGCTCCGGCGCCACCTCGAGAGGATCAACTGCTTGTCACAACGTGTCAAGCAAGCCTCCTCCCGGGTCTGGTCGGGCCAGACCGCGGTCAACGCCGCGACCGACTGCGTCCCTGCCGGCAGGCTAGCTTCGGTTCGCGCGCAGCACCGGGATCGTGGCGGCAACCCCGAGGACGAGGGCCGCGACGTACAGCAGGATCCCGCGGCCGGGCTCCGCACTGGGAAACTGCGCGCTCGGAAACTGGAAGTAGAACAAGCCGCCGACGATCGCGGCGGTCACGATCGACACGAGCGCCATCTTCGCGGCGAGCCGGGGGGTCCGCTTCGCCGCGACCGCGCCCGCGACCACGACGAGCACGGTCAGCGCGATCAACCCGGCCGCCCACGTGGCCATGCCGGTTCGCATCCAGCGCTCGTGCTCACCGAGCCACGCCAGGTTCGTGGGCCTGCACTGGTGATCGAAGCACTGCCGGCCACCGAACGGTCCGATCTCGGCGTCGTCGATCGACCACCAGCGCCCTCCTTGGACCGACATCGCGAACGCGATCGCCGACAACAGCGCGAACATGATGGGGATCCAGCGACGAGTCACGAGCCGGTCCCTGGTGCCACACGCCGCAACCACACGCAACTCCTGTCATCGCCTTACACGCCTGACAAAAACACGCCCTGCCTACATTGAGCTTGGGGGCCAGGTCGAGAAAGACTAGGCTCCCTCCGAATTCTGCTCATGAACCGCCTGGCTCTCCTCATCGGTCTCGTGCTGCCCGCCTCTGCGGCAGCCCTGCCACCGGTGCCTTTGGTGACGCCGCGGATCACCACCAGCGACCGTCCCGTGTCGTACGTCCTGGTCCAGCTCGCCGACGCGTATGGCCTGCCGGTGGTCGAGCGCGAGCTCATCGAGCCGGTCGTCCGCTGGCAGCGGGGCCTGCGAGATCTGATGCACGGCGCGATCGATGGCCTCGCCGGTCTGGTCAACGACTCGGGGTTCCGGATCCCCGACCTTTCGGTGCTGACGGTCGAGCCGATCCAGAACACCGAATCTTCCGGCTTCGGCTGGCGTGACGATCCCTTCCGCCACACGCGCAAGTTCCACAGCGGCACCGATTTTCGCGGCAAGCACGGCACTCCGGTGGTCGCCGCCGGGGATGGGGTCGTCATCTTCTGCGGTGAGAAGAGTGGCTACGGCAACGTGGTCTTCATCGATCACGGCGGCGGCGTGGTCACCCGCTACGCGCATCTCAGCCGCATCCTGACCAAGCGGGATGCGGTCATCACGGCCGGCCAGCAGCTGGGCCGCGTCGGCTCGACGGGTCGCTCGACCGGCCCGCATCTTCATTTCGAAGTGCGACTCGACGACCGTGCAGTCGACCCGACGACGGCGATGACGGTGGCCGAGCTTGAGCGCGAGTCACCCGTGGCTGGCCGGTTGGCCGCATTCGCCCTGTCACCCGAGCTGCAGGCCGATCCGAACCAGCCCGCGGCGGCTCGGGCCAAGCCGGACAAGAAACCACAGACTCGCCCCGAGCGCCCCGGACGTGGCAAGCGCGTACGCCCCGTGTCCTGACGCCCTGGTGATGCCATAGTAGGCGGCCGGTGTCTCGCAGCCCCGACATACGCGCGCGTCGTTATGTCGCGTGGATCCGGCGCCGCTCGCTCGCCATCATCCTGACCCACCTCGCCCTGCTGGGGGGCGCGATCTACCTGATCGGCTACCGGCTGCCGCTGTTCGCCGACTTCTCGCATCTGCTCCCCCAGGACGCCCCCGCGGTCCGTGACCTGCGGAGGCTCGAGGCCCGCGTCAAGGCGACCGACATCGTGCTGGCGGTGATCGATGCGCCGAGCTCGGAGGTCCGCGCCGCGGCGGTCCGCGAGCTGGCCGACCGCATGAGCCGGATCTCGCCGGACCTCATCGAGCACGTCGACGCCGACGATGGCGACGTCCGCGAATTCCTCAAGGCGCGCCGCCACCTCTACGTTCCACTCGACGATCTGGTCCGCGCGCGCGACGCCCTGACCCACCGCATCCACGATGCGAAGCTTCGAGCGAACCCGCTCTACATCGATCTCGAGGACCACGATCCCGCCGCGGAGGCCAGGGCCAAGCAAGAGCTCGAGGACCTGCGCACGAAGCGTCGAGAGGCCGAGGCCAAGCTCGATCACCCGAGCAACGTCAGCACCGACGGCCGCATCGCGATGATCCAGATCCACGCACCGTTCCGGGCCACCGATGCCGGCCGTGGCGAGCTGCTGCTCGCGGCGCTCGATGGCGTGCGCACCGAGGTCATGGCTGCACACCCAGGCGTCAAGATCGGGTTCACCGGCAGCATCGTCATGGCGGTCGCCGAGCACAACGCGATCTTCAAGGGGATGGTGCTGTCGAGCGTGATCACGATGCTGCTGGTGGCGCTCGTCCTCGCGCTCTACTTCCGGAGCGCGACGCTGCTCGTGCTGCTGATCGGCACGCTCGCGATCGCCACGACTGTCTCCTTCGGGTTCGCCGCGATCACGGTCGGTCACCTCAACGCGGCCACCGCGTTCCTTGGCGCGATCATCGCCGGCAACGGGGTGAACTACGGGATCCTGCTGATCGCGCGCTACCTCGAGGAGCGCCGCCGCCATGACACCGACCACGCGATCGCCGCCGCGATCGTGGGCACGCTGCGGCCGACCGCGGTTGCCTCGCTCGGCGCCTCGATCGCGTACGGCTCGCTCGCCGCGACGAGCTTCAAGGGCTTCGCCGACTTCGCCGTGATCGGCGCGATCGGCATGATGGTGTGCTGGATCGCCACCTACCTGCTACTGCCCGCGCTCATGCTGCGGTGGGGACGCAACACCCGGATCTATCGAGGTGATCCGCTCGTCGGCTCGACGCTGGTCCGGCTGATCGGATTCCGCCGCTCCGGGGTCGTGTGCAGCATCGCGGTGGCCGCCGCCGCGATCGCGACGGTGATCGTCGTCCGCTATGTCGCCGCCGATCCATTCGAGTACGACATCAAGCAGCTGCGCTCGGAGGGCGCCGACGCGGTGACGGCGCGGAGCTGGATGGGCGTGTCCGACCACCACTTCGGTCGGGGCTATTCGGGGCGGACCTACATCGCGGCCGATCGAATCGAGCAGGTCCCGCTGATCGTGACGGCGCTGCACCAGCACGATGCGAGCCTGCGCCCCGAGGACCAGACGTTCGGCTCGGTGAGCTCGGTCCTCGACGTCGTCCCGGAGCACCAGCGGGAGAAGCTGGCGGTGCTCTCGCAGATCCGCGACATCCTCGACGACGACGCGCTCGCCGCGCTCGACGACAAGGAGCGCGCCGAGCTGCTCGAGCTGCGACCGCCCAACGGGCTCGCCGTCATCACCAACGACAGCCTGCCATCGATGATCAAGGACCGGCTCGCGGAGAAGGACGGCCGGATCGGGTTCCTGATCTCGATCCGACCCGCGAACCACCTCGACGAGTGGAACGGCCGCGACCTGATCCGGTTCGCGGACGCCGTGCGCAAGGTGCAGCTCGGCGACGGCGAGACGATCACCACCTCGGGGTCGAGCGTGATCTTCGCAGACATCGTCGGCGCCATCGAGCGCGACGGTCCCCGCGTCACGGGCGTCGCGGCGCTCGGCCTGGTGATCATGGTCCTGCTGCTGGTCGGGCCGAACCGACGATCGATCGCGGTGCTCATCGGCACGGCAGCCGGATCGCTGCTCATGGTCGCGATCTGCGCGGTGCTCGGACTGCGGGTGAACTTCCTCGACTTCGTCGCGTTGCCGATCACGCTCGGGCTCGGCATCGACTACGCGATCAACGTCGCGCACCGCCACGATGAGGAAGCCATCCCGGATCCGCTCACGACCTTGCGCACGAGCGGCAGCGCCGTGTTCGTGTGCTCGCTGACGACGATCATCGGCTACGGCTCGTTGCTCGTGAGTGACAACCTCGCGATCCGCGGCTTCGGCCAGGCCTCGTTGATCGGCGAGATCGCGTGCGTGTTCACCGCGCTCGTGCTCGTCCCCGCGATCCTCGCGACGCGCCGCCGGCGCCCGTTGCCATCCGCCCGCGCGCGCGAAGCCGCCTGACGTCGGGGCTGGCCCCCCCGGGCCGATGGCCCCTGGGTCAGCTCAGACGCTTGCCGTCGGCTGACCAGCGGTAGAAGCCTTCGCCGGTCTTCTTGCCAAGCTTGCCCGCGGCCACCTTGGCGATGAGCACGGCCGGCGGCGTGAACGCCGGGCCGATCGCCTCGGCGAGGTATTCGGCGATCTGGAGCCGGACGTCGAGCCCGACCAGGTCGGTGAGCTCGAGCGGCCCCATCGGGTGGCCGTAGCCGAGCTTCATCGCGGTGTCGATGTCCGCGGCGGATGCTACCTGCTGCTCGAACATCCGCATCGCCTCGAGCCCGATCACGAGGCCGAGGCGACTCGACGCGAAGCCCGGGCTGTCGGTGACCGTGATCGGGGTCTTGCCGAACCGCTCGGCGAGCGCGACCGCGAGCGCGACCGCCGCCGGGTCAGAGCTCGCATGGCGGACGACCTCGACGAGCTTCATGACATGGACCGGATTGAAGAAGTGCATGCCGACGAGCCGGGCCGGGCGCCGCAGGCTCCGCGCGATCTCGCCGACTGGCAGCGAGGACGTGTTCGTCGCGAGCAGCGCGTGCTCCGGGCTTGCGTGATCGACCGCTCGGAACAGCTCGCGCTTGAGGTCGAGGCTCTCGGGGATCGCCTCGATCACGCAATCGGTGCCCGCGCACGCGGACGCGACCGAGTCGAACGCCTGCAGGCGGGCGAGCGTGGCGTCTCGATCGGCCGCGGCAACCTTGCCGAGCTCGACACCCTTGTCGAGGTTCTTGCGGATCCGGATGATCCCGGCCTCGGCCCCGCCGAGCAGGGCGTCGTAGAGCCGGACCCCGATGCCCGCCATCGCGGCGACCTGGGCCACGCCGTGGCCCATCGTCCCGGCGCCGAGGACGGTGAGGAAGCGAATCTCCTGTGCGGTGGTCACGCGCGGAACCTACGCCAGATCGCCGGGCCCGAGAAAGTGGTGAGAGTGTAGAGCGTCCTCGACACCCCCGCGTTAGGGTTCGTCGCGATGTCCGAGGTCGCCAAGCAGCCCATGCAGGTCGACGTGGATCGCTTGCAGCGCGAGCTCGAAGCGATCGTGGGGCCTCGCCGCGTCTCGGTCCGCGCGGTCGATCTCGACACGTACTCGCGCGACATGTGGCCGCGGCTGCTGATCGCGTATCGCGAGGGGCACAAGTCGCCGCATCGGCCGCACGCGATCGTCTGGCCGGAGCACGTCCGCGAGGTGGTCGCGATCGTCAAGCTCGCGCGCGAGCACCGGATCCCGATCGTGCCGTACGGCGGCGGCTCGGGGGTGTGCGGAGGCGCGGTGCCGCTGTTCGGCGGCATCACGATCGACACCAAGCGGATGCAGCAGCTGCGCTCGGTGAGCGCCGACGAGCTGATCTGCGACGTCGAGGCCGGGCTGTCGGGCGAGCGCTTCGAGCGCGACCTCGCGCGCCGGGGCTACACGTTCGGGCACTTCCCGTCATCGATCTACTGCTCCACCGTCGGAGGCTGGCTCGCGACCCGCGCCGCCGGTCAGCTGTCGACCAAGTACGGCAAGGTCGAGGATCGCGTCACCGGGCTCACCGTCGTCACCGGGCGCGGCGAGATCATCGAGACCGACGGTCCGAATCGCGCGCTGCGCGGCCCGAGCTGGACGCAGCTGATCGTCGGCAGCGAGGGCACGCTCGGCCTCATCACGTCGGCACGGCTGCGGGTCTCGCCGGCCCCGCAGCTCCGCGTGTTCCGCGGCTTCGAGATCGACGACGTCGCGGCGGGTGCCGAGGCGATCCGGCGCGTGCTCCAGCGCGGGCTGCGGCCAGCGGTGGTCCGGCTCTATGACGAGCTCGACACGTTGATGAATTCCTTCGGCTCGCACGACGAGCCAACCGAAGGTCCCGAGGGGCACGACCTGCACGGGCCGGTGCCACCGGTCGAGTCCGGCGCCCTGCCCGCGTGGCCGGCCGCGCAGCCGCAGCGCGCCGACGGCGTGGTCGATCGACTGATCGCGCTGGCGAAGGGCAAGGGGTTGCGCCACAACGTCATGCACGCGGCACTCGGACACTCGCAGCTGGTCAACAAGCTGTTCGGCGCGGTGGCCGAGAAGGTGGCGCGCCGCGGCTGCCGGATGATCGTGGGACTCGAGGGCTCGCGGATCCGCACCGAGGTCGAGGCCGCGCTCACGTTCAGCGAGCTCGAGGCCGCGGGCGCGCGCGACAAGGGCGAGGATCCAGGATGGGCCTGGCTGCGCCATCGTTATGCGGTCTCGTACCGGATGTCGCCGATGTTTCGCGATGGCGCGTTCGTCGACACGATGGAGGTCGCGTCGAGCTGGGAACGGCTGATGGACCTCTATCACGCGGTGCGGGCCGCGATCGGCCAGCACGCCGTGGTGATGGCGCACTTCTCCCACGCGTACGCCGATGGCTGCTCGATCTACTTCACGTTCGCGGGGACCGCGCCCGATGCAGCCTCGGCCGAACGGCTCTACGACGCGATCTGGCGTGACGGCCTCGAGGCCACCACGCGGGTCGGCGCCACGATCAGCCACCACCACGGGGTCGGGCTCCTCAAGGCGCCGTACATGCTCGGCGAGCACCGCGAGGCGATGGCACTGTTCGAAGCGGCGAAGGCGAGCCTCGATCCCGACGGCATCTTCAACCCCGGCAAGATGGGGCTGCGCCCACCGAGGACCACCAGATGACCTTGCACGACGAGCTGGTGACCGCCGTCGGCGTGGATCACGTCGAGTCGGTCCCGGGCGAACCGGACAGTCACCATCGGACCTGGCACGTCAAG
>Ga0316601_100002208_pt1 | contig 9982 bp, 7 predicted proteins | sample OWC_soil_day5_no_FD_207663 | JGI IMG/M metagenome (GOLD analysis project Ga0316601, IMG submission 207663) | Wetland soil microbial communities from Old Woman Creek delta, Ohio, United States - OWC_soil_day5_noCT | ecosystem: Environmental > Terrestrial > Soil > Wetlands | place: USA: Ohio...
ATTTTATATTCTTCCTCTGGAAAGAGAATACCCCACGGAACATTTATACTTTAGCTCCCTTACGTCGGTTAGACGTAAAGAATGGAGCTTGATATGGCCCTCCGCTAAAAGTTAATTATCATCAGTGTGTTGATTTTTTCTTGGTCACATTTTATTTAACTTTCGCCCTTTGCTCAGTTTTCTTATAGGTTTTTAAAATATTATCGATCAAACCTTGTCGAAGTTCTTTCAAGATCTTTTCCCCTTCGGAAAGCGTGGATTTGTTAACGCCTTTTTTAGGGAGTCTTGGTTCCAAGACCTCTTTCAGCATATCGACGATTTTTGTTATAAAATATCTCGTCACTAGATCGGAAGCTTTTTCCCCTTTGGCCGTTAAGGAAAGGTAAATCCGTCCCTTCTTTTCTCCCTTGTCTCTGGCATAAGTCTTCTTGATATATCCCTTGGATTCTAACGAGCCGATCGTTCGGCTGACGCTCGCCTCGAGGGCCGGTACAACCCTAAAAACCAAAGACATTGGAATCTTATCACGCTCTAGCTCCCTCGACAGTATTGCAATGACCCGACAGATCTCTATCTCCGACCGGTTTAGTCCAAAATTGCTATCTTTTATCCTGAATCCTACCTTTGCCGCGATTCTACCGAGCAAAACAATCTCATCTCCCAAAGCGGCGACTTCCGTAAAATCCATCACTCCTCCCTGTCCAGAACAGATAAATTAGAGCCATTATATTAACATTGTTTCAAAATGTCAAGTAAATATTTTCATCACATAATAAAATAATTTATTAACTTTTGTTAAGTAATGTAAATAACAAGAGTGTTACTTTAATCCAATCGTAATATATATCCCTCTTGGGGCGCGTGGGAAGAGGAACAAGGATGTTGGGATTGAAGAAAAAATTAGGACCGAAACCGAGGCCCCATCAGACCTTGGAGGGGCGACTTTCCAGGATGGATCTCTCCCAAGTCTTTTCAAGAAAATAATCCAAGACCTTTTTTGAACTTTTTTCTTTTTCCACTGATATCTTTCGTCCAGTCTCCTTTTTCAGACTGAAGAAAGACTTTTCGCTGTCGAGCAGCAAAAGCAAATCGATCCAAGGCTTAGTATCATCACCTTCACCCTCAAGCTTTCGTTTCTCTTTCAAAGCCTGGAAGAGTTCCTTCCACGTCATCCCCTCCTCCAATTCTTTTCCATCCATCTTCCCCTTGATAAAATTAATCACCCTTGCCAAACGGAAGAGGGTTAACAAATCGACCCGATCAAATCCCTTTGTCTCGATGGGAAAGGCGCTCGACCGCCACTGGACGGGGTGAGGAGGGAGGATACCCTCCTTCTCACATCTTTCGAAAAGAGGGGTCCCGGGCGTGGGGTAATAGATGCTCGGCCCGATGAGGACTTTTTTCCCCATCAGGTAGATCAAGGTATCTACCATCTCCTCGATGGTTTGACCAGGCATGCCCAGGATGGCATAGGCAATCACGTGAAGACCAATCTGCTCCGCCTTTTCCAGAATTTTATCAAACTCAGTAGCTGGCTTAGGTCTTCGCATTCTTTCTTTCGTTGAGGAGTCTGTGCTGACATACGATAGATTGATCGTAGAAAAACCTGCCCTTTTCATCAGTTTCAGAAGCTCTCCATCCAGAGAGGCAAAAGAGATTCCGTTCATAGCAGAAATCTCAATTTTCCCTTCTCCGAAGGTTTCGATAATGAGACTCATTAACCGTTTCGCCCGCTCTTGATCAAAGGTGAAATTGTCGTCTTCAATGTCAAAAGCCTCGATTCCATACTGCTTCTGGCACACCATCATCTCTGTGAGTATGGCCTCCGGAGTTCGAGTTCTGAAAGAAGTCCCCATCGCAAGATGGCTCGAGCAATAGGCGCACCGATGCGGGCAACCCCTGCTCGTAATGATCATGGTGGATCGCTTCTTTCTCAGCCGATATCGATCCAGATCGAGTAATTCCCTGGCAGGATGAGGAAGGCGGTCAAGATTCTGGATGAAATTCCGGAGAGGGTTAATGCGTATTTGTCCATTGTTCCGATACCCAATCCCGTCGATCTTCTCGACATTATCTGTCTTTCCCTTCCCGATCTGTTCCAAAAGAATAGGAAACCGGGCCTCCCCTTCCCCTAGGATCACATAATCGACAAAAGGACTCTGTAGAACACCTTTCGGATCGCAACTGACATGGGCTCCTCCCATGACAACGATTTTCTTTCTGTCCCATTCCTTTATGATCCGGGCAATCTCCAGCGCTTCCTCATGATAAGGGGTAAAGGAGGAGGAGATTCCAAAAACATCGGCCTTCGAATTTTCGACCCTTTTTCGGATTTCCTCCCATTTCATCCCGAAATGGTAGTAGCCGGAATAGAGCTTGAAAGGGCTTCGATCGTTGAAAGGATAGAAATCTCTAAGATAGGAAAGTTCTGCAGGAATGGGAATTGACTTTTTCGCTTCTATCTGACAATCGAGAATTTCCACCTCATGACCATTGTTCTTCAGCAAGGCAGCAAGATAAGCCAAACCAATGGGCTGGGTCCGAATAGAGGTTTGATAAAAGTCCCGAATGGGCGGTTGAATGAGAAGGATCTTCATGTTCGTTGGGAGTAGCTGAGCAACCCTTGTCTGCAAGACGAAGGGGTCCAGACGGGTTGATTAAAATCAACTGGTTTTCAACCGTAATCAAATCGCCCGTCATGCCTGACTTGAGGAGCCTGCCCCGTACTTGATACGGGGGCATCCAGAATTCAAAGCATCAACATCCTGGATTCCGGCCTTCGCCGGAATGACAAGTCGCTTCGCAACAACTCAAAACATGCTTCGCCTGAAGGCGAGGGGTTTCCACCATCCCCGAGGGGGACACTAAGATTGAGTATATTGGATTAGATCGGAACTGTCCATTCTATGAATAGAAAAACGGGGGGGTATTTGCTATGGAGTCCATAATGAAGAAGACATATGCTTCAGAAAATCTCCCCCCTGCCTTCGCCGAAGCGGCTTCGCGCAGGCAGGTCGCCCCTCTTTGCCAAATCCCGCGGAAGGCGGGACCTTTTGTAAAGGGAGGGAAGGAGGGATTTAGTCTTCCCTGTCCATATCATTACGGCTGATTAATAACTCATGAAAAGACTGCAGAGAGTGAAGCGCACCGTATTCCGGCAACGTTTGACACCTTTCTTGATCACCCGGTTCAATCTTTGGGGTTTGTTTCCTCTTCGATCATGCCATAGACATTATACGAAGGAGGGGTTCCCCTTTTTTCCGCCGAGATGGTTATCAGCTTGTAATGAGGATTGGACTTGCGATTACGAGCAATCAGTGCTTTCACCACATCCCATCCTATCTTATTCTGTTTCGCCATTTCGGTAATCTCCTCCAGGGCCGTTCGATTATCATAAGCTCCCGATCGATAAGGCCTGGGCATAATCAGCGCGTCGTAAACGTCACAAGCCGCGATGATTTCTACCATCGGATCCTCGAGGAAGATGCCTCGGGGATATCCCGACCGGTCTCTCCTTTCATGATGGTCAAGGGCCACCTTGCAAGCAAGATATTGGGTATCCTTGTAGTAATAGCTGAGGAGGACATAGCCTGCTGCGGTGTGATGTTCGAGAAAACTCCGTTCCCTCTTGGTGAGGGGGGTCGTCTTTTTCAGGATGTGCAGGGGCACACTGATCTTTCCCGTATCGTGGGTAGGGCCGGTTGCGGACAACCGGATGCGCTCCTGGTGGTCGGGTAGCAGATCCTTTGCCAAAACCGTAGACAAGACGAACACCATCAGCACATGGACATAGGTGTAAAAGTCATTTGCTTTGAAGTGATCGAGCGATTGCAATATGGGGATGGGAAAACGGACCGTCTCCATAAGGTTCAAGAGATCATTGATTTCCTGTTGGTCTGAAAAAATGGTCACAAAGGGAGGGGTGCGAAGAAAATCTAAACAGTCCTGTTTCACTGACCCGTACCAAAGGAGGGGAGATGTCCGATAGGAATGAGTCCTGTGAGAATCGATCACGGCATCTAGGGTCTCTTTCGTCAGAAGGGTCTTCTGAGGAAAGAGCAATCGGTGATCCAGTGTATGTATAGGATACTGAAGTGTTAACCTCGGCATAAAAGGAGACCGTTGATCGCTAAGTTATCATTCCGAATGAACGAATGTCAATAGATTTTAGAGAGTCTTTAGAGAGTCTTGGGAATTTCAGATGCGATCACCGAAAGGTAATGGTGCGGCTGCGAGATATATTTGGGTAAAACACAAAGGGACGGTTTTTTTACCGGCTCGCTAGGCAGTGCAGGGTGGTTTTGCTCCAAGGTTGCCGAGGAAGTTCATTAATAAGGTCATATCCTCCGTACAAATATCCACGAATCTCACTCCAGTCTGATAGTCCCAAGACCAATCCTTCCTCATATGAAGATCCATCCACACCACCCGGACGGACACCCTGATGGCATTTAATTCAGATTGAGAAGGGAAAAAAAGTTTCAATGCCAGATGTTGACCGACCTCTATTTCCTCTGGAAGGCGAAGAAGTAATCCTCCCTGACTGGCATTCACCGCCCGAGCGTATTTGAAGAATAAGTTGGTCCTGCCATACTTAATCGGTAAATCGACATTAAACCTCGGATGTTTTCTTTTTTCTGAAGTCGCTGAAGCAAGACTTTTTCCCATTGACTCCATCGGATGGCTCCTATTTCATGTTTTAAGGACTTTGTGAGCAAAAATTATACCAGAATGAGACTAACCACTTCTGTTTCGTAACTATTTGGAATTTAATGCCTTATTAAGATTATTGGGAAAGATTTGGATCGGAGTTTATCTTGGCAGAGAGTGACATATTGTCGAAAATAGAACGATTTTGGACAAATATTTGTCTTGATTTGTGAAAGCATTAGGATAATATGTATAAGAGAATGGCAAGTGGAGCCCCACGGGCAAAGCCCATGGCACCTGACTAACGTCCAAGTGGGGCGACATCCCGGCCAAAAGCTGGCGCATTCATTCACGGCCATCCCGCCGGAGGCGGGACTGCTGCCGGGGAAGAGGAACCATCCAAAGTGTTCATGATGATGGATGGCGCCTTGAATTTTTGAGCTTAGTTGTTAGATTAAAAATGAAAGGGAAAGGAGGAAAAGATGACCCTGAAAATAAAGAAGATTCTTTACGCCACTGACCTCAGTAAAAACTCCTCTTTTGCGTTCTTGTATGCAACGGACATGGCAAGAAGACATGATGCCAAGATCGTCATGTTGAATGCGATTGAACCCATTCCTGCTTACGCAGCAGCTTATACAGGCGTCACGGACGAATTGAAACGGAAACAGCAGGAGGAGACTGTTGAGGAGATTAAAACACGCTTAGGGGATTTCTGCCGAAAGGCAGAGGCGCAAATCGGCCCTCCGTGCATTGAACTCGTATCCAAAATCCTTGTTCCCCGGGGCCATCCCCCCGAAGAAATCTTAAATGCCGCGGACAAAGAAGGGTGCGATGTGATTGTCCTTGGAACCCATGGAAAGGGATTTTTGGCCCATACGTTTCTTGGGAGTGTTTCGAGTGCCGTATTGAGCCGAACCCAAAAACCAGTTTTCATTATTCCTTTGCCATCTGAAAAGACGACCCTGGACTGGGACGGAACGTGATGCAATTTCATTTTCCAAACGCCATGGCAGAGCCAGAAATAGCCCTGCCTTTGTCTCTCAGATATCGAGGAAACTAGCCCAGATCACCCCGTTCATACTGGAGAATCCCCATTAAAGCGATGGCCGCGGTCTCAGTCCTTAAGATGCGCTGTCCTACTTTGACGGGGATAAATCCTTTCGCCTTTGCCAACGTCACTTCTCCCGCGGCAAAGCCCCCTTCGGGTCCGACCATCACATAAATTTTTTGAGCGGGATGTTGCCTCACGATGCTCTTAAGATTCTCACCCCCCTTTTCCCAGAGAAGAATCTTCAACCCGTCTTCCCGACAATCCCCCAGCACCTCTTGAAACGGTCGGCATTCTCCTACATAAGGAACCTTTGCCCTTCTCGATTGCTGGACCGCCTTGACCGCAATGTGTTGCCACCGGTGGGCTTTCTTCTGTTTTGCTTCCCTTTCCTTCAGAGAGATGGATCTCTCGGATTGAAAGGGAAGGATGGCCGAGACACCGAGTTCCGTCGCCTTTTGGATGATCATCTCCATTCTTTCTTTTTCTGGAAGGGCCTGAAGAAGAATGATCTCCAGAGAAGACTCCGTGGCTGAAGGGAAAGCGTCAAAGATATGAATGGAGGCCTCTGTCTTGGAGAGACGCAGGACTCTTCCTCTGAAGTCATTTCCTTCAGGGTCTGTCAAAGTGATGAGACTTCTCACACGGCCACCCTGAAAACAAAGGGCCTCCAGCGGAGGCCCTTGAATCAGGACATCTTTCCCGACCTCAACCTTCTGGTTGAGAACAATTCTATCCATCGCAAGTGGGCTTCCCTTTTTTCTTCTTTTTCTCCTCTTTCGTCCCTGCCTCTGCTCCTTCAAATTCCTTGATCTTAGTTCCCAGCTCTCTCAGCTTCTTGTCGACCCGGTCATTCACCGTCCCCTCTTTGAAACGCCCATCTTCGAACATCTCACCCCCCTCCATCCCCGTGAGGATCTCAATCCCCTGGTCAATGGTCTTCACCGGAAAGATATGGAATTTCTGCTCCTTCACCGCCTGCACCACATCCTTCCGCAACATCAGATCATCGACGTTGAGATGAGGTATCATCACCCCCTGCTTGCCGGTTAGTCCTTTCGCCCTGCACACATCAAAGAATCCTTCTATCTTTTCGTTGACGCCGCCGATGGGCTGAACCTCTCCTTTTTGATTGACCGAACCGGTCACGGCGATGTCTTGTCGCAGGGGGAGTCCGGAGATGCTTGAAAGCAACGCATAGATCTCTGTCGAGGAAGCGCTGTCCCCTTCCACCCCACTGTAGGACTGCTCAAAACAGAGGCTGGCACTCATGGTAATCGGTTTATCCTGGGCATACTTCCCGCGGAGGTACCCAGTGAGAATATAGACTCCCTTATTGTGAATGGGGCCGCTCATCTCCGCCTCTCTTTCGATATTGATAATACCTGCTTTCCCCAAGGAAGTTTTCGCAGTGATCCGCGAGGGTTTTCCGAACATGTAATCCCCAAGATTATAGACGGAGAGGCCATTGACCTGGCCCACCACCGCCCCATCGGAGTCAATCAGGATGGTTCCATCATCGATCATCTCCTGGATCTTCTCCTCGATGAGGTTCACCCGGTAACTCCTCCGTTCAATTGCCTGATCCACATGTTTTTCTGTAATCACATCACTTCCGTCCTTCTCTGCCCAGTAATTCGATTCCCTCAAGAGGTCGGCAATGAGGTGAAAGCGCGTTGAAAGCTTTTTCTGCCTTCCCGTGATCCTCACCCCGTGCTCCACCACCGCTGCAATCCCCGTCTTATCGAGGGATCTCAATTTGTCCTCATCGCAGATTTTCCGAATAAAGGAGGCGTACTGCTGGATCTTGTCATTGTCCTTGTTCATCACGGAATCAAAGTCTGCCTTGATTTTGAAAATCTTTTTGAAATCATCGTCCAGGCTGTAAAGAAGATAATAGATTTGGGCATCTCCGATCAGGATGACTTTTGTATTACACTCAGTAGGCTCCGGTTTGAGGGCGGATGTGGAAAAGAAGTAAAAGGGGTCATAGGTCTGGATCTCGATGACCTGGTTCTTCAATGTCCTTTTCAACGCAGGCCAAACCCCCGGCTCCATGAGGGCATCCAGGGCATTGAAGATCAGATAACCTCCGTTGGCCCTTAAGAAGGAGCCCGCTTTGATATGGAGAAAGTCGGTCTTCCAAATCCCTGAACGCTCAACGACCCTTTCGATGGTGCCGAAAAGATTCCGGTAGTTGGGGGTCGTCTCGACAATGGTGGGAGCTCCTTTTGTCTCCGAATTGTCCACCAACACGTTCACCTGGTATTCACTGAAAGAATCCACTGTTTGAGGCAGAACCAACCCGGGAATGGGCGGAGGTGTTTCTTCCTTTTCCCTGAAACGGCCAAGATTCGTCAAGATATCTTCCTGAACTTCGTCCAGATATTGGTGAACCTTCTCGTGGTCAAACTTTTCCTTAATATCGGAAATGGAGTCCTTGACCGCTGGAGAGATTACCTCGTTGTCCAACGAGGTTAGCTCTTCCTTGATCTCCTTCTCCGATTTCCGGGTCTCCTTAAAGATATCCTCCAATTCATTGACCAGATGGGTTTGCTTCTCTTTAAGCTTTTCGAGTTCCTCTTTCGAGAATTTGTTCTCCTCCACCATGGACTCCAATTGTTCCATGTTGACAGGGTTTCCCTCGACGAGGGGGAAGATGCCAGGACGGGAGTAGGGGCCCATTTGAATCTGAACCAGAGCAAAACCCTCTTTATTCACTTTCTTTTCAAACTCCCGGAACATCTCCGCCTGCTTGTTCCGAAATTTTTCAACCACCTCTTTCTTTTTATTGAGATAGGTCTCGTTCTCAAACATCAGGGGGATTTTCTTTTTCAGAGTTTCGATCAAGTTCTCCATCTCCTTTTTGAAGGCATTCCCCTGCCCTGGAGGAAGGCTGAGCATATGAGGCATATCCGGGTTTTTGAAGTTATTGACGTAACAAAAATCGTTGGGGATCTTCCCCTGTATGTTTAGCTCCTCCAAAATGCATTTGATCGTGGTAAAGCGTCCCGTTCCTGTCAAGCCCGTGACAAAGATATTGTACCCAATACTATGGATGTTCAATCCTAATCGGATCGCCTCCTGGGCCCTCTCCTGGCCAATGATCTCCTCACAGGCCTGGACTGCCTGAGTGGTCTCAAAGGGCAATGCCTCTGGATCACAACGCCACCTTAATTTTTCAACGGGAACTTCTTCGTAGGTCTGATTCGACATAGATCCCCCCTTCTCTGGCATGAATCGCAGTATCTTGTCCTTTTTTAATTTACTATCGGAACGAGAGAAAAGTCAATCAGGATTTAAATTGCAGCAAGAACGCTCAAATGACAGATATCAAAATCTCCCGCTAAAGCGGGATCAAATGAATGTCAAAGCCAAAACATAAACCATGCTAACATTCTCAGTTAACCTTGGAGTTGACTTGATATTTGAGCTTTGTCCTTTGACTATTTCTTTGAGGTTTGAGATTTGGGTTTTAGACTTTTTAGATGCCTTCTTTGGCCAGCTCCTGAATCAACCCTCTGCTCTTCTCGGTGACTTTTTGGGGGACCTTCACAATCACCTTGACATATTCGTCCCCTCTCCCTTCCCCCTGGAAATGAGGCATGCCAAGACCTTTTAACCGCATCTTGGTATGGCTCTGGGTCCCTGGAGGAACCTTCACCTTTTTCATCCCCTCCAAGGTGGGTACTTCGACGGTCGTTCCAAGAACGGCCTCTGAGAAACTAATTTCTTTCTCCACAATGAGGTCGTCTCCTTCCCGGCTGAAGAGCGGATGTTCCCGAACAGAAACTTGAAGGTAGAGGTCACCTGAAGGACCGCCGTTTCTCCCTTCCATTCCCTTTCCGGAAAGCCTGAGCTTCTTCCCTGAAGGAATGCCCCGAGGAATTTTTACGGAAATTTCCTCAACCTTTCCGTTTTTTCGATAGGAGATCCTCTTCTCTCCGCCAGAGGCAGCCTCTTCCAGTGTAATGGCGATTTCATAGAGGACGTCTTCTCCTCGCTGGGGCATTCGACCTGTATCTCGATAGCCCCCTTGCCCGCCGAAGAAGTCTCCAAAATCGACCCCGCTTCGACCCCCAAATCTGAACTCCCGCCTTCCCCTTCCCCCGAAAAGGCCGGATAAAATCTCATCAAAATCAAATCCCCGGAAAATGTCCTCCTGGGTAAATCGCTGCTGGAACCCTTCCGCGCCAAAGGTGTCGTATTGTTTTCGCTTCTCCTTATCGCTCAAGACAGCATAGGCCTCATTGATTTCTTTAAAACGTTCTTCGGCCTCTT
>Ga0316601_100002211_pt1 | contig 9967 bp, 6 predicted proteins | sample OWC_soil_day5_no_FD_207663 | JGI IMG/M metagenome (GOLD analysis project Ga0316601, IMG submission 207663) | Wetland soil microbial communities from Old Woman Creek delta, Ohio, United States - OWC_soil_day5_noCT | ecosystem: Environmental > Terrestrial > Soil > Wetlands | place: USA: Ohio...
CGATCGCGCTGACCGACGGCATGTCGTTCGCCGACCGCCAGCAGCTCGCCGATGTCGTCCCGAAGCAGGGCTTCGCGGCGCGCGCAGGCCGACACACGGTCGGTGCGCTCGCGAAGGAGCTGGTCGCGATCGCCACCGACGGCCTCGCGCGCGTCGCCCCCGACGCGGTCGAGTTGCTCGCGCCCGTGCAGGAGATCGCGGAGAGCGGCCGCACGCAGGCCGACCAGATGATCGAGCTGTGGAACCAGCACGCCGGGAATCGGCCGGCGCTGATCCAGGCGCTCGCGCATCCCGGCCTCGGCTGATCAGTCGTCGTCGTCGTCGAAGTTGATCGGGATGTCGGTCTCGATCCTCCCCGGCAAGGCGCGCTTGGGCTTGACCCGCGACACCCGACGAGCACGCGGCGCGGGCGCCGGCGCCGGCGCCGGCTCTGGCTTGGCGTGGGGGATCGAGAGGTCGTCGAGATCGACGTCGAGCGCCTCGAGCGCTGTCTCGAGATCATAGGAATCCGCGGCGGCCCCCGGCCTGGCGGCGCGGCCCGGCGGATGCGCGAGCATCTTGGGCACGGGAGCGCTCACGTCGCTCGCGTCGAACGCGTGCATCGGTGGGAAGCCCGCCGGCGGCTCGACGGGTGGTGCGTCGAAGTCGAGGGATGCCGGCGGCAGGACACCGGCGTGCGTGAACGCACTCTCCGAATCGTAGTCCTCGTCCCGCGGATCGTAGCTCGCGGGCTCGTCGTCGAACCCCGCGAGGGCGTGGCCGGCGCTGACCGAACGAGGATCGAGCTCCCCGAGCGCCTGATCGAGCTCGGAGAGAGCGAGCCGACCGGAGGACGGCGGCTCGAGCTCGGCCTCGGGCACGGCCTCGAACTCGTCGCTGAGATCGAGCCGCGCGGCGAAGTCGGAGAGCGAGGGCCGCGACTCGGGCTCGGGCGCAGGACCGGGGATCGGGGTGAACTCGACGTCGGGCGCGAACACGGGCACGGGGGTGAACCCTGCCGCGGGTGCGTAGTCGCCCTCGGGCTCGTCGGGCTCCTCAGCCTCGTCGGGCTCGGGCTCGATCCTCGCCGGTGCGGGGCGGACGATCGGGTGCTGGCTGGAGAGCCGGCGCTGCTGCGCGCGGATCCGCGCCGGGATGTGCGCCCGCTCGTCGGCGAACTCCTCGTACGGCGCGGGTGCGGGGAGCGGTGTCGGGTCGTGCTGCTCTGGCGCGGGCGGGGCGGCGCTCATCCGCGCACCGGAGGCCTCCTGCTCGCCGTGCGCGGTCAGCAGGTCGGCGTCTTCGGCATCGGCCTCGGCGAGGATCTCGAAGTCGTCGATCTCCTGCTCCTCCTCCTCGTCGTCGGGCACCTCGGCGGCCACGGCTTCACTCGCCAGACCGAGATCGTCGGCCTCGGCCTCGGCCTCGGCGAGCTGCTGGTCGAGGCTGCGCTCGAGATCGGCGGTGCCCCCGGGCTCGGTCGCGAACACGTGCTGCTCGAACGCCTCCGACGGCATCGGCATCGCGCCGATCTGCGTGTGCTCGACCTCCTCGACGTCGGCGTCCAGGAGCTGATGGATCTCGTCGGCGATCTGCTCGGGCTCGACCTCGTGCGCCGCCTCGTCGAGACCGTCCTCGGCCTCGGAATCGGGCTCGACGTCGAGGATCGGCGTCGAGTCGCGGAGCTCGATGACCTCGGGAGATCGTGCCCGCTCGGGCTCGGCCTCGGCCGTGGCTTCGATCGACGGCGCGTCGACGATCGGCTCGGCCGGCTCCTCGACCGCGACGGGCTCGACGACCGCCGCCGCCGAAGCCACGGCCGCGATCGGCTCGACGACCGGCTCGACGACCGGCTCGGCCGCAACCAGGGCGGGCGCCGAGATCGTCGCCGGAGGTGGCGCCCACCGCGCGCTGCGATCGCGCCGGACGGCGGCGCCACCGAGCTGTTGGGCGAGCTCCGCGGACGCCGCCTCGATCCCGATCTCGATCGGCGCGGCCGACATCTCGCGCAGCGCCTCGAGCTCGGCGTCGAGGTCGCCGCCGGCGAGCGCGCGCGCCCGCGCGATCACCGCGCCGACATCGACATCGTCGTCGAGGCCGGGCACGTGGACGGCGGCCGCGACCGGACCCGAAGCGCGCTCGAGGACCTCGGACACCGGTGCGCGCTTCCTCCGCGGCGCCTCCGGCTCGAGCGGCGCGACCGCGTGCGCCTTCGCGATCGCCAGGGGACCGGTGTTGCGGCGCGGCGCTGTCAGCACGGCGGCGCTCTCCACGGTCAGCGGCGTCGCGAGCACCGGGGCGCTGTCGATCGTCGTCATGGCCGCCGGGATCGCCGTCGCCGCCGCCTCCTTGACGGAGGTGTCGACGAGCTGCCGCGCGGCGTCGATATCGGCGGGGAGCGGGATCCCGACCTCCGGCAGCCCGAGCGTCTTGCGGCGCTCGAGCATCTTCAGGATCACCTCGCGACTCTCGCGGGTGACACGCATCAGCTCGATCGCCATCCCGAACGCCGCCTTCGGGTTCGCGGGATCGGGCGGCTTCGCAGCCTTCACGCGACCGAGCCCGACGAGCACCGGCGTGTCGTCGGCGAGGCGCAGCTCGAACTTGACCTCGGCACCGACGGCCTGCAGCGACTTGGTCGGCAGGAACAGCCCCGACTTGCCGACGTTGGGCGCAAACCGCTGCACCATCGCGTCGACATCGTCGTAGCGGAGCTTGATGCGGAGCACGACCGGCGCCGGTCGCGCCCCGCTTGGTTCGTCGGAGGCCATGGCTGACCCGCGGAAGCGGGCCGGCGTAATTATCCCGCCGTCGACGGCACAGGGTCAAACCGCGTCCTCACGCGTTTCCGGGGTGGGCGGGCCACCGGTCCTGGCTCCGCCTCATGATCTCGCGACGTTGAGAGCCGTCAGGCCCCCGGACGTGACCCTCAGCGAATATCCCAGCCGCCCTCGACCGAGATGTAGACGCCGTCGCGCTGCTCCCACCGGCGATCGCGCCAGCGGGCGTTCGCGCGCTCGCGCTCGTAGTGGCCCGGGACCCAGACCCACTGGTCGCCCTGCCAGTCCCACGAGCCACGGACCCACACGAAGCCGGCGCGCGGGTCCCAGCGCTCCTCGCGCAGGGTCGGCGGAGCGGCCGTCGGTCCGAGCGCGATCCAGCCACCATCGACGGTGACGTAGACGCCGTCGCGCTGCTCGTAGCGAGCTGGCCGCCAGCGATGGCCGCGCCGCTCGCGCTCGTAGCGTCCGCTGGTCCACACCCAGTCGCCGCCATTCCAGGTCCACTGACCCTCGACCCAGGTGTAGCCGCGCCGCGGCTTCCAGCGCTCGACCCGGACGGCGGGCGGCGCGCGATCTGCTCGGCGCTCGCGGCGATCCTCGCGGCGATCCTGGCGGTCCTCGCGACGCTCCTCGCGTCGATCCTGCCGGTCGTCTCGGCGCTCGCGCCGGTCCTCACGCCGGTCGCGACGGCGGTCACGATCGGCAAACGCCGGTGACACGGTCGCGACGATCAACGATGCAAACAGCAGTCGGCTGAAGTACCTGCGCATGCGATGCCCTCCCACGGACGAGCATCGAGCATAACGCGGCCCATCGGCCGGGGCGCGCCTACGCGTGCTCTTCGACCCACTTGCGCGCGGCCTCGAGCGCCGCGGGGACCGCCGACACATCCTTGCCACCACCCTGCGCCATCTCGGGCTTGCCGCCCGCGCGCCCGCCGAGCTGGGCAGCGATCTCGCCGAGGAGCTTGCCCGCCTGCACCTTGCCGACGAGATCCTTGGTCACCATCGCGACGAGCTTGATCTCGGCACCGCCGGTACCCGCGAGCACGACGACGCCGGAGCCGAGCTTGTCGCGCAGCTGATCGCCGGTGTCGCGCAGGACCTTCGCATCGTCGACCTCGATCGCGGCCGCGAGCACCTTGATGCCCTTGATCTCGACGACCTCGGCGAGCAGATCGCGACCACCACCGCCGGACGCGAGCTTCTGCTTGAGCTTCTCGATCTCGCGATCGAGCGCCTTCTGCTCGGCGAGCAGCTTGTCGACGCGCGCCGCGACCTCGAACGGGGGCGCCTTGAGCCGCTCCCCCGTCTTGCCCAGCTCGTCCTCGAGCTTGCGCAGGTAGTCGAACGCGCCCGCGCCTGTCACGGCCTCGATGCGGCGCACGCCCTGGGCGACACCCGCCTCGCTGACGATCTTCATCAGGCCGATATCGCCCGCGCGCCGTACGTGGGTGCCACCGCAGAACTCGATCGACTCACCGCCGATCGCCACGACGCGCACGGTGTCGCCGTACTTCTCGCCGAACATCGCGACGGCGCCCTTCTGCCTTGCCTGATCGATCGGCAGCACCTCGACGACGGAGTCGACGTTCTTGCGGATCTCCGCATTGACGAGATCCTCGACCTTGCGCTTCTCCTCCTCGGTCATCGGCGAGAAGTGCGCGAAGTCGAACCGCAGCCGGTCCGGCGACACGAGCGAGCCCTTCTGCGCGACGTGATCGCCGAGGACCTTCTTGAGCGCGTGGTTCAGCAGGTGCGTCGCCGAGTGGTTCGCGCGGATCCGCTCGCGGCGATCGTCGTCGACCTCGAAGGTCGCCAGGTCGCCGACGATCACGGTGCCGGCCTCGACCTCGCCGATCAGGACGTGGACGTCGCCGGCCGGCTTCTTGGTGTCGGTGATGGTCACGCGCGAGCTCGCGGTCGCGACCTTGCCGGTGTCACCGATCTGGCCGCCGGACTCGCCGTAGAACGGCGTCTGATCGAACACCAGCTGGACCTTCTGCCCCGCGGTCGCGCTCTTCGCGCGCTTGCCGTCGACGAGCAGCGCCTTGATCGTGCCCTCGCCGCGCGTGCCGCGGCCCTCGTAGCCGAGGAACTTGGTCGCGCCGATCTCCTGCGCGAGCGCCTTGATGTCGCCGGCGATCGCCTCGTCGCTGGAGACGAACGTCTTGCTCTTCTCCTGCGCCTTCGCCATCTCCTCGTCGTAGCCCGCGTTGTCGACGGTGAAGCCACGCTCGTTCGCGATGATCTCCGTGAGGTCGCTCGGGAAGCCGAACGTGTCGTACAGCGTGAACACGGCCTTACCCGAGAGCTGCTTCGCGCCGCTCGTGCCGAGCGAGGTGAACTCGTCCTCGAGCAGATCGAGGCCGTTCTTGAGCGTCTTGCGGAACCTCTTCTCTTCCTCGAGCGCGACCTGCCGGATCATGGTCTGCCGCTCGACGAGCTCGGGGTACTGCATCCCCATCTCGTTGACGACCTTGTTGCAGACCTCGTGCATGAACGGCTCCTCGATCCCGAGCAGCTTGCCGTGGCGCACCGCGCGTCGGAAGATCCGGCGCAGGACGTAGTTGCGGCCGGTGTTATCGGGGATCACGCCGTCGGCGATCAGGAACGCGCTGCAGCGGGCGTGATCCGCGATCACGCGCATCGAGGTGTCGGCCTCGGGATCCTTGCCGTACTGCTTGCCGCACAGCTCCGCGGTCGTCGCGAGGATGCCCGTGAACAGATCGGTGTCGTAGTTGCTCTTCACGCCCTGGACGACGCTGGTCACGCGTTCGAGGCCGGCGCCGGTATCGATCGACGGCGCCGGTAGCGGGAACAGCTCGCCGCCCGCGGTGCGCCGCTCGTACTGCATGAACACGAGGTTCCAGATCTCGAGCCAGCCCTTCCACGTCTCCGGATCGGTGGTCGGCCAGGCCTTCGGCACGCCGTCCATGAAGTAGTGGATCTCGGTGCACGGCCCCATCGGGCCCGTCTCGCCCATCATCCAGAAGTTGTCCTTCTTGCCGAGGCCGATCACGCGGTCGTCGGAGAAGCCGGTGACGCGCTTCCAGATCGCGCGTGCCTCGTCATCCGCCCCGACGCCCTCCAGCTCCGGATCGTTGCCGCCGAAGATCGTCACGCACATCCGCGACTCGTCGATCTTGTAGACCTTGGTCAGCAGCTCCCACGCATAGGAGATCGCGTCCTCCTTGAAGTAGTCGCCGAACGAGAAGTTGCCGAGCATCTCGAAGAACGTGTGGTGGCGCGGCGTCTTGCCGACCTCGTCGAGGTCGTTGTGCTTGCCACCCGCGCGCACGCACTTCTGCGACGTCGTGGCGCGCTTGTAGCCGCGCTGCTCGGCGCCGACGAACACGTCCTTGAACTGGACCATGCCGGCGTTCGTGAACATCAGCGTCGGATCGTTCGACGGAACGAGCGAGCTCGAGGCCACGATCTCGTGACCTTTGCCCTTGAAGAACTCGAGGAACGCTCTGCGAACGTCGGCGGCTTTCATGACGCCGACAACCTAGCAGGATCCGTGGGGGCTCAGTAGAGGTAGCCGACGGTGACCGCACCGCCGAGGTAGCTGTCGCGCGCACCGTAGACGTCCTGCGCATTGTCGGCGTCGCGCATGTTCGACTTGGTCGCGCCGCCGCGGAACTTGAACCCGATCGTCTCGAACTTGAACGCGGCGCGCGCGAACAGGTTCTTGGTCAGCATGTAGTCGCCACCGAGCTCGCCCTCGAAGCCGGTGACCGTCGCCGGCCCGTACTGGTCGGCGTTCTGGATCTGGCCGGTGTTGGTCAGGAACATGAAGCCGAGGTTGACGTTGAGCACGATCTTCGCCGCCGCCTGATAGCGGAGGGTCGCCGCCGGGTCGATGATCGTGTAGTTGACGTTCGGGATGTCGGGCATCACGCCGCCGCTCGGCTTGATCGTGAAGTTCTGGCGGCCGTAGCGCAGCGTGGCGCCGACGGTGAGCTTGCCGAGCGGGTAGCGGAACGCCGCGCCGAACGCGTAGCGCGCCTGCGACGTCGGTAGCGAGACCGGGGGCGTGCCAGCCTTCGAGCTGATCTTGAGGACCTTGTCGTACATGACGGTGGCGCCGAAGTTCTTCGCCATCCCCTTCTTCTTGTGCCCGATCGCGAGCGGGAAGACCGTGGCGTCGATCAACAGGCCCGCGACCGGCACGCCCTTGTACGGGGGCGGCTTGCTGCCGAGGTCCGCGTCGAACGTGAACGCCATCCGGCGCGCGTTGAACGACAGCCCGACCACCGCGTCGATCGCGCGCTCGCCGGGCGACAGCGCGGAGCCGGAGCTCTCGCCCTCGTCCTCGTCGCTGCTCTCCTCGACGCTGCCGCCATCCTCGTCCTCGTCTTCGTCCTCGTCGTCCTTGGCGGCGACCTTCTTGCGGGGCGCGTCTTCGTCCTCGTCGTCCTTGGCGGCCGGCTTCTTCTTCGTCGGCTTGGGGAGCGGATCCTCGTCCTCGTCGTCCTTCTTCGGCTTGAGCGCCGCGGCCTCCTCGTCGTCCTTCTTCGCGGGCTTCTTCTTGGCCGGCTTGTCTTCCTCTTCCTCGTCGTCCTTGCGCGAGAAGCCCTTCTTGGCCGGCTTGTCTTCCTCTTCCTCGTCGTCCTTCTTCGCGGGCTTCTTCTTGGCCGGCTTGTCTTCCTCTTCCTCGTCGTCCTTGCGCGAGAAGCCCTTCTTGACCGGCTTGTCCTCCTCCTCCTCCTCCTCGTCGTCCTTCTTGGTCGGCTTCTTCTTCGCCGGCTTGTCTTCCTCTTCCTCCTCGTCGTCACCGCCGCCACCGCTCGCGCGGTTCGCGTCGACGTTGGAGATCGCGTCGATCAGCTCGTCCTTGAGATCCTGCTGCGCCTTGCCATCGATCCGCGGGCCGTCGGCCTTGGTGTCGATGCCCTCGCCGACCAGCTCGCCGGTCTTTCCCTCGCGCAGCTTGAGCTTGATGATGTACTCGTCGCGGCGCTTGTCGATCTTGCCCGTGATGATCGCGTCGACCTTGAGCTTCTTCGCGACCTTCTTGAAGTTCTTCTCGTTCGCCTTCGACGCGTCGAGCTCCTCGGCGGTCCCGTTCCACTTGTCGAGGGAGACGACCGTGTGCGACTTCTTGACCAGCTTGACGAGGTCGTCGTGGAACTTCTCCGCCTTCGGGCCTTCGAACTCGAGGACGACGACGCGCTTGCGACCGCCCGCGTGAGCGAGCGCGGGCACGAGCAGGAGGACGCCGAGCACGGCGACCACCGACACGAGCCAGCTACTTGTCGAAGCTCTCGATTTCGAACTCGTCATTACCAGGGGCTCCAGGTTTGCTTCCGCTCTGCGAGCCCTTTTCCTGCCAGGGCGTCGCACTCGCGGAGACGCCGCGGAACAGGAGGGCGAAGTCGGAGGGGCTGGTCGAGTGTTTGACCGCCTCCTCGTAGGTGACGAGCCGCTGCTTGACGAGCGCCGAGAGGCTCTGATCGAACGAGATCATCCCGTACGGGTGCAGGCCCTCGGCGATCGCGCCCTTGATCTCGCGCGTCCGCGTTGGCTCCTCGATCATCTCGCGCACGCGCTCGGTGTTCACCATGATCTCGAGCGCCGGGACCATGCCCTTGCCGTCGGCCCGCGGCAGCAGGCGCTGCGAGATCACCCCGCGGAGCACGCTCGCGAGCGTCAGGCGGGCCTGCTGCTGCTGGTGCGTCGGGAACATCGAGATGATGCGGTTGACCGTCTCGGTCGCGTCGACCGTGTGCAACGTCGACAGCACGAGGTGACCCGTCTCGGCCGCGGTCATCGCGATCTGCGCGGTCTCGAAGTCGCGCATCTCGCCGACGAGGATCACGTCGGGGTCCTGGCGCAGCGCCGCGCGAAGGGCGCGCGAGAACGACATCGTGTCGAACCCGATCTCGCGCTGGTTGAGCACCGACCGCTTGTCGCGGAACGTGTACTCGATCGGGTCCTCGACCGTGACGATGTGATAGGCGTGCTGCGTGTTGATGTAGTCGATCATCGCGGCGAGGGTCGTCGACTTGCCGGACCCGGTCGCCCCCGTGACCAGCACGACGCCGCGACCGGTGTTCGCGAGGTCGAGGACGGCCTGGGCAAGGTTCAAGCGATCGAAGGGCGGCACCTCGGGAGGGATCAAACGCAGGACCATCCCGACCGATCCACGCTGCTGGAACAGGTTGACGCGATAACGCACCCCGTCGGGCGTGCCGTAGGCGAGGTCGATGTCGAGGTTGGTCTCGAACTCCTCGCGCTGGCGATCATTCATCATGTGGACCGCGAACTGCGCGATCGACTCGCGCGTCAGGGCGGGCACATCCCGCACGGTTCGCAGCTCCCCCTTGATGCGGAACATCGGGGGCAGGCCGGCCTTCAAATGCACGTCCGAGGCCCCGAGCTGGCGGGCGGCGGCGAGCACGCGATCGAGGATCTGACTCATCTCACCCGTGCTCGAGGGTATCACATCGATCCCGTCGGATCCGGTGGCGATATGAGGCCAGGCGGCGCGCGCTGGGTTACCCTTGTGACGGGATGCGTTGCCCGAGTTGCGGCACCGAGAACGCACCGGATTCCCGGTTCTGCGGTGGCTGTGGTGCGCGCATGCCGACCGCGCACGCGCTCGTCGCGCCGACCCAGAAGATGTCGGACGAGACGCCGTACCGCGACAGCGGGCCGCAGGCGAGCTCGGGCCCACAGACCTACCCGCCGCACCCGAGCCAGCCGCCCCAGATGCCGGCGCCGCTGGGCGACATCCGCTCGATCACGACGCGCCCGGGCCCCGGCGCGCCACCGAGCAGCATCCCGCCGCAGAACTACAGCACCCCGCCGCAGAACCACAGCATCCCGCCGCAGAACCAGAGCGTCCCGCCGCAGAACCAGGCGCTCGGCTCGACGCCGCCGGCGGCAGGGAGCCAGCCGCCCCACCAGCGGCACCAGACCAGCGATCCGCGGACGGTCCCGGACCGCCCTGCCAACAAGCCACCGCGTGCGTCCTCGCGCGGCGCGACCCCGCCCGCCGGCACGAGCCTGCCGCCGTCACCGCGCGGCCGCGCCCAGACGCCCGCCGAATCCGTCGCCGCGCCGCCCACGGGCCGGCGCTGGGGCCTGATCCTGTTCGTGCTGCTGATCGACATCGGACTCGCGGGCTCGGGAGCCTGGATGCTGAGCCAGGGCCTGGCGAACTGACGCGAAGAAGAACCAAGCCATGACCACCATCGA
>Ga0316601_100002212_pt1 | contig 9966 bp, 9 predicted proteins | sample OWC_soil_day5_no_FD_207663 | JGI IMG/M metagenome (GOLD analysis project Ga0316601, IMG submission 207663) | Wetland soil microbial communities from Old Woman Creek delta, Ohio, United States - OWC_soil_day5_noCT | ecosystem: Environmental > Terrestrial > Soil > Wetlands | place: USA: Ohio...
GGTATTGAGGAACCTGGGGTATCCGCGACCGACTGCTGTCTCGGCGGTCGCTAATAACCTGCTCGGCAAGACCAATGCGCCCGCGTCTGGTTCGACGTGGGGCTGGACGAGCAGTCAACTCGATGTAGAGGACTTCGCCGTGACCTCGATCCGTGTGGAGACAGGGGCCCTGATCTTGCTCAAGACTGCATGGATCATGCACATGGACGAGCTCGGAAGCGATCTCATGTATCTGGGCACCAAAGGCGGCGCGAAGGTCACGTCGAGCGGGCTGACGATCTTTCGGTGCGAGGCGGGTTTGTTGACCGATAGTCGACCGCCGCAACTCGACCAGGTGGAAGGGATCGAATTGTTCCGCCGAGAACATCTGGCCTTCGCGGATGCCATTCGGGAACGCAGACCTTCACCGGTGCCCGCCGATCGGTTCTTGCTGACGAACGTGATTGTCGACGCGGCGATGAGGTCGGTGGCTGCGGGTCGCGAGGTGGAGGTCTCGATCCCCGCCGAGTTCGCCTGAACACGGACTCCAGGAGCAGAGCTACTGCTTGGTGATCACGCCCGACTCGACGATGGCGCCCTGTACGCCGGTGGTCGACGTCCACGACGTCGAGATCTGGAAATCGTTGTCCGAGACATTGCCGCTCTCGATCAACCCGGTCTCGAGGGTGAATCGCTCGCCATCGAAGGTGCACTCGCCATCCACGATGACCTTGTTGAAGCACCCCTCCGAGCAGTCCCCCGTTTCGAGCGTCAACTGGCAGGTCACGCCATCGCGGTCACGCGTGAGGGTTGCTCCGCGCTCGTCGATGGTCCAGTTCTCCGACTTCGTGTTGCTCGTGTTGTTGCGGGTATCCGTGCGCTGGATCTCTCCAACGTAGCGGCCGCCGAAGCCGGTTCCGCCGCACCCCCCCAGGGCCACGGTCATCAGGATCGACAACATTCCATAGGCGGGTCGCTGCATGGCGCGCGGTTCAGCAATCGGCGCACCAGGCGAGGCGATGTCTTTTCGGTCAAGTACAAGCCGGGACTCGGTTCCCGAACGCCGCACCGCGACTCTGATGTCGCGGCTCCGTCGAGTGAAAACCAACTATCGGCCGAGTCGTGCTATGTCGCGGCATGCACCCCGCAAGCGCCCGGCTCATCGAGACGATCAGGGGGGCGATCATCGGCGACGATACGGCGCTCGATGGCCCATATGGCGCCCGCCGAGTCACCTACGCGGACTACACCGCGTCGGCCCGGTCGCTGACGTTCATCGAGGACTTCATCCGGAATGAGGTGATGCCGCTCTACGCGAACACCCATACCGAGACCAGCGGTACGGGCCGCCAGACCACCCAGTTCCGGCACGACGCCCGCGAGATCATCCACCGCGCGGCCAAGGGGGGACCCGACGATCTGGTGATCTTCTGCGGCGCGGGCGCGACTGGCGCGATCAACAAGCTGATCGAGGTCATGAACCTGCGGATCCCGGCGGACCTCGACGCCCGGTACAAGCTGTCCGAGCGGATTCCCGAGGCCTCCCGGCCGGTCGTGTTCATCGGGCCGTTCGAGCACCATTCGAATGAGCTGCCGTGGCGCGAGTCGATCGCGAACGTCGTCGTGATCGGCGAGGACGTGGACGGCCATGTCGATCTCGCGCAGCTCGCCCAGGAGCTCGAGCGCTATGCCGCGCGTCCGCTCAAGATCGGGAGCTTCTCGGCGGCGTCGAACGTGACCGGGATCGCGACCGATCAGCGCGCGGTCGCGAAGCTGCTCCACGCGCACGGGGCGCTCTCGTTCTGGGACTTCGCGGCGGCCGGCCCCTACGTCGAGATCCAGTTGAACGATCCCGAGGAGCCGAGCGCGTACAAGGACGCGGTGTTCATCTCGCCTCACAAGTTCATCGGTGGGCCGCAGACGCCTGGCGTGCTGCTCGTGAAGCGTCAGCTCGTCACCAACACCGTGCCGGGAAGCCCCGGCGGCGGCACGGTCGCCTACGTCAACGAGGAGGAGCACCGCTACCTCACCGATCCCGTGCTTCGCGAGGAGGGTGGCACACCCGCGATCATCGAGTCGATCCGAGCCGGCCTGGTGTTCCAGCTCAAGGAGGCAGTCGGCGCCGACGCGATCCGCGAGCGCGAGGTCGACTTCATCCAGCGCGCGATCGCGTCGTGGTCGGTCAATCCCAACCTGAACATCCTCGGCAACACGGCGGCCTGGCGGCTGTCGATCGTGTCGTTCGTCGTGCGCCACCGCCACGCGTACCTGCACCACAACTTCGTCGTCGCGCTGCTCAACGACCTGTTCGGCATCCAGTCGCGCGGCGGCTGTGGTTGTGCCGGACCGTATGGGCACCGCTTGCTCGGGATCGACATCGCGACGAGCAAGAACTTCGAGCGCGAGATCGTGCGCGGCTGCGAGGGCATCAAGCCGGGCTGGGTGCGCGTCAACTTCAACTACTTCCTGTCCGAGACCCAGTTCCAGTTCATCCTCGACGCGATCAACCTGATCGCGAATGAGGGCTGGAAGCTGTTGCCCCACTACGACTTCGACCCCGACACCGGGGAGTGGCGCCATCGCAACAAGAGCGGCGGCCAGGTGATGCGCCTCGACGAGGTCTCGTACCGCACGGGCAAGATGGAGTACCGGTCCCGCCACGGGACCGAGCCGGAGTGGGAGCTTCCGAACTACCTCGCCGAGGCACGCCGGATCATCGCCGCGGTCACCGAGGAATTCCGGACGCTGTCGATCGAAGAGCGAGCCCGCACGTCCGACTTCGAGCAGCTGCGCTGGTTTCCGTTGCCGAGCGAGGTGCTCGCCGAGCTCCGTGGCAGCTCCGCGACGGAGCACGCTGGCGCGATGCTCCGGCCCTGAGGTTCGAGCTCGGCCCCGTTGGGTTCCCTCCGCAGGCGGGTCGTGGCCGTCACGCGGTACTATGTCGCCATGGCTGACGAGCTGAAGATCAGGGTTCATGACCACCGCCAGGTGGAAGCCACGCTCCTGGCGCACGGCGCGACCTTCCGTGAAGAGCGGAAGATCGTGGACACGTACTTCAACCAACCGGTCCCGCAGGAGGTCCTCAAGATCCAGCAGGACGAACGCGGCCACTGGCTGGTCAACCTCAAGCCGCGTGACGGGAAGTTCGACATCGTCAAGTTCGAGCAGATCTCCGACGCCGCCAGCCTTCATGCGGAGCTGGAGCAGAAGTTCGGCATCATGAGCATTCTCACGAAGCGCTGTCGGTTCTTCGACTGGGGCGAGTACTTCCTCGACCTCAACCTCATCGAGGAATTCGGGGACTTCCTGGTGCTCACCGGCCCGGCCCCCACGATCGCCATGCTGCACCAGCTCGGGATCGAGACCTCCGCGCGCATCACCGTGCCGTTCAACGAGCTGCCCAGAATCCCGCACACCATCGGGTGACTCCCCGGGACGGGGAGCTACTCGGGTCGTCGAGCGGAGCGCCTGGACCTGCCCGGCGCGCGGATCACGAGCACGAGCGTGCCGAGCCCGAGCACGAGCACGAGCCCGCTCGCGTTGCCGCCGGCCGCGCACCCGCCGACATCGCCCTCGGCCGGCACGACCCGCACGGCGTCGAACATGATGCTGAGCTCGGCGTTGGGATCGTACGGCTCGCCCGTGTTGTCACCCAGCGTCACGCCGAACGGCATGCCGGCGACGAAGTCGAACTCGCCGAGGCTGTGAAAGCCTTCGCCTGCAGCTTGATCGATGACGACCTCGCTGGTGCCGCCGGCGTGCTTGACCACGTACCTCGCCTGGTGGCTCTGCCCGTGCTTGCCGCCGTCGGTGTAGACCTCCACGCGGTACCGGCCGTCCGCATCGAACTGGAGCTGCCACGTCGCCTGGTTGTCCGCGGTCGCGCGGTCGGTGGTGTGGGTGAACAAGCAGCCACCGCCGGTGCCGCCGTCGCCCATGAACCAGAAGCTCGCGTTGCCGCTCTTGTCGAAGCACAGATCGGTCTCGTCGATGGTGCGGCCGGCCGCCGGGATCGGCGCGCACGACACCGGCATCGGGTTCGGGTTCGTCGACTTCCAGAACTCGGGGCCGAACTCCTGGGCCAGCTTGTTGGTGCCGGTGCGGTACTTGTTGATGACCGACGTGCAGCCCATGCACCCGTTGTAGCGCCACGCCACGAAGTACAGCCACGCCTCGTACTGCGCGTCGCCGTCCTGGATGGTGATCGTGTTCATCCACGCGAGCGCCTCGGCGTCGCTGGTCACCCCCTCGACTGACTGGATCGCGCGCGTGACGAGGAACGGCACGACCGCGTGGACGTTGCCCTCGATCGTGACGATGTCGGCGCCGTACGCCGCGATCGTCTGATCGAACGTCCCGGAGTCGAACTGGAACATGCCGAGGCCGCCTTGCTGCGCCGAGCACGGCCCGTCGGAGGCCCCCGCGATCACCGGTCCGCCATCGCACGACGACGAGCTCGGCCCCTGACACGCCCAGGTCGCTTCGGACCAGCAATGCGCGAACCCGGTCTCCACCTCACCGATCCCGGCGAGCAGCGCAGCGTTCGTCATGCCTACGCTAGCGGCCGCGTCACGGATCAGCTCGGCGCGCGTGCGCCGCTCGGGGCCGGTGAGCGGCACCGACCCCGGGGGCGGCGGCTCGACGGTCGCCAGCGGGCCGCCGCGTTCCACGGGATCCGCGACCGCCGTCTCGGCCTGGGCCGTCAGGCACAGCGCGATCGCTACCACCGGGAGGGCGAAGGTGAAGCGCATCATCGTGGTGATGAGTTTCATGGATCGTGCCGAGCATACAGCGCACTTGTTCCGGGTAGTTGGCTGGAACCCGGTCCGGCTGGCAGGCGGTGCCGTGGCAACTCGAGTTGCCGGCGGCGATGGCGCTCGCCGAACGCCAGCCGGATCCAGTAGGCTGCGCCGATGATCCGAACCTTCGTCGCCTGCTTGATCGCGCTCTCCTTGGTTGCCGTCCCGGCGATCGCCGCCGCCGACATCGAGATCCGCCAGGGAGGTTCGAGCTGGGCGAAGATCGAGAGCGACGGGACGATCCGCATCAACGGCAGCTCGGTCGGCAAGGTCGAGTCCGATGGCACCGTACGCAAGAGCGGCAGCTCGATCGGCAAGGTCGAGTCCGACGGCACGATCCGCAAGAACGGCAGCTCGGTTGGCAAGGTCGAGTCGGACGGCACGGTCCGCAAGAACGGTAGCTCCATCGGAACGATCGAATCGGGTGGCACGATCCGGAAGGGTGGGTCGAGCTGGGGCAGCGCCTCGAGCTGTTGTGGCGACTTCGGCAGCAAGCGCAGCGTCGCCGCGGTGCTGGTGTTCTTCTCGGACTACTTCTAACCGGCAACGCCCGGCATCGAGCTGCCCGGGCTCGATCGGCGTTCCCACGAGGTGCGAGTCGCGTGTCATCCAGGCATGACCAGGATCAACACCCAGACGATCGTGCAGGCGGGCCTTGCATGTGCCATTGCCGTGTTCGCACCGGCCGCGAGCTGCGACGGTGGCGATCGCAACGTCGGCGGCGCGTGTCCGGACCAAGAAGTGTGCGCGGACGGCACCGAAGATGGCTTGCACTTCGTCGGCCCGATCATCGGCGACGGGTTCTTCGACTACGGTGAGCTCAAGACGATCGCGCACGGCGGCACCCAGACCGTGCGGCTCGAGGTCACTGCCGACCACGCGCGTGAGGCCTTCGATCTGCCCTACGACGCCGCGATCGACGGCGCCGCTGCGCACATCGAGACCCAGCAGGCCAACGTCCTCGTGCTGCGCGGCGATGCCTCCGAGGACGACTACCTCCGGATCACGGATCCGGCCGATGGCGCGCTCTACGATCGGATCCGGATCGCGACCCGGGAGGTCGGCCGGATCGGGCTGGCACGATCGCTCGCCGACCTCCTGGCGAAGACGCCCGACGACGACGCCGTGCTCTACGCGCCGGGCTCGCTCGCGATCATCGGCCTGAAGACGCCCGACGGCCTGCGCGTCGTCGATGACACGATGGTCATCACGGGCGCCGGCGTCACCCAGACCAAGTGGGACGAGCTCCAGCTCGGCAACCTGGGCGTCGGCTCGCATCCGATCACCGTCGTGGCGGCGGGCCGGACGTCGACGATCCAGATCCCGGTCGCGGCCGGGCCCGATCGGCTCGAGCTCGCGTTCGGCGACGGCGCCGACCTCGAGCTCGGCTCGCACCGCGTCGTCTGCTTCGCAGCGTTCCTCGGCGCTCGCTACATCCACGTCCCGTGGACGTTCGAGGCCGAAAACGCCGACGTCGAGGCCACCCGGTTCGAAGGCTGCGTCGACCTCGTCGCCCGGAGCACCGGCACCGTCACGATCCACGCCCAGGGCGGCGGCCTCGCGATCGACCGCACCTTGACCGCCGTCATGCCGCCCGGCAAGCCGCAGACGCGCCGCGCCGCCGCCGCCGCCGAGCTTCGCGCGTTCGTGGCCAGCCAGGCACCAGGCGAGCTTCACTTCGGAGACACCGCCGGCGAGCGGGCCGCGATGCGCCGCTAGCTCCGACGCGCTTGCGCCCAGCGCGGCGCCCTGCCTCTGCTAGAGTCCGCGGCAGTGATAGCCGACGAGATCCTCGATCGCGTGACGTTGTCCAACGGCAAGGAGATGGTGCTCCTGCGGTGGGATGCGCACTTCTCGATCCACGTCGGCGGCCGGCCCCTGATGAGCAGTCATGAGCACGGCTCCGAAGATGCGCTCGGCCGGATCGTCGCCGAGCGCCTCGCCGGCGTGGTCAGACCGAAGGTCCTGATCGGGGGCCTCGGGCTCGGGTTCACGCTGCGCGCGGCCCTCGACGCGTTACCGAAGACCGCCCGGGTCGTCGTGGTCGAGCTGGTGCCCGAGGTCGTGCGCTGGAACCGCGACGTGTGCGGTGCGCTCGCGGGACACCCGCTCGACGATCCTCGGGTCGAGGTGATCGTGGACGATGTCGCGAAGGTGATCGGCCGCGGCAAGGGGGACTACGACGCGATCGTGCTCGACGTCGACAATGGTCCGGTTGCGATCTCGGACCCCGGCAACGCCAAGCTGTACAGCCGCGCCGGGCTGGCGCGGGCGCGGGCGGCGTTGCGCAAGGGGACCGGCATCCTCGCGGTGTGGTCGGCGGTCTCATCGAAGACGTTCGAGGGGCTGGACACCGTCGGCAAGGTCGAGCGCGTGCGTGCGGAGGCGACGACGCCGGGCGGGCCCCGTTACTACATCTGGCTCGCCCAGCGCGGATAACGCGAATCCGAAATTTGATGAATCCGGATGGATCCCCGGCGGGGGCGGATCGACCCAGCTTCCTTCGGGACCGGATCCCTGCCACGGTGTCGAGCATGAGCGCATCGCGGACCCGGCCACCGTCGAGGTTCATGGCGTACCTCGTCGCGGTCCTGGCGGTGGCGAGCGCGCTCGGGATCAGGATGCTGCTCGAGCCGGTGACGGGAGTCGGCGCTCCCTGGGTGGTGTTCTTCACCGCGGTGGTCGTGGCTTCCCTGTTTGGAGGGCGGGGCCCCGGGATCTGCGCCACCCTGCTTTCCGCACCGCTCGCGGCCTACTTCTTCGTCTTGCCCGACCGGCACACCCCGTCGGAGGCGGTCGCGCAGGCGGTGTTGTTCACCGTCGACGGCCTGATCCTGGTCTACCTGACCGCGCTGATCTCCCGAGGGCGGAAGCAGGCCGAAGCCTCCGCGGCGGAGCACGCGCGAAGCGAAGAACGCCTGCGCCTGGCCAACGAGGCGGCGCAGATCGGCTCGTACGACTACGACGTGCGGACGAAGCTGACCGTCGCCTCGCCCGAGCTCTATGCGGTGCTCGGACTGCCGCCGGGTGCTTCGCTGCGCGAGCACGGGATGCGCATCGTCCACGCCGACGATCGGCCAGCGATCTGGGCCGGATATGAGCGCTCGCTCGATCCGTCAGGCGAAGGTCACGTGCGGCTCGAGGCCAGGATCGTCCGCCCCGACGGCACCAACCGCTGGCTCTCGTGGGTGGGGCGCACCTACTTCGAACACACGACGACGGGCCGGATCCCGGTGCGGCAGGTCGGCGTGGCGGTCGATGTCACCGAGCGCCGGCAGGCCGAGGCCGAGCTCCGCGAGCTGAATCGCAACAAGGACGAATTCCTGGCGATGCTGTCGCACGAGCTCCGCAACCCGCTCGCCGCGATCCGCAGCGGCGTCGACGTGCTCGACCGCGCCCCCGCCGGTGGCCAGGCGGCGCAGCGCGCGCACCGGGTCATCGATCGGCAGGTCGATCAGCTCACGCGTCTCGTCGACGATCTGCTCGACGTCACGCGCATCGCCCGGGGGAAGCTCGAGCTCCAGCGAGAGCGCATCGAGCTCGGCGATCTGGTGCGGCGCATGATCGACGACCAGCGAACGCTCGTGGAAGCGCGCCGGATCGAGCTCGGGCTCCACGCCCCGTCAGAACCGCTGTGGCTCGACGGTGACGCCACGCGCCTCGGCCAGGTCGTCGGCAATCTCCTCCACAACGCCGCCAAGTTCACGCCCGAGGGTGGGCGCATCGACGTCTCGCTCGGACGCGAGCAGGACGAGGTCGTGCTGCGCGTTCGAGACACCGGCGCGGGAATTCCCGCCGAGGAGATCTCGCGCGTGTTCGAACCGTTCGTGCAGCTCGGCACCACGATCAGTCGCGCCGATGGCGGGCTCGGGCTGGGTCTGGCGATGGTCAAAGGCACCGTCGAGCTCCACGGGGGCTCCGCGGTCGCCGCCAGCGCGGGACCTGGCCAGGGCGCGGAGTTCACGATCCGCCTGCCGCTCGCGGGTGCAGCCGAGCGCACCGTCGGCGCCACCGCACCGGAACTGTCACCCCACCGGCGGGTACTCGTGATCGAGGACAATCGAGACGTCGCGGAGTCGCTGCAGGACGTGCTGCAGCTGATGGGCCACGACGTCCGGGTCGCGTTCGACGGATCCTCGGGAATCGCTGCGGCGGTGGAGTTCCATCCCGACGTGGTGCTGTGCGATATCGGGCTTCCCGGCATGGACGGCTACGAGGTGGCGCGCCAGCTGCGTGCCGACGACGCGTTGAGCGGAGCCTTGCTGGTGGCGCTGAGTGGCTACGGGCAACCTGAGGATCGCAAGCGTGCCGCCGACGCGGGCTTTGCCCGGCACGTGGTCAAGCCCCCGACCCTCGAGGTCTTGCGGAGCGCGCTCGCCGCAGGTGCGTGAGCGTGGCCGGGCCAAGGTCGATCGGGCGACTGGGGCGGGAGCCGGGCGGAGTGGAGTCTCGGTCCCCAGCGCTGGCGGGGGCGGATCCGACTAAGTGCGCGGATAAGCGTAGGTGTCGTCGCCCCGACCACACCACCGGCGTGCGGTCTGGTCGTTGCAGGGTGCAACGGCATGCGAACCAGCTTGCTCTCCACCGTCGCGGCCCTGTGCCTGGCCACGGGCTGCAGCACCGACTCGAGCTCCCGTATCGAAAGCCCGGGGACGCGGGTGCACCCCGTCGAGAAGTGCGGGTGCAAGATCTCAGGCACGGGCATCGGCAAGGAAGGCATCTACTCGCATATCGGCACCACGGTTGCGACGTTCGGCAACTGGGTTGCGAAGCCCGGCTCTCCCGGGGAGTACATCGGTTTCACCCTGTACATCGACGGAGCACCGTCGGTGGGCTACGTGGTCACGGCGTCCGGCGAGACCTATCCAAGCCACTCGATCAACTACGTCGATCCGAACGGGGCCGACGGCGTGAACCAACCTGCGATCACCAGCGTGGACCTGTGCACGGACTGCCCGGGCGGGGATTGCGGCCCCGACCCCACGTGCCAGGATCCCGATGGCTGTCCCGACGGTGGTGGCGGCAGCGGCAGCGGCAGCGGCTCCGGCAGCGGCTCCGGTTGCGATAACCCCGACGGGTGCCCGGACCCGAACGGGGGCAGTGGTCCGCTGCTCTGAACACCCGTACTCCCTGACCACGCGGGCTAGTAATTCGACAAGGTTTTGATCGGTTGAACCTGTGCCGACCT
>Ga0316601_100002213_pt1 | contig 9965 bp, 8 predicted proteins | sample OWC_soil_day5_no_FD_207663 | JGI IMG/M metagenome (GOLD analysis project Ga0316601, IMG submission 207663) | Wetland soil microbial communities from Old Woman Creek delta, Ohio, United States - OWC_soil_day5_noCT | ecosystem: Environmental > Terrestrial > Soil > Wetlands | place: USA: Ohio...
CCATGTTTTGTGCCGGCACGGCAGCCAGGTTCATATCCACAAACGACCGGTCCCGGCGCGCACTCTTGCTATGAAGATAACGCGCCGCGACTTCCTTGCCGCTGCCCGGCTCGCCGGTAATCAGCACCCAGGCGTCGTGCGCGGCGATGCGCTCGATGGTCGCGCGCAACTGTTTCATCACCTTGCCCTTGCCGACCGGCACGCTGACCACGCCCCCGTGTCGCTTGAGGCTGATGTTTTCCTGTTGCAGGCGCGCGTTCTGCAGCGCTCGCTCGATGGTGACGAGTAGCTTGGCGGTGGTCAGCGGCTTCTCGATGAAATCATAGGCGCCGAGGCGGATTGCCTCGACGGCCGTCTCGACGGTGCCGTGCCCGGACATCATCACCACCGGCACCGGCAGTACATGGTCGCGCGACCACTCCTTGAGCAGCGTGATGCCGTCGGTATCCGGCATCCAGATGTCGAGCAGCACCAGGTCCGGGCGATGCGTGTTATAGGCGGCACGCGCCGCTGCGGCATTTTCGGCAGTGGTGATTGCGTAATCTTCGTCTTCCAGGATCTCCTGCACTATCTGGCGGATATCCGGTTCGTCGTCCACCACCAGGATAGTGCCGGTGCTCATTTAGTTTTCCCTCTCGCGACCGCTGCCAGGATCTCGCCGGCCGGCAGACGGATGGTGAAGCTGGCGCCACCGTCCTTGAGATTTCCTGCCCAGAGTGTGCCGTTGTGCTCTTCGATGACCTTTTTCACGATCGCGAGTCCGAGGCCGGTGCCCTTGTCTTTGGTCGTGACATACGGCTCAAACAGGTGGTCCATGACGCTCGGCGCGAATCCCGGGCCATTGTCGCGCACATGCAATTCGACGAAGCGGCTGTTCGGTTCGTCCACGTAACGTGTGGCGATGTGCATCAGGGGGTTGTCAGTGGTGGCCAGCGCGTCGGTGGCGTTGAGCAGCAGGTTATGCAGCACCTGGCGCAGCTGGCCGGGGTCGGCCTGCAACACCGGTAGCGTGGCATCCAGGTCGAGCTGGTAACGCACCGGGTTGGCGCGGCCCTTGTACAGCTCGACAACATCCTGCACCAGTTGATTGAGGTTAACAGCCTGGATGTGCATGGGGGCAGGGCGCGCGTATTCGGAGAAGGCATTCACCATGGTCTTCATGGCTTCAACCTGTTGCACGATGGTGTGCGTGGCGCGGTCGAGGGTGGCGCGCTCTTTTTCCGGCAGGCCGTCCATGCACTTGTGACGGATGCGCTCGGCCGACAGCTGGATGGGCGTCAACGGGTTCTTGATCTCATGCGCCAAACGGCGCGCCACCTCGCCCCAGGCGGCGTCACGCTGCGCCTGGATGAGTGCGGTGATATCGTCGAACACGATCACGTGCCCGCCGCTGCGCCCATGCAGGCCGGGCAGGCGCGTGCCGCGCACCATCAGCACGCGTCGCCCGGTGTCGCCCGGCAGCGCAATCTCGGCCTGCCATTCGGTTTGCGCTTTGCGCAGCAGGTCGCGCAGTGCGTTCACGAACGGCGCCAGCGGCGGGTGCATCTCGGCCAGCCAGGCGAGCGTCTTGCCCTCGCCGGACACGAGGTCTGCGCCAAGGATCTGGTGGGCGGCGGCGTTGTGCGTACGCAGATGGCCGCGCGGGTCGAACGACAGCACGCCGGACGACAGGTGCGTGAGCACGGTTTCGAGGTAGGTGCGTTGGATCTCGGCCTCGCGCTGGCCGCGCGTGATCTCGCCTTGCGCGCGCCGGATACGGCGCGTCATGACGTTGAAGGATTGCACCAGGATACCGAGTTCGTCGCCGACCGGCACTGGCAGCTGCTGGCTGTAGTCGCCGCGCGCCACAGCGCGCGTGCCCTCGGCCAAGTCGCGGATCGGCGTTACCAGCCGGCGCGCGGCGTAAATCGCCGCCCACACAGCGAGCAGCAGGGTGGAGAGTGCCACCAGACTCAGGGTGAGCGTGAAGCCGAACTTGAGCGGACCGCGCAGGTAGAAAATCTTTTCGTACTCGGCGAACGCCGCTTGCACATTTTGGCCGAGACGCGCGTAGCGCTCCGGCAACGGCTCGATCACCTGCAGCACGCGCACTGGCGCACCGACCGCGCGCGGCACGACCGGCACCAGCACGCGCAGTTGCAGGCCGGATTCGCCGAGCGGCTCGATGCCGGCAAACACCTCGCCGCGCCGCGCCTGCGTGAATACCGCCTCGCCCGGCCGGTCGGGCACAACACTCTTGCCGCGCACGGCGCCCTGGGTGCTGGACGACACGACTTTGCCATCCTGGTTGAAGAGCGTGAGCTCGAACACGCCGTGCTGTTCGCGCAGCGCATTCAGCGTCGGCAGAAGTCCGCGCCGCGAACTGTCGTCCAGTTCTGCGGCCATATCGCGCGCCTTGCGGGTGAGGTCTTCCTTGGTGGTATCGAGCGCTGTGCGCCCGAGGTCGAGCGCGCTGTTCAGCGCCTGTTCGATGCGCACGTCGAACCAGTTGTCGATGCCGCGGTTGAAGGCCTGCACCGAGAACAGGTAAACGACCGCCACCGGAACTACGCTCAACAGCACGAACAGGCCGAACAGGCGCAGCGTCAGGCGCGAGCCCATGACGCGTGCGCGGAACTGGCGCACCAGCTTGCTGACGCTGAGCAGGATCAGCGTCAGCAGCAACACCACGCCGAGAATGTTGAGCACCAGCAGCAGCGAGTAGAGGTCGCCGAACAACGCCGAGTTCTGGGTCGCGGCGCTCATCATGCCGAGCGAGATGGCGAGCAGTACCGACAGCACCGCCAGTGGTGACACGCGCGTGAAGAGGCGCTTCACGGCTGTACGCGTTCGATCGGCCATTCGGTCCACCCGGTGTTGCGGCGCCACGAGGGCGTGGCGTAGGCCAGCGGGCGCATGAGCATGGGCAGCGCCTCGATGTCGAGGTGCGCGCGTAGCATGAGCAGATAACGTGCGTCCGCCTCGATTACCTTTTTGGCGGTGAGCGATATCTTGAACGCGTCGAGCGTGCCGGCATGCGCGAGCGCCTGGCTCAGGGATCCGAAGCTCTCGGACGAGTCATCTTCGCGCACGCCGCTGACCAGGTATTGGCGCGAAAGTGCGTGGAACTGGATGCGGCGGCGCAGGACCGTATCGGTGATCAGCCGGTTCCGCCACCACCAGCGATGTTTCACCATATTGACCTCGATCACCACGTCGATCGGAATGCCCTTGCTCAGGGCTTCTTCGATGCGGGGGTTGACCGGCAGATCGAAGCGCGCATCGACGTGCAACACGCGATCATTGAGGTAGGCCTCGGCGGTCTTCACGCTGAAGTTGGCCGCGTCGGCGCGCGGCGCGGACAGTAGGGCCAGGGCGAGCAGAACAGCTCCGAGTGGCCGAATGTGCATGTCAGACACCCGCAGGGATTTTCGTGACGCCAGCATAATAAAAACCGTCCATGTCTGCGGACCCGGGCAGAATCTGAAAGCCGGTACCGGCAGGCCGAGCATGGTGTTTGAGCGCCGCATGTGCCGGGATCCACGCTTGCGCATCCGGCCGGCGCACGTGGAACGCCGCCATCTGCCGGGCGTTTTCTTCGGGAAGAATTGAGCAGGTCACGTACAGCAGCTTACCGCCGGGCGCGAGCAACGGCCACAGGGCATCGAGCAGGCGTGTCTGGGTGGCGGCGAGACGCACGATATCGGCCGGGGTGCGGTGCAGGCGAATGTCCGGATGGCGGCGGATGACGCCGGTCGCCGAGCACGGCGCATCCAGCAGGATTCGGTCGAACGGCTGGCCGTCCCACCAGCCGTGGGGATCGGCGGCATCGCCCTGTGTCACGGTAGCCGCCAAGCCGAGACGCGCAAAATTCTCGCGCACCCGTCCGAGGCGTTGGGCGTCCACGTCGAGCGCCACCAGCGACGCCTGCGGTACGCGTTCCAGAATGTGCGCGGCCTTGCCGCCCGGCGCGGCACACGCGTCGAGCACGCGCTCGCCCGGCTGGGCATCGAGCAGTACGGCGGCGAGCTGCGCGGCCGCATCCTGCACCGACACCTCGCCCAGTCGAAAACCGGGCAGTGCCTCCACCGGTACGGGCGACTCCAGAATCAGCGCACTGTCCACGTCGGGCACAGGCCGCGCGGCAATCCCGGCCTGAGCGAGCTGGTCGTGATACGCAGCGCGCGAGATTTTCCCGCAATGTACCCGCAGGCACAGAGGCGGGCGGGCGTTGTTCGCGGCGGCGATGCTGTGCCAGTGGTCCGGATAGATTTCCTGGAGGCGTGCCAGCAGCCAGGCCGGATGGGCGAGCGCCAGCTGTTCGTCCGTGGAGATGCGCGTGCGCAGCGCCGCTTCCTCGCGCAGCACCCGCCGCAGTACGGCATTGGTCATGCCTTTCGCCCAGTCTTTTTTCAGAACCACCGTGGCTTCAACTGTCTCCTTCACCGCGGCGTGGGTTGCGACGCGCATGTGCAGAAGCTGATACAAGCCGATGACCAGCAAGGCCTCCAGATCCGCGTCCTTGTCCTTGAATGGTTTCTCGAGGAAGCCGTGCAGCAGAGGCAGGAGCTGGAAATGCCAACGCAGCGCGCCATAGGCCATTTCCTGGATCAGGGCGCGCTCCCCGGCAAGCTGCGGAGTAGGCGTGGAAAAAATTTCTGCCAGCGCAGCATCAAGCGAGCGGCCGCGATAAACCGCACTGACGGCGTGCGCCGCTGCTGCACGCGCCGCCGCCGGTGAGTTCATGTGCCGAGACGTGTGCCGGCCGGCAGCGGCCGGCCGTTCAGGAAGGCGCGCGCATCCAGCACCTTGCCGCCTTCCAGTTGCAGCTGGGTGATGCGCAGCACGCCGGTCGCGCACTGTACACGCACGCCATCGGCATCGGCGGTCAGCACGGTGCCGGGCGGCTGTCCAGCCGGTGTCCCGCTCTCCGCCTGTGCGTGCCACAGGCGCAGGGTCTGGCCATCGAGCGTGGTGTGCGCCACCGGCCAGGGATTGAAGGCACGGACGCGGCGCGCGAGCAGCTCGGCATGCGCGTTCCAGTCGAGGCGCGCCTCTTCCTTTTTTAGTTTCGCCGCATAGGTGGCGCGCGCGTTGTCCTGCGCCTGGGGAACAATCGCACCGCGTTCAAGTTGCGCGAGCGTGTCGACCAGCAGGCGCCCACCCAGATCCGCAAGCCGGTCATGCAGCGTGGCCGCGTTGTCGTCTGCGCCGATCGGGATTTCCGCCAAGGCGAGCAAGGCGCCGGTGTCGAGGCCTTCTTCCATTTGCATGATGGTGACGCCGGTCATGGCATCACCGGCCTCGATGGCGCGTTGAATGGGCGCCGCGCCGCGCCAGCGCGGCAGCAGCGAGGCATGCACATTGATGCAGCCGAATTGGGGAATAGAAAGAATGGACTTGGGCAGAATCAGTCCATAGGCGATCACGATCAGCGCGTCCGGTTTGGACGCGCGCAGTGTCTCGACTTCGCTCTCGGATTTAAGCGTCACCGGCTGGTGCACGCGCAGACCTTGCTCGAGCGCGAATTCCTTGACCGCGCTCATGCCCAGCTTGCGTCCGCGCCCGGCCGGCCGGTCCGGCTGGGTGTAGACCGCGAGAATCGCATGGCCGGCATCGAGCAGCGCGCTGAGTGCGGGGACGGCGAACTCCGGTGTGCCGGCGAAGACCAGGTTCATGGGCGGATTATTGGTTTGTTATAACAAGGCGGAGCCGCAGATGAACACAGATTAACGCAGATTGAATGACGGACAGCTTTTTCAAACCGTCATCCGTGTTTATCTGTATTCATCTGTGGCAAGCGGTTATGTCCCACCGGCTACATCGTCAGGCGTTCCTGCTTCTCGAGCTTCTTGCGGATGCGGGTTTGCTTGAGGCGCGACAGGTAATCGACGAATACCTTGCCATCCAGATGATCGATCTCATGCTGGATGCAGGTGGCAAACAGGCCTTTGGCCTCAAGCTCGAACGGTTGTCCGTCGCGGTTGAGGGCACGCAAACGGATGTGCTGGGCGCGTTCGACCTCGTCATAAATTCCGGGCACCGACAGGCAACCTTCTTCGAACACCTGTTTGCCGTCGTGCTGGATGATTTCCGGGTTGATGAATACCTGCAGGGCGTTGTGCGTTTCCGAGATATCGATCGTCACCACCCGTAGCGCCACGTTGATTTGCACGGCGGCCAGCCCGACACCGGGCGCGGCGTACATGGTCTCGGCCATATCGTCCACAAGGCGGCGGATCTCGTCATCCACTGTGGCGACGGGCTGGGCGACCTGGCGCAGGCGCGGGTCGGGGTAGTGCAGAATGGTGCGGATAGCCATACAGGTACTTTAGATGGGGGCAGCCCCCAAGCGTTTCCATTCCTCTGAAAGTGGATTATTATCAGTTCAAATCATCCTGAATAACAAGATAATTCCAGTATCGTGCTGCTTTGCGCAGTCAGTCGGGGTGGACTAGACTCCGACCAACACCACAGGGAAATCATGCCCATGCCCGTGAAAAACCTGTTATCCATTGGGGCCGTTCTGGCCCTGCTCGCCATTGCTGCCCCCGCCTACGCGGACACCGTGGCGCTCACGCCCGATCACCCGGACCGCTATGTCGTGCAGAAGGGCGATACCCTGTGGGACATCTCCAAGCGCTTTCTCAAGGATCCGTGGCGTTGGGCAAGTGTGTGGACGATCAACGATCAGGTCAAGAATCCGCATCTTATCTACCCCGGCGACGTCATCCTGCTGACCTACGTGGATGGCAAGCCGCAGCTGAGCGTGGCGCGCGAGGAAAAGGTTGTTCCGGCTCCGGCCGGCGTCGAAGAGCAGACGGTAACGCCCACAACGGCCATCGAAGAGCCAGCCGGCGAGACCCCAACCGGCATGAACGTGGTCAAGCTTCGGCCCAAGGCGCATGCTGAATCGATCACATCGGCCATTCCGACCATCAGCCCGGAAGCGATCGTCCCGTTTCTGACCGAGCCGCTGGCGGTGGGACGCTCCGAGTTGGATCGGGCCGGTTATGTCACGATCGGCCTCGACGACCGGAGGGCGCTCGGCGATGGCAGCCAGTTCTATGCGCGCGGCCTGAAGAACAGCGACACCGAGTATTACCAGATTTTCCGCCAGGGTGCAGCGCTCAAGCACCCCGATACGGGCGAAATTTTGGCCTACGAGGCCTTGTTTCTGGGTGATGCCAGGTTGCTCGAGTCCGGTGACCCGGCAAAGCTTATGGTCACCCGGGTCAAGCAGGAGATTCTGCCCACGGACCGACTGCTTCAGACGCCGGAGAAGGCCGCGCTTCCCTATTACTTCCCGCGCGCGCCGGAAAAGAACGTGGATGGCCGTATCCTCGCGGCAGTTAACGGGTTGCGTGAGTTTGGACCCAATACCATCGTTGCCATCAGCCTCGGCAAACGCGAGGGCATGGAGGAAGGACATGTGCTGCGCATTATGCGGCACGTGGGCTTGAGCAAGGATCCGGTCACACAACGCATGTACAAGCTGCCGGACGAGGAGACGGGCTTGCTCATGATATTCCGGGTGTTCGACAAGGTCAGCTACGCGCTGATTATGAATGCCACCCGGCCGGTACACATTCACGACGCCTTACGCACGCCCTGATCTGCCTTACGGCATGGATGCCGGGCTGTAACCGAGGGAAGACTGGGCATGCGGTTTGAGGACGCTGTTCCATGGCTGCACCTGCATCGTTTGACAGGTGGTGGCGCCGGTCTGCGGCAGCTGCTTGAGCAGTTCGGCAGTGTCGAAGCTATTTATGCTGCGCCACGCACTGAACTGCTGCCCTTCTTTGACGGTGACCAAACTCCGGTCGATGCCGTTCTCACCGGGCCTGACGCCAGCCAGTTTGAGGCCGAGCGCGTCTGGATCGACGATCCATCCAACCATCTGGTCGTGATCACCGATCCGGCCTATCCACCACTGTTGCGCGAGATTCCCGGCCCGCCGCCGTTGCTGTTTGTGCGCGGCGACGCAGCGCTGCTTTGCGCCCCGCAGCTGGCAGTGGTCGGCTCGCGCAATCCCTCGCACGGCGGCTGCGACAATGCGCGCGCCTTCAGCGAGCAGCTGACGCGCGCCGGACTCGTGGTGACGAGCGGGCTGGCGCTCGGCATCGACGCCTGTGCGCATGTCGCGGCACTCGATGCTGGTGGCCAGACCATCGCGGTCGCGGCCACCGGCCTGGATCGGGTCTACCCGTCGGCGCACCGTGAGCTGGCGCACCGCATTGCCGCCCAGGGCGCGCTGGTGTCGGAGTTCGCGCTCGGCACGCCGCCGCGCCGCGAACACTTTCCGCGCCGCAACCGGTTGATCAGCGGCTTGTCGCTCGGCGTGTTGGTGGTGGAGGCGGCGTTGCGCAGTGGTTCACTTATTACCGCGCGCCTCGCTGCCGAGCAGGGACGCGAAGTGTTCGCGATCCCGGGTTCCATCCATTCACCGCTCGCGCGTGGTTGTCACGCGCTCATCCGCCAGGGTGCGAAGCTGGTGGAGACTGCGACGGACGTGCTTGAGGAACTCGGCGCGCTCGCCGGTTTTGTTGCCGCGCCGCCGGGCGCAACCGCATCGCCACCGCACGCGTCGTTGGACCCGGCACAGCAGGAATTACTCGAGCATATCGGTTACGACCCGGTTGAGATGGACACGCTCATCGCGCGCAGCGGATTGACGCCGGGTAGGGTTTCCTCCATGCTGTTGCTTATGGAGTTGCGCGGGCTGATCGAAGCCCGTCCGGGCGGGAGGTACCAGCGAACGTCCTGACGGCCCTGTGCAGCGCGAAGTGTGGACGGGATGACACGGCACGCGCGAAGGGGCGAACGAGAGAATGATGAAAGAAAACGTGCTTGATGTGTTGATGTATCTGTTCGAGAACTACATGGACGATGGTCCCGAATTCAGCCCCGATCAGGAAGCGCTCGCCGTCGAGCTGGCGCAGGCCGGCTTTCCCCGCAGTGAAGTGAACAAGGCCTTCGACTGGCTCGAAGGGCTGGCCTCGCTGCGCGACCGCGGCGCGTTGCCCATGGGCGGACGCCCGCAGTCCATGCGCGTGTTCTCCGCGCAGGAGCAGCAGAAGATCAACATCGAGGCGCGCGGTTTCATCCTGTTTCTGGCGCGCAGCGGTGTGCTTGACTCGCACACCCGCGAACTGGTTATCGATCGCGTCATGGCGCTCGACACCGACGAAATTGACAGCGAACAGCTCAAGTGGGTAATCCTCATGGTGCTGTTCAACCAGCCCGGTCAGGAACAGGCCTACGCCTGGATGGAAGACCTGGTGTTCGATGGCGTGCAGGAGCACCTGCACTGATTTTGCTGTTGTTTTTCCTTCCTGCTTGACAAGCGCCACCGCTTGTCGCACACAATCACGCCCCACGATCCGACTTATCTACTTTATCTGACGGCTGGCGAGCATCTGCCGCGAAGGTGAACCGGTTTCCAATATGGTTATTTTTGTGCAGGCGTGCTTTCCTTAAACGATGGCGAAAAACCTGATCATTGTCGAATCGCCGGCCAAGGCGAAAACCATGTCCAAGTATTTGGGCAAGGAGTTCAGTGCGCTCGCGTCCTACGGGCATGTGCGCGATCTGCTGCCGAAGAAGGGCGCAGTCGACCCCGAGCACGATTTCGCCATGAAGTACGTGCTCATCGAGAAGAACAAGAAACATGTCGACGCCATCGTCAAGGCGATGAAAAAGGCCGACGCGCTGTACCTCGCGACTGACCCGGATCGCGAAGGCGAAGCGATCTCCTGGCACCTGTACGAGATCCTCAAGGAGGAGGGCGTGCTCAAGGACAAGCCGGTGCACCGCGTCGAATTTCACGAAATCACCAAGACCGCCATTCAACGCGCCATCCAGGAGCCGCGTGAGCTGTCGACCAATCTGGTGAATGCGCAGCAGGCGCGGCGCGCGCTCGATTATCTGGTCGGCTTCAATCTGTCGCCGCTGTTGTGGAAGAAGGTGCGTCGCGGGCTTTCGGC
>Ga0316601_100002215_pt1 | contig 9963 bp, 9 predicted proteins | sample OWC_soil_day5_no_FD_207663 | JGI IMG/M metagenome (GOLD analysis project Ga0316601, IMG submission 207663) | Wetland soil microbial communities from Old Woman Creek delta, Ohio, United States - OWC_soil_day5_noCT | ecosystem: Environmental > Terrestrial > Soil > Wetlands | place: USA: Ohio...
CAAAATCCTTCGTTGCCTGAATGAAGGGCATCTCGGCTGCGCCCTCATGTTCGCCGCCGGCCTCGTTCTCCTGTTCGCGATCCGACCCGCCCCGGCCGCCGCTTCTCCCTCGCCCTTAAACGCGGCGGCCATCGGCCCCCTCCTGCCCCTCGTCCCGTTCATCCTGGCCCTCGCGGGGATCATCTTTTTCATTTCCGGTTTCCATTGGCGGAGGGTCGGCTCATGGTGACGGCGGCCGCGGCGGAGAGGCGCTTCTACTTCAAGACGAGCCTGCTCTTCTATGCCGTCTGGATACTCGTTTTCCAAACGGTGGGGCAAAGCGCCGCGACGCTTCCCACCCGCGACCTGACACTCGGCCTCGACAGAATGATCCCCGTCGCGTCCGTCTTCATCTGGCCCTATGTGTTGTGTTATCTCTTTCCCTTCCTGCCGGTGTTCGTGCTCAAGGACTGGCATCGGTTCAACCGGGCAATATTGGCGGTCATCCTGGCCAACCTCGCCGCCTATGTCGTCTATTTTGCCCTGCCCATTTCCTACGCCCGGCCCGATCTGGGCGGCACTCTCTCGGACCTCATCCTCCGCTGGGAGCAGGATCTCGATTTCCAGCCGGGCGCCAACAAGCTGCCCAGCCTTCATGTTGCCTTTTCCTGGATCGTTTTCATCGTCTGCCGAAAGCAGGGTCTGAGGAGGCCGGTCCAATTCCTCATCCTGAGCGGCGCTTTGCTGATCAGCGTTTCCACTCTCTTCACCAAGCAGCACATCATCCTCGACGTTGTCTTCGGTGTTATCTGGGCCTTTGTCGCCTGGTGGGCGGCCGGCGTCATCTATTCCCGCCTGGCCGGCGGCGGAAGGGAGCCGCGGGCGGCCCTGAAACGGATGTTCCGGGCCGTCCTGCCGGGTGCCGTCCTTTTTCTGGCGGTTCTCTTTGCGGCGGTCGACATCCTGCGCGGGGGAATTCTTCGATGGTGAAGGTCGTGGAAGCCCGGAACGTGGCCAAGTCTTTCGGCCGGAGGCGCGTCCTCAAGGACGTCAGCTTCAGCGTGGGTCCGGGGGAAATGGCGGGCATTGTCGGGGAGAACGGATCGGGGAAGTCGACGCTCCTCAAGACGATCGTCGGCCTGCTTTCTCCATCAGCCGGCGAGGTCATCGTCCGGGAGAAAATCGGCTATTGCCCGCAGGAGATGCTGGTTTTCGACACCTTGACCGTGAATGAGAATTTCGCTTATTTCGCCGCCGCATACGGCCTCCGAAGCGGGCCCGGGGAAAACGGCTGGCGGGCTCGAGAGCGTTTCCTCCTCTCGCGTTTCGGCTTCTCGTCCTACCGGGATGTCCCTGTTTCCAACCTGAGCGGCGGGACCAAGCAAAAGCTCAACCTGAGCCTCGCTGTCCTCCACAAGCCCGGGCTCCTCGTCCTCGACGAACCGTATTCCGGGTTCGACTGGGAGACCTACCTTCACTTTTGGGACTATGCGGCGGAACTCAAGGCGGCCGGGAGGAGCTTCCTCGTCGTCTCCCATTTCCTTCATGACCGGAGCAAGTTCGACGCCGTCTACGAGCTCAGAGAAGGGGTTTTGCGATGCGCCTGAGATACATCGCGGCGGCCTGGCGGATGTCCGTCCGGGAGCTTCTCCGCAGCCGGATCGCCGTCATCCTCTTCCTCATAATCCCGACCCTTTTCTATGCCGTCATCCTTCTCACGACGACCCACAAGGAGATCGTCTTCAGGCTCGCTTCGGTTTCCGAGGAGATGTTCATCCGGGTCAGCCAGCGCCAGGAGGCGCTCGTCTTCATCGGACTGGCGGCGGTCGGGCTCCTGACGTCCTTCCTGGCCCTCAACCTGACCCAGAAACACGCAGACGCCAACCGGAGGCTCATTCTCTGCGGGTACACGGCCTCGGAACTTCTGTCTTCGAAATTCCTCACCCTGGCCGGCTTGATCGTCGGCATCGGCGTCTATATATCGATCCTCTTGCTCCTTTTCTTCGAGCCCCGGCGCCTGCCCCTCGTTTTCCTGGGATTCATGCTGGCGGGCTTCGTCTACGGCTGCTACGGCCTGATGATCGGAGCCATTTTCCGGCGGGAGCTCGAGGGCATCCTGTTGATCGTCCTCCTGGCCAATATCGACATCGGCTGGCTCCAGAATCCCATCTATTATGCCGATGCCCAGAACACGTTCATCATCCGGCACCTGCCGGCCTATTTTCCCTCCCAAGTCAGCATGACCGCGGCCTTCAGCGGCCATTCGATTCTGGCCCCCCTCGGGGGAAGCCTGTTCTATGGCGGTCTCCTCCTCCTGGCCGCTGGTCTTGTCTTTGCGTGGAAGATGAGGATCAGGAAATGAGCGACCTGAAGAACTGGGCTCTCGAGCGTCGCGGGGATGAATTGTCCTGGGACGGGTGCCGGCTCACCGACCTGGCCCGCGAGTTTGGAACGCCCCTCTTCGTCGTCAACAGGCATATCCTCGAGGAATCCGTCCGCTCGATGACCGGAGTCTTCGGGCCGGCCGGCCTTCAGGCCCGCGTCTTTTTCTCCTACAAGACGAACCCACTTCCGGAAATGCTTCACGTCCTGGCCGGGTCGGGGGTCGGAGCCGAGGTCATCTCCGAGCTTGAGCTCAGGCTGGCCAGGCGGCTGGGACTCGGGGGAGAGAGGATCATCGTCAACGGCGGCGCGAAGCCCGAAGGCCTGCTGCGGCTGGCGGTGGAAAACGACACGGATATGATCACGGTCCAGAGGTTCGCGGACCTCCAGGCGCTGGAAAGAATCGGGCGGGAGCTGGGGAAAAAGGTCAATGTGGGGTTGAGGATCAACCCTGGGGTTCGGGGGCGCTTCTTCAGCTTCACCGTGTCCACCGGGACGGCCAAAAGCCCCATCGGGTTCGTTCTCGGAAGCGAGGACTGGAAGCAGGCGCTGCGCACGATTGCCGGGAAAACGGTCTTCCACTTTCGCGGACTCCATTTTCATATCGGCTCGGGCATCCGGACGGCCGCTCCCTATCGCGAAGCCATGCGGAATACCTTGCCTTTTCTGGAAGACGCCCGCCGCCTCGGCCTCTTTCCCGAGGTCCTGGACATCGGCGGCGGATTCAACATCTCCACCCTAAAGGAGGTCGACCTCTGGGAAGCGATCCGCCTCTTCGCCTGGAATAAGCCCCAGCGTCCTCCGAGGTTCAGGTCTCAGACCGTGCTTCTGGGGGAAGTCGCACGCGCGTGCGCGGGAATCTTGGGAGGCTATTACCGCGAAAAGGGAGCTCGGATGCCTGAAATATTCGTCGAGCCGGGCCGGGCCCTGAGCGCTTCCTCACAGCTTCTTCTCCTGGGGGTCAAAGCGGTCGTGGAACGAAAAAAGGGCCGCCTGGCCGCCATCTGCGACGGCGGGGCGATGAGCTTGTCCCATCTCCTGCTCAGCGAGTACCATTCCATCTTCGTCGCCAACAAGGCCGACGGGCAAACCGGCCGAAGGTACAACCTCTACGGAAGCCTGCCGACGCCGCTGGATTTTGTGGCCGCCGAGCGTCGGCTTCCCCCGCTGGCCTCGGGGGACATCCTTGCGATAATGGACACGGGCGCCTATTTCACCTCACTGAACAACAACTTCGCCGGGCCGCGTCCAGCCGTCGTCATACTCGACAACGGCGGTCCGCGTTTGATCCGAAGGCGGGAGACATTCGAGGATATTTTTTCGCGCGACACGATCTTGAGTGAAGGTGGACGGTGAAAAAGCTTTGGGCCGGACTCCGACGAGAGGTCTTAGGACGGACATGGGAGAGCCTGTCCATGGGGGACAGGCGGAAGCTCGTCGTGCGCCTGAGGCGGATGATTGCCCTCTTCCAGGAAGAGATCGCCCGTACCGTGGCCGAAGAGACGGGAAAGCCGGTGACCGAGGTCCTGAGCCAGGAGGTCACGGCGACGCTGGAGATGCTCAGGTGCTTCGAGACGAGGTACCCGCGCAGGCTAAAGCCTCGAAGGTTTCGCTGCCTGAGGCCCGGCTTCTGGGCGAAAACGAACACCATCCTCTCTGAACCCCTGGGAACCATCGGCCTCGTCGGCCCCGCGAATTTCCCTTTTTCTCTGCCGGTTATGACCGCCGCCGCGAGCCTCCTCTGCGGAAATCGAGTCGTCTTCAAGCCGTCGGAAAAATGTCCCGCGACGGCCCGCCTGATCGAGCGGCTTTTCCGCGGTTCGGGGTTTCCGGGGCGGGTTTTCGAAACGGTAGAGGGCGGCGAAGACGCTGTCCGAGAGATCATCGGCCGGCCATCCGTCCGGAAGGTCATCTTTTTCGGGGGCTATGAAGCGGGGAACAAAGTCGCCGCCCTCTGCGGCCGGCATTTTAAGCCCTGTATCCTCGAACTCGGAGGAAGCGGAGCGGCCGTCGTCCGGGCCGACGCCGACCTCCGCCGGGCGGCGCGGGGCCTGGCCTGGAGCGCCTTCTATGCCGCCGGCCGTTCTTGTCTGGGAACAAAAGTGGCGTATGTCCATCGTTCGGTCAAGGACAGGCTGGCCGGACTCCTTGTCGAAGAAATGAGCCGTCTCAAGCGCGGCGAGGCCATGGGCCCCGAGACGGACGTCTGCGCGCCCGACGGAAAGAGAATGCCCCCGGTCGTCCGGCGTTTCCTCGCCGAAGCCGGAGAGAGAGGCGCAACGATCCGGACTTCGGCCGGCCTGGTGCTCGTCGTCTATGACCGCCCGAACAGGGGGGGCCCACCTCTTCCTCAAAGGGAGATTTCCTGGCCTCTCCTAGTCGTGTGCCCGGTGGATACGGACGAAGAAGCGGTCCGTTCAATGAACGCTTCGGCCTATGGGTTGGGGGCCTCGATCTGGAGCCGGGACGGGAGGAAAGCCCGGGCCATGGCCGGCAGGCTTCAGGCTGGCCTAGTATGGATTAACGACACGAGCGTCGGGATGCCCCAAGCCCCATGGGGAGGGGTGAAGCGAAGCGGCTGGGGACGGCTGTTCTCCGACCTCGCCCTGTTCGAGCTCACCTCGACCAAGGTCATCAGCTATGAAAGAGGCCGCTTGAGCCGCCGGAAATTTTGGTGGTTCCCCTATGGCCCGAAAAAATACCGCATGCTTGTCGCGGTCAACGCCCTGGTGTACGGAGGCCGGCGTCTAAAAACTCTCTTGTTTCTTTTTAAGCCGAAGCCCGCTCCCTTTTTCGGAGGCGAGGAGCCAGACCTGAGAAAGCAACGCCTTCATAGTGTGCCTTGATGAATGGACAGGGGACGGATAGGCTCTCCCCCAAAAGCGTCTCCGGAACGCGGCTGCCACCGGCTAAAAAAGTGAGACCCAGTTCTCCAGATGCCCGCCGTCCACAAACTGTTCGCCAACACACTGCAGCGGGTCTGCATCGCGCGCCTCTTTGCTGATGATGAAATCCTGCCGCGAAGCGGCGCCCCTGGCGACATAGGCGTCAAAAACCGCATCCTCCAATATTTCAAAATACGAAACGAGCCGGACGCCCTCCGGCGTATTGACAAAGACGGCGATATCAAAACTGTCGGCGTATTCCGGCAGGTCGTCATAAAACAAACGGGCATATCCGAGGAGCTCACCGGCTTTCACCTTTTGGCCGGCGGCAACGGCGGAGGAGGCCAGATCACAATGGAATATCCGGATGATAAAGGCCGGCTGTTTATCCGGTCTGATCTGGACCTGCTTGTTGTTCAAGCCGATGCTGGCGCCGTGCCCGTCGTTCGTTATGGAGACGATCTCTCCGGACACGGGGGAATAGACCTCAACCGTGTTGTTCAGCCGGTCGCTTCCGTAGACGGAATAGTAGTGCTTCATGCTGCGGCAGGATTCAAAGCCGTCTGAATAATCGTGGCCCACGCCGGAGCGGAATTTGGAGATCCTTTCGACCTTGGACAACTGCGTAAAATCCCTCTCGACGAATTTCGGAATTCCCAAGAGCGAAATATCATGGGTTGGGCACTCTCCCTTGGCACCCCTCAACTGCCCCTCGTCGGTGACCAGGCCTGTGCTGTCGAGTATTTGATAGGTGCCCGCGAAGCTCTTCCTGTTATGTGAAAAGACAAGCAGGCTGTTGAATGTACTCGATTCAAAAAGGGCGGCCGTCAGCGTCAAGGTGTCCCCGGATACTGTGCCGGTCCCGGTTATCACCACCTCCGCTTTCAGCGTAAAGGTCGCATCGCTTCCTGTCTGGATGATGGTGAGGTTGGCATTCAATGATTCGAGGCAATAGGTGCCCGAGAAGTCCCGCACTTTCTTCTGATCGCCGGCCGTTAACGAAACGGCGAGCAACAGGAAAACGAAAATGAAGCTCCAGGTCTTTTTCATTTTAAGTAACCTCCTATTCCTGACGGGTTGGCATAGAGACGGGATCGCACAACCTACCGCCAAGAAACGCCCCGCAACCATTGATACTGCCAGGGAATATATCAGACCTGCTGCCGAATAACAAGTTTTATTTGATGGCAGGGCCAGCATTATCCGCCGGAACTGCAGGAAAGGCTATCCTCTTCCCCTACGTGCCTTTCTTGTAATAAATCTCACCGTTTCCGGGAGATTGATCGTGCCAAACTAAATGGAGCGCGCCGGAGGAATCAACGGCAACGGCCGGAAGGGAAGAATAGCCCGAATTCCAGGTGAGCCTCTGGTTGGTCGACCAGTTCTCGCCGCCATTTGTGCTTTTTTTATAGTAGATCTCATAAGGCCCGGCAAATACATCCGCCCAGAACAGATGGAGATTGGCCGAAGAATAGCCGGCGACGGCCGGGCTCATGGAATCGCCCGAATACCACGTAAGCCTCACGTTCGCCGTCCAGTTTGCCCCCCCGTTCGTGCTCCGTTTGGCATAGATCTCATCAAATACCCCGGGCGTGTCATCCTCCCAAACGACATTGACAACTCCGGAGGGACTGACGGCAATGGCCGGACGGATAGAAGAGCCGGAAGTCCAAGTCAGCCTCCGGACCGTCGACCAGCTGGCTCCTCCATCCCCGCTCTTCCGGTAATATATGTCCGGATTTCCGGGCGCGGCATCCTCCCAAACCAGGTGGAGATTCGCGGAATCAGCAACGGCCAGAGCCGGATACCAGGAATAGCCTGGAGTCCAGGAGAGCCTCCGGCTCGATGACCAGGTGGTTCCCCCAGTCGTACTCATCTTGTAAAAAATGTCTGTTTCCCCTATCCCCGACACATAAGCATACCAGCTCACATGGAGATTGTCCGACGCATCAACCACGATAGTGGGTGACCCGGCAGAGCCCCCGGTCCAGTTGAGTTTTTGGCCGCTGGACCAGCTGTCTCCCCCATTCGTGCTCTTTTTGTAATAGATATCTGCAAGACCCGTCGGCAGAATTTCCATCCAGACCATATGGAGGGCGCCCAAGGAATCGACGGCCAAGGCGGGACGCTGAGAATCGTCTGCAGTCCAAGTGAGTCGTTGGCTCGAGGCCCAGGTGGCGCCTCCGTCAAGGCTCTTCTTGTAATACACTGCAGAGTTTCCGGAGGTATCATCCTCCCAGACCACATGGGGATTGCCTGAGGGGTCCACCGCAATGGCCGGATGGGAGGAAGAGCCGGTAGTCCAAGTAAGCCTTTTGGCTGCTGTCCAGGCGGCTCCGGCACCCTGGCTATGAACAAGCAATCCCAGACAAAATGCCAATGTCCCTATTCGTTTCATTCGTCCCTCCTCAGGATCGTGCGGGCCAGCCGGGCTGGCAGGGGTCAAGGCAAGGAAGTCCCTATCTTTTCCTCCCCGGTCCCTTTCCATGTCATATCTTAGTAATCTTATAGTTATTATAGGAAATAGTCAACCCCGCCCTCTCCTCCCCCAATGGGCGACGGAGGGGAGCTCCGAGCGACGAGCGTCGACTCGCGGACACCTAGGGATTGGCATTTTTTGCAGGAGGCCCGCCAGGCAGGTCCGTGACAAGGCGCGGGGCGCCCGCCTATTAGGGATAAAAAAGGGCAGACTCCAACATAGGGGGAGTCTGCCCAGGGATTTCTAGGCTGGCCTAGACTTTAGACAGCGATCAATACCGCCGGCTGCCGCCGCCGCCGCCGAAACCGCCACCGCCGCGGGGCCGGTCCGTCCGGGGCTTGGCCTCGTTGACCTTGAGGGCGCGGCCCTTGAGGTCCTTGCCGTTCAGCATCGAGATGGCCTTCTCGGCTTCGTCCTTGTTCGGCATCTCAACGAACCCGAAACCGCGGGACTCGCCGCTGAACTTGTCCTTGATGATGTTGCAGGTCGAAACTTCCCCGAAGGCCGCGAAGGCCTCCTTAAGGTCGCTTTCGCCCGTGGTGAAAGAAAGGTTGCCTACATAGATGTTCAAACTCGTCTCCTTTAATAATTGGCCCGAAAAGAAAAAAAGACGGATTTCAACAGGAGCCGAAATCCGCCCAGTTTACAAATGGGATTCAGTCTTTCGACGTCCGACTTAGAAGCGCCGGTTGCCGCCGCCGCCACCGAAGCCGCCGCGGCTGCCGCCGCGACCGCCACCGAAACCGCCACCCGTCCGGGGCCGGTCGGTCCGGGGACGCGCTTCGTTGACCGTCAGGTTGCGGCCCTTGAGGTCCTTGCCGTTCATGCCGGCGATGGCCTTATCGGCCTCTTCCTTGTTCGGCATCTCAACGAAGCCGAAACCGCGGGACTCACCGGTGAACTTGTCCTTGATGATGTTGCAGGTCGTGATCTCGCCGAAAGCCTGGAAGGCCTCTTTGAGGTCAGACTCAGCCACATCTCGAGAAAGGTTGCCAACGTAGATGTTCACTCTACTCTCCTTATAAAATAGATATTCCGAAATAAAGGAGAGGAGTGTGCCGATCTTTCCGACCAGGGCCCGTGCCCTCTTCCTTTATCCGTTTGCGTTAACGCCGTTTCTTTGAATTCTGAATTCCGGGACACGATCCCGAATTCCGGAGAATTCGGGTCATGTCCCGGAATTCAAATAGATAAACCCGGCAATTTCCTACTCTCCCACTCAGCTGCCCGAGCAGTACCATCGGCACCAGAGGGCTTAACTTCCGTGTTCGGAATGGGAACGGGTGTTGCCCCTCCGTCATGATCGCCGGGATTAAATTCAAAAAATGCTTTTTTGTCTTAATAAACTTTATGGTCAAGCCTCACGGGCGATTAGTACTGGTAAGCTGAACGCATCACTGCGCTTACACACCCAGCCTATCAAACTCGTAGTCTACGAGTGCCCTTCAGCCCTTGCGGGAGGGAGATCTAATCTTGAGGCGAGCTTCCCGCTTATATGCTTTCAGCGGTTATCTCTGCCGAACGCAGCTACCCAGCGATGCCCCGGGCGGGACAACTGGTATACTGGAGGTTCGTCCGCCCCGGTCCTTTCGTACTAGGGGCAGCTCCCCTCAAATCTCCTGCGCCTACCGTGGATAGGGACCGAACTGTCTCGCGACGTTCTAAACCCAGCTCACGTACCGCTTTAACCGGCGAACAGCCGGACCCTTGGGACCCGCTTCAGCCCCAGGATGCGATGAGCCGACATCGAGGTGCCAAACAGTCTCGTCGATATGAGCTCTTGGAGACTATAAGCCTGTTATCCCCGGCGTACCTTTTATCCGTTGAGCGATGGCCCTTCCATTCGGGACCACCGGATCACTAAGCCCGAGTTTCCTCCCTGCTCGAGATGTCTCTCTCACAGTCAAGCTCCCTTATGCCTTTGCACTCTACGACTGATTTCCAAACAGTCTGAGGGAACCTTTGGACGCCTCCGTTACAATTTGGGAGGCGACCGCCCCAGTCAAACTACCCGCCTAACACTGTCCCTCGCCTCGATCAGAGGCGGAAGTTAGAATCTCAAAACATGAAGAGTGGTATCTCACCGTTGGCTCCATCCCTCCCAGAGGAAGGACTTCATAGCCTCCCACCTATCCTGCGCATCATATCCCGAAATCCAATGCTAAGTTGCAGTTAAGGTGCCGGGGTCTTTCCGTCCAGCGGCAGGTAACCGGCGTCTTCACCGGTACCACAATTTCG
>Ga0316601_100002216_pt1 | contig 9958 bp, 6 predicted proteins | sample OWC_soil_day5_no_FD_207663 | JGI IMG/M metagenome (GOLD analysis project Ga0316601, IMG submission 207663) | Wetland soil microbial communities from Old Woman Creek delta, Ohio, United States - OWC_soil_day5_noCT | ecosystem: Environmental > Terrestrial > Soil > Wetlands | place: USA: Ohio...
ATATCGCCAATTTGACCTGTCAAACTTTAAAAAATTGGATGAGATCCCCTACGATTTTATTCGCAAGCGATTGAGCATTTTGACTTCCAAAGGCGACGCGCATCTGATGGTCACGAAAGGGGCCCTGTCCAATATACTCGCTGTCTGTTCCTCTGCGGAAATCGCTGAAGGCAGGATTGTGGACATCGGGACTGTAGAGGAACAGGTCCGGCGGCAATTTGAAGAGTTCAGCCGCAAAGGCTTTCGCACTTTGGGAGTAGCTTACAAGGATGTCGTTTCCGCCACGGCCATCACCAGGGAGCAAGAAGCCGACATGACCTTCTCGGGATTCTTAATTCTCTTTGACCCGCCAAAGCCCGGAATCGTTGAGACCATCCGACAACTGAAGCAACTCGGCGTTTCTTTGAAGATCATCACCGGAGATAACCGACTGCTTGCCGCCAATGTCAGTCAACAGGTGGAGTTATTGAATCCACACCTCCTCACCGGCGAAGATCTTCACCGGATGAGTAATGAGGCGCTTCTTAAACGGGTCAATGAGGTGGATGTCTTCGCTGAGGTGGAGCCCAACCACAAAGAACGCCTTATTCTCGCTTTGAAGAAAGCCGGACATGTTGTCGGATATATGGGAGATGGGATCAACGATGCCTCGGCCATTCATGCTGCTGATGTCGGCATATCCGTTGAAAGCGCGGTGGATGTTGCAAAAGAGGCGGCTGATATTGTGCTGCTTGAAAAAGACCTGAATGTCCTCGTTCAGGGTGTGCGCGAGGGGAGGATGACTTTTGCCAACACCTTGAAGTATGTGTTCATGGCATCGAGCGCCAATTTCGGAAATATGTTCAGCATGGCGGGAGCATCGTTGTTTTTGTCTTTTCTTCCTCTTCTGCCCAAGCAGATTCTGCTCACCAATTTGTTGACGGACTTTCCGGAGATGACCATCGCCACGGACAGCGTCGATCCGGAAATGGTTGAGAAACCTCGACGCTGGAATATTCGGTTCATAAGAAATTTTATGCTGGCCTTCGGCCTTCTAAGTTCTGTCTTTGATTATCTGACCTTTGGTGTGCTTCTACTGATTTTCCAGGCTACAACCGATCAATTCAGAACAGGCTGGTTCATAGAGTCTGTGATCTCCGCTTCGGTCACTGTCCTCGTGATTCGCACCCGGAAGTCCTTCTTCAGAAGTAAGCCCGGGAAGTACCTGCTGACGGCAACTCTACTGATTATTGCCGTGGCGATCATACTTCCAATCAGTCCACTGGCAGAACTTCTAGGTTTTCAACAATTGCCAATCAATATCCTTCTAGTCATTGGCATTATTGTGGCGCTCTATGTGCTTGCAGCAGAAATAACAAAAAGATTCTTTTACAAAAGGGTAACTTTTTGAAAAGATACCAGCTGATTAAGAAGACAGGAGGTATCATTCATCCATGCTGACTCCTCCGAATGGAAGGCGAAAAGGTATCCTGGAGCGAATCGTCCGCCGGATCGTAGCCCCGGACGTCCAGGTGTGGTTTGCCCGACGGTAGGTCAGCCGCTGGGCCAGCCATGGGTATCCGTGCAAGCCAAACATTCGGCTTCCCCAGTGTGCTGGCCGCTCTTTGACCAAGCCGTTCCCGCGTGACGGATAAGAACAATTTGCTAACGCATAGGCCCATTCTAGGCCACCGCCGTGGGAACGCGCCAGGTGTCAGCAATCCTTGCGATTGCTGGAATGCTGGCTCTCCGCGGCTGGATGGGACGCCGGCCTGTGCCATACCTGGTGATCTTCCTGTCCTTGTACGGAACGGTGATGATGGTGCCCTTTCTTGGAATGGTCCACGGCTTGCATGGGTGGACGCAAGCCCATTTGGGATTCGGTGCTCGCACCATTGCGCTCGTCGACACCATGGCCGATTCCCCGCTAGGCCAGGTGGCCATGATTCCAATGCTGGCATGGATCGCCAAGGAGGCACCGAGAAACCGAAAAGCGACCTACTTTGCCGTGATGGCGGCATTTACGAATCTCGCACTCTCCGCCAGCCAGCTGACTACCAAGTATTTGAACAAAGCTTTTGTGATCGAGCGGGGTCAGTACAATGAACTGGGAATGTTGATGATCACCGTAGCCTTGCTGGGTCTGGTTCTGCCCGTGATCACGGTGTTTCTGTTTCAATGGAAGGGAAACGGAAAACGGCGACGCATCGTTAGTGAAGCGAAAGCGTTTTAGTTCTCACTAAATTTGCCACCTCTGGTGGAGGACCCGGATAGGTTCTACCGATCCGGGGTAAAATAAAATAGGCTCTTCCCCCAGGAAAGTCCCGAGAAAGGACAAGGAGGAAGAACCTATGCGTGAATGGCAAAGCCTATCCCATGTGCGGTCAGAATGACAATGCCATGTTTTACTAAAGCTACCAAGATCTCGAACAGTCCATCAGTCCTTTTTCTTCTTGTCATTCTTGAAGAAATTCGTGGTGACCCATTTCCAATTCAACATGAGATGAATTGCAGCCAATACGACTAGCAGGATACCTCCGCCGATATGTAGGCTCTCGAAGGCGTCCCAATCCGTCACCGAGTATAACAGGCCTGAAAATGGTTGGTTCAGCATAAGGATTGCCAAAACCGGATTCACTACTTTCAACGCGGAGTTTTTATTCATCCAATTCTCCTTCTAACACGTGAACTCTCCAGAAACCGCATTCGGTACTTTGCTTACTGAAAAATCCAGTAAAGATGTGGTCCGACCTTCCACCTCCTTCACGTGTATTGCAGACTGTCTTACATCCGCACGTTACAGAGTGTCTAATCTTATACCCTCAACTCTCTTCAATTAAAATAGGGTTCAATTCCAAGTACTGCCCCCTGTTTTGCTTGAGACGACAGTCAGGAGCAGTCGGTAGAGGCAGGTCCGACTACCAGACAGTCATGAGGATGCGGATAGCCACTAGCAGTAAGGCGAGAGCAAGGCTGCGAATAATCCAAGTCCCGCGAATACTTTGTGAAAAATGGGCCCCAAATTGCGCTCCCACAGCAACGCCAATTGCCAGAGCAATGGTTCTGTGCACCCCATGGGTGAAGGTCCCCGTGAGAATATGAACGACCGTACCGGTGAGCGCCATAATGGCAAGAACAAAATGGGAAGTAGCCGTAGCCACATGAACCGGAAAGTGTAAGAAATAACCGAGAACTGGAACATGGATGATCCCCCCTCCAATCCCCAAGAAGCTTGAAGCATATCCAACAAAGATACTCAGTCCGATACCCAAAAGGGGATTGAAAGAGTAATCATACTGATGGCCGTGGGCATCAATCAGGTGTCGGGTGATACGATATCGGGAATGGGAGGGTTGTTTTGAAGTTGCCTTTGGTGCCCCGGGGCGAAAAAGAAGAAAGACTGCTGCGGCCACCATCAGGACGCTGAAAATGATGTCAAAATGATACCTAGGGACATGAGAGGTGTTCATGGCTCCAACTACCGCTCCAGGCACTGTTGCGGCTGCAAACATCAAACCAGATCTGTAATCGATCCGCCTCATCAACCCGTACGCTTCAGAGCCGGACAGGGCATTGAAGAAAACGACGGCGAGGGAGATGCTCGTCAGAATCTCGGGACTTTCTTTCGGATAAAGGATGAGCAGGAGGGGCATCAGGACAAAGCCACCGCCGGCACCAATCAGTGTTCCATAAGCGCCAACACCAAATCCCAAAGCCATTAGCGCCAAGTATTTTTCAGCAGCAAATATCGCTGATTGGCTTTCAATTAGACCCACCTGGAGACTCTCTTTTCTTTTTTGCCACTAGTGGCGCCAACAAGGGCCGCCGGAGTAAAGGAAACATGCCTCTACGGCTGAGAGGAGACTGATGTTTCCTGGATGATCGTCTCTGCGATGACACCGTATTTGCCGCCAAAATGGTGTGCCCCTGGAAGAACAAACCTTTTAGCGCGTTGAGGGTCTAACTTAGAGCAAAGCGAATCTGTCTCCTTTTCACCACAAAAACAAAGGATCTTCCTGACCCCCAATCGGGATACTTCAGGGAGAACCGGAAAGGCATCAGAGCTGGAGGATCCGCCGAACCAATCCCTAACGTGAAACTCGAAAGCCACCTGTTCATCTGGTCCGAGGAGGGCCACAAGGGAAACCCGTTCGGAAACTTCTGGAGTAAGGCGGTTGACCATGAACGGAAGCACATCTGCCCCGAGGGAATACCCGATCAAGATAACTTTTTGCTGACCCCAGACTGAAAAATAATGATTTAAGATATGCTCAAGGTCTTTTCCTGCTTCAGCCGGTGATCTGCGTTTCCAGAAGTACTGAAGAGAGTTCAACCCAACCACAGAAATGTCCTTTGCTGCAAGACTGTGACCTAAGTCCCGGTCAATGGCTGCCCAGCCCCCATCGCCTGACACGATGACGGCGAATAGATCATGCCTGGGATTCTTACTCCGAAGTTCTACTAGAGGAAGATCCTTCAAGTCTTCCACTTCTTGTGGGCCCGTTTCATCGTGTTTCTGCACGAGGTCCATGAACGCTTCTTTGAATTGAGGCATCCAATTGCGCTGCACTGCGAACCCATGACCTACCTTGGGCAAAAGAACAATCCGTCCCCTGTTGACTTGTTTTGCGAAAGCCTCAGTGGCCGAAGGCTCACAGACCTGATCAATGGTCCCTTGCAAGGCAATCCACGGAGTGTGGAGATTCTTTGCAGGCAGGAAGATGAATCCTTTTCCTTTCGGCCCAGGTCTCCATTCCAAACCATATCCCCGGCATAGGGGTTTTGACAAACTGAGGTCCGGGCAAAAACCGAGGCTGATGGCACCGCGGAAGGTGTTGGGTGGTGCTTGGGCAAGAGTGGCATAAGCCAGAGTTGCGCCAGAAGAATATCCGACCAAAATAGGGGTGACATATTTCGGGAACTGGAGACTCTTCTGCACAAATTTGCTGAGCATTTCAAAATCGGCAGCAGGATATAGGCATGGTTCCTTCGAGTTTTCGATTTCCCTGAGGTAATGAGTGATGTCAAGACCTACGACAAGAGCGTCATGGGAGGAGAGAGTTTTTGCCATGTCTACAACACCAAGATTCCAACCGCCATCTCCGGAGATGAAAAGAATGACATGGGAGGGATTAGGGGACTGACGGTAAATAAAGACATTCCCGAAGAGGCCGAACCGGAGAGACTCTTCATCAGCAGCAGTTGCAATCGTGGCACAAAAAAGGAATACGAGGGAAATCGCAATGATGACGCGTTTCATTTGGTGAAGACTCCTTTCACCCCGCTCGAGATCAAAGTCGCGATACTGCCGAGGACCCTGGGAACAGTGAGGCCGCCTGGACATGCCAGGTACTTAGGTCTCCACACGGGATCGAATTTGTCTTTGTATTGCCGCAGACCCTGCAGGTTATAAAAGTGCTCTCCATGCCGAAACACAAAGGCCCCCAGGCGATTCCAGAGCGGTGCCAGGGCCCGATCGTCAAACCCGGAAAGAGGTGCCATTCCAAGGTTAAACCACCTGTAACCTTCTTGCTTCCCATAAAGCATGACTTCAACAAGGAGGTAATCCATGATCCCGGAAGGAGCCTCGGGATGATATCGCATGAGATCGACGGAAATTTCCTCCTTTTCTGCCCCCACCCAGATATTGGCGAAGGCAATGATCTTTTGGTTTTTCCGAACAACGGCCACAGGAAATTGTTCTAAGTATTCCTCATTGAAGAACCCGAGGGAAAATCCCTTCTCTCTCGTATTCTTTTGGGAAAGCCAAAGATCTGAAACTTCTTTTAATTCAGATAGGCGGTCTGAAATGCTTTTAGGGGAGAGGATCTCCAAGGCGCATCCCTCCTTTTCGAGCCTGTTATAAGTGTTCCTCAGCCCCTTCCTGGCGCCGCCTTCAAGGCTGAATCCATCCAGCGAGACTCGTGCCTCTTCGCCAAGCTTAAGAAAACTGAGACCCAGGTCCAAGTACCAGTGAAGGTTCAGAGATCCTACTTCGTAAAAGACCGCCCAGCCATCATAGCGGTCGCAAATTTCTCTGAATTGCCAGATCAGACCAGTCCATTCGGTTTGCCGACCGATGGGATCGCCCATGCTCACCCAACTGCGGCCCTCAACCCCATACATGATAAAGGCGTTTCCCTCTTGGCTGAAAAGGAAGGACTTGTCTCCAAGGAGAGCGAGGTTAGCGGATGTCTCCGGTGAACTCAAGACGAGCTTGCGAACCCTTTCCAGATCTTGTTGCCATGAAGGAATGTGCTTTGGAGATACGGGGCGAAGCAGTTTTGCGAGGGTGAAGAAGACGACGATTGCCGTGACGCCTAGCGTGGCCCGTAAGAAACGAGGGGCGTCCCCGTGCAAAGTGAATTGCCACCACAACTCGTCGGAGTATTCTACATGCTTATAGGAGAAGAAACCCAGCCATACTGAACAAACCAGGACAAGGAAAATTGCCGCCACCCAAGCGGCCTGAAACCTCTGCGCCACGAGGGACCCTTTGCGACGAAATTGACCACGGCAAGGAAGGAGGGCCATGAACATGAAAGAAAGGACAATCGCCTCTTCATAGTCAAAGCCTTTGAGCAACGAAAGACCGATTCCAGCTCCCAACAAAGAAAGCGTGAGGATGTAAGCGGCATCGACTCTGCGCTGCAGACTCCTCGCTAGCAAAAGGAGTGCAACCCCCACCAAGCTCCCGAGAAAATGGCTGATTTCTATCACCTGTGGGGGAAGAAAAGTCTCAAGCCAAGCCAGGCGCCAGCTTATGGCGGGAGTGGAACCGGAAAAGAGGAGGATCGCGCCACTGACAAACGTGGTGAATGCGAAAATCTGCGGCACCAAATACGAGGCCCAATGACCGATCGTTTGGAGGAGCCTCCGGGCGGCTGCTTTCCTCTGAAGCACCTCCTGAACGCCCAACAGTTCCGCCGCTATCAACAGGGGCAGGAAGTAATAGACGCCTCTGTAAGCCAAAAGGGCTGCGACTACCTTATGAGCCGGGAAGATCGGGGTCATAAGAAAGATGACAACGGTTTCGAAGACTCCCAAGCCTCCGGGGAGTTGGCTTATGAGCCCCATGAATTGGCCAAGCATATACACGCTGATAAACCAGGGCCATGACAGGGTGGCGGATTCCGGAAGCAGGACGAAAAGAGCGGTCCCTGCGAGGGCCCAGTCGAACACTGCGACCAAAATCTGCGCTGTCAAGAGCTTCGGAGATGGCAAATAGAATTCCCATTCCTTTATCCTGAAGGGCCTTTTTCTCAGTAGACTTAAAAAGATATATGTGGAAACTAAGGCTACAAAAAGGATTCCCACAAATTTGACTGAATAGAACGGAACATGGAGGGCTTTGGGAACAGACATTGGCTCCAGAAGAAACATGGCACCTCCCAGCGCGAAAAAACCAAGCCACAAGCTCAAGGTACAAAAGCCGACGACTTCGGTAATCTCGAAGGCTGTCAAGCCCCATGAAGAGTAGAGGCGGTATCTCACAGAACTACCAGCGAGCATGGAGAGCCCTATGTTATTGCTGAAGGCATAGCCAATGAAAGAAGCCACACCGATCTTGGGATAGGACAGGGGATGGTGGATGTACCTTAGCGCAAGCAAGTCATAACCGCTCATGATAAGATAACTGAGGACGGTGAGGAGAAAACAAAGAAGAATGCTCTGATTTGGCAGTTCGTGAAAGGACCGGAGTGCGTCTTGAAAGTGGAAACTCTTTAGTTCAGAATGAAGGACCCAAATGGCCACAGCCAGAAGGAAGGGACCGATCAGAGCTTTGACAATGTGGATGATTTTGGTGGTCATGAACGCTCAATCCGAACATTAAAACTTAATGTCGCCAGCAGTTTTGATCAATGGCCGCTACGCCCAGCCTTCGGACGAAAGTATATCATGGAGTTCGTCCGGGTGGTGTCGGCAACGAAACTCCAGGCGGCTGGACTCAGCGTGAGCCTGGCTGGATGGAACATCGATCTCCATTTGGTTACGCTCGTGCAACTCGTGAAGAAGCACGAAGGCTCGCTCCTTCTCCGTGATCGCGTCATCTATCCAGACCTCCCCTTCCGGTACGAATTCATAGAGGCGATCGTGTCCTCCCGCCGTGAAGTCGATGTCGAAGATGCTCCGCACGAGTCGACGATTTACGATCCAGACATGGACACCATTCTCCAGCCTCTTCCAAAGACGTTCATGAACGGAATGTGCATCCGGCAGTTGCTGCCCATGGCGGGTTGCCCTTGCGACGTCACCCACTCGACGACGCTCTTTACGTTCGACGCGGTCTGCTTCTACGAGTGCCTTTTCGTAAGAAACTCCTTTGACCATCAAGTCGTGCTCGACAAGCAGGTAAACGATAAAGAACGCGCGTTCGTCATGCTCCGCCTCTTTATCGATCCAGAACTCGTTATCGGAAATGTACGGATAACTGTAATGCTATCCAAAGTTCGTGAATTCCTCATCAAGGCGTCCACCCACGTAACTGCCGTTCACAATCCAAACCTAGATTTCTCCGCGTCTGTCATCCCTACGATGGTAGGGAGGTTTCAACGTTTCTGCCATATCACTCCTTTCCGAATAGGGCTTCGTTAGCCAAACCAATGTTTATACAGTCTGAAAAAAACCGCAAACACAGACTGTTTCTTTCTCCATAAAAAGTCGTCTTGTCTTCTTGTTTTTTCTCCTAAATGTCTTCGTATCGAGGACATATACGGCTTTACGCGACTTGACGTTCCAGGTTTGTACAGACTAGATAAACCCACTCAAAGTCCTCCGACCGGACTCCTGGCATCAGGCAGTCCACCGTAGGCCATGTTCATCACTTTTAACACTTAAGCTAACGATTTGGAAGGGTGTCGGCCTTCTGCGAACTCGCTATATAGCAACTGAGAATGGCTCCCATCCGGTTTTGATTAGCATCAGTAGCCTATCGCGTCGGCACATGAGAGGTTCGGTTATGACTTCCAAATGAAACCTGAATTTCCGAATAGCCTCGAAATTTCCGGTTTCAGATGCATCGCAACCGTTCAGCTACGTATCGTATGTTTGAATTTTGATTCCTTGCTCAGTAGGAGCGATTGGCAACTCAAGTCATAACCCTCTTTGCAGTAGAAAAGGTGGAGCACGGCACTACTGCCCCTCACAAATATATCAATGTTTCGTTTGTGTCCACCCATGGTAGATTCTTTGCTGCTGTCCTTATGGGCGTAACTGGCTTCAGCAAGCCGAAAAGCGAGGATGTTCCCGTGCAAGCCGCTTGTATGAGTCAGAGGGTTGCAGATTAATAGTTTGTATTTCCGGGAGAAGCTGTTAGGGGCAAGAACTGCGTGACCGTTGAGGAGGAGAAACGGTGTTAAGTCCCTACCGCTTGACAGGACCACGGTTTTCCATATAATTGCTCTAAGTTTGTTGTCTTCCTTTTATCCAGCACCTTCTTTTCTCGGGGTTCGTCATGGAGCATTCCCTCAAATGGGCCCATCCTTTTTCCTGAAAGGTTCAGGGTTCTAAGACCTGAGCCATCTTAAAACCGTTGCCAAACCAAATCAAGGTACCTCTTAAAGGAGGAAGAGCCATGAGCAGAGTAAAGATGTCCAAGGAGCGGGAGCAAAGCCTCCGGCAACTGGCTAAACTGATGAACACAAGACATCGACGCAAGTTCCCAATCACCAGACCCCTCCTGGAGTGCTTTGACGTGGCCGTCACCCCGGAAGCGGCGCAATTCCTGCTTCGCATGGGCACGGAGCAGCACACCTATGAGGAGGCTGCTTCAATGGGTGATCTGGGGGAAGATGCGTTCCGTACTTTCTTTGATGCCCAGGCCAGGAAGGGGCTCATATGGCCTGCGGCAGGCGTGGACGGAAAGGAGCGCTACTATGTTCCCGGGATCATGGTGGGATGGTTCGAAGTGTTCCTTTCAGACGGCCAGGAGACTGCCGAAAAGCAGGAGTTTTCGAGGCGATTGGACCGGTTGTTCAAA
>Ga0316601_100002220_pt1 | contig 9953 bp, 7 predicted proteins | sample OWC_soil_day5_no_FD_207663 | JGI IMG/M metagenome (GOLD analysis project Ga0316601, IMG submission 207663) | Wetland soil microbial communities from Old Woman Creek delta, Ohio, United States - OWC_soil_day5_noCT | ecosystem: Environmental > Terrestrial > Soil > Wetlands | place: USA: Ohio...
AGCGGAACTAGCCGGCATGGACGTCACCAATCAGTACCTGTTTCTCAACGGCGTCTTTGTCGCGCGCGACCAGTCCGATCCTGCCGCACGAGCCCTCCAGCAGCGGGGGCGCGAGGCTCTTGAGAAGACCCCCGAGGGGCTTTGCAGCCTGCCGACCTTAGAGGTTCCGCTGCTGCCCTATGCTCCCATGGGGGTTCGCAACCTGCGGGCGGTTTTCACTGACGGCGGGGTGGGCGACACTCCTGTGCAACGGGCGAGTAGCCACGCGGCTGCGGCGGCTCCTCCTCTCGTTGACCTTATCGACCAGATTGAGAAAGCCGGGCATGGCGTCGTGATGACCATGGGAAAGGGCGGCGTCGGCAAGACCACAGTGGCGTCCGCTATCGCAGTGGAGTTGGCTCATCGCGGCCATCGCGTTCATTTGAGCACGACAGACCCCGCAGCTCACCTGAGCTACACCATCGGGACGGCGGTCCCCGGTCTATCCGTCAGCCGGATCGATCCGGCTGTCGAGACGCGTCTGTACTCCGAGCAGGTGATGTCGAAGTCCGCACCGAGTCTGGACGAGCAAGGCAGGGCGCTCCTCGAGGAAGACCTCCGCTCGCCCTGTACTGAGGAGATTGCCGTTTTCAGCGCGTTCGCAAAAACCGTCGCCCGCGGCGAGAACGAGTTTGTTGTCCTGGACACGGCGCCGACCGGCCACACTCTGTTGCTGCTGGATGCGGCGGAGTCCTATCACCGGGAGGTGTCCCGTACCATGAGCGACATGCCGGAGGCAGTCCGCCGCTTGTTGCCACGGCTGCGGGACGCTGAGTTCACTCGCGTCCTGCTAGTCACGCTGGCCGAGGCCACGCCGGTGCACGAAGCCGCGCGTCTCCAGGATGATCTTCTGCGGGCCGGCATCAAACCTTTTGCGTGGGTGATCAACCAGAGCTTCTCCCAGGACGGCTTCCGCGATCCCGTCCTGGTGGAGCGAGGGGTGCGCGAGTTGCCGTTCATCGCCGAGGTCCGGGACGAGTTGGCGGGCCGGTTTGCGCTGGTGTCTTGGAAGCCCGAAGCGCCCGTGGGCCCGGAGCGCCTGAGGGAACTGGCGAGCGAACGGCCCGAGAGCGTTGCGGCGTGAAGGGAGGGTTGGCATTCTCATGGAAGATACAGCGGTTCGGCCCCAGGCCGGCGGGAAGAGGCTGAACCTATTCGAGCGCTACCTGACCTTGTGGGTCGGAATCTGCATGCTCGTCGGAGTGATGACGGGCAAGCTCGCGCCGGGGCTTGTCGATGTCCTGCGCCGGATGGAGTTCGGGTCGGGAAGCCAGATCAACGTCCCGATCGCCATCCTGATCTGGCTGATGATCATCCCGATGATGATGAAGGTGGATTTCACCTCCATCCGGAGCGTCGGCAAGCGTCCGCGCGGCCTGCTGGTGACGCTGTTTGTGAACTGGCTCGTGAAGCCCTTCTCGATGGCGCTTATCGGGTGGCTATTCTTCCGCATCCTCTTTACGGCCTGGATCAGCCCGGCCGAGGCGGACCAATATATCGCGGGCGTGATTATCCTAGCCGCCGCGCCCTGCACCGCGATGGTTTTCGTTTGGAGCTACCTGACGGACGGCGACCCGGCCTACACGCTGGTGCAAGTCTCGGTGAACGACCTGGTCATGCTGGTGCTGTTCGCGCCCATCGTGCGGTTTCTGGTGAGCGGCGCGTCGTCGCTCTCGGTGCCGTTTCTAGTTCTGCTGTATTCGGTGGTGACGTTCATCGTAATCCCGCTCACCATCGGCACGCTGCTGAGAGCGTGGCTGATCCGCGGGCGCGGCAAGGAGTGGTTCGAGACGAGCCTTCTTCCGCGATTTGCTCCGGTAACGATCGCCGCTCTGCTGGCGACCTTGGTCTTCATCTTCGCCTTCCAGGCCGACAACATCACAGGGAAGTCCTTTCACGTTGTGCTGATCGCGATTCCGATCCTCATCCAGGTGTACTTCAACTCTTCGCTGACTTACGGATTGATGAGGTTATTCCGCGTGGAGTATAGCGTCGCGGCGCCGGGCGCGTTGATCGGCGCCAGCAACTTCTTCGAGCTGGCGGTAGCGACGGCGATCGCACTGTTCGGCCCTGGCTCGGGCGCGGCCCTGGCGACCGTGGTCGGCGTGCTCGTGGAAGTGCCGGTGATGCTCTCGGTCTGCGCCGCCTGCAACCGTACGCGGCACTGGTTTCGTGCAGACCAGGGCGTCGCGTGAGGTGTACTGACTGAGTTGTCCAGCTCGACGCCGCGCAAGTTCTGCGATCGCGTAGGAACTTCCTGGGAGCCGGGTAAGAATTCCATAATCTGTCTACCAAGCCGCCCCAAGCGGCCTCGATGCAAGAGAGAGGTGGGACTGGAACCAGAACTGCTCACAGTCCGGCACCAATACTGGACTGGCCCGTTGTTCGAATGTCCTGGGGCCACACAAGACAGGCGGATCAAGGTGACGGGGAAAGCCTCTGAGTTTACGCAGGTAAAGAACAGGGATAGCAGTTCTGCCCAGCCTGCATCAGAATCGGTGCGATGCTGCTGCTTCACCTGCAGTTCGAAACCGGGAAGCATCTTCTGCGATTTGGATCCAAACTGCCTGAAGGAATTGGACCAACTGCGACAGACGGCAGTGCATCCGGCGGGCGCAACCGTGTTCCTGGAGGGTGACCTACCCCAAGCAGTATATTGCGTGGGCGCCGGGCGCGTAAAACTTTCGCGCAGCTCTGCGGATGGGCGCGCCGTCGTGGTTGGCATCGCCACCAAGGGAGACGTACTCGGTGTGAGGCCGCTCTTATTGGGTGAGCATCACGATATCACCGCGGAAACGCTTGAGGAAAGCCGGCTCTGCTTTGTGCCAAAGCACGCTTTTCTGGGCTTTCTCAGGCAGAACGGAGATGTCAGTCTAAGGTTGGCCCAGAGGCTGAGCGTGGAGCTTGGCGAGGCCTACAGACAAGTTTGCGGTGTGGTCTTCAAGCCGGCTCAGGAGCGGCTGGCTGAGCTTCTTCTCTCCCTCTGCCAAACTCAGGGGGAGCCCGTCCCTGAGGGCATCGGGCTGAAGACCAACATGTGCCAGGATGAACTTGCTGAGCGGGTGGGAGCATCTCGGCGAAGCCTGAACCGGGCGCTCGGGATTCTCAGAGGCCACGGGCTCATCGAGTGCCGGCGCCGCTTCATCATCGTCCGCGACTACGTTGCCTTGCAGAACTGGCTCACTTCCTCCGTTTGATCTCCGCCTCGCTCTTCTGCCTTCCTAAAAAGAAGTTTCGATCAAGCCGGCTCCGGAGTGGCTGGCTGAGCTTCTTCTCTCCCGCCGCCAGATTCAAAGGGGAGCCCGTCCCCGGGGGAGTCGGTCTGAAAACCAACCTGTGCCAGGATGAACTGGCCGAGCGGGCGGGAGCGTCTCGGCGAAGCCTGAACCGGGCGCTCGGGATTCTCAGAGGCCACGGGCTCGGGCTCATCGAGTGCCGTGCAGAATCCTATCTGCAGCTTGCCCTGTCTCGTTACTCATGTAAAGAATGTCGAGTGCGCCACTTGGCCTCGACGCGGGCCGAGTAATGCTGCAAACTCCTCGCATGGCTTCTCGGTTCACGCAAGAGCCGAACAGCCGTGCAGGAGGTACATCAATGACAGACACGAAAGTGGGGAGACGCGACTTCCTAAGACTATCGAGCCTCGTCGGAGGTGTCGCGGGGCTCCAAATGATGGGGCTGCGGCCAATCGGCGGCGCGGATCTTCAGGCGGCACAAGCATTGCAGGACCAGTGGGTCGCCACATGCTGCAACATGTGCGGGGGCACGACGGGGGTATTGGCGCACGTCGTCAATGGCCAAGTCGTCAAAATCGAGCCAAACTCCGAGAACCCGATTGGAGTCGCCAACATCTACAACGACTTCATCAACCTCAAGGACACCGGAGCTCGCATGTGTCCGAAGGGCAACGCCAGCATCATGTCGCTATACGATCCGGATCGCGTGAAGAAGCCGCTCAAGCGCGTAGGCGCTCGCGGCGCGGGCCAATGGCAGGAGATTCCATACGATCAGGCGGTCCAGGAAATCGCCGACCGACTCGCCGCGATCAAGTCGAGCTCCGGACCAGAGAAGCTCGTCTGGTTCACCGAGGACAACAATTTCATCAAGATCCAGGAAAGCTTCTGCAACGCCTTCGGCACGCCGAACTTCCTCCAGCACGCCAATCTGTGCGACGTGGCCCGGAAGGTTGCATTTCAGAACACGCTCGGCGTCGGCCGGCCTCTGCCGGACCTGCGGAATACCCGGTACATGCTGATCTTCGGGTGGAACCCCATGGGCGCAATGAAGTGGGCGCATCTTCCGCGGATCATTAATGACGGTCTGGCGAATGGGGCCAAGCTCGTGGTTGTCGACCCAAGGTGCTCCGAGACGGCGGCAAGGGGGCGCGACTACGGAGGAGAGTGGGTGCCCATCCGGCCCGGCACGGACGGCGCGCTAGCTCTGGCTATGGCGAACGTGATAATCGCCGAAGGTCTCTACGACTCCAGCTTCGTCTCCAACTACACGGTCGGTTTCAACGAGCTCAAGGACCTAGTGGCAAGCAAGAGCCCCGAGTGGGCCGCCGGCATTACGGGTGTCGGGGCAGGGACGATCAGGACGCTGGCGAGAGAAGTGGCGACGACCAAGCCAGCCGTGATCGATGTCTGGTCGGGACCAGGACACCACATGAACGGGACCGAGGGGGGAAGAGCCGTCGCTATGCTGGCGGGGCTCCTCGGCCAGGTGGACTTGCCCGGAACGCTCATCATCCCAGAGGGTACGGGCCCCAAGTTCACGACTACGCCGCCGCCCGCCTCAATGCCGGCGCGCGTAGATGGCAGGGGCACAAAGTACCCCTTCGCCCACGGCTCCGGAGTCTATGTCGAAGCCCGAGACGCGATGATCAGCGGGCAGCCATATCGGCCGAAGGCGGCCGTATTCGTGATGCAGAACTTCGTGTTCTCGGTTCCGAACACGGCAAAGAACCTCCAGGCCCTCAATAACCTCGAGCTGATCGTCTCGGTCGACACACATCTGAGCGAGACGGCGCTGATGTCAGACTATGTGATCCCCGGCTCGGTCTATTTGGAGAGGACGGAGCTTCTGGGGCAGTGGGTGACTTTCCCGGTGGTTACGCTCCGGCAGCAAGTGGTACCTCCGCTCTTCGGGCAGAAACGCGAATACGAGTTCATCCAGGATCTGGCACTGAAACTCGGATACGCCGTCTATCCTTTCACCGTGTCCTACGAGCAGTACCTCGATGACGCGCTGCTAGCCGGCATCGGCCTCCCACTGGCGAGCCTCAGGGCGCTTCCTGGGGCAACGTGGATTGGCGGAGAGACACACTACCGAAAGTATGTGGCTGGAGGGTTTGCCACTCCTTCCAAGAAATTCGAGTTCTATTCAGCGCAGATGCTCGCTAAGGGCCTCAACCCGCTGCCGGATTATGTTCCCACCGAAGACAGACCGAATGGAACGTATCCTTTCTACCTCATCAACTGGAAAGAAGCGCTGCACACCCACTCGCGAACTATGAATAACCGGTGGCTGATGGAATTCCACGGCGAGAACGAACTGTGGATCAACTCCAAGCGGGCAGAGTCGCTGGGCATCGCGGACGGCGCCCAGGTGATCGTGGAGAACCAGTACGCCAGCGCCAAAGCCAAGGCCCGCGTCACCGAGCGAATTCACCCGGAGGTGGTCGGCATGACCCACGGCTTCGGCCACTGGGGTCTCGGGCCTGTCGCACGGGGCAAGGGTACGAACGACTCGCAGTTCGTGCCCGGCAAAGCGGAGCGGATCTCCGGGATGGCGGCGCACAAGGATGGGGCGGTTCGGGTGCGGAAGGCGTAGAGCCGGCTGCGAGCGTATGAAGGCAAACGAAAGGAGCTAGCCATGGCAGATTCAATTCAAGCAACGGTAACCAAGGCGGCGATTTACGTCGACCTGAAGAGGTGCATTGGCTGTGACTCCTGCTCGCTAGCGTGCAAGCAGGAGTTCAACGTCGCGCTCGGCGAGCGGTGGAGCGAAATCTACGGTGCCGAGAAGGAGGACTACCCTCAGGTCCGCGTGCAAGTACTGCCGATGCGGTGTCAACAGTGCAACAACGCCCCGTGCAAAACGGTGTGCGACAACCTTAAGTACTTCGCGATCAAGAGACGGCCGGACGGCATTGTTTACGTCGACCCGGCCCTGTGCGTGGGCTGCCAGAAGTGCATTCCAGTCTGCCCGTACAAGTCCATGAGCTTCAACACGCAGAAGACCAACAAGCTCGGCAAACTCGGCGTCGCGGAAAAGTGCAACTTTTGCATGCAAAGGCTCGACAAGGGCCTGCTGCCAGCGTGCGTGGTTACTTGTCTAGGAGTCACGCTCGAATACGGCGATTTCAATGCTCTGAGGGCCAAGTATCCCGAGGCCCAGCAGATGGGCAGTAGTGTCGGGCCAAGGGTACTTTACGGCCACATGGGGGACGAGCCCGAACACCGGACTGCCGGCTACCCAGATGCGGTGCCCTGCCACGATTGAGGAGGATCCCATGGAACCTGCCACCCTGGTTGTGCCTGAATTGAAGGCTCAAGCGGAGCTCTACTGTTTCCTGGCCGGTGCGTTTTGTTCTCACCCGACCGACGAAAGCGTGCGTACGCTCGGCGCACTCACTGCCGAACTGGGGATTCCATTCCCCGCTGATCTCACCCTGAGGGAATTGGATCGGGAATACATGGAGCTCTTCGTAATTCCCGGCCCAAGGTACGTGGCGCCCTACGAGTCGGTCTTCCGCGACCATTGGGAACTGCCGCCGGTGCTGAAGCGCGGATCGAACCCCAAGGAAACGGGCGAGACGATAAAGGGCCTGCTCATGGGGAAATCGACCCTGGCGGTGCGGGCCATTTACCTCCAGGCGGGAGTACTTCCGGAGGAAGACCTGCCCGACCACATCAGCAACGAGCTCTGTTTTCTGGCTCGCCTGTGCGAAATGGAGGCGGAGGCTTCACCCGAAAGGGCGCGGGCACTGGCAGAGCTCCGGGACCGGTTTCGGCTGGAACACATGATGAAGTGGGTTGGTGACTTGCGTAAGAAGGTCAGCGAGAACGACCGACTCGGCTACTACCATGCCATCGTGCAGGTCGTCGAGGCGGTGCTTCAAGAGGAGACGAGTGAGTTGGGCGATAAGTGTCCCTGCCCTCTGGGTGGGGTGAACTGACAAGAGACTGAGTCATCTCCGATCCGAAGGACCTACGGCGTTGAGCCATGGCCTTCGGACGATAGGGTCCCGGTGGAAACGCCGTGGCCTCCCGGCACTTGGAAAGGAGATCGATGATCACACCCGATACGGCTTGGCGTGTTGTCCTGGAGCAGGTACACCCGCTGGAGCCGACGACTGTTTCGCTTACCGAGGCCCTCGGTTGTTGCCTCGCCGAGGACGTAAGGGCAGACCGCGATCTGCCGCCGGCCGACCGTTCCGCGATGGATGGATACGCGGTGCGCCACGCCGACTTGCAGCAACGGCCTTGTGTCTTGTCCATCACCGGCGAAGTGGCGGCTGGCAGTCCTTACCGTTCGCGCGTCAAGCCCGGCTCCTGTGTGCGAATCTTCACAGGCGCGAACATCCCGCCCGGCGCAGACACCGTTGTCATGGTTGAGCAGGCGGAGGAGCGCGACGGGTCAGTTGTGATTAATTCCTCAGCAGCAGCCGGCGCCAACATCCTGCGACAAGGCGAAGACGCTCGGAAAGGGACGCTGCTCTTGCCGAGGGGCACTCAGATTGGCGCAGCCCAAATCGGCGTCTGTGCGGCTGTGGGCAGGGCCTCCGCTAAGGTACATCGCCGACCCTCAGTTACCGTATTGTGCACTGGCTCGGAGCTGAGGGCTGTCCAGGACCAGGTGCGGCCTCACGAGATCCGCAACTCGAACGGTCCAACGTTGTGCGCGGCGCTAGCGCAGGGGGGCTTCGCAGGTACGGAGTTTCTCTCGGTGGCGGACCAGCCAGCCGCTTTGGCCGTCGCTTTGCGCGCCGCGCTGGAGCGCCATGACATGGTCTTGCTTACAGGCGGTGTGTCGGTCGGAAACTACGATTTTGTGCGCGAGGCAGTCCTGGCGGTCGGGGCTGCGATCCTGTTTCACGGGCTGGCGATGAAGCCCGGCAAGCCCACTCTCTACGCGACGGTTCCGCCCAATCGGCACATCTTCGGGCTGCCCGGCAACCCTCTTTCCGCAGTCACGGCATTTCATGAGTTCGCCTTACCTGCTCTTAGGCGGCTGGCAGGCCATCCCGCCGAGACTTGCAGGCCCGGTTGGTTATTGCCACTGGCAGAGGCGACCGAATCGAAAGCCGGCCGTGCGCGGTACGAACTGGCGCACCTCGTCAACCGCGAGAGTGGTTTGGCGGTTGCGTCCGTGCCCTCGCACAGCAGCGCCGACCTGATATCGGCAGGCCACGCCGATGGGGTACTCGTGTTACCGCCGGAGCAGACACACTTCGCGCCGGGCGAACTGGTGGTATTTCGACCGTGGAGGCTGTCGCTATGACAGGGCAACATGGCCGCCCACCCCTGTCCCTGCGGCTTTCGGTGACCGACCGTTGTTCGCTGCGTTGCGCGTATTGCATGCCCGCAACCGGTGCGCCGAAGGTCGCGTGCGCAGAGATGCTCTCCTACGAGGACATTGTTCGCTTCGTCCGCGTGCTCAAGGGGCGCTACGAAGTCGCGCAAGTGAGGCTGACGGGCGGCGAGCCGCTGCTGCGGCCGGAAATCGAAAAGCTGGTGTCAATGCTCGGGGCGATGGGCGGGTCCGACCTCGCATTGACAACCAATGGGCAACAACTTGCCGAGCTCGCCGGACCGCTGAGGCAGGCCGGTCTTCAACGGATCAACATCAGCCTTGACAGCCTCAACCCGGAGAAGTTCGCCGCGATCACCCGCGGAGGCATCCTGGCGAAGACGCTGGCCGGGATCGCCGCCGCTCGACGTGCCGGGCTGCATCCTATCAAAATCAACACCGTTGTGATGCGGGGGCAGAACGACCAGGAGGTTGCCGACCTCGTGCGGTTCGCAATGGAACATAGCTGCCAACTGCGCTTCCTGGAGCTGATGCCCATTGGCGTTGCGGCTGACAGATTCGATGACTGTTTCGTGTCAAGCGCGGAAGTACGCGAGCGGATCGGCAGAGAGTTTACGCTCACTGCGTTGCCTGTTGATCCGCATGATACCAGCCGAAATTCCGTGGCCGAGGATATGCGCGGCCGGACGGCGACCATCGGATTCATCTCGCCTTACAGCGAGCCTTTCTGCGCCGGCTGCTGGCGGCTGCGACTTACCTCGACGGGCGTGCTCATCGGCTGCCTGGCGCGGTCCGGCGGAATCCCACTTGCCTCACTGTTGCGGAACAATTCAAAACCGAACGCTGACGCGCTGAGTGTGGCTGTCGAAGAGGCCCTCGGCATGAAACGGCGGAACGGCGAGTTCATCCAACCTCGGGCCATGGTGGGAATCGGGGGCTGATCGAATGGCGACGGCGCTGCAACTGAACCTAACCAGTGGGGAAGTACGCCAGGCTCCGCGCGGAATCCCTGCAGCATTCCTCTTGCGTGAAGCGGCAGGCGCTCTGGGTGACATCGGAACGTTCGTGCCGTTGGCGGTGGGCATGGTGCAGATTGCCGGGCTCGACGCCGGGACGTTGCTAGTGACCGCGGGCCTCGTCAATATCTGGGGCGGCTTGGCGTTTCGAATCCCCATCGCCGTCCAGCCGATGAAGGCCATTTGTGCGCTGGCCATCGCGGGCGCATTGTCCGGCACACAGGCCGTGGCGGCGGGTTTATCCGTCGGAGTTTGCATGGCGGTGCTGGGGCTGTTTGGCTTGGTGCGTACATTGGCGCGATTGGTCCCGACTGCCGTGTTGCGTGGTTTGCAGCTTACCGTGGCGGTTGAGTTGCTCCGGCG
>Ga0316601_100002221_pt1 | contig 9951 bp, 9 predicted proteins | sample OWC_soil_day5_no_FD_207663 | JGI IMG/M metagenome (GOLD analysis project Ga0316601, IMG submission 207663) | Wetland soil microbial communities from Old Woman Creek delta, Ohio, United States - OWC_soil_day5_noCT | ecosystem: Environmental > Terrestrial > Soil > Wetlands | place: USA: Ohio...
CGGGCTCGGCAGCTCCGGCGCCTCGGCTGCGGCCGGCGCCGTCGCGGCCAACGAGGCGCTCGGCCGCCCCCTGCGTCCGGAGGCGCTCGTCCAGTGCGCGATGGCCGGCGAGCGTGCCGCCTGCGGCTCGGCCCACGCCGACAACGTCGCTCCCGCCGTGCTCGGCGGGATCGTGCTCATCCGCAGCTACGACCCGCTCGACCTCGTGCGGCTGCCCGTCCCCGACGGGCTCTTCGTCGTGGCGGTGCACCCGCACTGCGAGGTGTCCACCGCGAACGCGCGCGCGCGGCTGGCCGGCCGCGCCTTCGCGCTCCCCGACATCGTCGCCAACGCCGGCAACCTGGGCGCGCTGATCGCCGCGCTGCACCAGGGCGACCTCCCGCTCCTCGGCCGGTCCATCGACGACCGCCTCGTCGAACCGCTGCGGACGCCCATGGTTCCAGCCTGCGCCGAGGTGCGGGCCGCGGCGCGGGACGCGGGCGCCCTCGGCTGCGGGATCTCCGGGGCAGGGCCGTCGATGTTCGCCCTGTGCGATGGCGACGGCGTGGCCGCGCGGGTCGCGCTGGGAATGCGCCGAGCGTTCACGCGGCACGCCGCCCTCGGCAGCGAGGCGTGGGTCGGCCCCGTCAACCGCGAAGGCGCCCGCCTGCTCCCTTAGCATGCACCTCGTCAGCACGAATCACCGCTCGCCTCGTGCCGGATTCCGCGACGCCCTTCGCCGGGGCCTGGCGCCGGACGGCGGGCTCTACCAGCCGGTCGGCCTGCCGCCCGTGAGCGAGGCGGACCTTCGATCGTGGCGCGGCCTGCCCTTCGACGCCGTCGCGCAGCGGCTTGCGCGGCGGCTTCTCGACGGCGAGTTCACCGTGGACGTCCTCGATCGGATGGTCGGCGAGGCGCTGAACTTCCCCGTGCCGGTGCGCCCGCTCGGCGACGGCCTCTGGCTGCTCGAGCTGTTTCACGGCCCGACGCTGGCCTTCAAGGACTTCGGTGCGCGGTTCCTGGCGCGCCTGTTCGGCGAGGTGCTGCGCGAGCACGGCGGCCGCGCCACGGTGCTGGTCGCCACGTCGGGGGACACGGGCAGCGCGGTCGCCCGCGGGTTCGCCGGCGTGCCCGGGACGCGCGTGGTGGTCCTCTACCCCGCCGGAAAGGTCACGCCGTTCCAGGAGGCGCAGATGGCCACGATCGGCGGCAACGTGACCGCCGTTCGCGTGGCTGGCGTGTTCGACGACTGCCAGCGGCTCGTCAAGTCGGCGCTGCTGGATCCCGGCCTCGCGGACCTGCAGTTGTCGTCCGCGAACTCGATCAACATCGGCCGCCTGCTGCCGCAAACGTTCTACTACGTCTCCAGCTACCTCGACGTGACCGATCAGCCGGGCGCACCCGTCGTGTTCTCGGTGCCGTCCGGGAACCTCGGCAATCTCACCGCGGGCGTCATGGCGGCGCGGATGGGGCTGCCCGTCCGGCGGTTCGTCGCGGCCACGAACGCGAACGACGTGCTGCCGGAGTACCTGGAGTCCGGGGCCTTCAGGGCCCGCCCCTCGATCCCGACGCTGTCGAATGCGATGGACGTGGGCGACCCCGGCAACTTCGCGCGGCTGGCTGCGTTCTACGGCGCCTCGCCGTCGCGCATGGCCGGCGAGATCACCGGCGTGCGCGTGTCGGACGCCGGCACGCGCGCGGCGATCCGCGACGCACACCGGCGGCACGGCGCGATCCTCGATCCGCACGCGGCCGTCGCCTACGCGGCAGCCGTGCGGTACCGGGAGGCCTCGGGCGCGCCAGCGCCCGTCATCGTCCTGGCAACGGCGCATCCCGCGAAGTTCGCCGATGTCATTCGGGAGGAGCTCGGTGTCGAACCCGGACTGCCGGACGCCGAGCGCGGCTGGCAGTCGCGCCCGCTGCTCGCGATCGACCTGGCGGAGGCGAGCTCCGCGGCGTTCAGGGACCTGCTGACGAGTCTCGGCCCCGTTGCTTCGTGACGGCCGTGCGCGCCGCGGCGGCGACGACGCCGCTCAGGCCGACGAGGCCGAAGAGGTTGGGGAACACCTGCAGGCCGTTCATCAGGTCGCCCCAGGCCCAGACGGTCTCGACGCTCGCCACGGCGCCGACGGGAATCAGCAGGCAGTAGACCCAGCGGTAGGGCACGGTCACGCGCCTGCCGAACAGGTACTCGAAGAACTGTTCGCCGTAGTACGCCCACCCGATCAACGTCGTGTACCCGAAGAGGAACGCGCAGAACGCCACGACCCAGCCCCCGGCGACGGGGATGGCGGTGTTGAACGCCTGCGCGACGACGGCGGTGCTCGTCTGCCCCGACTGCCAGACGCCGCTCACGAGGATGGTGAGCGCGCTGATCGACGAGGTCACGAACGACACGACGAAGACCTCGATGATCGCGTTGAGCCCCTGCTGGGTTGGAGACGCGCTCTTCGCGGTGCCGTAGGCCACGGCGGCGGTGCCGTAGCCGGCTTCGTTGGCGTAGATCCCGCGCGCCAGTCCATAGCGCATCGCCATGACGATGCCGAGCCCCGCGCTCGTGCCGATGGCCGCGCGGAACGAGAAGGCCTCGCGGAAGACGAGGGCGATCACGCCCGGGATCTGGGAGGCGTGACTCAGGATGACGAACAGCCCGCCCGCGAAGTACAACCCGACTTTCAGCGGCGACAGTTTCTCCGCCGCGCGCCCGATCGAGGTCACGCCGCCGATGATGACGAGCCACGTCAGCACGGCGATCGCGATGCCGGCCATCCAGGTGGGCAGGCCGAACTGGCTCCGGAGCACGACGGCCATGGAGTTCGGCTGCGTGAAGGGCGTCGTCAGCAGCGCCGCCATCCCGGCCACCGCGGCGAAGAGGGCGGCGAGCTTCGGCATGCGGAGGCCATCCCGCAGGTAGTACATCGGCCCCGACGAACTGCCGCCCGCGCGGGCCGCACGAAAACGCATCCCCAGCACGGCCTCGGCGAACTTGATGGCCATCGCGACGAAGCCGTACGCCCAGATCCAGAAGAGCGCCCCGGGGCCGCCGGACACGATGGCCGTCGCCACGCCGGCGATGTTGCCGGTGCCTATCGATGCCGCCAGCGCGGTCATGAACGCCTGGAAGGGCGACAGGGCCCCGGCCGCTCCGGCCGCCTGCTCCGGCACGATGGTCCGCGCCGCTTCCGGGAAGCGGCGCACCTGCACGAAACCCGTGCGGACGGTCAGGTAGAGTCCCGTCAGGATGAGGAGGATCATCAGCGGTCCGGGGACCGGACCGGCCGGCGTCGTCCAGGGCCCCCAGACGAAATCGCTGGCCCAGAACACGGCGCGGCGGACGGCGTCTGGCATGAGGGACCCCGGCGAGCATGCTAGCACAGCAGTCCCGGACGTCGGGTAAGATGGACACACCTTGCAGAGATTCGATCGCTCGATAGTCGACGGGCCGCTGGCCTCCGCCGTCTGGAAACTGGCCTGGCCCACGATGCTGCAGAACGTCGTCGCGGGTCTGCAGGGGATCATCGACCACGCGATGGTCGGCCACTACGTCGGCTACACGTCGAACGCCGCCATCGGCGTGAGCTGGCAGATCTTCCTCGTCGTCATCGTCTTCATCGCCTCGCTGTACGCCGGGATGGGCGTGCTCGTGGCCCGCTTCTCCGGCGCCGGCGAGCCCGAGAAGGTCAACCGCGTCGTCCAGCAGGCCTTCATCACGTCGGTGGGGCTCTCGGGCATCCTCGCGGTCACGGGGTACGTGCTCTCGCCCTACCTGCTCGACGTGGTCCGCGCGGCTCCCGAGGTGAAGGCGGCCGCCCTGCCGTTCCTGCGGACGATGTTCGTCGGCAACCTCGGCATGCTGATCTTCTTCATGATTGGAGGGGCGTTCCGCGCGGCGGGCGACGCGCGGACGCCGCTGCGACTCGGCATCGCCGCCACCGTGCTCAACGCGGCGTTCAACGTCCTGCTCATCCCGCGGTTCGGGACCTTCGGCGCGGCGCTGGGCACGGTGACGGCGAATCTCATCGTCGCCGGCATCGGCAACGCGATGGTGCTGTCGGGCAAGTACGTCGTGCGCGTGCCGCGGCCGCTCAGCGTCGCGCCCGACTGGGCCATCATCCGTTCCATCTTCAAGTTCGGCCTGCCCGCAGGCCTGCAGGGCATCGCGATGAACGTGGCCGGAGTGCTCCTGCTCCGCTTCATCGGGTCGCTCGAGCGCAGCGCGGCCGCGCAGGCCGCGTACGCCGTCGGCTACACGGAGCTGTTCTCGTTGATCACGTGGACGTCGGTGGGCCTGATGAGCGCCGCCGCCACGATCGCAGGCCAGAACCTCGGCGCCGGGAAGCCCGAACGGAGCGTCGAGGGCGCCAGGGTCGCGTCGCGCATCGGCCTCGGCGTGGCCGCCGTGGTCGGGCTCGCGTTCGTCGCGGTGCCGTCATCGCTGCTCGGCGTGTTCGGCATGCGCGACCAGCATGTGCTCGACATCGGCACCCAGCTGCTGCGGTACCTCAGCGTGTCGGGCTTCTTCGTGACCGTCGCCCTCGTCTACAACGGCGCGCTCCAGGGCTCCGGCGACACGAAGGGCCCCTTCTACATCTCCCTCGTCAGCCAGATCGTGGTGCCGTTGGGCTACTGCGCCGTGATGGACGCCGCGCACGGCCTGCGCGCGCCGGACATCTGGACCGCCATCGTGATCGGGCACGTGCTGCGGTGCACGTTGGGTGTCCTGCGCTTCCGCCAGGGCAGGTGGCGCCAGATCAAGGTGGATATCGAAGCGCCGCGAGCAACCTCCTGAAGTCCGCGGGCGGGTCGGCCGTGAGCGTCACCGGCTGACCGGTGGCGGGATGGCGAAAGCCGAGGCGCCACGCGTGGAGCGCCTGCCGATCGATGCGGGGCAGGCCCTGCACGGTCGGCGAGCCGAACCGGTACTGGCGCTCGCCGAGCAGCGGATGCCCGCGCAGACCGGCCTGCACGCGGATCTGATTGCGCTTGCCCGTCACGAGCGACACGCGCACCAGCGCGGCGGCCTCGAACTGCTCCACCACCTCGTACCGGGCCACGGCTTCCCGGGCGCGCGCATCGGTGGCGTGCGCCTTCCGCTGGCGAAGCCGGGACGCGTCCCACGCCAACCGGTCCGTCCAGGTCCCGCTGGCCGGCGTGACCACGCCTTCCAGCACGGCCTGGTACACGCGCGACGGCGTGCGGCGCTCGAACTGGTCCTTGAGCGCATCGCGGGCCTCGGCGGTGCGGGCGAAGAGCACCAGGCCGCTCGTGTCGCGGTCAATCCGGTGCACCACGTGGAGCGCGGCGCGCGGCGCGTGCCGGAGGTGATGGCACAGGAGATCGAGCAGCGTCACCTCCTTCCCGCCGCGGCCGGGCAGGGGCTCGACCAGCAGGCCCGCCGGCTTGTCGGCGACGATGAACGCCGCGTCGTCGGCAACGATGCGGAGCCGGTCACGGGCGTCGGCAGCGGCGCGGTCGGCGGGCGTCGCCGATCCCGGGCGGTCCATCCAGACGCCGACGCGCTCGCCGGGCGCCAGCCGGTGCGCCGCCTCACCCGGGCCGACGCCGGCGCCGCCGAGGAAGACCTTGCCGCGTTCGAGCCACGCCGCGGCCCGGCGTCGCGACCCGGCGCCGGCGTGGCGCGCCAGCCAGAGGTCGAGCCGCATCCCGGCGGCATCCGCGGCAATGACCCACTCCTGCATCCGGACGTCTCGTGGTACTGTGGCAGCGGATGAGCAGCATACCATCGCGCGCCGCGGCGTGGTCGGTGCACGCGTTCACGGCCAGCGGCGCCGTCATGGGCCTCGCCGCCCTCGACGCGACGGTGCAGGGCGACTACCGGACGGCCTTCCTCTGGATGATCGCGGCGACGGCGGTGGACGGGCTGGACGGCTGGCTCGCCCGCCTGGCCCGCGTCGGAGAACACGCGCCCGGTCTCGACGGCCAGCGCCTCGACGATCTCGTCGACTACCTGACCTACGTGGTGGCGCCCGCGTTCCTCGTGCTGCGTGCGGGTCTGCTGCCGCCGGCGCTGGACTGGACGATCGCCGCCGCCATGCTCCTCTCCAGCGCGTACGGCTTCAGCCGGACCGACGCCAAGACGCCGGACCATTTCTTCACCGGCTTCCCGTCCTACTGGAACGTCGTCGCCCTCTACCTGTACGTGCTCGGCTTGAGCCCGGCCGTGAACGCCGCCGTCGTGCTGGTCCTGGTCGCCCTCGTCTTCGTGCCGATCGGCTACGTGTACCCGTCGCGGATGAGGACCTGGCGCGCGCCCACCCTCGTGCTCGGCTCGGTGTGGGCCGCGCTGATGGTCGGCGTCACGTGGCTGCTGCCGGTCGTGACGCTTCCGCTCGTCTTCGTGTCGCTCGGATTCCCGCTCTACTACGTTGTCTTGTCCCTCGTGCTGCACGCGCGGCGCGGCGCCGTTCGCGCCTGACCCAGGAGAACCCCGATGGCCCAGAAGTCGCCGCAGACCCTCGAGAACCACGCCCGCATCCTCCCCGCATATCACTACGTGGCCTTTCCGCTGTTCGCCGTCAACTTCTTCTTCACGCTGTACCAGGCGGTTACCGCGTTCAGCTGGGCGAACCTCGTGGCCTTCGGCGTGGCGCTGGGGCTCATCCTGCTGTTCTTCCTCGCCCGCGTCATGGTGCTCACCGTCCAGGATCGCGTCATCCGGCTCGAAGAGACCCTGCGCATGCGCGCGCTGTTGCCGGCCGACCTGCTGCCGCGGATCGGCGAGTTCAGCGTGAAGCAGCTGGTGGCGCTCCGGTTCGCGTCCGACGCCGAGCTGCCGGAGCTGGCGCGCAAGGTGCTCGACGGACCCATCACCGATCAGAAGACTGTCAAGAAGCTGGTGCGCGAGTGGCGCGCCGACCTCCAGCGCGCCTGAGCGCCCCTCACGCCGATGACGCTCGATGCGATCCGGCGCGAGCAGTTTCCCGTGCTCGCAGAGAAGACGTTCCTCGACGCCGCCTGCGCCAGCCTCGCGCCGCAAGTCGCGGTCGACGCCATCACGGCGTTGCTGCGGGACGTGCAGACCTACCCCGAGCGCTCGGCCACGGCGTTTCACATCCGGCTCGACGCCGCGCGCGACGCCGCCCGGCCCGCGGCCGCACGGCTGATCGGCGCCCGCCCGGAGGACATCGCGCTCGTCGAGAACACGTCACACGGCCTCGCCGTCGCGGCCGCCGCGATCCCGTGCGAGCCGGGCGACAACATCCTCGTGCCCGAGCTGGAGTACCTGCAGGTGCCGCTGCCCTGGCGGCAGCACCCTTCGCCTCCCGCGCCCGAGATCCGGCTCGTGGCCCATGCCGGCGGGGCGCTGCCGGTGGACGGGTTCGCCGCAGCGGCCGACGGGCGGACGCGCGCCGTGGTGATGAGCTCGGTCCAGTGGTCCAACGGCTTCAGAGCCGACCTCGACGCCATCGGCGCGTTCTGCCGCGAGCGCCGGCTGTGGTTCGTCGTCGACGGCATCCAGCAGCTCGGGGCGTTCCCGATCGATGTCGGTCGCACGCCGATCGACGTGCTCGTCACCGGCGGCCACAAGTGGTTGAACGCCCCGTTCGGCGCCGGCTTCATGTACATCAATCCGGCCGCGCGTGACCGCCTCAAGCCGCCCGTCGCCGGCTATCTTTCGGTGAACCCGCCGCCCGGCGGCTGGGCCGAGTACTTCCGCACGCCGTCGATCACGCCGCTGCAGCCGGTGAGCTTCACGCCCGACGCGCGGCGGTACGAAACGGGCGGCACCGGCAACTACCCGGGCATGGCGGGCCTGGAGGCCTCCCTTGGCCTCATCAACGGCCTCGGCCCCGAGGTGATCGCCCGGCACATCCTGGGCCTTACGGATCTGCTGATCGACGGGCTGCAGAGGCTGCCCGTCCGCCTCGTCACGCCGCCCGCGCGCGAACACCGGTCCGGCATCGTGACGTTCACGCTGGATGACGTGGCCCGGGAGGCGGCGCTCGTCGAGCGCCTGCTGGACGCCCGCGTGCTGGTGTCGCACCGCTACACGTCGGGCGTCGGCGGCGTGCGCGTCTCCTGCCACTTCTTCAACGCGGCAGACGACGTGGCGGCATTGCTGGACGTGACGGGGGCGTGGCTCAGCGCGTCCGCGCCAGCTCGGTGACGAGGTCGTTCCAGCCGCGCGCCCAGTGGTCGGGGGCGAGCCGGCGCGACTCCTCTTCGGGGAAGGCGAAGTAGTTGTAGCCCTGGGGCGATTTCGATCCGGGCGGTGAGGCGAACGTGACGTCCTCGACGCGCGCCCAGCCCTTCCCGCCCGCCATCTGCACGTAGCGCTCTCCGCCCCCGCGCAGGGCCACGGGATCGGTCGCCATGCAGCCGAGGTCGTCGTAGAGCCGGGCCGTGCCGTCGGACCGCGCCAGCTGGGCGGCGGCATCGAGGCTCGCGATGACGCTCCTGCACTTCGCGCACGTCGAGCGCCCGAGCTCGACCGGGTGCGGTCCGGGGACGCTCTGGGCGCATCCGGCGGCTGCGAGGGCCGCCACCACGGCCGCGAGCAGGGTCCTGTGCGTCACGGGTTCTACGTTAGTGCAGCCGGGGCCCCCGATCAATCGCCTCGAAGGCAAACGCCATCCCGGAAGCGGCCCTCGCTGGCGCCGGCCGCGCGGGCGTTGTACCCTTAGTGATTCATTGGACGTGCCCATGTCGACGAACTTCGACCGGATTGAGCAGGAGGCGCTCGAGGCGCTGGCGGCCGCGGCCGATTCCGCGGCGCTCGAGCGGTGGCGCATCGCCTGCCTCGGGCGCAGCGCGCCCGTGATGGCCGCGCTCGGGACCCTCGGGTCGCTGCCCAAGGAGGAGCGCAAGGCCTTCGGCCAGCGCGGCAACCAGGTGAAGCAGGCCCTCGAGCGGGCCTACGAGGAGGCCGCTGAACGGATCGGGCGGGCCGAGCTGGCCCGGGCGCTCGAGGCGGGCGCCATCGACGTGACGGCTCCCGGCCGCCGCCGCGGGCGGGGAAGGCTGCATCCCGCCACGCAGACCCTGCGGCGGATCTACGCGATCTTCGCGGAGATGGGGTTCCAGATCTACCGCTCGCGCGACGTCGAGACCGACGACCTCAACTTCGGCCTGCTGAACATCCCGCCCCACCACCCGGCGCGCGACATGTGGGACACCTTCTACACGACGACGCCGAACGTGATCCTGCGCACGCACACGTCGCCCGGGCAGATTCACGTCATGCGCGAACGATGCCCGGAGCCGATCCGCGTCATCCTGCCCGGGATGTGCTACCGCTACGAGCAGATCACGGCGCGCAGCGAGATCCAGTTCTACCAGGTGGAGGGTCTCGCCGTGGGGCGCCGCATCACGATGGCCGACCTCAAGGGCACGCTGACGGCCTTCGCGCACGCGCTGTTCGGGCCGAAGGTCCGCACGCGGTTCCGCGCGGATCACTTCCCGTTCACGGAGCCGTCAGCCGAAATGGACGTCGAGTGTTTCGTCTGCGACGGCCGGGGATGCCCGGTGTGCAAGCAGAACGGCTGGCTCGAGATCCTGGGCTGCGGGATGGTCCACCCGACGGTCCTGCAGAACGGCGGCTACGACCCCCGTGAGTTCTCGGGCTTCGCCTTCGGCATGGGCCCGCAGCGCATCACGATGCTGATGCACAAGATCGACGACATCCGGTACTTCTTCGCCAACGACGTCCGGTTCCTGGAGCAGTTCTGAGATGCGCGTTCCCCTGACCTGGCTGCGCGACTACGTCGCCATCACCGACACGCCCGAGGAGCTCGCCTCCCGCCTGACGTTCGCCGGGCTCGAGGTCGAGGACATCGAGTTCGTGGGCCTCGCACCGGCGAGCCGGCCGGTTGCGGGCCTGCCGGCCGCGGGCCGCAGCGGCCCCGCGGCGAACGGCCTCGCCTGGGATCCGGCCGCCATCGTCATCGCGCGGATTCTCGAGGTGACGCCGCACCCCAATGCGGATCGCCTGACACTCCTGCGCGTGGACGA
>Ga0316601_100002223_pt1 | contig 9950 bp, 9 predicted proteins | sample OWC_soil_day5_no_FD_207663 | JGI IMG/M metagenome (GOLD analysis project Ga0316601, IMG submission 207663) | Wetland soil microbial communities from Old Woman Creek delta, Ohio, United States - OWC_soil_day5_noCT | ecosystem: Environmental > Terrestrial > Soil > Wetlands | place: USA: Ohio...
CTTCAGAGGGTAAAAGTTTCAAACCTTTTTTATTTATTATTTTGGAGAAAGCTTCAAGTTCTCTCCAAGTATCAGAGTTTATTTTTATAAATTGTTCTTCTTTCAATATTTTCACCTCATGATTATTTTACCAAATTTATTGTAAAATGGGTAGATAATATATAGTAGTAATTCAATAATTTACCTAATGACGCATTCAAAAGGCTCTATGTAATGAAAAGTAGACTAATAACTGACTGGTAATTTTTTTTAGATAACTTAAAGAAAGAAATGGAGGGATACCATGCAAAAAATTAAAATTACAACCCCGGAAAATATAGAAGTAGAATATACTCTAGCGGCAATAGGCTCACGAACAGGTGCTGCGCTTATAGATATGCTAATTCAAGGTGTAATTTTTTTGATATTGGGAATTGCACTACTACTCATAGGATATTTTTCGCCAGGTTTTTGGGAAGAATACTATGGTTGGATTATTGGGGTAACACTGCTTGTCTATGCAGTGATAAGTTATGGCTATTTTATAGCTATGGAGATAAGCATGAATGGTATGACACCCGGTAAAAAAATTTTTAGAATTAGAACTATAAGAAACAATGGTCAACCTATCACGCTTAAGCACTCTGCTTTAAGAAATTTATTTAGAGTATTTCTTGATGTTTTTGGTGTGGGAGTAGTATTAATATTTTTCACAAAGCAGCATAAGAGAGTAGGGGATTTTGTTGCATCAACCATTGTAGTTACAGAAGAAAATAAAGCTCATCCGATTACCTTAGAAGGTCTTCAAAAAATCAATGAACATTACCGGTATCTAATATCAGAGGAAGAATATGAAATTTTACGAGAATATGTTCAACGTAAGAATAGCATGGAAGATTGTGATTATCTCAAAGAAGAACTAAAGCAACATTTTAGAAAAAAATTTGAAAGTCAGATAAATTTAGGCGAATGGGACGCTTTCATTGAAGGATTATAAAATTTATCAAGAGAATATACCAAAAGAGACTTAATTAGATTAGTATAAAAAATAATCTAATTAAGTCTCTTTTTATTATTAAAGAAGAAAGTATAAATTTTTAGGATTGAGGTCTAAGTCTGTAGGGAGATATCCCTTTTGATTTATACAGTGAAAGAGCTTTTATCTAACTGAGCAATTTTTAAATTCTCATAGAAGTTTGTAGTAGCACCATACACATATGGTATTAACCATAAATAACCTATTCCAAGTGTAAGTATTCCAAGTAATGCCCAACCTATGAAGCTTAAATGTAGGCAAAATAGCTTCCATTTAAAACCCATCATCATTTCTTTGCTTCTGTTTAAAGCTTCCATTGCACTTAGTTCTGGGTTGTCGCTTAATATATAGAATGTCATGGAATATCTATAAGAAGCTATTATTCCTGGTATTATAAGAAGCAATGCCCAAAGAAAAATAAATATAGTCATTAGTAATTGTGCTATTACAGAAGAAGAAAACTTTTTGAAACCATCAAATAAATTTTCAAACCTAAAAGGTTCATGTCTAACAAGCTTTAAAAAACAGCTATAAAGACCTAATGTTAAAGGTCCAGTTAATAATATACCTATAATTGGTCCAAAGTAAGGAATATAATTAGGCAAGCCACATATTATGGAGAATATTAGGCATAATAAAAGAGCAGTACCCCAATTTCCCTTGAGTTGTTCTCTTGCAGAGAATCTAAGTTGAGAGTTTGTTTTGATAGATTGATTGTCAAATTGCATATGTTTCCCCCTTAAAATTAATTTAGTATTTACTCATTGTACAGTTTACTAATAATTCCTTTAGATTATGTTAAAAAAGTATAAAAATAAAATGTATAAGATTTTACAACAAATAATACTATAATAATACTATTTTACCATAGACAAGCTATATATACTAGTAATTTTCCATTATTAGACACTTTAAATAATTTAACATATTATATAAGTTATTCCCTAGTAAATTATAAAATTTATTTATAGTTAGTTAGAAATAGAAATACCGTATAATAATTTGAGCTTTTCTTTTTACATTTAAAAGAGATATGTACTCTTTAATTTCCTAGCTTAATCATAGACTTATAAAATAGTTTATAAATATAATTCAAATACTCATCAATATGTGTTAAAATATAAAAGTTGTGGGAAAGATTTAGTCAACAGTGACTTTCTAAAAACAAACAACTAGGTGATATTAAGTATATGAATCATAATATAAACTAACAATAATGTTACCTATTAAAAAGGAGTGCTATAATGAAAACATTTCAAGATTTAGTTAACGAAACTTTAGAAGTTCAAGATTTAGAGGAATTAGAATCAGCAGCAGATTTATTTCAGTTTGGTATTGAAAAAGGGTATTATAATAAACGTCAAGCAGATCAATTTAACACTACCTATTGGAAAATGAAAAATAAGTGTTTAGCTTATGAAGTTGCCAAAGAAATAAAAGGTAATAAATTAGATATAATTACCATGGTTACTAGTGCTCCAAATGAAATAAAAGATAATAGAAATGAACTTATGAACTATGTAAATGGACGCGTTAAGGCCCTAAAGGGTAAAATAAATGGTGTTAAATAACATTGCTATTTTAGAATAACCATGAAAAGGTTGAAGCTATATTAGTTTAAATAATTATAATTTCAACGGGGAATAAGGGTATATATTGCTATAAGTATGTGAACTTAAAGCGATATATACCCTTGTCTTTATTCATACAAATCTCCTGCAAGCTCTTCCAATGCCCTTATATTTAGGATTACAAGGGAATTTCTTTCTTTTTTTATTATCTTTTCATAGCATAATTTATTTATGGTTCTAATTAAATGTCTATAGCTTGTTCCAAGCAAGTCGGCCATTTCTGTAAACTTATCTGTTATTATTCCACCATCTAAATTAGAATATTGACTGTTTTCTGGTGCGATAGCAAGTAGATAACTTGCCAGTCTGTTTTCTAGGGGATAGAGGATATTTATTGAACTTGCGATAGAAGAGCTAATGAATTTTTTTCCAAGGCTGGTACACATACACTTTAGAAAAGTGGGATCATTTATAGCGTATTTTCGTATATTACTCATAGATATTCCAATGCACAAACATTCATTAATTGCCTCTATGTTTGAATTAGCTGTATCAAAATCAATAAACTCCACATCTCCAATTATACTTAACGGTTTGTATAATCTAAAAAGCAAAGATTTACCGTTCTTTAGGACGGTATATACCTTGACCTTCCCTTCTACAAAAAAATATAAATAATCTATGGGTTCATTATTTTTCACAATGTGGCTTCCCTTATCAAAAATAAGAAGCTCCATATGTTCTCTCATATCTATTCCGAAGAAATCATCAATATTATATTTTTTAATATAATTCTCTAATTCAGTTTGATTATTTATACGTTTCATTCAATAGTGCCTCCTTGAAATTTTATGAAGTAAATAAAAAATTTTACCAATTATCCTTTATGTAATGAGCTGGTAAAGAAAATAATTATTATTACTTTTTATCTATGAGTATTATTATAATTGTTAATTTAAGTTTTGTGTAAATAAATTTAAAAAGAATATGACATGTGTCATATAGAACCTTGAATTTTTATGTTAGTCTTATAGAAGAGACGCAATTAAGGAATGGAGGGAATTTAATGTACAAAGCATCTGCGATATTTATAGGCATACTAATTGCTATAATGGTTACATTTAATGGAATTTTAGCAAATTATACAGATCAGTATGTATCAATATTAATAATTCATATGGTAGGGTTTATTGCTTTAATTATTATATTAATATTAAAAAAAGAGAAGTTTAAGCTGAAAAAGGACATTCCTTTTTACTTGTTTAGTGGTGGCTTAATAGGGGTGTTCGTAGTGTTTTTAAATAATTTGTGCTTTAATTCCCTTGGAGCTTCTTTAACTTTATCCCTCGGAATCTTTGGACAATTAGTACTAGCCTGTTTTATAGATCATTATGGTCTATTTGGTCTTAACATTTATAAGTTTAAAAAGAAAAAAATCATTGGATTTTTTATAATATTATTAGGGTTAGTTACAATGATAATATATTAGATAAAGGAGAGGTTATATGTTATATATAATTTTAGCAGTTTTATGTGGTTGTATTACTATAATATCTATGATTATAAATTCGCATCTATCTAAAAAAATAGGGGTTTTCCAAGGCGCTTTTATAAATTATGCAGTAGGATTAATTAGTACTATATTATTGCTTACTATAGTCAAAAATTCAGTGGACTTATCCTTTAGTAGCTTTGATGGAATACCTTTATGGGCTCTTTTAGGTGGATTACTAGGAGTAATGGTGGTTTCAGCATCCAATATTGTAATTCCTAAAATTCCTACTATATATACCACTTTACTGATATTTATAGGTCAGCTTTTTACAGGCATATTGATTGATTATTTCAGAGTAGGATTTGTTTCTAAAGGGAAAATTATTGGTGGATTATTGATTCTAATAGGATTAATATATAATTCTAATGTGGACAAGAAAGAATTGGCTGCATAATAAAGCTAAGTGATTATTGAGGATAAACTCATAATCACTTAGTTTTTCTTTGTAGTAATATATCTAATTTTAAACTAATTGCTAAGAAAAAATACCCCTAGATTACTGTTACATTGTGAAAGTGTAAAAGTTTTTAGTATATTATCTGATAGTTTTCTAAAAAAATTTTAAAATATTAAAAAAAACTATTGCATATGACGTAACGTAATGTATTAATATACATATAGAAGAATTAATTAAAACATATTTATGGGCTTAGTTCCATATATAGGAGTGATGACATTGAAAAATAATGAATCACATTTTTTCACAATTGGTGAATTTGCCGAAAAAGCAGGTGTTACCTTAAGAACACTTAGATATTATGATAAAATTGCATTAATGAAGCCTAGCTCTTATAGTGAGGCGGGGCACAGATTATATAGTAATCAGGACTTTGCAAGACTTCAACAAATTTTAACCTTAAAATTTATTGGATTTTCTCTTGATGATATTAAGAAAATAGCACAAAATGATGTGACTGATGAAGATTTTGTAAAATCCTTAGAAATACAGAAGAAAATAATGGAACAAAGAGCTTCCCATATTTTTATGGTAATAAAGGCTATTGATGAAGCCATTGATATGGAAAATAAAGAGGATGTGAGCTGGGATAAGTTTACGAATATTATCAATGTAATTAATTCTGATAAAAAGTTACTTGAACAATATGAAAATGCCTCAAATTTAAGAGCTAGAATAAACATTCATGAGACTTATAGTGTAAATAAATATGGATGGATGAGATGGTATTTTGATGAATTAAATCTTCCTAAGAAATGTAAGATTCTTGAGCTTGGATGTGGAGATGCTAATTTATGGAGAAAAAATAAGGATAGACTTCCTAAGGGTTTAGATATTACTTTAAGTGATTTTTCTAAAGGGATGCTAGACGATGCGAAGTTAACCTTAGCAGAAAATGCAAAGGAGTTTAAGTTTCAAATTATTGATGCTGAGGAAATACCTTATGAGGATTGTAGCTTTGATATAGTTATAGCAAACCATATGCTTTATCATGTGGAGGACATTGGAAAAGCTTTGTCTGAAATATATAGAGTATTAAAGCCCGGTGGATATATTTATTCTTCAACTGTTGGACAAAATCATATGAGTGGAATTAGAGATATAATGCTTAAGTTTAAATCAGAAACAATGGATATTAAAAGCTCAGACGTTACTTCAAGATTTCAACTTGAAAATGGTGTGAAAAAGTTAAAAAAATGGTTTGATAATATAGAAATGAAAAGATATGAGGATAATTTAATTGTAACAGAAGCAAAACCTATTATTGATTATATATTTTCAATGCCAGGGAATGTACGCGAAAGTTTTGATAAAGAAAGACTTGATGAACTTATCAAATACTTGAAAAATAAAATTGCTACAGAAGGTGGAATTTATATAACTAAGGATACAGGACTTTTTAAGGGCCAGAAGGCACTTTAACTTAAAATTTTATGCGTGCTATATTTTTAGCTTTTATGTTTTAACGACATTTCAGAAGGAAAGTCATCAACATCTATAAGGCGGTATTAAATACTATTGCAAAGGGAAAACTTAAGTGGGAGGATTACAATTAATAATTGTTATCTGCCACAGAGGAATACAGAAGGGTAAATCTCCTTCTGAAGTCATTACTATTGCAACATGGTGGATGATGAATAGCTGCGTAGATGATGATTTTAAAATAAGATTCATGTGAAAAACAAATAAAAAAATAGTTTAACTTTAAAATGAAATTTAATTTGAAAGGTAGGATATATATGAAAATGAAGAATATTCCTTTTTCGCCTCCAGATATAACAGATGCTGAGAAAAAGCTTGTAATGGAGGTTTTAGATTCAGGCTGGATTACAACGGGACCTAAGACTATGGAATTTGAAGATAAGATTTCTAAGTATTGTGACGCTAATAATACTGTGGCGCTTTCAAGTGCAACTGCGGGTTTAGAACTTATATTAAAGGTTTATAACATTGCAGAGGGTGATGAAGTTATTACAACACCATATACATATACAGCTACAGCAAGTGTAATACTTCATAGAGGAATAAAACCAACTTTTGTAGATGTTAAGAAGGATAGCTTTTTAATAGATGAGCAAAAATTAGCTATGGCAATTACATCTAAAACCAAAGCAATAATCACTGTAGATTTTGCAGGTGTTCCTGTAGACTATGATGCTATAAAAGCAGTACTTAAGGAGAAAAACAGAGAAGATATTATATTTATATCAGACTCAGCTCATTCCTTTGGAGCAACTTATAAAGGAAAAAAAGTTGGAGCACAGGCAGATTTTCATGTTTACTCCTTCCATGCAGTGAAAAACTTAATAACATCAGAAGGTGGAGCTATTACCTTTAATGATAACAATTTTAAGGGTAAGGAAGATTTGAAAAGAGAGTTTAAGATTGCATCACTTCATGGTCAGTCAAAGGATGCAATGTCTAAGATGAAGGCAGGAGCTTGGAAATATGATATTATTACAGATGGGTTTAAATGTAATATGACAGATATTAGTGCAGCTATAGGTCTTGCACAACTTGAAAGATATGAAGGAATGCTTACAAGAAGAAGAGCTATCTTTGATACTTATACTAAAGCTCTTGGGGCTAAACAGTGGGCTATTATTCCTTTTACAAAGGATGAAGATAGAGAGACTTCATATCATCTATATCCTTTAAGATTAAAAGGATTTAGTGAGATGCAAAGAGATGAACTAATACAAAAGCTTGCAGATATAGGTATAGCTACTAATGTTCACTTTACGCCTCTTCCAATGTTTACGCTTTATAAAAACCTTGGATATTCTGTAGAAGATTATCCAAATGCATTTAATCAATATGCAAATGAAATAACACTTCCTGTATATTCGACACTTCAATTAGAAGATGCAGAGTATGTAGCTAAGGAAGTAATAAGGTGCGTTGAAGAGATAATGGCTAAATAATAAATATTTTATATATTAAATGGAGGTTATATCATGAAAGTTGATTTTTATACATCTACGAGAGAATATAATGAGAAAAAGGCAGAATTTGATAATGCTGTGCTAGGAGTTATGCAAAGAGGAATATCAATGCTTGGAAAAGAAGTAACTGACTTCGAAAAAGCAGTTCAAGAATTTACGGGAGCTAAATATGCTATAGGTGTTGCATCAGGTACTGATGCTTTAGTGATGGCTTCTGATATACTTGGGTTTAAGGATGGAAAAGAAGTAATAACTTCACCATTTACTTTCCTTGCTTCAACATCTTGTATTGCAAAGCATAAAGCAAAGCCTGTATTTGTTGATATTGATGAAGAGACTTTTAGTATAGATGCCAGCAAAATCGAAGAGAAAATAACAAAAGATACTGTAGGAATTATTCCAATCCATTTATTTTCACAAATGGGTGACATGGATAAAATTATGGATATAGCTAGTAGACATAATTTAAAAGTTTTAGAAGACTCAGCGGAATCTTTTGGTATGAGATGGAAAGGAAATGGAGAAGACTACAGACATGCAGGTACTATAGGAGACTTTGGTGTTTTCTCATTCTTCCCTACAAAAACGTTAGGAGCCTATGGCGACGCAGGTATGATTGTAACTAATGATGAGGAATTAGCACGTACTACTAAAATGTACAGAGTTCATGGAGCTTCTAAGAAATATCATTATGATTATATTGGATATAATTCAAGACTGGATTCAATTCAAGCATCAATATTACAAGTGAAAATGAAATATATAAATGATGCAATCAAAAAGAGAGATCAAATTGCAAAATTATACATAGATAGATTACAAGAGTGTGAGTTTATTAAAATACCTAAAATTAAAGGAGATCAAAAGCCAGTTTATTATGTATTTAATATATTAGCTGAAAGAAGAGATGAACTTGCAGAGTATTTAAAGGTAAATGAAATAGGAACTAGCATTTACTATCCAATACCACTTCATCTTCAAAAATGTTTTGCATACTTAGGACACAAAAAAGGTGATTTTCCAGTAGCTGAAAGAATATCAGAAAACATACTTGCACTTCCTATTTATCCAGAGATAACTGAGGAAGAAGTAGAATTTGTTTGTGAGACAATTAAGAAATTCTATAAAAAATAAAGTAGCATCTCATGAAGGTTCGGCATGTAGGATGCTCTGATAGTAGAGCATTTGTTAACAGACTCTAAGTTTATTCCATGAAAAATTTCCTAACGCACTTATTCGACGTCCTGTCTCAGAAGTGCTAGCATCCCGTCCTGGGCTGCTTACGGAAATTTTTCATTACATAAACTAAGATTCTGTAAACTCATTATATACTATCTGCCACATTCCTACATGCTTTCACCTTCATGAATATAGTTTATAATGGAATACAAAGAACATCCTATAGTTAGTTTCAACTAATTATAGGATGTTCTTTTGTTTTGAATCATATATAATTAAGCATTTCTAAGTAATAAGAATTGTAGATTAGATAATTATGTTGATATTAGGATTTTATGTAAGTATAATAAGATTAATGTGAAAATAACCAAATATATATAATCAAACCTTTGTAAAATAGTATTTTATTGCAAATTAAAATTTTTTCTTAGATTATGCTATAACTAAAAGTATAAATTGTTAGAATGCTTTCACTTCGCCAAGTAATTCTAAAATTTATTTTATTTGCAGTTGCTAAAAAACATAAACTCGCTATCACTCAAACATATGTTTCCCTTCATGCAGCTGAAAATAAAATAAATTAAGAATTACTAAGGCTTGTTCAAATGCATTCTACGCAATATATACTTTTGCTAGCCTCCTCTAAGTAAAAAGGGTTTATTACATGCATTATTTTTGATACATATGTTCCATTAGCATTAATTATTAAATGTAAATGGTTATCCTTACAACAGTATCTTTAAAGTTTAAAATTATAAAAAACCTTACACTTTTTAAGTGGTGATTTAAAAATTGAGTTAACTTTATAAAGGTATAAACATGGAATAAACTTAGACACTGTTAACAAACGCTCTACTATCCTAACTTCTTACATAATGGACTTTTATAAAGTTGCTTCACATTATTCTTATTTTATGTCTTAAAGAAAGGAACGATATAATTATGAAAGAACAAATCAAAAAGAAAATAATGATTATTTTTGGGACTAGACCAGAGGCAACAAAGATGGGGTCGGTAATTCAAGAACTTAAAAAATATTCACATTGGTTTGAGACAGTAGTTGTAGCAACTGGTCAGCATAAAGAACAGTTATTAAAGGCTCTAAACCCTTTTAAAATACAGCCAGATATAAATCTTGAGATTATGAAAGTTCAGCAGACACTTTCTTATGTCACATCTACTGTTATAAAAGACCTAGATGAAATATTTGCTAAGGAAAAGCCAGATT